>JACZDD010242761.1_pt1 | contig 10962 bp, 8 predicted proteins | sample 8641771 | NCBI WGS metagenome assembly JACZDD01 (sample SAMN15324614, study PRJNA640507) | soil metagenome | isolation source: intercropping peanut in the second line | place: China: Luxin town, Laibin City, Guangxi Province | collected 2019-07-25 | depth 10cm m | reverse complement strand
GTTGCGATGGCTTGCGCAATATCCGGCGGCAAACCATTCTGAATGGCGCCGACCACCACATCCTGGCCGCGCTCGCGCCGCCGCCGGCCTTCGTCGAGCATCCGAAAGCTCTTGCCAACTCCGGAAGCATAGCCCAGAAAAATCTTCAATCGCGCGCTGGACTGATCCTCCTCGTCGGTTTGCACGTGGTGCAGTAACTGCTCCGGAGTCGGTCGTTTTTCGCTGATCGCTGGCACACCCTGATTATCTCGTAAAACACCGGGCATCGATGCCGTACAAGAAACCGTCTAGAAACCAGGAGTGGTGGTCTGTCGCGAAGCGATTCTCCGGAAGGGATTGATCATTAAGAGAAAGTATCCAATCGGGGCCGAATGCCAGCCGGAGGGAGGCGTCGAGTTTCGGGTATGGGCGCCAGCCGCCGGGCGAGTTAGAGTTTTTCTTGAGTCGGGTCCAGGATCGCCTGCCGAAGTGGATTTACAGGCGGAAACTGGCGGTTATTTTTCTGTGCATCATCCCTCCGCCACGGCAGGAACAATCTACCGTTTTCAATTAGACGAGCAGGAAAACCGGCTACCCGATCCGGCTTCACGTTTTCAACCGGACGGTCCGCACGGCGCATCTGCCGTTGTGAATCCACGGACGTTTTCCTGGACGGATTCCGCATGGCGTGGTGTGAAGATCGAGGGCCAGATTCTCTATGAGATTCACATCGGCACCTTCACGCGCGAAGGTACGTGGAACGCGGCGCGCGAGCAATTGAAAGAGCTAGCGTCGGCGGGAATCACCGTGCTCGAGATCATGCCCGTCGCCGATTTTCCCGGCCGATTCGGCTGGGGATATGATGGCGTGAACTTCTTCGCTCCGACTTGGCTTTATGGACAAACAGACGATTTCCGGCAGTTTGTCGATGAAGCCCACGCGCAGAATATCGGAGTCATCCTCGATGTGGTGTATAACCATGTCGGTCCGGACGGTAATTTCCTGAAGTCATTTTCTGCCGATTATTTCACCTCGCGGTACGAAACCGATTGGGGAGAGGCCCTGAACTTCGACGGCAAAAATTCCGCGCCTGTCCGCGAGTTTTTTATTGCGAATGCCGCCTATTGGATCGATGAGTTCCATCTAGATGGACTGCGGCTCGATGCAACCCAAGACATTCACGACCACTCGTCGAATCACATCCTGTCCGAGATTGTCGAGTCAGCGCGCAAAGCCGCCGGTAAACGAACGATTATCGTGATTGCGGAAAACGAACCGCAACACACCAAGCTCGTGCGCTCGAAACGGCAAGGCGGGTATGGCATGGACGCTCTATGGAACGACGATTTTCACCATAGTGCGCTGGTCGCCCTGACCGGCCGTAGCGAGGCATATTATAGCGACTACAACGGCACGCCACAGGAGTTCATTTCCGCGGTTAAATACGGCTATTTATATCAAGGACAGTGGTACAAGTGGCAACATCAGCGGAGAGGAACCAACACGTTCGACCTGAGCCCCAGCGCATTCGTCAACTTTATTCAAAACCATGATCAAGTTGCGAATACAGCGCGCGGCGAGCGTCCTAACATACTTGCGACGGCCGGGCGGTACAAGGCGATGACAGCGCTGCTTCTGCTGGCGCCAGGTACGCCGATGCTTTTTCAAGGACAGGAGTACGCCGCGACAACGCCGTTCCTTTACTTTTGCGATCACCACGCGGAACTCGCCAAAACGATTCGGGAAGGCCGCGGGAAATTCCTGGCTCAATTCCGGAGTCTGGGCTTGCCCGAGATGCAGCACGTATTTGGCGATCCAGGGAATCCATCTACTTTTGAGGCGTCAAAGCTCGATTTTTCCGAGCGGCAGAAGAATGCCGCCATGTATAACCTTCACAAAGATCTGATAAAGCTTCGCCGGGAAGATCCTGTCTTTCGCCAGCAGCGGCGCGGCGCTGTCGATGGCGCCGTGCTTTCGCCGACCGCATTTCTTCTGCGTTACCTTGGTGGCGAGGACGGCGATCGGCTTCTATTGATCAACCTCGACCGAGACTTGCATTGCGATCCGGCTCCGGAGCCGCTCCTGGCGCCCCCACCGAATTCGCGGTGGATTGTCATCTGGTCGAGCGAAGATCCTAAGTACGGGGGCTACGGAACGTATCCACCCGAAAGCGAAGATAACTGGCGATTGCCCGGGAACTCGACTGTAGTTCTTCGATCCGAACCACTCCAAACTTCAAACTATGAACTATCCGATTCGAAGCATTAAAGGATTTAGCGCCGACCGGCCACCCGATCCACATCTCGATCGGGAATGGCTGGTCACCAACGGTCTTGGCGGCTATGCTTCCGGTACAGTGGCAGGGCCGCTCACCCGGCGCTATCACGGAATGCTGATTGCCGCTCTGCCCAATCCGTTAGGCCGTTACATGATGCTCAACGCGATTTGCGAACGCATGAAATTGCCGGACCACGGCGAATATTTTGTCGGACCACGCCAATTGGCCAACGCAACGGTGGACGCTCACTTAGTTGCGGAAGAGTTTCGTCTGGAAGCGGGGCTGCCCGTTTGGACCTTTCACATAAACGGCTGGATAGTTGAAAAACGCTTGCATTTGCCACATGCACAAAATACTGTTCAGTTGACATACGAGCTGCTGACCGGGTCCGCGGCCCTGCAGCTTGAACTACATTTCTGGGTCAATTTTCGCCATCACGATGCTCCGGTGAGCACGAAGCCTTCCGAACATTTTGCCCTTACGGCGCAGGAACACGGATACGAATTGGCGGGCGACCCGGACCAGCCTGTGTTGCGGCTCGCGATGCCTGGCGCTAACTTATCGTTCCAGCGCAGGATGGTGACTGACCTTCTGTACGAGACGGAAGAAAGACGAGGGTACGATTCGCTGGGCTCGCTTTTCAGCCCAGGTTGTTTCGACGCCAATCTGTCTCCCGGCGAGCGGGTTACTTTTACCGCTTCGGTCGAAAACTGGAACACGATGCTGGCGCTCTCTCCGCCGGATGTGAATCGCTTTTCTTTGCAAAGGCGGCAGGCCTTGCTGCAAATGGCCGAGCCGGCTCTTCGCGAGGAGATTGGAGGCGAGCTTGTATTGGCGGCGGACCAGTTCGTCATCAAGCCTGCCGGACGCTGTGAAGACCAGGTTCGCGCTATTGCGGCGGGAGACGAGTTTCGCACCGTGATCGCCGGTTATCACTGGTTCACCGACTGGGGCCGCGACACCATGATCAGCTTGGAAGGCCTCACGCTACGAACCGGACGCTTTACGGAAGCCGGTTGGATATTGCGCAACTTCGCGAATTATGTGAAGAACGGTTTAATTCCTAATTTATTTCCGGAAGGCGAGGAGGAAGGCCTCTATCACACTGCCGACGCCAGCCTGTGGTTCTTCCACGCAGTTTCGCGTTACTTGGCGTTCACCGGCGACCAACTCACGCTGCAACTGATTCTGCCGGTGCTCGAAGAGATCGCGCAAGCTCATCTGCAGGGCACACGTTTCGGAATTCACGTCGATCCGGCCGATGGGCTGTTGCATCAGGGCGCGGAAGGCTATCAATTAACGTGGATGGACGCAAAAGTAGGCGATTGGGTCGTGACGCCGCGGCGTGGCAAAGCAGTCGAGATCAATGCGCTCTGGTATAACGCGCTCTGCTGCCTGGCGGGATGGATGAATCAGGTGCATGGCCGCGGAGCGGGCGACACCTACGCACGAAGCGCGGAGAAGGCCAGAGAGTGCTTCAACCGGCGCTTTTGGTGTGAGGAGCGTGGCTATTTGTATGACGTGATCGATGGAGAGAACGGGGACGATATTTCCTGCCGTCCCAATCAGATTTTCGCGTTCTCTCTACCAAATCCCGTTCTTGATCCGTCTCACTGGGAGCCGGTGATGGACGTTGTGACACGCGAGTTACTGACATCTGTGGGACTGCGCTCGCTAAGCCCGTCGAATCCGGATTACAAGAGCCGTTATGACGGCGACCTGCGTTCTCGCGACGCTGCGTACCATCAGGGTTCGGTATGGGCTTGGCTGATTGGGCCATATATCGACGCGTGGTTGAAGCTCCATCCCGGGCAGAATGCCGAAGCGCGCCAGTTTCTGAGCGCATTTGCGCCGCATCTCAGTGAATCCTGTGTCGGATCGATCAGCGAAATCTTCGACGGCGAAAAACCGCACATCCCGCGCGCCTGCATTGCCCAAGCCTGGAGTGTGGCCGAGGTGCTCCGCTCCTGGGCGAATACTGCCTAATGAATATAGCGAGAGCATTCGTTGAGGTAGTATGCGCGTATAGATGACGGACGGCAAAGAACGCATTAAGAGACTTGTGTTTCTTGTCGTCGCGACCGTTATTGCTTGTTTTCTCTGCTATTGGATCGCACGGCCTTTTACGCAGCCTATTCTTACGGCAGCCATTCTGGCGATTCTGCTTCACCCTTTATTTGCGCTGCTGCGGCAAATAACGGGAAATCGCAATTGGGCTGCTTTTCTGTCACTAATCGTGCTGTTCGTGGTTTTTGCGGGGCTAATTACCTTACTGGTATTCGCCATCGAACGGGAAGTCGTCACTTCCTACCGCTGGTTCAAAGACAATACAGCGGCGCGGGATGGATGGACGGCGGCATTCAGCTCCTGGGTGGACACGGCGGCCGGCTGGATCGGCTTCAAAACCGGCATCTCACCGGACGTGATACGTGATGCCGCGCTGGCGCGTCTGGACCAGGCGAGCACCGCGATTATCAAGCAGGTCGGCAACGTTCTTACCAGTATCGGCACGATTACGGTCTTCGTTGTTCTGACATTTTTTACTTTATTCTTCCTTCTTCGCGATGGAAGACAACTGGTGAATCGCACTGCCCGGCTCCTTCCGCTGGACGACGATCAGATAGAGCAGATCATCGAAGAAACGCAAACCTCTATCCGGGCCAATGTTGTGGGGGTCGCGGCAGTGGGGTCCGTCCAGGGGCTACTTCTGGGGATTGGATTCGCGGTGTTGAGCGTTCCATCCCCATTGCTCTGGGCGCTGGTGACGTGCGCGTGCTCGGTGATTCCGTTTTTCGGCGCCGCTCTCGTTTGGGTTCCGGGAGCGCTGTATTTAGCTCTTACTGGCTCTTGGGTAAAAGGATTGATCCTTGCTGGGTGGGGCGCCGGCGTGGTCTCGCTGTCGGATAATATCGTCCGTCCCTGGGTGATTAGCGAACGTCTCAGACTTTCGCCTGGCATTTTGTTTTTTGCGCTGCTGGGAGGCGTGGAGATGTTTGGACCGTTAGGGATTTTTCTCGGCCCCGTCATCGTTTCAGTAACGCTCTCGCTGGCAAAGATGCTGCTGAACGAATGGAGGCGGCGGCCGATACCTTAGCCGTGCAAGTCCTTGTAAGCGACCAGGCAGCGCTCGGCGGTTTCGTCCTCGGGGTAATCGCTGCCTTCCTGCTCGATGAGATAGTATTCCACTCCGCCAACGGATTCGGCGGCATCGAAGATTTTCTTCCAGGGCGCGATGCCCTGGCCGAAGAGCACGCGATAGCCTTTGGCCGGCGACCAATCTTTGAGATGCAAGGAGCGAATGCGCCCCGGATTAGTGCGAATCCAGGCAACAGGGTCGTTGCCGGTCTCGAGACAGGTGCCGACATCCAGTTGCAGCATGATGCTCTTATCCGTGTTGCGAGCGAGAATTTCCATCGGCCTTTCGCCATCCACCGGCTTCCATTCGAGATCGTGATTGTGATAACCGGCGTGGAGGCCTTGGGCCTGCATGGTCTGGTTGGCTTGATTGAGAAGCTCCGCGACCTGCTTCCAGTCTTGTATGGTCGATACCTTGCCCGGGCTCGCGAGCACGATGTATCTGGTGCCTAACACCTTGTTTAAGTCAATAGCCTTTCCAAGGCCAGTGCTGGTGAAAGATGTCTTACCGTTGTGCGTGGAATAGCATTTCAGACCGAGATCATCGAGCTGTTTGCGGACCTGTTTGGCGTAATCGGTGGTCCATTCGTAATACGGGGCGAAAAATTCGACGCATTCGTAACCCATCTTGGCAACGGCCTGAAGTGTGCCGGGTAAGTCTTTTTTCAACGCGCCGCGCACGGAATAGAGCTCGAGACCGACAGGAATGGACGTCTTTTTTGCAGCGGCGAGAGGAACCGCACCAAGAGCGGCCACAAAGGAACGGCGGGAGAGTCCGGATCCATGCATGGCAGGAAAGATAGCACATTTGCATGAAATATTTAAAACAAACATTTCCCGCAGCGTCCGTTTCCCTGTAATATCTACTAGAGCGACTCTGTTTCTGTTATGACCTCGGCGATTCCGGCAGTTCCGAGCGGCTTGCCGGAAGATCTGTACCATTCGGCGCCCATGGTGCTGGTCCGTTATCCGGCAAGGGCGGATTTCGTGCCGGGCTGGGTTCCAAAAGCGCTTGCGATGAAGGCGCTGGTCCTGGCCCTCCTTTGCGCGACCCTGGCTTTTTTGCTCTCCGCGATGGGCGAACGGAAGCTGGTCCCCGCGGCCCCGGCAGTGCATGCACCGGTTGTGCCGGCGCAAGAACGTCCAGTGGCGGAAAACGCGCCTGTACCTCAGCCAGAGCGCCTGGTAATTCCGGAGCGGCCAGACCGGAAAATCACGGAGTTCCGGCTGGCTGTATCACCGGAGTTTCAGAGCCTCGGAGCCGTTAAGCTCCGGATTACGGCGCTGAACGCCGAGCACGGCTCCTACAATCTCGCCGTGCGGGTTCGCGGGCGTGAGTTCACGCGAACGAACGTGAAGGTGGACCAGGCGGTGAAACTTCGCAACAACGGCAAAAAAGCGGGGCCTGAAATTGTGGTCGGGGCTATTGTGCAGGACCGGGCCTGGGGCTATCTAAGCGAGCCAAAGGTCAAAGCGGCGGCTACGCACAGGCGGCGTCATCGGTCATAAAAGTCGGCGATCAGGCTTTGATGCCGAATATGCGCTCGGCGTAAATGCGGCTGGAGCGAAGGTCCTCGGCAAGGGAATGCGTGACCGGCGTGTTCTCGCGATAAGCAAGTTCCACTACCACTAGCGGTTCGAGTTTCTGCTTCGCAAGGTAAGCGGCGATGGCGCGATAATCGACATCCCCGTCTTCGAACGATTCCAGCCAAAGCTTGTTTTTCGAATTGCGAACGTGAATCTCACGCACGCGAGCGCCGCCTTCGCGGAGAATGTCCAGCGGCACAAGACCAGATTGATGTACCCAATCGAGATCGACGCAAAGGGCAACATTGAGAGGATCGGTATTGGCAAGGATGTAGCGCCATTCGCGCGCGTTTTCGACCAGTTGAGGCGTATGGTGATGCACGCGCAGTTCATAGCCTTCACGCCGCAGAGCCTGGCCGATGCGATTTAACGAACGAGCCTCAACGGCGAGTTCGTCATCAGTCTTGCGCGCATGGCCGCGTTTTGGATCGGGATTCGTTACGACTGCCGTGCAGCCAAACGGCCGGCAGAGCGTTGCGACCTCCAATGCTCTGGCTAAGGTTTGTTCGGCCAGGCTCGCCTCATGCACCGCGCCTCCGCAATATACCGAAGGCATGCGCAAGCCATTCGCACGAAGCGCAGCAAGTGTGCGGCTGCGAATACTTGCCTCGAAAAACGCGGTATTGATTTCGATGTTTTGGAAGCCGGCCTGGCGAGCCATGGCAAAAGCCTCTTCCACTATTTCGGACAAATTCTTCTTTTGACGGCTCGCGTACTGCTGAAAAATGTAGCCCTCGACCGCCATGCGGGAACTGGCGTGTGACGAAGGCTGAACAGCGCTTAAAGCGAAAAGAGCCTGGCGGCGAGTCAAGGTAGTGTCAATCATGAGGAATCGCAGCCCATCCATGTGGGCCACGACTCCCGTTAGATTACTACTTCGTTGCTTTCTTGAGATCTTTTACGGCGCTCAGATGCTCCTGTAATGTAGGCAAAGTCGCCATGGCGAATTGCTTCACGTTCGGATCGGAGCCGTATTGCGCTTCGTCCTTGAATTTATCGACGTCGTGCTCGTGGTCCTTGACCTGGTCCTTCAAATAGGCCTTGTCGAACTCGGGGCCGGAGAGCTTGGCGAGCTTGTCGATATGCGATTGATGCTTCGAATCAAGCGAGGCCGGCATTTCGATATTGGACTTCGCCGCGGCTTGTTTTAGCTGCTGGTTAGCTTTCGAGTGATCGTCCACCATGCGCTGTCCGAATTGCTTGACGGCTTCACTCGACCCTTTTTGTGCGGCGAGCTTGCCCATTTCAACCTCGGCCATGCCGCCCAGCGCCGATTCTTTTACGAATTTCGTGTCGTCAACTTTGCGCGCCGTCGGCTCGGGCATACTGCTGGGACCGGTGGCGCTTCCCGCCGACCGGGATTCTGGAAAGGTCGGCGGAGTCGATGGCGATTGCCCACCCCCACTGGAAGATGGGGGTTGCGCCCAAAGGGCGGTTCCCAACATACATGCGGTTAGTAGGATTTTTCGCATAGGATCCTTTCTATTTCTTTGAGGCGAATAGGAGACGGGAAAAGACCTGGAAATTTTGCGGGTATTGAGAGAAGAAGGCGCTGCCCGCTTACTTACATGCGCGGTTCTTTCAGCCAGCTTTCGAATTCGGCGACCGGGCGGGTATTGAGAACATCGGCCGCTTCGAGCCAACCGCGGCGGGCCGTGATCACACCGAACTGCATATTGTGCAGATGGGCGGGACGGTGTGCGTCAGTCGATATCGTGAAGCGGCAACCTTTGCGCTTGGCAACACGCGCGAGATGACCCGGCAGGTCCAGGCGCTCGGGGCTGGCATTGATTTCGAAGAGCACCCGGCGTGTGGCGGCGCGCGCGGCGACAGCTTCGAAATCGAAGGGATAGGAATTGCGCTGCGATAGCCGGCGTCCGGTGGCATGCCCCACGATCCGGATGGAGGGAGATTCGAGAGCGCGCAGCAGGCGATCGGTCATCTCCGCGGGCTCGAGATTCATATGGCTGTGAACGCTGCCGATGACTAGATCCAATTCCGCCAGTGCGTCCTCGGAGAGATCCATCGCGCCATCGCGCAGAATGTCGCATTCGATGCCGGAGAAGACGCGCAGCGGCAAACCCTCGCGATTGAGGTCGCGAACCTGGCGGGCGAAGGAGACGGCGCGCGCTTCGTCGAGGCCGTTGGCCATGGCGAGCGCTTTCGAATGATCGGTGATTGCAATGTATTGGTAGCCAAGAGCGGCGGCGGCCTCGGCCATTTCGCGGAGGGTGGCTTTGCCGTCAGTCTCGGTGGTGTGCATGTGCAGATCGCCGCGCATGTCGGACAGTTCGATTAGCTTCGGTAGCGTGCCGTTTTGGGCGGCTTCGAATTCGCCTGAGTTTTCGCGAAGCTCAGGAGGAATCCAGGCGTAACCCAGGCGTTGGTAGACTTCCTCTTCGCTGGCGCCGGCGACACGCTGCTCCCCTTCAAGCGTGAAAAGACCATATTCATTGAGTGAGAGGCCTTGTTTAAGGGCCTGCGTGCGCAATACGACGTTGTGTTCCTTGCTGCCGGTGAAGTATTGCATGGCGGCGCCGAAACTTTCGTGCGCCAGCGCGCGGACATCCACCTGCAGGCGCTCGAGTCCGAAAGAAACGCTGACTTTATTGACACCTTGGCCAAGCGTTTCTTGCGATTTCGGATGGGCGGCGATGCGGTCGAGTGCGGCGGGAGCGCCCGGGCCAGTGACCAGGATATCGAGATCGCCGACGGTTTCGCGGCCGCGCCGCAAGCTGCCGGCTGCTTCGGCGCGCTCGATGCCGGGGAGCGACTGAAAATCGGCGATCAACTCATCCGCGGCGCGGCGCGCGAAGCTCAGCAGAAAACGGCCGGTGCTCTTTCTATAGGCTTCTATGGAACGCAAAACTTTTTCTTCGAGCTTGGCTCCCATGCGCGGCAGGGCGCGCAGCTTTTGTTCGCGGCAGATGCGTTCCAGATCATCCACCGTTCGGACGTTATGGTGCTCATAGAGCAAAGCGATGCTCTTCGGGCCCAGTCCCTGGATCTTCAGCAACTCGAGAGCAGAGGCGGGATATTTAGCGAGCATCTGATCGCGGCGGTCGAAAGAGCCGCGCTGGCAGATCTCCAGCAGGACTCCCGCGATGCCTTTGCCGATGCCCGGAATATCAGTGACCTTGCGGTCCGTGCTCACGACGATCGCGGCCACGCGCTCGGGATGGCTTTGGATGACAGCGGCGGCGTTGCGATAGCTGCGGATGCGAAAGTTATCTTCGCCCGCCACTTCCATGAGGTCCGCGGTTTCGTAAAGAAGCTGAGCGATTTCCTTATTTTCCATGCGATCGCTCGAGAAGCGTTTGCCACTCCGGAGATGCGGCTTCCGGCGACGGTTCCACATGTACGAGGACGTCGGCCACCCATGGCAGGCTTTCTTTCACGGCGCCCCGCACGCGCGCGGCAATTTCGTGAGACTCGCGCACGGTCATTTCCGGATCGACTTCGAGATGCAGGTCCACGTGATATTGCAGGCCGGAGCGGCGGGCGAAACATTTCTCGATGCCGAGCGCGCCGGGGACCGCCAATGCCGCGCGGCGGATCTCGGCCATTTTGGCGTCGTCGGGCATAGTGTCGAGGAGTTGCCCGATGGTGCGGCGTACAACTTGAATGGACAGGAAAAAGATGAGCAGGCCAATCAACAAGCCGCCGGCATGATCGGCAGCGGCGAAGCGAACGGGGTCGGCGAGCGTAAGTCCAACCGCGATGAGGGCAACGCAGGTGGAAAGCAGGTCGGTGATATCGTGCCAGCCATCAGCATGTAAAGACGTGCTGGCGATGCGTTTGGCGATCCGGAACTTGGTAGCGGCGAGCAGAACTTTGATAACGATAGCGGCGAACAGAGGATAGAGGGTATAGACGGGCAAGGCGCTCGTTGGATGGAAGGAAAGACTGTGCCAGAAAATGCCTGCGCCGGCGAGGAGAAGCAGCGCGCCGACACCTAAACCGGCGATCGTTTCGTAGCGGCC
>JACZDD010074307.1_pt1 | contig 10986 bp, 9 predicted proteins | sample 8641771 | NCBI WGS metagenome assembly JACZDD01 (sample SAMN15324614, study PRJNA640507) | soil metagenome | isolation source: intercropping peanut in the second line | place: China: Luxin town, Laibin City, Guangxi Province | collected 2019-07-25 | depth 10cm m | reverse complement strand
GTGACGCCGGCCATCGGCGCGAACAGAACGCCGCTTGCGGCCGCGAGCGCGGCGCCGATCGCGAAGACGCCGGTGTAGACCCAGGGCACCGGAATCCCCATGGCCTGCGCCATCACGCGATCCTGCGTGGTGGCGCGGATCCAGACGCCGAATTTGCTTTGCTTGAGGAACACCCAGAACATACCGATGAGCGCCGCCGAGAGTCCGGCGATCACGAGCCGGTACCAGGGGTACTCGAGATAGAACAGGTTGAAATGGGTGGTGATCGGCTCGGAAATCTTGCGGGCCACCGGCCCGAACTGCCAAAGCGCGTAGTTCTGCAAAATGAGGGATATGCCGAAGGTGGCGAGAATGGTCGTGAGCGGATCGCGTCCGATCAGGGGACGCAACGTCAGAATCTGCATCGCCGCGCCAAGGATCGCCACGATCATTGTTGCGAGGATGAGCGCAATCCAGAAATTCCCGGTCAGGGCAAAAACAACGACGCCGACATAGGCGCCGAGCATGAAGAGTTCGCCATGCGCGAAATTCACGACGTCCATGATGCCGAAGATCAGCGTGAGGCCGGAGGCGACCAGCGCCAGGATCATACCGGTGACGATGCCGTTCACCGTCTGGATCAGAATCAGATCGAGCGGAATGTTCTGGATAAATGCGATAATCGTATTCATCGCTCACACCCCTCCCGCACCCTCCGCTCATTCCCGGTGCGCCAACCCACCCCGTTGGTCCCCGCGAAAGCGGGGACCCAGGGCCAAATTCGCCGCGCGCGAGTTTGCGACTTCCGGATTCCCGCTTTCGCGGGAATGAGCGGAGTGAGTTTATGCGGCAAACCCATCCTCACACCCCCAGGTACTGCTTGATCAGCGGATCATTGACGGTGATCTCGGACGTCGCGCAGTGGTGGCGAACCATGCCCTTTTCCATGATGTAGATGCGCTGGCTTGCCTCCAGCGTCAGCGGAACGTTCTGCTCGACCAGCAGGATCGCAACGCCGTCCTTGTGCAGGGCATCGATGATCTGGTGAATCTGCGAGACCATTCTCGGCATGAGGCCTTCGGTCGGCTCGTCCAGCAAAATGATCTTGGGCTCGAGCATCATCGCGCGGGCAATCGCGAGCATCTGCTGCTCGCCGCCGGAAAGTGTGCCGCCGGCCTGGTTGCGCCGTTCCGCCAGCACCGGGAAATAAGCGAAGACCTTGTCGAGCAGCACCTTCTTGCGTTCCTCGGTGACGCCCTGGCGGTCGAAGCCGGTGCGCAGGTTCTCCATGACCGTCAGCAGGCGGAAGATGCGGCGATCCTCCGGCACGTAGCCGATGCCGCGGCGCGCCAGGCGGTGCGGCGCCTCGTGCGTGATCGAGCTGCCCTCGAGCCTGATCTCACCCTGCCGCGCGTTCACAAGGCCCATGATCGTTTTCAGCGTCGTCGATTTGCCGACGCCGTTGCGGCCGATGAGGCCAACGACCTCGCCGCGGCCGACGTGCAGGGAGACGCCGTGAAGGATGTGGCTTTTGCCATAGTAAGTGTGCAGGCCGTCGACCTGGACCAGCGGCGCGGCTGATGGTGCGGTCGCGCTCATGTCTTGAGATAAACCTCCTGCACCCGCGGATTCTTCTGGATTTCCTCCGGCGGGCCTTCGGCAAGCACGGCGCCGTAATTGAGCACGGTGATGCGGCTTGCGAGCTCCATCACCAGCGGCATGTCGTGCTCGACGATGAGAATGGTGAAGTCCTTGGCGATCCGGCGCACCAGCGCGATCGTCTCGTAGGTTTCGGCCGCGCTCATGCCCGCCGTGGGTTCGTCAAGGCAGAGCAGAGTGGGCTCGGTGGCGAGCGCAATGCCGATTTCGAGGTTGCGCTGCTCGCCGTGCGAGAGGTTGGACGCAAGCTCGTTCGCCTTCGCCAAAAGGCCGACGGCATTGAGTGCCTGCTCCGCCTTTTCGACGAGGTCATGGAACGACATGCAGTGGCGCACCATATTCCAGCTGTGACGGCGCGACTGCGCCGCGACACGCACGTTCTCCAGCGCTGTCGCGTTCGGCATGATGTTGGTGATCTGGTACGAGCGCGCGATTCCCTTCTGCGAAATCTGGTCGGATGACAGCCCGGTGATGTCCTCGCCGGCAAAATAGATCTTCCCGGCCGTGGGCCGCAGAACCCCGGTCAGGCAGTTGAAGAATGTGCTTTTCCCCGCGCCGTTCGGCCCGATGATCGCGCGGATTTCGCCGCGTTGGACCTCGAAGTTGACCTGGTTGAGCGCCGCCAGGCCGCCGAAGCGGACCGTCAGCATGTCGGTCCGCAAGACAGGGGCCGACGCCGCTCCCCGGTTCATATCCGGGGAGCGGGCATCGATCGAAGTGGCGGTCGTCACTTACGCTGTAGTGAACTTGCAGGCCGGCGGGAACAACGTTTTCTCGCCGGGGATCGTCTGCGTGATGATCGGCTTGCCCTCCTTCATCTCGAAGATGACTTCGAGCGGGAAGGCCTGGTGATCTTCCTTACGGAGCACCTTGTCGCCGGTGAAGAAATCGTCGCTTAGCTTCATCTGCAGGCCTTCGAGCGCCTCGATCAGCTTCATAGTGTCCTTGCGCCCCTCGAACTTCGACTTCTCCATACCGACCTTGAGCGCGTTCATGGCTTCGAAGTTTGCCTGCACGTAGCGATCAGGCAGCGGCCCCGACGGATCCATTTTCTTCAGTCGCACAACCGCTTCGTCAAAGAACTTGCGGTGATGCGGCGTATCGAACGGCCCCTGGAAAACCGGAATGTAGCGATTGATTCCGATGAAGCCGTTGATCTTGGAACCGAGCGCCGGAAGGTTGGTGGATTCGGCAATCGCGCCGTCGCCGGCCCATTTGTACTTCTTGGTGAGGCCGAGGTCGAAGGCCTGGTTGCCGATGGTGATGCCGTCCTTGCCGAAGAAGATACCGAACAGACCATCGAAGTCGCCGCTGATCTTTGACAGGAACGGCGTCATGTCGGCGGTGCCGAGCGGAATGCCGGTGGTCCCGACAACCTCGCCGCCGTTCTTTTTGATTTCGGCCGCGTAGGCGTCGCGAGTCGACTGGCCCCAGGAATAGTCGGCGAAGACGATGTGCCACTTCTTGCCCATCTTTGAGAGAACAGGACCGAAAGCGACCGCTTGCGCCGGCGCATAGTCATGAACGCGGAAGCTGTAGCGGTTGCACTTGGTCGTTGTCAGCGTCGTGTCGAGGCACACGCTGATCATGTTGACGACCTTGTCCTCCACGAACACAGGCATGCAAGCGAGGCAGATATTGGAGAGGAACCCGCCGACATGAACGTCGACATTGTCCTCGACCAGGAGCTTCTCGACCTTGCGGCGCGCGACGTCCGGCTTGGATTCGTCGTCGGCAACCACGATCTCGACCGGACGGCCATTGATGCCGCCGCTCTTGTTGATGCGGTCGACTGCCATCTCCAGTCCGACCAATGCGGTCTTGCCGCCGAGCGCGCCCGCGCCCGACAGCGGCTGCTCGGAGCCGATCTTGTATGGCTTGGCCTGGCCGAATGCCGCTTGCCACGGTGCAGGCACCAGCATGGTGGCGCCGAGCGCTGCGGCCTTCACGCCCCAGCCGACGACCGTGCGACGCGTGGACTTGCCGCTGTACCAGAAGTCCTTCGCCCATTCTTCTTCTTTCCATTTTTCAGTCATTACGTGTCCTCCCTCTGGATCTCATGGTTGGCGATCGGCGCGCGACACCCGCTTGCCGATGCAAACCCGATTGTTGATCTGGAAAACGTTCACCCGCGCGCCGGCAGCACAGCTGGCACTACGCACAACCGTAACAGCGGTCACCGCATGCCTGACGGCATGACACGGCATCGCCAATCCCTCCCCTGCCGGCCCTTGGCGGGCTCTTCGTTGTCATTAGCAAACGCGATCCGGAACCAAGTTTCAACCGCAATTTCCGTATTGATGGATACCAACTCACATGGTCGTATTCTTGCCTCAGGATTTGGCAGGCCCGCTCGAAGCCCGCTGCGGCCAATGCTAGCTTAGCCGCAAACAACCAGACCGGATGGCGACAATGGCTGTCAGCCCCCTACGAAAAGAGCAGAGGCCTGACCAGGACAGCGGTCTTACGGCGCGGCGCGCGATCCGCGCCGGCACCCACCGCGGACCGACCGCCGGCCTCGCGCCGGGAAATGTGCAGGGCAACCTTGCCATTTTGCCGCAGGCGCTCGCCGCCGATTTCCTGCGCTTTTGCCAACTCAATCCGAAACCGTGTCCGCTGATCGGAACATCGGCCCCAGGCGATCCGCGCGTGCCCGAACTGGGCGAGGACCTCGACATCCGCACCGATCTTCCGCGTTACCGGGTCTGGAAAAACGGCGAGCTCGTCGCCGAGCCGCAGGACATCCGTGAATTCTGGCGCGACGATCTGGTGAGCTTCGTCATCGGCTGCTCGTTTTCGTTCGAGGAAGCGCTGACGGCGGAAGGCATCGAACTGCGTCACATCACGCGCGGCTGCAACGTGCCGATGTATCGCACTTCCATCGCGACAAACGAAGCGGGTCCATTCCGTGGACCGATGGTCGTTTCGATGCGGCCGCTGACGCCGCGCGATGCGATCCGCGCGGTACAGATCACGACACGATTTCCATCCGTGCACGGTGCGCCCGTGCATATCGGTAAGCCGGAGATGATCGGCATCACGGATCTTATGAAGCCCGACTATGGCGACGCCGTCGAGGTGCGTGACAACGAATTGCCGGTGTTCTGGGCCTGCGGTGTCACGCCGCAATCCGTGATCGCAACCGTAAAGCCGGAATTCTGCATCACGCACTACCCCGGCGCCATGCTGGTGACCGACCGGCGCAACACCGAATTTGCGATTTTGTAGTTGGACGGCACGAACTCTAATTCGTCATGCCCGGGCTTGTCCCGGCCATCCGCGTCTTATTCGGCGAAAGGGTCAAAAGACGGGGATGCCCGCCACAAGGCCGGGCATGACGCTAAAATTACTTGGTCCAGGCCACGAGGCTGGAAAACTTACGCCGCATCCCTCGCGTTCTTGTCGAGCAAGCCTGCTTCGATCAAGGCCTGGCGGATATGCGCTACTTCCGCACGCTCGATCTTGACCAGCGGCGGACGAACGACCGCGCGCGGCAACTTGCCGAGCAGCACCAGTGCCTCTTTCATGCGGTTGTGCATGTCGACGAAGGGATCGGCATAGAACACACGTGCCGTCGGCTCGATGCGCTCGTTCAGCCGTTTTGCTTCGGCCAGGTCGTTCTTCTGCACCGCGCGGAACAGCCGCGCCTGCAGATCGGCGATCACGCTCCCCGAGCCGGACAGCAGCCCGTTGCAGCCGAGCACCAGCGACGAGAACAGCCACGAGCTGTGCGTCGTCAGCACGTTCACAGGGCGCGGCAGATTTTGCAGCGTGCGAATGTGCCATTCGTGGTGTGGCACATTGCCGATCCAGTCCTTGATGGCGCGGATCGACGGCACCTCCTCGCACATCTTCAGCAGCGTATCTTTCGGATAGCCCTGCCCGGTCGCAAGCGGATACTGGAACACGATCAGCGGCAGATCGGTTGCGTCGGCAATGCGTTTGATGTGCGCGAGCGCCATCGCAGGCGACTGCCCGAGGGTAAACGGCGCCGGCGGGAATACCAGCAGCGCCGACGCGCCGCCTTGTGTTGCCATGCGGGCGATGCGGGCAGCCTCGATGCTGCCGTCCGCCCAGATGCCGTTCACCAGGGAAAGGCGCGCGCCGATCTCATCCTGCGCGATATCAAGCACGCGCGTCTGCTCGTCGAATGTGCACGAAGCGACTTCGGTCGAGTGCGCGTTGATGGTGATTGCCGACAGGCCTTCGACCGAGGCAACATCGCGCAGATGCTTGCGGAAACTTGCTTCGTCGATGGCGAGATCGTTATCGAACGGCAGCAAAACCGCCGGAATTACGCCGTGGGGAACATAAGCCGTCCGCGGTGCCATGAGCTGCCCCCGTTCGAAATCGTCGCAACGAGTATAGTTCAGACGACCAGCGCGCCGCCATCGATATAGACGACCGATCCGGTCGCAAAGCCGATCATCATCAATGTAAGGATTTGCCGGGCGATATCTTCGCTGGCGCCGACGCGGCCAACCGGTAGAGACGCGGCGGTCTTTGCCAGCATGTCGCGGCGTGCGGCTTCCGGCATACTCGCGCGGATGGGCGTGTCAATCGTTCCGGGCGACACCGCATTGACCCTGATGGGCGCCAATTCGAGCGCCAGCCCCTTCGTCAAAGACTCAAGCGCGCCATTGACCGCGCCGACGATCGCAGCACCTGGCCGCGGACGGGTGCTGAGGTAACCGGTCACAAGCGTCAGGGAGCCGCCGGGACGGATCTCCGCCGAACGCGCGACGCGCCAGGCGCCCCAAAATTTGCTTTCCATGGTCGCGCGCACGTCGTCCATGGCAACGGTTTTGAAAGGCCCCGTGCGCAATTGCGCAGCGGTCACGACGACATGATCCACCGGCCCGCACTTCCTAAAAAGATCAGCGACGCTCTCATCGCTGGTGACATCGGCCGCGATGTCTGTCGCGCCGATCTTGTTGGCAGCAGCCTTCAAACGCTGGGCATTGCGGGAGGCGACCACCACGTCCGCACCTTCCCGTTTGGCGAACTCCGCGGTCGCAAGACCGATGCCTGACGAGCCTCCGACGACAACGACTTTCTTTCCGGCAAGCGACATTTGTGGCTTTCCCTCGTTGGAGACGCGTCTCAAGCGATAATTGAATAGGCGTGACGTTCCCGCCGCTCGAGCAGCGGCAGGGCGCCTTCCAGCACGAGCTTCTTGAAGTGCGGGGTCTGCTGGTGATCGATGAACGCCTGCTCGTCCATGTATTGCTCGTAAAGCAGAAATTCATTTGGATCGGCTTGCGAGCGATTGACAACGAACTCCAGGTTACCCGGCTCCTGCCGGGCCGCAGGAGCGAGCTCGCGCAAGATCGCCTCGACTTTTTCTGTTTCGCCTGCGCGAGGGCGCCAGTAAGCGACGACTACATGTGTCATGATTTTACCTGTCTGAAAGTTAGGAAGCCGCGAAGCTTCCGTGATGATTAAACTGCAGCCCTGACCTCGCCGGCAAATCCGAATTCCGCCGACAACCGGTCGGCGGCCGCGCGAACGACTCGCGCCCGTTTCTGCAGCGCTTCGATCGACAACCGCCAGACCGGACCGGAAATGCCAATGGCGCCAATGGTCTGGCCGCTGAAATCGCGGACAGGCACGGCGGCACAGCGCACTTCGGCATCGAACTCGCCATCGTCAATGGCGAGGCCTGTATGACGCACTTCGGCGATCTCATGCCGCAACGGCTCGACATCCGTGATCGACTTCGGCGTGAACGTCTTGAGGTCGGCGCGCACCAGATACTGCTCGAACTGTTCAGGCGGCAGAGCAGCGAGCATGATCTTGCCAAGAGCCGTGCAGTGCGCGGGACGCACGGCACCGGCACGATCATTGAGCTGAAAGGCGCCCTTCCCGCCCGTGCGCGCCAGCACAACGACCGCATCGTCCATCCGGACCGAAAAATGCGCGCTCTCGCCAGTTTCGCGCGAAAGATCCTGGAGGATCGGCGTCGCCAGGCTCACCATCTCCACCTCGTCGAGCGCGCTTGCCGCCAGGGCAAACAACGGCCGGCCGATCCGATATCGCTTGGTGTCGGGCATCTGACGCACATAACCGAGCAATGCTAAAGTCTTGACCAAATGGAATGTCGTCGAATTGTGCAGTCCGACCCGCTTGGAAAGATCAGCCAGCCCGATACCGTCCCGGTTGCGGGCGATCTCCTCCATGATGGAGAAGGCGCGTGCGAGCGACTGCACGCCACTGCGCGGCTGGCCGGCGACCCGCGTCGCAACGCGCGCGGGACCTCGTGCCGTAGCATTTGCCGATCTCTGTTTGCTCTGCGCCTTCATTTCGCGGACACCGCGTCGGGAAGATAGCGCTTGCCGAAAACCGGCTCTTTGTAGGGCGTCGGCGGCAATTGCCAGGCGCCGGTCGAAGGCGGGCGCACTTCCGCGTCCACATGCACGTCGAGCAGATAAGGCTTGTTGGCCTTGATCGCGTGCTCGAGCGCACCTTTGAAGTCCTGCGACTTCGTCACTGTCATCGCTTCGACGCCGGTGGCGCGCGCCCAACCCGCAAAGTCCGGATTGTATGGTTTGTTGTTCGGCCCTTCATGGAACATGGTGCCATGCTCGCGGCCGCCGAACATGCCGAGTTGGATGTCGCGGATCGAGACCCAGCCGAAATTATTCCAGATCACCCAGACCACAGGGATATTGTACTCGACGGCCGTGCACAACACGTGCGGCACCATGGTGAAGCAGCCATCGCCGGTAACGGCGACGACTGGGCGGTCGGGCGCCGCGAGCTTGGCGCCAAGCGCGCCAGCCGCGCCGAAGCCCATGCCGGAAAAGCCCCATGAATTGAGCATAGTCTGCGGGCGTCGGGCCTTCCAGAACTGCATGTACCAGTTGTGACTGACGCCGACGTCGCAGCACAGGATGGCATCCGGCGGCAGGACCGCCTGACAATCCGCGACGATGCGCTCGGGCCGGATCGGTGATGTATGCGTGTCGAAATTCGGGCGGATGAAATCGTGCCATTCGGATTGCCATTTCCGGATGTCGGCAATCCAGGCCTTCGTTGCCTCTCGCTTCGGATTGCGCTTGTCGATCTCGGCCAGCAATTGTCGCAGGAACGTCCGCGCGTCGGCCATCACGCCGATGTCGGGCGGATAGTTGCGGCCAAGTTCAGCGGGATCTACATCCGCATGGATCAGACTGGTCTGCGGGAAATTCCACGAATACCCGGGCATCCATGACGATGCCGAGCGATCGTCGAAGCGCGCACCAACAGCTATGACAAGGTCCGCGCGCCGGCCTGCTTCGTTTGCAGGGTATGCGCCGTTACGCCCGATAAATCCGAGCGCAAGCGGATCGGTCATGTCGAGCGCACCCATGCCATTGGGGGACGAGATCACGGGAATCTGCAGCCGGTGCGCGAATTCAGTGAGTTCGCGCGAGGCTTCCGACAGCGTGACACCGTGGCCGACGAAGATGACGGGCCGCTGCGATCTGAGAATGAGGTCGACGCATTTCGCTATTTCGTCGGGGGAGGCCCCGCTGCGCTGCGCATTCAGCGGCGGTGACGGCGGCGGAATATCGACATCGTCCTCTTCCTGGAAAACATTGAACGGCACGTCGACGTTCACGGGGCCGGGCCGGCCCGACAACATGGTCGTCGTCGCCTGACGCAAGGCGAGCGGCAGCATGTCCACGCGCGTCGGCTGGAAACTGCGCTTCACGACCGGGCGGATGATGTTCGGGAAGTCGGCCTGAAAGTGCGCGTTGATTTCCTGGAACGGGCTGCGGTTGAACTGCGAGGTCGGCACATTTGCCGTAATCGCAAGCAGCGCCGAGGAATCCGAGATCGCGAGTGCGAGCGGCATCACGATATTGCAGGAACCCGGCCCGCAAGAGGTCAGCGTCGCCACCGCTTCGTGCCGGACCCGGAAATAGGCGTCGGCCATGTGGGCGGCCACTTGCTCGTGGCGCGGGGAGACCAGGGTGATGCGGTCGCGCGCTTCGTAAAGAGAATCCAGGATGCCGACGTTGCCGTGCCCGCAAATCCCGAAAACGTAAGGGATTTTGCTGCCAATCAAGTATTCGGTGATGAGGTCCGCACCCTTCATCCGCGGCATCGCGTTCCACCCGTGACTGGTCGGCCTATCTTATTGAAAAGACAGGTTTTTGTTTTCCGACAATACGAGACTGAGTTTAACCATATCGGTGATAGCGCGACAACGTTGTTTCCGGATCGGCTGGGTCCGGGCTTTCGGCCTAATATTGCACCTCCGAAAAGGAACTTTCCCGGCATTAGCGGATTTAATTGCTGGCGGGCGCTCCAAAGTGGCCAATATCTGGAGCGATTGTGAGGGGGGCAGGGTTCTGTCCCAAAAACAAACGGCGAACAAACATGGCAGCGCAGCTTCGAGATGATCGGGCGCTGATCGTGTGGTTGGGACCTTATCGCCTCCGGTCGCCCCCGTCGCGCTCGAGCGTGGCGATGAAGGCGGGTCATTCGGGAGGCGTCGATGCAACCAACTCCGGTCACCAACAAGAATATCGCGAACGGCGTGCCGAAGAAACGCGCGGCCAAATCTGACGACGACAGCCCCATACCCGGCTCACCAATTGAATTGCAGAATCTTTTGCAGGCGCTGCGCGCGATGCGTGCCGGCGACTTTTCCGTGCGCATGGCCGGCGAGGACGACGGCCTCCTCGGCAAGATCGCGGATACTTTCAATGACATCGTTGCGGCCAACCAGCGCATGGCCGAGCAGATCGAGCGCGTCGGTGAGCTCGTCGGGCGCGACGGCCAGACTCGTCACCGTGTGAAGTTCGGTCTCTCCGGCGGCGCCTGGGGTGAAATGGAGTCATCAGTCAACACGCTGATCGATGACCTGATCTGGCCGACCAAGGAAGTGACAACGGCGGTCGCCGCGGTCGCGCAAGGCAACTTGCTCAACACTGTGCGCCTCGAGGTCGACGGCCGCCCGCTCAAGGGCGAATTCCTCGAAGCCGCGACGATCGTGAACACAATGATCAAGCAGCTCAGCGTGTTCACGTCGGAAGTGACGCGCGTCGCGCGCGAGGTCGGCACCCAAGGCAAGCTCGGCGGTCAGGCGCAGGTGCGCGAAGTGACCGGGGTGTGGAAAGACCTGACCGAAAGCGTGAACTCGATGGCGAGCAACCTGACCGCCCAGGTCCGCAACATCGCCGAGGTCACCATTGCTGTCGCCGACGGCGACCTGTCCAAGAAAATCACCGTCGACGTGCGCGGCGAAATCCTTCAGCTCAAGGAAGCCATCAATACGATGGTGGACCAGTTGCGCTCGTTTGCATCGGAAGTGACGCGCGTCGCGCGCGAGGTCGGCACCGACGGCAAGCTCGGCGG
>JACZDD010079611.1_pt1 | contig 11003 bp, 8 predicted proteins | sample 8641771 | NCBI WGS metagenome assembly JACZDD01 (sample SAMN15324614, study PRJNA640507) | soil metagenome | isolation source: intercropping peanut in the second line | place: China: Luxin town, Laibin City, Guangxi Province | collected 2019-07-25 | depth 10cm m | reverse complement strand
TTGGACGGATCGATCGGATCTCCCGGACCTTTGCCCTCGGCGACTTTCTTTGCAACCTTCCGCATCACATTGGCGATCTCGCGCTCAAGATTCCGCACCCCGGCCTCCCGCGTGTAGTGCGAAATAATCTGCCGAATCGCCGGCTCCGTAAGACGGACATGTTTGCTCGTAATCCCATGCTCTTCGAGCTGGCGGGGAATCAGGTATTTCTGGGCGATGCCGAGTTTCTCTTCTTCGGTATATCCGGGAATCTCGATGACCTCCATGCGATCGCGCAGCGCGGGAAGGATCGGATCGATCAAATTCGCCGTGGTGATGAACATCACTTCGGTCAGGTCGAATGGGACTCCGAGATAATGATCGGTGAACGCACTGTTTTGTTCAGGGTCGAGGACCTCCAGCAAGGCTGCCGCGGGGTCGCCGCGAAAATCCATCCCAACCTTGTCCACCTCGTCGAGCATGAACACGGGGTTGCCGGTGCCCGCTTGCTTCATGCCCTGGATGATGCGTCCCGGTAGTGCACCGACATAGGTGCGGCGGTGGCCGCGGATTTCGGCCTCATCTCGCACCCCGCCCAAGCTGATACGCACAAACTCACGTCCCAATGCGCGGGCGATCGACTTCCCCAGCGATGTCTTTCCGACTCCCGGCGGGCCGACGAAGCAGAGAATCGGCCCCTTCATCTTCTCTTTCAACTTGCGGACGGCCAGATATTCGAGAATCCGCTCCTTGACCTTTTCGAGGTCATAGTGGTCGTCGTTCAACACCTTGGCGGCGACCTTCAACTCGAGATTGTCTTTCGATCGCTTGGACCATGGCAATTCGACCATCCATTCCAGATAGGTCCGCACCGTCGCGGATTCGGCGGTATCCGGGTGCATCTTTTCGAGACGCTTGAGCTGTTTTTCGGCTTCCTTCAAGACCTTGTCGGGCATCTTCGCGTCTTTGATCCGTTTGCGAAATTCCGTGATTTCTTCCGCCCGCTCATCGAGTTCGCCCAACTCCTTTTGAATGGCCTTCAACTGTTCCCGCAGAAAATACTCCCGTTGGGTCTTGTCCATCTCGCCCTTGGCTTGCGCCTGGATCTTTTGCTGCATGGAGAGGACTTCGACTTCCTTCCCGAGAATGTCACTCACTTGGCGAAGGCGATGAATCGGATCGGAGATTTCCAAAACGGCTTGTGTGGCGTCAACTTTGAGGCCGAGATTGGAAACCACCATGTCGGCCAATCGGCCAGGCTCTTCGAGGTTTTCAATGACGACCATGACATCGGGGATCAAGACTTTCCCCAAGCTCACGATTCGTTCGATCTGCTCTTTCACCGTCCGCATGACGGCCTCCGCCTCAAGAGACGTGGCCGTCGGTTTCGTATCAATCAGCTTGTCGATCCGAACGGAATAGTAGGGGTCGGTCTGAATGTACTTGGTGATCTTCGCTTTGGAGATGCCCTGCACCAGGATTTTGATGCGTTCATCCGGAAGCTTCAGCATCCGCATGATGATGCCGACCGTGCCGATCGTGTGAATGTCTTTGGGAGCGGGATTCTCGACGTCGAGCGCTTTCTGAGTCGCGAGGAAGATCATTCGGTTGCCGGCAAGGGCCGCTTCGATGGCCTTGATCGACATATCCCGTCCGACAAAAAGGGGAAGTACCATGTACGGAAAGACGACGATATCCCGGACCGGCAACAGCGGAAGCTGGCCCGGGACCTCAATGTTTTGAGGAGGCTGAATCTCTTGTTCGTTGGGGTCGGTCATATGCCTGCCTGTTCTTTATCTACGAACCAGGTTGTGTGCAACGATTCATCATCTCTCGTCTATGAGCCTCAGTGGTTCATCCTATTGGAACCGATTGACCGATCGGGATTACGCGATGCACGAGGTCGGGCAATCCGGCCGCTATCAAGCGGGCGCAGAATGGTCGTTGCCGGGAATCTCGCGACTGAATGCCCATCATGACCGATGGGATCATCCTCGACGATTATTCGATGCGGTGTGCATTTTGGTCGAAAGGTAGTCGCGGAATTCTGCTCCCAATGCCGGATTCTTCAATGCGAACTCAACGGTGGCGATCAAAAAGCCCAATTTATCTCCAGCGTCATGGCGCTGTCCCTCTACCTCCAGCGCATACATGGAAGTTTTTTTTGCAAGCGTTCTGAGTGCGTCGGTCAACTGAATTTCGCCGTTCTTTCCAGGGGCGGTTTTTCTCAGGATCGGAAAGATTTCCGGAGGAAGGACATACCGGCCGATCACGGCAAGCGTGGAGGGGGCATCGGTCGGCGACGGTTTTTCAACCAAATCCTCAACCCGATGCAGACCGTGAGCGAGGCGCTTTGGGGTCACAATCCCGTACCGGCTGACATCCGCCTTGGGAACCTCTTGCACTCCCAGAACCGCCCCATGACGTTTTTTATAGATGTGAATCAATTGCGCGAGCCCCGGAACATCGGCGTCGATGATCTCATCCCCGAGAATGACGGCGAAGGGTTCATCGCCGATCAGATGTTGCGCGCACAACACGGCATGTCCCAAGCCGAGGGCTTCGGATTGCCGCACGTAACAGAAGTTCGCGAGGTTTGAGATCTGCCGGATTTGATGGAGCACCTGACTCTTGCCGGTGCCTTTCAAATTTTCTTCCAATTCGACGGAACGGTCAAAGTGATCTTCGATGGCGCGTTTCCCGCGGCCGGTAATCACGATAATGTCCTCAATGCCCGAGGCCACCGCTTCTTCGACCGTATATTGAATGAGCGGCTTGTCGACCAACGGCAACATCTCTTTGGGGGATGCCTTTGTTGCGGGAAGGAATCGCGTCCCAAGGCCGGCCGCGGGAATGACCGCTTTTCTGACAGTCAGACGTGACATGGAAGGATACTATGTGATGGGGTGTGTGAAGTCAAGAAACGGACGAACTCATCGCATCGAAGAGGATGGCATCGTTTCCGTGTAAAGAAGACGCGAGCGATTCTCACGAACAGGCGTGTGCCGTGCCATTCTGCAGAATGCGGGTGCCCGTCGCGATCGATGCGATCTGGGGCACCGGGATCAGAACCAAGCAAGATGCACGCACGTCGAACCAGAAGGTGGGACACTTCTTTACAATGCGGGATGACCTCAATATAATCCGAAGGTTTTGCGCGGTCGGTGGTACGAAGGACATTCGCGTGGTAGAGCTGCCGGGCTGCCAATTCCCGACGAAAGTGCGCTTACGGTTCAGCGTGTGCTCCGGAGCGGGACAGATTGACTCGTCGGGAGTCGGCGTACGGTCGATAACGGAGAGGACCTGTGTGATTCCAACCGCATCATCCATCTCCATACTTCGCCACAGGAATCCTTGTCGGTGACCGAGCATGCCGTCTACATGACTCGATCGTTCGTGGTCGCGGTCATGGTTGTCTCTGTGTTGTGGAGCGTGCTCGAAGCACTCGCTCAGACGCCGGACCTCAAGATCGCTTCGATTGACATTCGGGGAGCCAAACGAATCGAAGTTCCGGCGATTGCCGGTCGACTCACGCTGAAAGTCGGCGATCGCTATACGCCGGACAATGTGCGCGGACAAGTGAAGATTTTATACGACACGGGTTTTTTCGAGGACGTACAGGTTGAAACCGAATCGATCGCCGAGGGGATGGCGGTGACCTTCGTCGTGCAAGAGAAACCGTTCATCACCGAGATCGTCTTCGATGGGAACGAGCAATTGACCGACGAGAAGCTGAAGGAAAAAACGACGATCAAGAGCCAGACATTTCTTGATCAACAACAGGTGAAGGAAAGCGCCGAGACGATTCGTCTGGCTTACCAGCATGACGGATATTACAACGCGCAAGTTGTTCCCGTGATCGAGGCGTTGGATGAGGAACGGAAGCGCCTGACCTTCCATATTACGGAGGGAGAGAAGGCCAAGGTCAAGACGGTGATCTTCGAAGGGCTGCGTGCGGCAACGAAGACCGAGATGCTCAACGTCATGTCGACGCGGGAATGGATTCCTTGGTACGGCCTTGTGACGAGGCTCAAATTGCCTTCGGTCGTGTCCGACGCGGGTGTCTTGAAGCGTGAAGAGCTGACCAATGATGTGGAGCGGATCAAGGAAGTGCTGCTGAACAAAGGCTATTTCAATGTTCGGGTCGGCCAGCCGTCGGTGGAGCTCACCGAAGATAAAAAATGGTTCATCGTCAGTTACCACCTCACCGAGGGAGAGCCGTTCACCATAGGAGAAGTAGGGTTTCGAGGAAATACGGTATATGAAGATCCGGAGCTTCGAGAGGGATTGAGGATCAAAGAGGGGGAAATCTTTCAGCGTGCCAAAATCCGAGATGAGATCACCCGAATCACGGATTTGTACGGAAGCAAAGGGTATTCATTTGCCGAAGTCATGCCCAACGTGAGTCCGAACAATGAGGAACGGACGGTCGGCCTCGTCTTCAACATCAAAGAAGGGGAGATGATGCGGATCCGGCAGATCAATATCTACGGGAATGACAAGACACGAGACAACGTCATCCGGCGAGAAATACGAGTGGACGAACAGGATGTGATCGACACCGCCTCCCTGAAGCGAAGTTTCCAACGATTGAACAACTTGAATTTCTTCGAAACGGTCGAAATCCTGCCCGCGCAAGTCGCACCCGACAAGGTCGACCTGAACGTGCGTGTGAAAGAAAAACCGACGGGGATGTTCAGTCTCGGCGGTGGGTTCAGTACGCTGGATCGACTGGTGGCGATCGCCGATATCACTCAAGGCAACCTGGGGGGATACGGCTATATGGGGCGCATCCGCGGGCAACTCGGCCAGCGAAGAAGTCTTGGGTCCATCACCTTTCGCAATCCCTATTTGTACGACTCCTTAACGTCGCTGCAAATAGATGGTTACCGCAGTATCACGAATTACCTATCATATTTTGAGCAACGAACCGGCGGAAACGTCACGCTCGGTCGTTGGTTATCGGAATATGTGACGGGGAGCGTCAGTCTCTTCGGAGAAGAAATCTCGTTTTCAGACCCTCAAGCGGGTCTTTGCCCGGATCTAGTGCCGATCGTGTGTCGGCAGTTGGGAACACGATCGTCGACAGGATTTCGGACGGCCCTGTTCCGTGATACCAGAGACTACTACCTCGATCCTCGATCCGGTTGGCGTATCGGCGGAGGGTTTGATGTCGGAACGCCTTATCTGGGCGGGACCAACAACTTCATCAAGTATTATGTTGACGTCATCAAGGTCACGCCGCTTCCGCTCGATATGAGGCTGTCGCTGCGTACGCGTTTCGGCGAGGTCCAGGCACTCGGCGGAACGCAGATTCCACTGAATGAACGGTTCTTCGTGGGCGGCATCAATACCATGCGTGGATTTTCCTTCGGTCGAGCCGGTCCCACAGTTCCCACGACCCATGCTCCATACGGCGCGGCCAAGCAATTGATCTTCAGCGGTGAGCTGATCTTTACGGTCTCTGCCGAGGCAAAATTGAACGGCGTGCTCTTCTTCGACTACGGAAAGGGGTTTGATGACAATGAACCGTTGTCGCTCAATTTGAGGCCTGCTGCTGGGATAGAAGGACGCTGGATATCTCCATTTGGTCCATTGCGTGTCGCCTATGGGATCAATCTTGATCGGCGGACCGGCGAGCGAATGGGCGTGTTCGAGTTTACGATCGGGACCTTGTTTTAGTCGGAGCTTTGGCGTGGTACGTTGGAACGGGAATCGGCGGAAACACTCGGCGGAACTGATCGAATGGGCGGTGATGTCGGTTGCGGCCGCCATCGTGCTGGTTCTCAGCGGATGTGCCGGAGGCGCGGGCAAAATCGATGCAAAGATCGGGGTGATCAATTCACAGCGCTTGCTCAATGAGACGAGTGCGGGCAAAAAGGCCAAAGAGAATTTGACCGCCTTTTCGAAAAATCGACAGGCGTTGATGGAATTGGAGGAAAAGGAGTTGCGGAGGATGGAGGAGGACTTTGTCAAACAGTCCTCCGTCCTGAGCCCCGCCGCGAAACGAGATCGGGAAGAACAGTTTCGCCGGCGCATGCAGGAGTACCAGCAGAAGGCTTCGGAATTGAATCGAGAAGTCCAAGAAAAACAAAAAGACGTTCTGGAAGGGTTTCGTGACAAGATCGAAATGATCGCCGCAAAGGTCGCCAAGCGTCTCGGGTTGCAGGTTGTCGTTGATAAGAGCAAGGGTGGTCCGACCATCTATCATGAAGAAGGTCTGGACATTTCAGGGCTGGTCATCGAGGAATTCAACCGCGAATATCCCTAGTGCTGCGGGAGGTAGATTATGACGAGAGTAGTGGGAGTGGGGGTGGTGGTCGCCGCATTGTCATTGGCGCAGTGGGTTGAGCCGCTCCATGCCGGTGAAGCGGTTCGGGTCGGGGTCATGGATCAACAGACGGTGATGGAACGAACGAAGGGCGGAAAACTGGCCTTGGAAGATGTGAAGGGATATTCCATGACCAGACAGAAGATCATTAACGCCGATGAGCAAGAGCTCAAAGATTTGGATCAGTCCTTACAAGATCCGAACGCCAAACTCACCGACCAGGCGAGACAAGAGAAAGAGGAGCAGTTGCGGAGTAAAATGGAAGCGTATCAGCGCCGCCTGCAAGAGTTTAATCGTGAAGTTCAACAAAAACAGCGCGAGATGGTCGCGGAATATGCGCAAAAGATCGCGGCCGCAGCGAAGGCCGTGGCTCAGAAAGAGGGATATACGGCCATCCTCGATAAAGGCAATGAGGCCCTCATCCGCATCGTTCTCTATTATCAGCCGGCGCTGGACGTGACGGACTCGGTCATCAAGGAATTTGACCGGCAGAATCCTTAAACCGTAGAACTATCCGGGACAGAGAGGAGGCAGAGCCAATGGCATCGGTCGAGCAGGCTGAGATTCAGGCGTTACTTCCCCACCGGTATCCCTTCTTGCTGGTGGATCGAATCAAGGAGTTTGAACCGCATCAGAGAATCGTCGGGTTCAAAAACGTGACGGTGAATGAACCGTTCTTTCAAGGACATTTCCCCGGACGTCCTGTGATGCCGGGCGTACTGATTATCGAGGCCATGGCGCAGGCAGGCGGCGTGCTGGTCTTCAAGTCGGGAGGGTCGGTCGGAAAAACCGTCATGTATCTGACGGGTATCGACGAGGCAAAATTTCGGCGACCGGTCGTGCCGGGCGATCAGCTCCGGTTTGAAATCGAAGTACTCAAGAAGCGTCCGCCGTTCTGGAAAATGCAAGGGAAGGCATACGTGGATAATGAGGTAGTCTGTGAAGCCGTGGTGACGGCGATGGTGATGGAAGAGAAGACGGAAACACGGTAGGCGGTCCTGATCGTTCCTCGACCTGAAGCGTAACGTGGCGTGGTGAGCAAGGCAATGATTCAGTAATTGACCAATGATCGGTGATGTTGGACGCGAGTAAAGGGGGCATGCGTGAAGATACATCCTACAGCGATCGTTCATCCCAAGGCGAGCCTCGATGGTGACGTTGAGGTGGGACCATTCTGTGTAATTGGGGAGCATGTCGCGATCGGAAAGGGAAGCCGATTGCTCTCCCATGTGACGATCGACGGGTGGACAGAGATTGGGGAACGGAACGAAGTGCATCCGTTTGCTTCGATCGGAGGGCCTCCACAACACCTTGGATATAAAGGGGAGCCGACCAAAGTTGTCATCGGCGATGACAATACTATTCGGGAGTATGTCACGATCAATCGGGGAACCGTCCAAGGGGGTGGAGTAACCTCGCTTGGGTCGAAGGGCATTCTGATGGCTTACGTGCATGTGGCACACGATTGCCGGCTCGGCGACCACATTATCATGGCCAATGCGGCAAGCCTTGCCGGACACATCACCATCGGTGATCATGCCGTCATCGGAGGATTGACCGGTATTCTTCAGTTTGTGCGCATTGGAGACTATGTGATGGTCGGTGGTTGTTGCGCCATTGGTCAGGATATTCCTCCATTTACGTTCGCCGCCGGCGGGTACCGAGCCCATCTGTACGGTCTGAATTCGGTCGGCCTACAGCGCCATGGCTTTTCAGCCGATCGCATCGCCTTGCTGAAGAAGGCCTTTGACCTGCTCTTTCGGTCCGGTCACCGAACGGCCGAGGCGATTCGACTGGCCAAAAAGGAGTTTAAGGGACAGGCTGATGTGGCCAGGATTCTCACGTTTATGGAGGGGACCAAACGTGGAATCTCGCGGGCTGTCAGCCTCGACTTGGAGCGCGAGTTTGATCAACAAGTATGATGTCTGCCGCTATGCACCTGACCATGCCTATACCAGACGGTCGAATCGGGGTGATCGCCGGGAATGGACGGTTTCCGATTATCTTTGCGGATAACGCCCGCAAGATGGGGCTCCAAGTATTCGCGGTGGCTCACGAGGGCGAAACCGAACCGGAGCTCGAACAGCATGTCGATCGGATCCATTGGGTCAAGATCGGCCAACTCAACAAGCTGATCAACGCGTTCAAGTCCGACGGCGTCCGGAACGTGGTCATGTTGGGAGGCATCAAGAAAACGCATGTCTACAGCCATGCACGTCCTGATTTTCGCGTGCTGGCGTTGGCCACGAAATTGGTCCTCTGGAAAGATGATGATATCCTACGCGCACTCGCTGCAGAACTTGAAAAGGATGGCATCACCATCTGTGAATCGACATTCGGACTGGAAGGGATCTTGGTTGAAGAAGGCACGCTCACTTCCCGCCAACCGACCAAAAAAGAGTGGGGCGACATCCGCTATGGCTGGGACGTGGCCAAAGAGACGGGGCGCCTCGACATCGGCCAATGTGTCGTGATTAAAGACCGTGTCGTCGTGGCGGTCGAAGCGGTCGAAGGAACCGATGAAGCGATCAAGCGTGGAGGTGAATTGGCCAAGGATGGTGCGGTGGTGGTAAAACGAAGCAAGCCGCAGCAGGATCTCCGGTTTGACCTGCCAGCCGTCGGTCCCAGGACGATCGAGGTCATGCGTTCCGCCAAGGCCTCGGTGCTCGCAGTCGAGGCCGGGCGGTCCGTGATGCTGGATCGAGAACTGCTGATCAGCAAGGCGGAAGACGCCGGAATCGCCGTCGTCGGCCTCGTTCGCGAAACGGAGACGAGCACGGGACCTGAGTCCGCAGAGAAGAGTTTCGGAATCTGAAGATCTGTTGATTCCCGGAATTCAACAAATCGTCAGATCAGTAGATCCCAAATCGGACAAAAAACGGTGTATGGCCAACCTGCGTGCCGGTGTAATCGGCGTCGGACATCTCGGGCAACACCACGCGAGACTGTATGCCTCGTTGCCCGACTCGACCTTGATCGGCGTGGTCGATCACGACCATGGACGAGCTTCTCTCATCGGGGGGCAATACGGCGCAAGGGCGTTTGACGACCTGTCGCACCTTTTGAAACACGTCGATGTCGTCAGTGTTGCCGTCCCGACACCCGCACACTATTCCGTTACCAAAACCTGTCTCGAAGCCGGAAAACATGTTCTGGTAGAAAAGCCGATCGCCGTACTGCCGATCGAAGCACAGGAGCTGGTGGAGTTAGCCAAGATGAATGGATGCACGTTGCAAGTCGGGCATAGCGAACGGTTCAACCCGATCATGCAGATGATGCGGCCGCACATTCGGCGGCCGATGTTGTTCGAGGGGCAGCGGATGGGGGTTTACAGCGAGCGCGGCACAGACGTCGATGTCGTCTTGGATTTGATGATTCACGACCTGGATTTGGTGTTGTCCTGCCATCCAGGCCCGGTGGAAGAAGTGCGAGCCGCCGGCCTGTCGGTACGTTCTTCTACGAACGATGTCGCCAATGCGTATATCCAATTCGAAAGCGGATGTGTTGCCAGCTTGATCGCAAGCCGAGTCTCCTTGAAGGCAATGCGGCATATGCGTCTGTTTCAACCGGATGAGTCTATATCTATGGATTTCCAATCCCGCCAGGGGGTAATCGGACGCCGATCGGTTGAGCCGGGACGGAAACCGATGGTGGCGGTTGAAGAGTTTCAGGGCGGCGATGATGAGCCCCTGAGATTACAGCTGGAGTCGTTCCTGCAGGCCATTCATACGCAATCATGCCCGGTCGTGTCGGGCGAAGCTGGGACGGCCGCCCTGGAGATGGCGCATCGTGTGTTGGCTGCCATCAACGCGTTCGGACAGCGTAATGTCTAGCCCGCATTATTCATGAACGCTTCTACTGCAACCGCCGCCTTATAGATCATCATGGCCCGTATCCTGATTATTTCCGGTGAAGCCTCCGGCGATCTTCATGGAGCCAATCTTGCCAAAGCGCTGAAAGCGCGCGATCCGCACGTCTCGTTGGCTGGAATTGGTGGTCGCGCGATGGAGGCGGCAGGTGTGCGATTGGTTGAGGAAATGGGGCGCTTTGACGTCATCGGTATGGTCGGCCCTTTCGCGTTGGTGTCGATCTTACGTCGGTTTATCACGATGCGGCGGTTATTCCGATCAAAACAATGGGACACGGTGGTGTTTATCGACCATCCGGGTCTCAACATGCGCTTTGCGTATTTTGCCAAGGCGGCCGGCCTGCGGGTGGTGTACTACATCGCGCCGCAGATTTGGGCGTGGGCGCCTTGGCGGATTCGTTGGATCAAACAGCGGGTCGATCATGTCCTGGTCATACTCCCTTTTGAGAAGTCTCTCTATGAAGAAGCGGGTGTACGGTGTACGTTTGTCGGCCATCCCATATTGGATGCGGTCCCAGGCAGCTATGATCGGAGGGAGCTTCGCAGCAGATTCGGTTTCTCGGATGACGAGCGAGTGATTGCCTTGTTGCCGGGAAGTCGGGCCCATGAAGTGCAGGTTCTACTGCCGATCCTCCTCGAAGCTGCAGAGAAATTGGCACGCCGGGAACCCAAAACGAAGTTTATTCTGGCACAGGCCTCCACCATACACGATAATCTGTTGCAGCCTCTCCTAGTGCGAAGCCCGGTTCCTATCGCGCTGGTGAAGGAGCAGGCCACCGAAGTGATGGCATTGTCGGATCTTGTGCTGGTGGCTTCGGGTACGGC
>JACZDD010020515.1_pt1 | contig 11008 bp, 9 predicted proteins | sample 8641771 | NCBI WGS metagenome assembly JACZDD01 (sample SAMN15324614, study PRJNA640507) | soil metagenome | isolation source: intercropping peanut in the second line | place: China: Luxin town, Laibin City, Guangxi Province | collected 2019-07-25 | depth 10cm m | reverse complement strand
TTTCAGAGCGCCCAATCGGACCACCTTGCAAAGTTGGTTCACTTGCGCCAGCCGCGAGCCTCCGCTCGACAGCACTACTGGGTGCGGAGCCTCTGCTGGAGCGCCTCCCGGGCTTCCCGGAACGGCCGCTCCAGGTAGGCGAGGTGGTCGTCCTCGCCGTGATGGTGCGTGACGGCCCCGGGAGCGTGCTGGCGGCTCAGCTCGCTGATGTAGGCAAGGTTGCCTTCGATCAAGGTGAGCATGTACTGCGCCGTGGCGGGGTCGGCGAGTGCCCAGTCCTGGCCGCATGCGGCGTAGATCGGCGAGGTGTGGGCCATGATGCCCCGGCCCCAACCATCGCGGTGCCGGACCGCGGTGTAGCCCGGGGCGGCCACGCGGGCAGCCAGCCACGTGTCGCCATCCACCCTGACGCGCTCACGCAACTGAAGGTGCCGAGCGCCTGCCGGCGCCTGGGCCTCGGCTATCACCCGGCCCTTCTCTACAACCTGGAGGCAGTGGACCGGAAAGATCGAAGTGACCTCAGCCACGACCTCGACCGTGCCCCCGCCCACCGGCAGACGCACCGTGTCGCCGATCATCGCCCCCGCGACGGTGAAAGACAGCAGCGGTCCGCCCGACAGGAAAGTGCGGCCGGCGACGAGATTGCGACACCAGCTGTCGTACGTGAATTCCTGCTCCGGCGGGATGTACACGTAGGTGCGATAGAGCCCGACCGGAACGTCGCTCGTCATCTTGTCCGTACCGCCCACCAGCGGCATTCGGTAGCCGCCGTTCAGGTAGCGGTAGTACTCGAGGTGGCAGTAGGGGTCGTGGCGCAGCATCTCGACAGCATCCGCCCGGCCGGTCGCGATCAGCGCCGCGGGCTCCCCGTTGGGGGCTGGCAGGTGAGGGATGATCACAGTGCCCCCCTGCGCGTGGCAGCGGTCCGCCCAGTCGGAGAGCGTCACCTCCAGGGTTCCGCCCATCTCAGCCTCGCCGGGGCCGTCCGAGCACCACGGCGACACCGGGCTCTTGAGGCCGAGGAGAGTCAGGTGGCCGAGCAGATGCTGCCGGTTCTCCTGGGTCGCGTACACGATCGTGCGCCGGTCGCGAGACACCAGTGGCTCGCCTGTGAACTCCTCGGTGTTGGTGAACAAGTGACCCCACTGGGACAGCAAAAGGTTGACCACGTTCAGGTCCTCTCCCCTGGCCTCGAGCTGCGCTCCCTGGGTCGACAGGAAGTGGACGTGGGTGTCGCCGCTGAACCAGCGCTCGGCGTTCATGTCCCGGACCCGTCTGAGCCGGAGCGTGATCTCCCGCTGTCCGGGCTCGACACTGACCCGGGTGCGCAGCGGCTGGTACTCGAAGCCACAGGCGACGTCAACCAGGACCTCACCACGCGGCAGCCAGCCTTGACAGCGGCCGTCGATGTACGCGTAGCTGATCGAACCCAGGCGCAGGTCGCCGCCGATGTCCGAGTGCCAGGTGCCGAGGCCGCGGTTGACCTGCGGGTGATGGCCGTGCGGTTGAAATGGCATACCCCCAGGTGAGCGGAAGTGCACCCGACACGGGAGCGGCTGGCCTGTCGAATCATCGAGCACGGTGACGTGGACCCAGTTGCGGCCCGGGTCGACAACTTCGATCCTCACCCGCCCCGACTCGGTCGCGCCCTGGGCCAGCAAGTCGCCCCAGCGGGCTGAGCCGAGCTCATCGTCGCCGCTGAGGACACTGAGGGTCGCAGAGGGCACCGCGGAGACCTCCACCCCGGCCGGGCTGGAGCCGGGTCCAGGTGCATCGCCGAAACCCGCCAGCGGGTCGGCCAGGAACTCCTGTGAGGACGAGTCGGGGAGGCGATAAGGAAAGCTGGCAACCCCGCGGTCGACGGTCAGCCGCCAGTCGGCTTCGCCGGGGTCCGTGACTGTGACCCGGAGCACCCGCATGCCATCGCGTGGGAACGGGAATTCGTCGGCAAGTCCGGCTACCAGGGAACCGATCACGTACTCAGGCCCGAGCGACTCGGCGAGGAGGCTCTCGATTCGTGCGTGCGGCCGCGGGTTGCGCCAGGCCCACAGGTAGAACCAGCGGGCCCAGCCCTGAAATGCTTCGGTCTGGCGCTCTCCTATCTCCCCATAGGCGCCTCGCCAGCGGTCGGCTGGGAGCTGGTCTGGCGTGTCCGGCAGTGCGAGGAAGGGCAGCTGGCCCCATCGGGTTGGAATCTGAGCTACCTCGAACCGCTCCCTCACCGTATGAGCGACCTGCTCGCCATCCTCATATGTGAACGTGATCCTGACCACGGGCCGGCCAGGCGGATCACCCTCGAAGATGCGGGACGAGAGCAGTCGGTGGGCGAAGACCATGTGGCGGGCGCGGGGGCCGATGGTCAGCTCCGCCTCTCTGGCACCGCTGTCGCCTCCCAGGCGGACCAGGCAGCGGCCCGGTTCGGGGCCAAGCTCGAAGGGCAGACCGCGCAGGACCAGGGGGCCGGCGGGTGGCGGCGCGGGCTCCGGGATGACGCTCACCGACGCGTTGGCAGCCTCCCCCAGGGGAATGCTCAGGTAGTCGGGAGCAGCATCCACGCTCCGACCATAGGTCGCCCTTGCGGTCAAGTCAACGCAGGCTGTGAAGTTCGAGTAGCCATCGCCTCAGGTCGGGCTGGCCACGACCAGGCCCTGCTGCCGAGCCGCCTCAGCCAGCCGGCCGTCATACGTCACGACTTCAGAGAGGTCGTCGCCAAGCGCCAAGGCGGCCGCCACGTGGATGGCGTCCAGCGTCCTCAGCCCAACCGGTTGCAGCAGGGCCGCCTGGTCGAGAAGGTCACGGTCGAGAGGAATCATCGCGATTTCGCGGCGGAGGAGGCGTCGCGCCTGCGCAACGTAGCGCTGGTCCACTCGCGCCATTGCCCGCAGGGCCTCGGTTCGCAGGAGCATCGCGGATACGAGGACCGACTGCTGATCGCGCGCGAGGTAGGCGCGCATGGCAGGCGTCTCAGGCTCGGCCCTGACGAGCTTTGCAAACGCACTCGTGTCGAGGTAGTAGCACGACTTACCGGCCATCCTCTTCCCTCATCCTGAGGATGGTGTCGGAGAGCAGACGTGGCGGCTCACCCGGCAGCGGTTCGAGCGGCTCCAGGTTGAGGATGCCGCCCGGTTCTTCCGGTAGGATCAGGCGGCCCTCGGCGATCAACCGGTCGACACTGCTTCGATACGCGACGGGCACGATGCGGGCGACGGGCCGGTCGTGCTCGGTTACCTCGATGACCTCGCCAGTCTGCACGCGATCAAGTGCCGCGCTGAGGTTGCTTCGAAGCTGGCGGATACCCATCCGTAGCATGGGGCCGACCCTATCAGAATTGTGTACGCGCGTGGTCACCTGAGAGGGGTCTGAAGCCCAGCTTGGCACATCGAAGGACACTCAATGAACCAGAGCTTGCTGCCCGCGCATTTCCAGCCGTCTCCGCACGAAGTCGCGGTCCACGTGTGGCAGGCCTTCTTCTGTCACCCGATCGACCCAGCGCTCGATCGATTCGATCTCGACAATCTCGTGCTCGATGTGGGTCGCCACGTTGCGGACCAATGGGCTCGGATCCTTTCGAAACCGCCGTACCAGACCCATGTGCTGCTCGTAGAGACGCCAGGAGTGGCACGGACAGAGCCGCTGCAGGGCCCTGGCGCGTGCGAGTTCGTCCGGTGACTCCAGGTTCGTCAGCAGGGTGTCGACGTCTATGCCAGCGTCACGGCCCTGCCTTTTTCTCCGTTTCAGATGACCAGCCAAGTCGAAACTCCTCGTTTCTGGCTGAGGAGCCCGCCGGTCAGCTCAGCGGTACCTCCCCAGCAACGGTCAGAGCATCACGCCGAACGGCTGCATCCATGACCCTCACCTCCTTTGCCGGGATTTGATCAGTCTATGCTGCGGCGTTAATTTGGTCGAGAGTCTTCAAGAGCGGTCGGGGCGCGCATGCCCCACTTCTGCTCGCTCCGGTACGTATCGCGTGAACCACTGACCGGCGAGACGGCCGACCTCCTCCAGAGCGCCCGGTTCCTCGAAAAGGTGAGTCGCTCCCGGAATGACGTGAACACGGCATTCAACGGTCATTCGAGCACACGCCTGTCGGTTCAGAACGAGAACCACCGGATCCTCGCCGCCGACGATCATCAAGGTCGGGGCCCGGACTCTTGCCAGCGCCCGCCCCGCGAGGTCGGGACGGCCGCCGCGGAGGACGACGGCGTATACGGCAGGGGCGTCGCCAGCCGCCGCCAGCGCGGCGGCTCCACCGGTGCTGGCTCCGAAGAGCCCGATCGGGAGTGCGGCGATCTCCGGCTGGCGAGCAGCCCAGTCCACCGCTCCCCGAACCCGCTCGGTGAGGAGCGGGATGTCGAAGCGCAGTTGGGCCGTCCGGCGGTCGACATTCTCTTCCGGAGGAGTGAGCAGGTCGAGGAGGAGTGTCCCCAGAGCCTCTGCGTTGAGCCAGGACGCGACGGCACGATTGCGCGGACTGTGCCGGCCGCTCCCACTGCCGTGAGCGAAAATCACCAGTCCACGCGCCTTATCGGGTATGGTCAGCGAGCCTTCCAGACTGGCATGTCCTATATCGACGGCGACGTCCCGGCTGTCGGATTTGCGCATGGTCACACCGCGTGGGAAAGTGGCTCGGACAGCTCGCGCCGCTCCCAGCGCGCCGTACGTTCCAGCAGCTCCAGGACGCGCGCCTCGTCGATGTCAATCACCACGTCGAACTGGTCTGCCAACACGAGACTGGAGTTAGTGGCTCTGGCGCTCGGTGCTTGCTTCGACAGATGACGCCCATCGCGGGCGCCCGTCAGGCGCCTGTGTGATGTCCCGGTACGACTTTCCAAGGGGGAAGAACAACGACGGCGTCGTCGCGCAGACCCTGTCGTGACTTCGTGGTCAACAGGGACGCCACCTCGTGGGAGTGCGGGCACGACGGCGTCGCCGCAGTCATGGCAGCATCCCACAAGGTTGGCAAGAACGCGACCAGCATTTCGCCGGTCACAGAAGAGGCGGTCCGGCATCTGAAAGTCACTCTACGACCGGTGCTGAACCGGCGCGCCGACGCTGATGGCGTCTCATCCTGCGCACTCACGATCATTTGATCCAGCGAAGTCCCCCGACACGCAGTGCATTCGGTGCTGTATGAGCAGGATGGCATCAGCTGTCGACGATGGCAGGTCCACCCTCCGTAGGCGATCGCGACTGAGGTGGCCAGCACCGGCCGCTGACCGACGATGGGCGATGATGGCCATGCTTTACTTGATGGCTGCGCCGGCTGCCGAGTAAGCTGCCGCGCGGGACCGATGGGCAGTCTGCCGCGCGGGAAATGGACCACCGACCCACCAAAGAAGACGCCAGGGTGGGTGGTCAGGGCTGTCGAAATCATCCTCATCATCACCATCATTGGCGGAACGCTGTACAGTCAGGGCCTTCTCAAAATCGACATCCAGATCGGCCTGCCTTCGGTTCAAGCTTCGCCAACGCCAACCGCGACGTCACAACACCGCTAGCAAGTCGACGGATCTAGTGGCCCCCGCCACTAGCATTCGTAGCTGTGGCCCACGTGACGGTCCCGCGTTGCATCTTCCATGCCATCTGACCCCCCCTTCGGCCCGACCCCCACGACAGCCGCCATGGCGGAGGCCGTCTCTGATGCTGCCTGGCTGGCTGCAATGCTTCGCTTCGAAGCGAAGCTCGCAACGGTCGAGGCGCGGCTCGAGCTGATACCTCCAGGCGCAGCGACCGCCATCGCGGGCGCCTGTGATCCTGAGCGCTTCGACGTCGAGGGGATCGGGCGGGCGGGGGCGATGGCAGCAACGCCGGTCGTCGCACTGGTGGACGCGCTCCGCAGGGAGGTCGGCGGTGACGCCGCCAGGTTCGTTCACCACGGAGCGACCAGTCAGGACGTGCTCGACACCGCGATGATGCTGGTCTCCCGCGAGGCTCTGGACCTGCTCCTCGCCGACCTCTCTGCACTGGCGTCCGAGTGTGCTGCACTGGCCGAGCGCCATCGCGGCACACCGATGGCGGGCCGCACGCTGCTTCAGCAGGCGCGGCCGATCAGCTTCGGATTCAAGGCCGCGATGTGGTTGATGGGCGTCCTCGACGCGCGCCGTCGCCTGGCGGCCATTCGCAGTGGCCGTCTGGCCGTGCAGCTCGGAGGCCCGGTCGGCACACTCGACAGCTTCGGTCCGCGGGCCGGTGAGCTGGTGTCATGCCTGGCTCGCGAGCTGGGGCTGGTCGAACCCGAACTTCCCTGGCACTCCACACGCGGCCGGATCGCAGAGCTCGGCTCGGCGCTGTCCATCGCCGCCGGCGCCGCGGTCAAGATCGCCCTCGACCTCTCACTGCTGGCTCAGACGGGGGGCGGCGAGGTGGCCGAGGCCGCCGGCGGCCGGTCGTCGGCGATGCCACACAAACGGGACCCGGCACGGGCGGTTGAGGCACGGAGCGCGTTCGCCGGTGGCACGGCACAGGCAGGTGTCCTCCACGCCGCGATGGTGGGAGAGCACGAGCGATCGGCGGGGGCGTGGCAGTCGGAGTGGCCGGCGCTGAGCGAGGCGTTCCGCCTCTCGGCGGGCGCGGTCGGGCGCACTCTCGAGGCGCTGACGGGGCTGCAGGTCGACATCGGGCGGATGCGCGACAATCTGGGCTGGTTGGAGGGCTCGGGGCAGTCAGAGGATCTTGCCTCGGCGCAGGCGCTGGTCGACCGTGCGCTGGCAATCTATGAGGGTGAGGAGGTGACTCGGTGACAGACGACCGGCTGGAGCGCGGGATGGAGGTGCGGCGCGCAGTGCTGGGCGACGCTCACGTGGATCGTGCCCAGGCGGCCCGATCGCCGCTCACCGAAGAGTGGCAGGACTTCCTGACCCGGTACGCGTGGGGAGACGTCTGGACTCGACCTGGACTCGACCGGCGCACGCGCAGCTGCATCACGGTGGCGATGCTGGTGGCGCTCAACAGGAACGAGGAGCTCACGCTACACATCCGCGGGGCGCTCAACAATGGGGTGACGGTCGAGGAGCTCAAGGAGGTACTCCTGCAGACCGCGGTCTACTGCGGGGTGCCTGCGGCGAACACGGCATTCCGCATCGCGGCCGAACTGCTTGGCTGAAGGCGCAGCCTCGCGGCCAGACGCGCCATCGTGACGCCTGCGCCTGCCTCCGATCGTTCGTATGATCGGGGGCCGATTTGAGTCAGGTCAGGAGAAACGGGATGTGAAGCCTCGGCTTCCGTTTCAGCCATCACCGTGGCTGGCCGCCGGTGCGCGTCCTGTGCTCATGTTCATCGCGCTGGCTGACGGGCTGCTCTCTCTGGAGCTCTGGACGCTGCGCTCGCCGCACGCCAGGTCGGCGGCCACAGCAGTGCTGCAGGCCGTTGCGCCGGTTCGACCGCTGGTTGCGCTGGCACTCGCCGGGTCTGCGCTCTACCTCGCCACCCGGCCGAAGCGCGCCTTCCGGCGCATCCTGCTCGTCCTGGCACTGGCGGCGACGCTGCTCTCGATGAAGTCGGGCCGGGGCGTCCTTGTGGCGGCTGCGCTCACCGATGGGCTTGTGGCGCTGTTCGCGAGCTCGCTCTGGGCCGAGGAGGGGGATCGGACTTCGAGCCGCCTGGGCTGGTCGCTGCTCGGGGTCGCCGTGGCAACGGTCGGCGCTGGCGCCTGGCTCTTGCTCAACGAGCACGGGGGGCCGCACATCGTCCCGGCGTTCACCCTGCCCCTGCTCCTGGCATTCACGGCCGGCGTCCTGGGGCTCATCCTTCTGGACCGCAGTCCGCCGATGCCCGGCCGCTGGGACCCTGCCGTGCTGCCGCTCTACCTTGCGGCCGCTCGCTCCGCCGTCAGCCCCTTCGCCCTCATGAGGGACAAGCGTCACTTCTGGGCGGCAGACCGGAGCTCTTGTCTCGCGTTCGGCTGCCGTACGGGCGTGGCCCTGGCCCTGGGGCCTGCCATCGGGCCGCCCGGGGCCTCCATCACCGCTTACCAGGAGTTTCGTTCTGCATGCAGGGCGCGTGGCTGGCGCCCCGCCCTCTACCAGGTCCCCGCCGGAACCGTCTCCGAGCTGCCCGGGACCCGGCGCCTCGTGATCGGCAGCGAGGCACTCGTCGACGTCGAAGCCTTCTGCCTCAGGGGCAGGGCGATGGCGAACCTCCGCCACCAGGTAACCAAGGCGCAGCGACTGGGAGTTGGCGTGGAGGTGCTGCCCGAGTCGCAGGTCCCCTGGGTCGTGCGCTCTGGGATGCACCAGCTCGCCGCAGACGTGGCGGCACGCTCGCTGCTGGGCGAGATGTCCTTCTCGGTCGGGCGGCGGGAGGAGCCGCCGCTGGTCGAGCGGACCGTCGGGCTGGCTTTCGACCGCGCACGCCAGCTGGTCGGTTACGTGACCTGGCTCTGGCTGCCGGCAGCGGAGATGTTCGTCCTGGACGAGGTCAAGCGCAGCCCGGGAGCGCCCGCGGGAACGACAGAGCTGCTGATAGCGACCTCTCTCCAGGAGTTTCGAGGCCGGTCACGCCGAGCCAGCCTGGGGCTGGCGCCGTTCACAGGCGCCAGGCACGCGGCGGGCCTGGCCGTTGTCGAGGGCTTCTTGCTCAAGGTGCTGGGTGTGCGCAGTCTGTCACCTGGCTTGTACGCGTTCAAGGCAAAGTTCGAGCCCGCCTGGGAGCCCCGTTACCTGATTGTTGAGGGTATCGCCGACCTGGTGCCCGTGCTTGTCGCCCTGTTTCTCGTTCACTATCCGGAGCTGACCCGGCGCTGGCGGAGCTGGGGACGGAGCATCCTGCGGCTGTCCTGACGTAAGCGTGCCTACTCGTAGCGCAGCGCCTCGGCCGGAGCCACGCGGGCCGCGGCACGCGACGGTAGGTAGGTCGTGAGGAGCGTGGCCAGATACGCTCCGGCCAGGATCAGGCTGATTTCGACCACGGGAACATGGAAGATGACCGTGCCGAACGTCTTGTCGGTCACGAAGAACCGATAGGACTGCCACAGGCCGACGAGCGACCCGATCGCGAGGCCGAGGACCGCGATGAAGCTCGACTCCATCAGAAAGGAGCGCTGCACCAGTGAACGCCGGTAACCGAGGGCGCGCAGCATGCCGATCTGCTGCCACCTCTCCACCACCGCGCGGGTGCTGATCACACCCAGTCCCGCGATGCCGACGATCAAGCCCAGCGCCAGAAAGCCCGTGAGCAGGTTGAGCAGCGTGATGATGCCGCTCAACGCCTGTGCCAGCTGGTCCGCTACGACGACGGGCTCCAGCTGGTCCTTCACCAGCATCCTGCCCAGATCGAGCCGAGCCTTGTTCACGTCCACGCCCGGCTTCAGCGCGAAGTAGTAGCCGGTCGGCGTGAGGGGTGGCAGGGCGTTGGTCAACGTGATCGCAGCCGGCCGGCTGGGCGAGACCTCGGCCGGGGCAAAACGCCCGCTCTCCATGGCGGTGCGGGTCGAGACGTAGATACCGTTCCAGGTCGATTGGCTCAAGAAGCCGATGATGGTTACGGTCCAGGGCTTCTGCGGGCTGGCGCCCTGCTTCTCGGCGCCACCCGCCAGTTGAACCTGCAATGGCCGGAAGGTGGTGTCGGTTGGTTTGACGCCCTTGATCGCCGCAGCATTGCCGTTCTGCGAATCGAGGCTGGACTTGTCGATCACCGCATAGCCCGTGTTGTTTCGGACCGCATCCCAGACTGCGCGGTCGGATGAGTACCCGTCCGCGCGTGACTGCAGCGCGAAACCGGTGACCGCCAGGTAGCCGTCGTCTACGACGTGCACCGGAAAGCCGCGAGCGTCTTGCTGCTTCGCGGCGGCCACCCGACCATCCGCCCCCACCTGGTGCACAACGACGCCGATCGACTGGTTCTCCCAACCAACCCCTTTCAGCTCCCCGGAGAGGGCACGATCGGACCGAACCTGCGCCGCCACGTCGGTCGGGAAGGCCGTATCGCGGGCCTGCTGGAAGTTCATGTCGGGCGAGCCGGCGACGATCTGCCAGCCGCCGGAGGCCTGGTCCACCTGCCCGAAGTTCTGCGTCAACACGTCCTTGAACATGGACATGTAGACGATCATGAAGGTCACGATCGCGAACATCGCCACCGCCATCCCGGTGCGGAACTTCGTCGCCATCGGATAAGCCATGCTGGTGCGAGTCACGGGCGCCAGGTTGCCGGCACGGGCAGTGAAGAACATCACGCCACGTATCAGCAGGTCGCTGTTGTACATCACAAGCCAGATCGCGCCCAGGAGCACCATCAGGGCCGAGAGGGCGAATACCTCCGGGCCGCCCTGAAGCTTGCTCAGCTGCACCGCGCCGTCGATGTGCAGCCGCGTCTCGACGCGTCCGAAGGGCCGGCCCCAGTAGAGCAGCAAGCCCAAGGCCGCTGCCGTGAAACCGATTCGTGAGGCCACGACGCTGCGCACGCGCGCAAGGGAGAGGATCCACCTGACCAGCAGGCCAGCCCCGGCGATGACCAGAGAGACTCCTGCGTCATACACGACCTCGACGTGGGTGGCGGTGCTGAGCAGTACGAGTAGCGCGCCCACCACGATCGTCATCGGCCCGCGCTTGAACAGGGCCCACCAGAAGGTCGTCATGGCCCCCAGCGTGCCCAGCGTCACACGGTGAAGGAAGACCGCCGGATGGCCCCGGAAGAGCTGCTTACAGGCGGACCACATGGTGGCGAACACCCCTGTGAACATGCGGCGCATGCCGGCGTCGCGGCTTTCGCCCCCGCCCAGGTCCCGTATGGCCGCGACTATGTTGAGCCGGCTGATCCTGTACGCCGAAAAGGCGACCACCAGAAAAGTCAGCAAGACGCCGAGGGAGGCCGAGACAACCAGGCTGGGCCACTCGACGTGGTAGGTCAGCTCCAGGCCCTTGTACTGGCCGGTGAAGACGCTGGAAAGCACCATGATCATCAGGCGTCCGACCAGGGCGCCGGCCAGAACGCCGATGGCGGTGGCGCCGAGTGTGTAGGCGGTGCCCTCGAACAGGAACATCTGCGTCAGGTGGCGACGCTTGAGGCCGACTGC
>JACZDD010062282.1_pt1 | contig 11027 bp, 10 predicted proteins | sample 8641771 | NCBI WGS metagenome assembly JACZDD01 (sample SAMN15324614, study PRJNA640507) | soil metagenome | isolation source: intercropping peanut in the second line | place: China: Luxin town, Laibin City, Guangxi Province | collected 2019-07-25 | depth 10cm m | reverse complement strand
CGCCAATACCGAAAGCATGCTCGCCGTTCTCAAGCAAAATGCTGATTTCGGTACGGATGCCAAGCTGATTGCAACGCCCGCTTATGTCATCAACGGTGTGGCTATTCTCGGCCATCCCGGTCTCAAGTCATTGCAACGCGTGATCCGCTCGGTGCGCACCTGCCGCAAGGTGGTTTGCTAGATTCTGCGAACGCTGGTGACTTCAGCGCCAGCCGCTTTAATGCGCATGATCGCGTCTGCAACTGGTTCAATTGCGACCATCATGTGATGGGCATTTGCATGAATAAGCGTTTCGGGATCAATCGCAATGGCGACATGGCCTTTCCAGAACACAAGATCGCCCCGGCGCAGGCTTGCAAGCGAAGACAATTTTCCAAGCGCGAGCTCCTGCATGTCGCTGTCACGGGGACACGAGACTCCTGCGGCCTGCAGTGAAATCTGGACCAGTCCCGAGCAGTCCAGTCCGAGAGAGGTCTTGCCTCCCCACAAATAGGGCGTGCCGGCAAACCGCTCAGCAACGGTCACGAAATCGGGCTGCCGTACCTTGACGGGTGCAAGGTAGACCTCGGGGATATGCCAGCCGAGAGCCGTGACGGCGAACCGCTCGTCCTGCCGCGTGACGGCGACGCGCGCGCCCATCGGCAGCGCGACCGCCGGCGGCAGCTTGATATCCGGGCCTGCAAAAGCAAGTGCGCGTGGGACCGCCACTTTATGGGTTGGCGTGGCTCCGACGGCCCCGGGCGCGTTGGATGAAAGCCAGCCGACATAGCCGTCGGTTTCCAGCTGGCCCCAAGCCCAACCTTCATCTGTTGTTTCGTAGATCGTCACCCGTTCGCCCAGCAACGCTTCCGTGTCTAGCCTTGCATCGTGCGACGGCGTTCGACGGAGCGCCGTGACCGGCTCGATGACTTGGTGCCGGCTGCCTTCGACGAAACGCTTAGCTTCCACCTGGCCGCGCAGGTAATTTGCGGCAATCTCAGGCCGGAAAGGATTGATGCGTGGGTCGAGGGCGACCATCGGTTAAGAATATCGGGAGCAAAGCAAAGCGTGGAGGGCGCGCGCCGACTGGCACTCCGCACCCTCCGGACGTCCGGGCTTTGCCGCGGGCGTCCATGCGAAAATATCGAAATGCACCCAGGATTTCGTATTTACGAACCGACGCAGGAACAATGCCGCAGTAATTGCTCCGGCTTGTCCGCCCGTTCCAACGTTATTGAGATCGGCGACCTTCGAATCAAGCAAGCTGGCATAGGGACGCCACAGCGGTAAGCGCCAAAGGGGATCGCTCTCCGCCACAGCCGCCCGCATGAGCTCGTCTGCAAGGGCGTCATCGTCCGTGAAGAACGGAGGCACATCGGGACCGAGGGCGACGCGCGCCGCACCCGTGAGGGTCGCAAAATCGATCACCAGCGACGGTTTGTCTTCCTCAGCGAGCGTCAGGGCATCCGCCAGGATCAGCCGGCCTTCGGCGTCGGTGTTGCCGATCTCGACGGAAATGCCCTTTCGCGAAACGTAGACGTCGCGCGGGCGAAAGCTGGTGCCGGAGATGGCGTTCTCAACCGCTGGAATGATCACGCGCAGCCGGACTTTCAGTCCGTCCGCCATGACCATGTGCGCGAGCGCCAGGGCGGTGGCTGCGCCGCCCATGTCCTTCTTCATGTTGAGCATGCCCGTGTCCGGCTTGATATCGAGCCCGCCGGTATCGAAACAAACGCCCTTTCCGACCAACGTAATTTTCGGGTCGCTCGCCTTGCCCCACGTCATGTCGATCAGACGTGGCGCGCGGGCGGATCCCGCGCCGACTGCGTGCACGAGCGGAAAATTCTTGGCGAGGGTGGCACCGTTGGTCACCTGGATTTTGGCGGAGTGCTTTTTTGCAAGCGCCCTGGCGGCGGCCTCCAGTTCGGCAGGCCCCATGTCGTTTGACGGCAAATTCGTGAGGTCACGACAGAGCGTCACGCCCTCGACGACGTGGCTCAACACGTCGCCGTCGACGCCTTCCGGAAGAACGAGGCGCACATTGCGCGCTTCCGATTTGCGATATCGCGAGAATTGATAGCTGCCCAGCGCAAAAGCCAGTGCCGCGAGCCGGGGGTCGTGCGGGCTGTTGGCGAAACGGTAGGTACCTGCCGGCAGAAGACCGGCCAATTGTCCCGGCCGGAACCGGTCGCGGTCCGGATCGCCCGGGCTTTCGATTCCGAACAGAACCCCGGCAAGTCTGCCGTTGCCACCCGGCAGCAGCAACGACCGGCCAGGCTTTGCCTCGAAAGCAGCTGTGGTGATGAACGCCTGCTCGGCGCCGCCAAGCTTTTTGCGCACAGCGTCAAAGTTGGCGGCATAAACGAACCAGATCGGAATCGCCTGGTTTTTACCGGCGTTCGCAAAGATGGGATGCATGATTACTCCGCGGCGTCGCGCATCGAAGGCTTGGGTAAGTAGCCGTCACGCCTCTGCGGCAGTTTCCAGCCCAGCATTTTTGAAGCGACCAGAGTGCGGAGCACCTGCGCGGTGCCACCGCCGATCGTGAACATCCGTACGTCTCTTGCCATGCGTTCCAACGGAAGCTCACGCGAATAGCCGCGCGCGCCAAAAAACTGCAGCGCATCGTTGACGATCCTAATGGACGTTTCGGACGCAAATATCTTCGCTTGCGCGGCCAGCATCGGATCGGGGAACTCACTGTTATCGGGGCCGTGCGAGCGCGCCGCTTGATAGAGCATGAGTCGGGCGGCGGTCAGCTGCGTTTGCATGTCGGCAAGCATCCACTGCAGGCCCTGAAATTCCCCGATAGGGCGGCCGAATTGCTCGCGGGTCTTCACCCATTCCAGAGCATGGTCAAGAGCGCCTGCCGCGACGCCGAGCGCCACCGTGCCCGCGCCGACACGCTGACTGTTGTAAGCATTCATCAGGTCGCTAAATCCACGGCGGAAACCCGATGGCGGCAGCACAGCCATGCTCGCCGGCACCTCGAGGTCTTCGCAAATAACTTCCGCCTCGGGCATGCCGCGCAGCCCCATGGTCTGTTCGCGCTTGCCGATCCGCAGGCCTTTCGATTGCTCGCGCACTGCGAGGAATCCACCTATGCCGAGCTCATCGCCGCGCTCGTCGAACACGCGCGCGAAAATCAGGTGCAGGCGTGAAACCCCCGCTCCGGTGATCCAATGCTTCTTGCCGTTGATGATGTACGTATCACCGCGCTTGTCGGCGCGTGTGGTCATCGCGGTGGCATCGGAGCCGGCGTCCGGCTCGGTAATACAGATCGCCGGCTTGTCGCCTTCGAGCACGAGCTGCGCTGCCAGCCTTTTCTGCGAATCTGTGCCGTAGGCCATCACGGTCGAAATGGCGCCCATGTTCGTCTCGACGACGATTCGCGAGGTGACTGTGCAGGCCTTTGCCATTTGTTCGATCACCAGGACCGCGTCGAGGAAGGAGCGACCCTGGCCGCCGAGCGCCTTCGGGATTGTCATGCCGCAAAAGCCGGCATGGCTCAGCGCCTTGACGATGTCCCAGGGGTATTGCTCGTCGCGGTCTATTGCTGCTGCACGCGGGCGCACGACCTCGGTCGCAAAAGCGCGGGCGCGATCGCGTAACTCAAGTTCGTGAGCGGAAAGGCCCAGGTCCAAGTCCATGTCGGCGACTATAAATCCAGTGCGGGCAGGAGCTTACAAGTTAACCAGTCATTAGGGTTAACGCTTTATTGCTCGATTATGCCATCGAGAACCAGCCCCACCTATCTGCTCGCCTCGGCTGCCCTGGCGGGCATTCTCGCCCTGTCGGCGGGCGGTTGCTCCAACATAGGCGCCCGCGAAACGACAGGCTCTGTGAGCGCGGCGGACACCGCCTCGCCCGGCTTGGAGGAATCCCGGCGCTCACTTGAGACGCTTGGTGACCGCTATCGCCAGAACCCGAACGATGCGGATGCTGCGATCGCCTACGCGCGCGCACTGCGGGCAACCGTCCAGCGTGCGCAGGCCGTGGCGGTGCTGGAACAGGCCTCGATCCGCAATCCCCGGAACATGGCTTTGCTCGGCGCCTATGGGCGCGCGCTGGCGGATACCGGACAATATCAGCAGGCGCTAGGGACGCTCGAGCGTGCGCACACGCCCGACAACCCGGATTGGAGCATTCTCAATACGCAGGGGGCAGTGCTCGATCAGATGGGCCGCCATGCCGAAGCGCAAAGGCACTATGCCTCAGCGCTCAAAATCATGCCGAACGAAGCGTCGGTGCTTTCCAACCTCGGCCTGTCGTACATGCTCACAAAGGATCTGAAAAACGCCGAAGCAACTTTGCGGCGCGCGGCCGCCCAGCCGAATGCCGGACCAAGGGTGCGACAAAATCTCGCGCTCGTCGTTGGCTTGCAAGGTCGTTTTGATGAGGCTGAGAAGATTGCAAGCGCGGACCTGCCGGAAAGCGAGGCGGCCGCAAACGTCGCCTATTTACGGCAGATGCTTGCGCAAAAGGGTGACTTGAAAAAAATGGGACGAGCCTACGCTGCGCCCCACGCCGGATCCTGACTCTATTTTTTTCAGCAAATGACAGGCTTCAGGAGCAGGTCTTGACGCCGCTACCGTCGTCGTAGGTGGGCGGCGAGACGCGCGGGCACATGACAGCCGCGAACCGCGTTGGGCGTTGCTATTTCGCGGCACCCTGTGCCTGGCCGTTACGTGCGCCGCTTTGACTCAGGGTCGCATTGAAGAAGCCCGGCGAATCGCCAAGCGTGATCCGGCGCTCGCAATTCGGCGCGCAGCTGTAGGATTCCCGTTCGATACCCTTGTAAACGGTTATGATCTCGCTGGTGCCGGCGCTACGAACTTCCACCATTCTGCTCATCAGGACGCGACCGTTCCGGTCAAGCGCCAACAAATTGGTCGTGCCGTAGCCCTTGCCGGTGATCACCAAAATGCCGCCGCCCTGCACGGTGGCATCGGCGATCAGCGGATTGCCGATGATGATCGTTGCGACGCGTTCGGGCAAATTGAGGAGCTGGGCCTGGTCGACATTGATACTGACGACCTCGTCGGCGCCGCGTGCAGGCGTCTGTGTCCAAAGCCCCGCAGCCAGAATCGCCAGGACCCACAAGCCCGATGAACGCCTGCAGATCTTCGACAAGGCCGACATCAAGCCCTCCAGTCGCCCGTACAACAAAACCGGCATGGTAATCGCCGGCGCCGATGAATCAAGTTGACTGCAAATTGGTGAATGAAGTGCAAAGAGCGGTATCCGCGCCCGCGCCTTCGGCTCAACGGAGCAGAGTTCGCGCTAACTCTTCGTTAACTGGATTAGTCACGTCGCCTGACGCAATTAAAAAAACTCTGCTTCCTTGGAGACATTAACTGCGGCGCAAGGCGCAAACCTTACGTTGCGAACGCGATTTGACCGGGAGATCCGGGCATTTGCGTGGTGGAAATGAAGAACTTGCTTGTGCGCTTCCTGAAGGACGATGCCGGTGCAACAGCGATCGAATATGCCTCATAGCTGCGGGTATTTCCGTCGCCATCATCGTGGTCGTGAGTGAACTTGGAAGCAAGTTGAACGGCAAATTTGACTCTATCTCCACCCAGCTAAAGTAGAGGAAGTCCGGGTTTCTCCGGACTCTGCCGGCAGTAACCGAAACGCAAGCTGAGCGCCCTAACTTTCGCGATTGCCCGAAATCGCGAGCTGGAATTCAGATAATGGCCGCAGACGCAATCAGGTTGCTTCTTTTTCCCGCGCTGATGGCCTTTGCCGCATCCAGCGATCTATTGACCATGACCATCTCAAACCGGTTGTCGATCGCGCTCGCGGCGGGTTTTTTCCTGCTGGCTTTGGTCACCGGGATGGACCTTTACGCCATTGGGGTGCACCTCGCCGCTGCCGCAGTTGTGCTGGCCGTTGCGTTCGTTTTCTTCTCGCAAGGCTGGATCGGTGGCGGCGATGCGAAGCTCGCGGCGGCAACGGCCCTGTGGTTTGGTTTCGCTCATTTGCTCGACTATCTGCTCTACGCCTCCATTTTTGGCGGCGTGCTCACTCTGGCCTTGCTGCAATTCCGCAAATTGCCCTTGCCGGGGGCGCTTACTCGCCAGGCCTGGATCATGCGGCTGCATGACAGTGCAGGGGACGTGCCCTATGGCATAGCGCTCGCAGCCGCCGCGCTCGCGGTCTATCCCAAAACCGGTTGGATGCCCGGTCTCTGAGAGCCGGCGTCGGTTAGCGAAGCAATACAACATTAACTCGATTTAGATACCGCTCCTTAACCATACCTTGACCTTTAGCTGCTGAAATCCGGTGCAAAGGCCGCCCCGGCGGCGATTTGGTTTACGCGGCCAAGCTGGCCGCCAGGTCATGGTGAGAGTGAGCGTATGAAAGCTGCACGTGTCGTAGTACTGACCGTCGCGCTGGCCGCAGGGGGCGTTGCCGCCCTGTTGGCCGGCCGTTCCGGGGCGCCCACGCCCAAAGCCGAAGCGCCCAAGTTCGACACCGTCGAAATTCTCGTGGCCAAATCGGACCTTCCCAGAGGTCAAACTTTATCGCCAGCCGACGTGAGTTGGCAGGCCTGGCCCGCGACCACAGCCGCGGGAAATTTCATCCGCAAAAGCGATAGTCCGAAAGCGCTTGAGAACCTCACGGGCATGATCGTGCGCGCGCCGTTTGTCGCCGGCGAGCCGATTCGCGAGGTAAAACTCGTGAACTCAAAGGGCTCCGGTTTCATGGCCGCGATTCTTCCGTCGGGCATGCGTGCGGTAGCCACTCTAATCACACCCGAGTCGGGCGTCGGCGGCTTCATCCTGCCGAATGATCGAGTCGACGTCATCATGACGCCGCGTAATCGCGACGACAAAAGCGGTGAGCGCACGAGCGAGACAATCCTCCGCAACATTCGCGTTCTGGCGATCGATCAGAACGTTGAAGAGAAGAACGGCCAGAAAGTCGTCGTCGGCAAGACCGCGACGCTCGAGCTCACGCCTGGTCAAGCGGAAACGTTGGCGCTGTCACACCAGATCGGATTTCTGTCGCTGTCGCTGCGAAGCATTGCCGACGGAACTCTGGAAGAAAAGACGGACGATTCATCTCGCCAAAACGTCAATGTTGTCCGGTTCGGCGTGAGCACTACGACCACACCAAGGTGAACGATTAGGGGATCAAGGGGACATGGCGACCAAAACACTAACCCACGCCGCCTCATTGGGGGCGCTGATCGCCTTCATGGCACTCACGCCGATTCTGCCTGCCCCTGCAGCGGACGGCCCGCAAAAGACTGCCGTCAAGGTCGCCGCAGGCGAAAGCACGTCGCGTTTCATTCCGCTCGGAATCGGCAAATCGGTCGCGATCGATCTTCCCGCCGATATCAAGGACGTGCTGGTCGCCGACCCCAAGATTGCAAACGCCGTCGTCCGGTCGTCACGGCGGGTCTACATGATCGGTGTAGCTGTCGGGCAGACGAATATTTTCTTTTTCGATGCCGACGGCAAGCAGATCGCCGGATTTGATATCGCCGTCACGCGTGACCTCAATGGCGTGCGCGCGGCACTCAAGCAGTCGATGCCGGATTCCGATATCCACATCGAGGGCGTCGGAGCGGAGGGCGTCATGCTTTCCGGCACGGCAGCCAGCGCCGCCGAATCTCAGCAGGCTTTCGAGATTGCTGGGCGACTGGTCGGCGGCGAAACGAAGGTCGTAAACGGTCTTGCGATCCGTGGACGAAATCAGGTGTTGCTCAAGGTGACCGTCGCCGAGGTGCGACGCGACGTCATCAAGCAGCTTGGCATCGATCTTTCGGGAAGCATCAACTACGGAACGGCCGTGGTGAATTTCAACTCCAACAATCCGTTCTCGATCACCGGGCAACCCATAGCCGACAGCTTTATTCGCGGCAACTTCCCGAGCATTAATGCGACGCTGCGTGCCATGGAACGCGCGGGCGTCATCCGTACGCTGGCAGAACCCAACCTGACCGCGATTTCCGGAGAGACGGCAACATTCGTTGCCGGCGGCGAATTCCCGATCCCGAACGGACTGTCGTGCGACACGACTCGTTCACCACCGGTCTGCCAACCTCAGATCACATTCAAGAAGTTTGGCGTAAGCCTGGTGTTCACTCCTGTCGTTCTTTCGGAAGGCCGCATCAGTCTGAAAGTCATGACAGAAGTATCCGATCTCTCGACCGAAAACTCGATGACCCTGGTCAGTGCAGGCACCCCGCTGACGGTCCCGTCGATCCAGACGCGCCGCGCCGATACGGTTGTGGAAATTCCGTCGGGCGGCTCCCTGGCGATGGCCGGGATGATTCAGGAGCAGACGAAGCAAGCGATCAACGGCCTGCCTGGGCTTCAACAGGTCCCCGTGCTCGGCACCTTGTTCAGGAGCCGCGACTACGTCAATCACCAGTCCGAGCTGATGGTGATTGTTACGCCCTACGTGGTCCGTGCTGTGGCGCAGAAGCAGCTGTCGAAGCCGGATGACGGTTTTGCTGATCCGACCGATCCGCAAACCATTTTCCTCGGCAGCCTCAATCGCATTTACGGCGTTGCGGGCAAATCCGACACACTGCGCGGCAACAACTACCACGGTAAATACGGATTCATCCTCGATTGAGTGGGGGAATAGTTGATGAAGGCAATTACCACGGCATCGGCTAAAGGCGGCAGCAAAACGGTGCTTCGGGCGCTGATGGCAAGCTGCTTTGCCGTCACGTTGGCCGGCTGTTACCAGACGGAAGTCGCCGTAAAGGAATATCCGACCGATTACCGGCAACGCCACCCGATCGTGGTGCGCGAAGGCGCGCAGACCGTCGATATCCTGTTGGGCCGCAACCGCGGCGGGCTGACGGCCCGTCAGCGTGCCGATGTCGCTTATTTTGCGCAGACCTGGCGCAAGGAAGCGGGCAGCGGAATCAACATCGAGGTTCCAAAGGGCGGCCCGACCGATCACGCCGCCGCCGATGCAACGCGCGAGATCCGTTCGATCTTTGCCGCCGTCGGCGTTCCGTCAAATGCGATTTACGTGCGCAACTATCATCCGCCGAAAACCTCGCTCGCCAGCATCAGGCTGAACTACACCAAGTTGATTGCCGACGCGGGGCCGTGCGGAGAATGGCCAAGGGATCTTGGTCCTACCTGGGAATCGGGAAATGCCGAAAACCAGCCATTCTGGAATCTTGGCTGTGCCTCGCAGCGCAATCTCGCGGCGATGGTCGACGATCCCGCCGACCTGGTGCAGCCGCGCGGCGAGACTCCGACATTTGCGCCGCGCCGTTCGGTCGTGCTCGACAAGTACACCAAGGGCACGAATCCGTCGGGCGTCTACGTCGGTTACGAGCAAGGCAAAATCAGCGATCTAGGAAAATGATAAAGCACGCCCAGCAAGCTGCAGTCGCAGACAATACATCGGCGCCGCCGGCCCCCAATGCCGCGGCCGAGGCACATATAGCGCCCGCGCCCCGCATAGCGGTGCAGGCCTTCTGCGAAACGGTTGAAAGCGCGGCCGCAGTCCAGGCTGCGGGTGAAGACAGGCGTCTTGGGAAGGCTCACGTTAAAATCCAGATGGGCGGCATCGGAGCCGCAATCGAGGCTTTCCGGAACTCGCCTACGCCGAACGTCATCCTGATTGAAGCCGATGCACGCGCCACCGACATTCTCAGCGGACTCGACACGCTGGCAGAGGTCTGCGATTCCGGAACGCGCGTGGTCGTGATGGGCCGCGTCAACGACGTCACGCTGTACCGTGAATTGACGCGGCGCGGCGTGAGCGAATATCTCATGACGCCGGTGAACACCATCGACGTGGTCCGAGCTATTTGTCATCTATTCTCGGCACCCGATGCAAAGCCCGTGGGCCGTATCGTCGCAGTTGTGGGTGCCAAGGGCGGTGTAGGCGCGTCGACCGTGGCGCACAACGTGGCCTGGGCGATCGGACGCGATCTCACGATCGAGTCGGTGGTTGCGGATCTCGATCTTCCTTTCGGCACCGCCGGCCTCGATTACAATCAGGACCCGCCTCAAGGCATCGCCGATGCCGTTTTCTCGCCTGATCGCGTCGACACCGCATTTGTCGACCGCCTCCTGTCGAAATGCACCGACCAACTCAGCCTGCTGGCGGCACCCGCAACACTCGAGCGGGTCTACGATTTTGGTGCGGAAGCCTTCGATTCGATACTGGACTCGCTGCGGGCAACCATCCCCTGCATCGTTCTTGACGTCCCTCATCAATGGGCCGGCTGGACACGTCGCCTGCTTGTCAGTGCGGATGAAATTCTCGTTGTTGCCGGGCCAGATCTGGCCAACCTGCGCAACGCGAAAAATCTGATCGACCTTCTGCGCGCGTCACGGCCGAACGATCATCATCCTCGTTACTGCCTCAACCAGGTCGGCGTTCCCAAGCGCCCCGAAATCTCGGCGGCAGATTTTGCAAAGGCGCTTGAAACAAGTCCGATCGCGGTCATTCCGTTCGAGCCGCAGCTGTTTGGGCCGGCCGCCAACAACGGTCAAATGATCGGGGAAGTTTCGGCCAGTCATAAGACCGCGGAGATCTTTCGTCAGATCGCCCAGGCGCTTACCGGGCGCGCCGAAGTCAAAAAGCCTCGCCGTGGTCTGCTGCCGCCTTTGCTCTCGAAGATCGTGAAACGCAAAGGCTGAAATTCGTCGGGAGTAACTCGCCTTGTTCGGTAAGCGAAGCGCAACTTCTGAAGCTCGTGTCGTACCGCCTGCACCGTCAGCGCCGGCTCCGGCGCCGCTTCCGTCTGTCGAGGCTCCAAAGGCTGCGCCATCGGCTCCCGTCGAATCCGGTCGAACGCCATTTCCGTCTGACGGTCTCGGCGCGCCGATTGTCTCGCCGCCGACCGCGCCACGCGCGCCCGCTGACCCTCCCCCGAGTGCCGTCGATACGCGGCGATCGGAAGCCTATTACGAGACGAAAACCACCATTTTCGGCGCGCTGATCGAGGCGATCGACCTCGCCCAACTGGCCCGGCTCGAATCCGACTCCGCGCGCGAGGAAATCCGCGACATCGTCAACGAGATCATCGCGATCAAGAGCATCGTGATGTCGAT
>JACZDD010036224.1_pt1 | contig 11063 bp, 10 predicted proteins | sample 8641771 | NCBI WGS metagenome assembly JACZDD01 (sample SAMN15324614, study PRJNA640507) | soil metagenome | isolation source: intercropping peanut in the second line | place: China: Luxin town, Laibin City, Guangxi Province | collected 2019-07-25 | depth 10cm m | reverse complement strand
GGCCAGCTCCCGATAGTCCGGGGCGACCGCCCAGCCCGCCAGCCGCCCCTCCAGCGCCTCCAGCGTGGCTCTGGCGTCGCCGGTCAGCGGCAGGCCGGCGTGCTTCAGCGCGTCGAAGTCTGCGACGTTCACGTTGATGAAGCGGACGCCGTCGGCCTGGAAGGCCGTCTTTGACGCGGTGGTGAAGTCGCTCCAGCGTGTGCCGACGCCGATCACCAGGTCCGCCTCGGCCGCAAGCCGGTTGGCTGGCGGCGTGCCCGTGGCGCCGACCGCGCCCATGCAGCGCGGGTGGTCGTACGGCAGGGATCCCTTGCCGGCCTGCGTTTCGCCTACCGGGATACCGGATCGCTCAGCCAGGCGGGCGAGGACCGCCGTGGCCTCGGAGTAGATCACACCTCCTCCGGCGACCAGGAACGGCCGCCGCGACGAGCGGATGAGCTCGGCAGCCCGGTCCAGAGCAACCTCGTCCGGCAGCGGTCGCGCCACCCGCCAGACGCGCGTCTCGAAGAAATCGGCAGGGTACTCGTAGGCCTCGGCCTGTACGTCCTGCGGCAGCGTCAGCGTCACCGCACCCGTGTCCGCCTGGTTGGTCAGTACGCGCATGGCGGCCAGCGCGGCGGGGATCAGTTGCTCCGGCCGGCTGATCCGGTCCCAGTACCTGGAGACGGGCTGGAAGCAGTCGTTCACCGAGCATTCGCCCCGCCACGGCACCTCGAGCTGCTGCAGCACGGGATCGGGTCGTCGAGAGGCGAACACATCCCCGGGCAGGAGCAGCACCGGCAGGCGGTTGATCGTCGCGCAGGCGGCGCCGGTGACCATGTTGGTGGCGCCCGGGCCGATGCTCGAGGGGCAGGCCAGCGCTCCCAGCCTGTTGCGCATGCGGGCATAGCCCGCGGCCGCGTGCACCATAGCCTGCTCGTTGCGCGCCGGATAGAAGGTGAGGAGGTCCGGCCGCTCCTGCAACGCCTGGCCCAGTCCTGCCACATTGCCGTGGCCGAAGATGCCGAAGCAGCCGCCGAAGAAGCGCTGGCTGACGCCGTCGCGCTCGACCTGCTGCGCCGCCAGGAAGCGCAGGAGGGCCTGCGCCATTGTCAGCCACTGAGTCGTCATCCCGGCTCGTTGCCTCGGGTCAGGCGGGCCGTCGGGTCACGCACGCTGCAGCAGCACCTCGACCTCGTCGGCGGTCGGCATCGCGTCGGCACAGGCGAGCCGCGACGCGACGATCGCGCCGGCGGCGTTGGCGAAGAGCATGGTCCGGCCCAGCTCCCACCCCAGCAGCAGGCCGTGGCAGAGCCCACCGCCGAAGGCGTCACCCGCGCCGACGCCGCAGACCACCTCCACCGGCACCGGCGGCACTTCCGCGACCTCGTCTCCGCGCCTTGCATATACGCCGGCCGGCCCGCGCTTCACGATCGCCAGCTCAGCGCCCAGCTGCAGAAGGGCCTGCGCCGCGGCCTCGGCGTTGCGGGTGCCCACCGCCATCTCGACCTCGTCCAGGTTGCCGACCACAACCGTTGACATTCGGACCGCCTCGACCGCGCAGCGCCGCGCCGCGCTGACGTCCGGCCAGAACATCGGCCGGTAGTCCAGGTCATGGACCGTGATCCCGCCCGCGCGGACACGCATCGCGGCCAGCGTGGCAGAGCGGCTTGGCTCCTCGGAGAGCCCCGTCCCGGTTGTCCAGAAGAGGGGCGCTGCCGTGACCGCTTCCAGGTCGAGCTCGTCGACGCGGAGGTTCATGTCCGGGGCCTTCGGCTGCCGGTAGAAGAGGAGCGGGAAGTGGTCGGGCGGAAAAATCTCGCAGAAGACGATGGGCGTGCGCAGGTCAGGGTCGGTGCCGACCCAGCGCGCATCGACGCCGAACTCGGCCAGCGCGCCCCTGACGTACGGCCCGAACGGGTCGTCGCCCACCTTTGTGATCACGGCGGAGCGGTGGCCAAGCCGGCTGGCGGCGACCGCCACGTTGGTCGGACTGCCGCCGAGCGACTTGTTGAACGTCTTCACCTCTGCCAGCGGCACCCCGATCTGCTCGGGGTAGAGGTCCACGCCGACGCGGCCCATGGTGATGATCTCGAGGTCGCGCCCGCGGTGGTTTTGCCCTACCAGCGCGATACCACCACCTTCTTGCGGGTGTAGAAGTCGACGCCGTCGGTGCCGTGGATGTGCAGATCGCCGTAGAACGACCCCTTCCACCCTGAGAAGGGGAAGAACGCGAACGGCTGCGCAACCGGGACGTTGATGCCGCACATCCCTGCCTCGACCCGCTCGCGGAACTCGCGGGCCGACCGGCCGCTGCTCGTGAAGATGACGGCCATGTTGCCGAGCGCCATCCGGTTGGCCTGGGTGATCGCCTCCTCGAGGCTGCCCACGTGCTCGACCGAGAGCACCGGACCGAAGATCTCCTCCCGCCCTACCGCCATCTCTGGCGATACGCCGTCCAGCACGGTGGGGCCCAGGAAGAAGCCGGGCCGCTGCAGCTCCGAGCGGCCGTCCACGAGGAGACGCGCGCCTTCAGCGACGCCGCGCTCCACGTAGCCGACCACCTTTCTCCGGTGCTCGTCCCGAATCAGCGGACCGACCTGGACGTCCGGCTGATCGCCGGGCCCGACCCGGAGCGCCTGGGTCTGCTCCTTCAGCGGCTCCAGCAGCGTCCGCGAGGCGTTACCCACGGCGACTGCGGCGCTTCCCGCCAGGCAGCGCTCGCCGGCGTTGCCGAAAGCCGAGCCCAGGATGGCCGGGACCGCCAGCTTCAGGTCGGCGTCCGGCATGACGACGATGTGGTTCTTCGCCCCACCCAGCGCCTGCACGCGCTTGCCGTGAGCGGCGGCGATCTCATATACGCGCCGGGCGACGAGCTCTGACCCGACGAAGGAGATCGCGCGCACCTGCGGGTGGGCCAGCAGCGCCTCCACGGCCTCGCGCGCGCCGTGCACCACGTTGAGCACGCCTTCGGGGAAGCCCGCTTCGAGGAACAGCTCCGCCAGCCGCACCGCCCCCAGAGGCGTCCGCTCCGAGGGCTTGAAGACGAAGGTGTTGCCGGCAACGACCGCCAGGGGGAACATCCAGAGCGGGATCATCACCGGGAAGTTGAAGGGCGGGATCCCGGCGCAGACGCCGACCGGATACCGATAAACATCCTGGTCGACCCCGCTGGAGACCTCGCGCAGCGTCCGGCCCTGCAGTAGCGTGGGCGCTCCGCAGGCGAAGTCGACCACCTCGATGCCGCGACGCACCTCGCCCCGGGCTTCGTCCAGCGTCTTGCCGTGGTGCCGGGTCACGATTGCGGCAAGCTCTTCGAAGTGCTCCTCCAGGAGCTGCTTGAAGCGGAACATCAGCCGCACCCGCTCCATCACCGGCGTTCGCGACCAGCCCGGGAAGCCCGCCGCCGCCGCCTGAACGGCAGCCTCGACTTCGGCCGCGCCGGAGAGCGGGACCTGCTCGATGACCTCACCTGTCGCCGGGTTATAGATCGGGAGCGTCCCCACCTCGGGCGTCTCCCACCGACGCCCGACCAGGTTTGCGATCAAGAACCAACCCCCGCGAGCTCGTGGCTCAGCTCGGCCAGCTCGCGACCGCCCGCCATCATCGAGACAAGCTCCTCGAGCGTGATCTCAGGACCGGCGGGACGCTCCACCGCAGGAATCTCAGCGGCTTCCGACTTGGTGTACGTGCCCAGGCTGCGCCCTCGGTTCAGGATCGTGAATCGGTCACCAACCAGCCAGGCGTGGTGCGGGTTGTGGGTTATAAAGATCACCCCGCAGCCGCGCTGCTTTGCCTGCACCACGTAGCGCAGAACGACGCCGGCCTGCTTGACGCCCAGCGCGGACGTGGGCTCGTCAAGGATCAGCACGCGAGCCCCGAAATAAACGGCGCGGGCGATCGCCACCGACTGCCGCTCGCCGCCCGACAGCGTGCCGACAGGCTGGCCGGTGTCGCGAACGGCGATCCCCATCTGACCGAGCTGCTCGCGCACGATGGTGTCGGCCCTGGCCACGTCGAAGCGCCTGAACGGCCAGAACCACTTGGTCGGCTCCTCACCCAGGAAGAAGTTGCGTGAGATGGACATCAATGGGATCATCGCCAGGTCCTGATAGACGGTCGCGATGCCGTGCGCCAGGGCGTCGCGCGGTGAGGAGAAGCTGACCTGCTTGCCTTCCACCACGTACCGGCCGGAATCGGGCTGATAAACACCCGACAGCATCTTGATCAGCGTCGACTTGCCGGCCCCGTTGTCGCCCAGCAAGCACATGACCTCGCCCGCTGTGACTTTCATGGAGATGTCCTGGACCGCGAGCACGCTGCCGAACGTCTTGGAGATGCTTTCGACTTCGATCAGTGGCGTAGCACCGTTCTCGCTCATCTCCGCTCCCCCACCCGGCGCCGGATGTAGTTGTTCAGCAGCACCGCCAGGATCAACATGCCGCCCAGGAAGGCTTTGTACCAGTCGGAGTCGACGCCCGCGATGACGATGCCTTGCGCGACCATGCCGAAGATCAGGGCGCCCAGGGCAGGGCCGACCACCGAGCCGTAGCCGCCGGTCAGCAGGGTTCCGCCGATGACCGTGGCGATGATCGCCTCGAACTCCCGGCCGGTGCCGCGCAGCACGTCCGAATTCTTGAAGGACGCCGCTTCGATCGTAGCCACCAGCCAGCCCGCCAGCGCCGTGCTCATGAAGAGCGAGATCTTGACTCGTGCCACAGGCACGCCCAGGTTGCGCGCGGCGTCGGCGTTGCCGCCCGCGCCGTACGTCCAGTTCCCGAAGCGGGTGCGCAGGAGGACCCAGGTCGCGAGCGCCACGATGGCGACCCACCACAGGATCGAGATTGCGTAGACGCCGCCCAGCTTGGTGGCGAAGATCGCATGGGCGGCAGCGAATCCCGCCGCCACGTCCAGCGCTCCGATGGTGGTCAGCCCTGTCAGGTGGCGCGTCATGCCGATGGTGACGCCCGCCAGGATGAACTGCGTGCCCAGCGTGACGATGAACGAGGGAAGGCGGGTCCAGACCACGATCAGACCGTTGAAGAAGCCGACGACGAGAGCGAAGGCGGCGGCTACGCCGATGCCGAACCAGAACGGGTAACCGTACGTCCCGGCCAGCAGGGCGATGATCATGCCCGCGGCGCCGATCATGGTGCCGATCGAGAGGTCGAACTCGCCTCCGATCATAAGCAGCGACACGGGCACCGCCAGAATGCCGATCTCGGCCGCCACCTCCAGGTAGGCATTCGTCGCCCCTGCGGTCAGGAAGCCGCGGCTGGCGACGATCGCGAAGAAGATCCAGACGGCAATAGTGCCCGCGACTGCTCCGAGCTCAGGCCGGCTGAGAAGCCTCGAGAGCAGGCCGGCCCGCCGAAGCCGCTCATCAGCGAGCAGCCCCGGCGGCGCCTGGGGAGCCGTCACCTGATTGCTCATCCGGGACACACCTCCCTTTGCAAGTCCCTTGCCCTCAGACTAGCGCCCGCACGGATCAGCGGATGCCCTGTTTGCTGAGATCGATCACCCTGGAGGCGGTGTCCTTCAGCACCAGGTTGGGACCGGTGAGTACCGGCTGCCCGCCGCCCGGGAGCAGTAGGTAGAGCTTGAACAGGGTGAGGATCACGATCGGCAGGTACCCCTGAAGGTACTGCTGCTGGTCGATTGCGAACAGCATGTTGCCCGCGGCCACTGCTGACAACACGTCCGCCGAGAGGTCGAAGGTACCGAGCTTGATCTGCCCCAGCTTGCCCGCGGCCTGGAGGGCCGCGAGCGCGGGTGCCGCGCCAGTGGGCCCAAGAGCGAGGACCCCGTCATAGGGAGTCCTGGCGAACGCGCTTGTGATCTTCTGCTGCGTGTCGGTCGGATTCTTCAGGTCCACGACCAGCTCTGTCACCTTCCCGCCGGTCTTGACCAGGCCTTCCTGGAAGCCTTTGCAGCGCAGTTCCAGCGCCGCGTTGCCCTGCTCCTGGTTGATGCAGAGGGCGTTCTGGACGCCCGCTTTGCCCATGTTCTCGCCGCCCGCTATGCCCGCCAGCTCCTCGGTCTGGCCGATGTGGGTGAGCGCGCCCAGCGACTTGTAGACGTCCGAGCCCGAGTTGATCGAGATCACTGGGATGCCCGCCGACACCGCCGACTTGATCGATCCTCCGAGCGCGCTCGCGTCCGGGATGGACACTATGAGGCCGTCCGGCTTGCTCGCAACCTTGGCGTCGATGAGCTGGCTCATCTTGACCATGTCGAACGTGGGCGGCGCGTCGTAAGAGAAGTTGACCCCCATGCCCTTGGCGGCCGGGGCAACCCCGTCCTTCACGACGGACCAGAAGGGGTCCGACGCCTGGCCGTGGGTCACCACCGCCAGGTGGATGTTGCCGCGGTTGGTAGAAGTCGAGGTGCTTGTCGACGTCGAGCCTGACGTGCAGGCGTCGAGGATCGCCGCCAGGCCGGGCACGGCCGCCACGGCCGCTCCCGCTACCGCCGACTTCTTGAAAAGATCCCGTCGAGTTAGATCGGCTGCCATCTCACATCTCCCGTTTGGTTTTGAGAGCGACCACGCTCTCGAAGAAGACAACGCTGCGGCGCACGTCCCGGACAGGGCCCATCCCGGGCTGCGGATCCGCCGTCAGCATGACATCCTGCTCCAGCACGTACCAGCCGTCATAGCCCGCTGCCTCGAAGTGGCTCAGCAATGCAGCGACGTCGACGACGCCCGTTCCGAGCGGTCTGAAGAGACCCTGCCGGACGGCGTCGCCGTAGGGAATGGTGCGACTCTGGAGTCGTTTCAGGAGGAGTTCGTCGACGTCCTCCAGGTGTACGTGGCGGACGCGCGAGCCGGCCGTCTCCGCGAGGTCGACTGGGTCCAAGCCGCCGATGAGCAGGTGACCGGTGTCAAGGCAGAGACCGACGTCGGTGCGCTCGAGCAGGTGGCCAACGTCCTCCGCACTCTCGACGACGGTTCCTGCGTGTGGGTGGAAGGCCAGCTGCAGGTCACAGCCGCCCGCGATCTCCTGGGCTCGGCCGAGGCTCGCCCGAAGGACGGACCAGCCTGCCTGGTCCATTGCGTGGCGAGCGTCGTACCCGGCGCCGGCGGCCGCGGCGGCTTTGAGCACGTCGCCACCCGCCCCTGCGACGGCCGCCGCCACCTGGCCGAGCTCGCACATCGCCCTGTCCTGCAGCTCCGGTCTGTGCAACACCGTCGAGACGAAGCCGCCTGCCAGCTCGAGGCCTTCGGCGTCGAGCAGGCGGGCGACCGCCCCAGAATCTGGGGCGAGATAGCCGGGAGGCCCCAGCTCCGTTGCGTGCAGCCCTGCATCGCGGATCTCCCGCAGCACCCGTGCGGGTGGCATCTGGTGTCCCCAGCCGGGCACCTCGCAGATGCCCCAGGAGATGGGCGCCCCGGCAAGCCGCGTCATCCGACCTCCTCGACCCGAACCGGCCGGTGTTCGCGCCGAGACCGCTCGGCGGCGAGCGCAACGCAGAGCGCTCGGCGAGCTTCCTCTCCGGAGCATGAGCTCTCGCCACCATCGCGCACCCTCTCCAGGAAGTGCTCCAGCTCGGCTCGATAGGCACTCGCGAACCGTTCCATGATGTTGTGGTAGCCCCTCTTTGGTGGCGCCACCCCCGGCTCCACCGACCGGAGAGCGATCCGATCGTCCATCCCGACCGCGATGCTGTCGCGCGAGCCCAGCAGCTCGAGCCTGACGTCGTAACCAAGTGGGTCGTTACGGCCGCCTGAGACGATGCCGAGCACCCCGTCGTCGAACCTGAGCACGCCCACGGCGCGGTCCACGTCGTCGTAGCGTTCGAACAGCTCATCGGCCGCGGTGCCGTCGGCGTAGATCTCGACGATGTGCCGGCCGGTGACCCACGGGAGCACGTCGAAGTCGTGGATCATCAGGTCGCGCCAGATGCCCCCCGACGCTGCGAGGTACTCCTCGGGCGGCGGTTCGGGGTCGTGGCAGGCGGTGCGGACCAGGAGCAGGTCGCCGATGCGGCCGGAGCGCACCTCCTGCCGCGCCGCAAGGTAGCCGGGGTCGAAGCGGCGCTGAAAGCCGATCTGGAGCAGGATGCCCGCCTCGCCGACGTGGTCGAGCACGGCGTCGGTCGTCTCCAGATCCAGCGCGACGGGCTTCTCGCAGAAGGCCGGAAGGCCTGCGTCCGCCGCGAGGTGGATGAGGGATGCGTGAGCTGGGGTCGGTGCCGCGATCACCAGCGCATCCACGCCTCCCCTTACGACGTCTTCTGGAGTGGGCTGGCACTGGGCGTTGAGCTCCCCCGCCAGCGCCGCCGCGCGGTTGACGTCTGCATCCGCGATGCTCAGACCGTCGACCAGCCCACTCTGCGACAGCACGCGCGCATGGAACGCTCCGATCCTGCCAGCACCCAGAAGTCCTATCTGCATGGTTGACGGGGTTTCCTCTCCCCTTGCGACAACACCGTTCACTGGGAGTGGGAACGGTCCCATAGTCCCGTGGTGGGAACGTTCCCAACGCCTGGCAGTATAATGCACGGCGGGCCGGTGTCAAGGGTCGAATCGACGCAGGACGGATCGATACAGACGGACCGGCCAGCCACGATCAGGGACGTCGCCGGCCGAGCCGGGGTCTCCAAGTCCGTCGTCTCTCGCGTCCTCCGCGGCGCCGGGACGGTCAGCCGCCAGAGCCGCGAGGCGGTGCTCGTCGCCGCGGAAGAGCTGGGCTACCGTCCGAACGCGGCTGCTCGAAGCCTGGTCCAGCGCCGCTCCTTCAACGTCGGCGTACTGGTCTCGGACCTGCACAACCCTTTCTTCGCCGAGATCATCGACGGCATCGAGGCGGCGGCGGCGGCCTGCGGCTACCGGATGCTGATCACCACCGGTAACAGAGACAGAAACGCCGAGGCGGAGGCTCTCGAGACTCTGCTGGAGCTGCGGGCGGACGGAGTGATCTTGCTGTCCCCGCGGCTGCTGCCGTCGGTGGTCGCCAGAGCCGGTCAGACGGTTCCGGTGGTGGTCGTGGCGAACCTGATGCGAGTGCCAGGGATCGACGTGGTGGTCAACGACGACGTTCGCGGCGCCGAGCTGGCGGTGGAGCACCTGGTTGGGCTGGGTCACCGCCGCATCGCCATGGTCGATGGAGGAGACGGTGCCGGAGCGCCTGAGCGCCGGCGCGGATACGAGGCGGCCATGGGGCGGCTCGGACTGGGCGACCTGGTCCAGGTCGCGAGCGGGGACTACACCGAGGAGGGCGGCTATTCAGGCGCCCAGCGCCTGCTCCGGCTGGATCCGGCGCCCACAGCGATCTTCGCCAGCAACGACCTGGCGGCGGTGGGAGCGCTCAACGCGGTCGAGGAGGCGGGGCTCGCGGTGCCGAGCGACGTGTCGCTGGTCGGCTACGACAACACCGCGCTGGCGTCGCTCCGGCACATCTCGTTAACGACGATCAACCAGCCACGCCGGCAGATCGGAGAGATGGCGATGCGGGCCATCCTGCGCCGTATCGATAAAAACCAGGCGCGGGCAAAGCGGTCGGTGGTGGAGCCGAGGCTGGTGGCCCGTGACACGACCGCACCGCCGCGGTTCTAACAAATGAACCCCGCCGCCTGGATCCAGGGTCTTGAAGGGCTGACTCTGGCCGCCGTCATCTGCGGCTTTCTCTTCATCGAGGAAACCGGGGTGCGGTTCCCTTCGCTCCTGGCGACCTGCTGCTGGCCATCGGCGGTATTGCCATCGTTGCCGGGAGGGTCAATCCGTTCGAGTTCGTCGTCATGGCCGTAGTTGCAATCGTCGTAGGGGCGTTGTTGGGCCGCGAGGCGGTGCCGAGTCATCCCGTCCGGGCGGCAGCCTGGAAGCGAGCCGGAGCGAAGGCGTCGATCGGCAGCAATGTCGATCCCTCTGTAGCCAGGTCGGCCCCGATGGAACCGACCGCCGCCGCAAACTTGAACCCGTGGCCGGCCATCGGGCCCAGCATGATGACCCGTTCTGTGCCCGGAGGCCGCCCTATGACGAAGTGGCCGTCCGGCGTGTTGGTGTACATGCACACCTTGCCCCGAACCGGCGCCGGCTCGAGGCCGGGAATGGCTTTCAGCACGAGTGCTGTGACCGCCGCATAGTCCGAGTCGTGGATCTCCCTGTCCAGCCGGTCCGGATCTGCCCGCAGTCCATCGTGGTGGATCGCCACCTTCACCGTGGCGCCGTCGAGCGTCGGAAACCCATACCAGGTAAGGTCAGGGGCGCCACGGTCCCGGATGAAGATCGGGAATCGCTCAGGTGAGAATTCCTCCGGCCGCCGAGCCGGGTACCAGACCATCACCTGCCTCTCGACCCAGACCGGCAGGCGCAGCCTGGGCAGCAGCTTGTCGATCCAGGCTCCCACCGCCGCGATGGCCTGCCCTGCTCGGTATGTCCGCCCGCCGGTCCGAATCTCGACAGCCCCAGCCCGTTCTTCGATGGACTCGACGCGAGCGCTTGTAACGATCTCTGCGCCCAGCTGAGCGGCTCGTGCGGCGGCTGTGCTGACGGCCCGCTCCGGCCGGAGGAAGCCGGCCTTCTTGTCGAGGAACCCGATCTCGCCCGCCTCCAAGCGATGGGGCGGGTATCGGAGGTGGACGGTCTCCGGCTGCAGGACGTCGTACGGCAGACCATGGTGCTGGGCCGTCGCCAGGGCCCCCTCTACAAAGCCCGAGTCGAGCCGGCCCAGGAAGAGCGCTCCGTTTTCAGTGAGCAGATCCGCGCCGGTCTCCTCCTCCAGCTGACGCCAGATGGGAAAGGCAGCCTGAAGGAGCGGCACGTACTGAGGACCCTCCGCGTAGCAGCTGCGAATGATCCGGCTCTCGCCGTGGCCCGAACCCCGATCGTGTCCCGGCTCGAATTGCTCGAACCCGATCGCCCTGACCCCCCGCCGGGCCAGCTGCCAGAGGGCCAAGCTTCCCATGGAGCCCAGCCCGACCACGGCGACGTCGGCGTCCAGCCCGCTCATACCCTGCCTCGGCTCAGGCGCGAAAGCCGGCGGAACGCCGCCGCGTCACAAACGCGACGCGTATACACGGTTGATGTCCTTGAGGCTGGGGTCGGTGCCCAGGAAGGCGTGTTTGGACATGTCAGGCGAATACCG
>JACZDD010103734.1_pt1 | contig 11064 bp, 9 predicted proteins | sample 8641771 | NCBI WGS metagenome assembly JACZDD01 (sample SAMN15324614, study PRJNA640507) | soil metagenome | isolation source: intercropping peanut in the second line | place: China: Luxin town, Laibin City, Guangxi Province | collected 2019-07-25 | depth 10cm m | reverse complement strand
TGCCAACACAAAAGCGTCGCTGGCTTTCGTCCCTGCCCTGACGCTCGGCATCATGTGTAATGCACTTGTGTGCCTTGCGGTGTGGATGTGTTTCAGCGCGCGGACGAACATCGACCGGGTCGTTACGGCGGTCCCGCCGATCGCAGCCTTTGCGGCAGCGGGCTTCGAGCACTGCATTGCGAATATTTATTTCATTCCAATGGGCCTGTTCATCAAGGCCGGCGCTCCGCAATCGTTCTGGACGGCAATCGGCAAGACGGCATCCGATTATCCCGGATTGACCTGGAGCAATTTTTTTCTTGGCAACTTGGTCCCGGTTACGAGCGGAACCATCATCGGCGGGGCGACCAGGAGAGCCACCGTCTATTGGTTTGTTTATCTGCGAAAAAGCGACGCCAAAATCATTTCAGGCTGAAAAAGCGCGCAGTCGCCAGGCCCATCGCCAATGCCCCGACAACAAAACCGCACGATGCCGATGCCTGCAGTGCCTCGACCATCTGCCCGCGATTGAACAGCACGATCATCTCGAACGCATAGACGCCCGGCATCATGATAACAACCGGCGCCACTGTCATTGCGATACGCGGCACGCCGTAAAGCCGGTCCGCCAGGACAGCCACGAGCCCTATGGCCAAGGCTGCAAGGAACGCGGCCGGGGCAAGCGTCATGCCTAAATCCGTCAGTCCCAGCCGAAGACTGTTCGCGCACAAGGCCAACAGGCCGGCCGCCAGCGCTGTGCGCACGGAACTGTTGAACAGCATGGCAAAGGCACAGCCAGCGACAAAACTTGCAAGCGCTCGGAGCAAAAGCGTCAACGGATACGCGAGTCCTGGCGGAGGCTGTCGCGACGGATCAATCCCGGCGATCGCGATCACAATGCTGAGGCCCAGGGCGACCGCCAGAAGAAGCATCATGCCGTATGCCAGCCGGCTGACGGCGGCGACGGTCTTGTACTGCAACAAATCGAACAGGCCGCCGACCAGAGGGAAGCCTGGCACCAGGAACAGGACCGAAGCCATGAACCCGGCGGCAAAATTCGCGATTTCGAAGCCCGCGTTTCGCATCAACGCCGCCAGCAACACATAAACGCCAGAGGCAGTCAGTGCGGTCAGGGCCGCGACACCGGATTGATTGTATCGATTGCGCGACAACCACATGCGAAACCACTGGCCGGCTGCGCCAGCGGCTCCCGCTGCGATCAGTTCGAATGCTGCAGCACCGTTGATAAACGCAAACCCGCTGCTGGCCGCGCCCACTGCCGCCACGATCAGCCAAGCTGAGTATGCGCCTGGCTCCGCTTCTATTTTCGCTAGCTTTGCCGAAATATCGCGCGGCGCCGATCCCGGCCCCACAGCCTTTGCGAGCTGCTCCAGACGGCCAATGCGCGAAACATTGACCGACGGCGGGCCGATCTCGCGCATGACCGTGATCCATTCGCCCGGTCGGCGAACAGTCACAGTGATGCTGTCGAGAGACTGGCTTACGGACACCGATTCGAAGGCAAGCTTCCGGGAGATGTCCTCAATCCACTCCTGCGTGCGGGCAGCGGTATTTCCGGCACGCAAAATGGCCACGCCGAAGCGCAGCAACGCCTCCGCAGCCTCGTCGGCCGGCGGCCTGTCATCCATGGTGTCTCGATGCGAAGGCACGCTGGATTGTGACGTAGCAAGCGACGTCCGGCCAGCTCATTGACAAAGATCAAGAGCTCAGCTGCTGCCGCGGAAAACCTGAATATCGAGATCGCGGATCTTCTTGCGCAACGTGTTGCGGTTGACGCCCAGGAGGTCAGCAGCACGAATTTGGTTGCCGCGCGTCGCGGCGAGCGCGGCCGTCAGAAGCGGGAATTCGATCTCGCGCAGAATCCGATGGTAGAGCCCCGCCGGCGGCAGGCTATCTTCGAATTCGGCAAAATACGCGGCAAGGTGACGCTCGACCGCGCCGCTGAGACTGTCACCCGCGCGCGGTTCAGTTCCGCCGATCGGCGCCGTTGGCTGCGACAGTTCCTGTTCAATCACCGCAGCGGTGATGGTTTCCTGCGGATAGGGCGCGGCCAGCCGGCGCGCGAGGTTTTCCAGCTCACGCACGTTGCCGGGCCACCGGTGATGCTTGAGTTGCTCGAGCGCAGCCTGGTCGATCTGCTTTGGCGGCAGGCCTTCGCGCTGCGCCTGCGCGAAGAAGTGCCGGATCAGATCCGCAATGTCCTCGGCGCGCTCCCGCAACGGCGGCAGGCGCAATGGCACGACGTTCAGGCGGAAGAACAGGTCTTCCCGAAAAAGGCCTTGCTGGATCAGCAGCCGCAGGTCCTTGTTGGTTGCGGCAATGATGCGTACGTCGCTCTTGATCGGCGTACGCCCGCCCACCGTCGTGTATTCGCCCTGCTGGAGCACGCGAAGCAGCCGGGTCTGTGCCTCCATCGGCATGTCACCGATCTCATCGAGGAACAACGTTCCGCCTTCCGCCTGCTCGAATCGGCCGGCGCTGCGACTGTTCGCGCCTGTGAAGGCGCCCTTCTCGTGACCGAACAGTTCTGACTCGATGAGATCGCGCGGGATCGCCGCCATGTTGATGGCGACAAATGTACCGGTACGGCGCTTGCCATAATCGTGCAGAGCACGCGCGACCAGTTCTTTGCCTGTGCCTGATTCACCCGAAATCATCACGGTCAGATCGGTCTGCATCAGGCGCGCGAGCACGCGATAGATCTCTTGCATCGCCGGGGACCGGCCGACGAGAGGTATCCCTTCGAAATCTTCGCTTTTCGGCGGCGCCGTGCGCGGCTCTTTCGGCTCGGCCAAGGCACGTCCGACGATCGCGATCAGTTCTTTCAGATCGAATGGTTTCGGCAGATATTCATAGGCGCCGCGCTCGGACGCGCGGATGGCCGTCATGAACGTATTCTGAGCGCTCATCACCACGATCGGAAGATCGGGACGGGCCTTCCTTATCCGGGGAATAAGATCAAACGCATTTTCATCCGGCATGACGACGTCGGTAATCACCAGATCGCCGTCCCCTTGCGTAATCCAGCGCCAGAGCGTGGCGGCATTTCCGGTCGAACGAACCTCGTAACCGGCCCGTGACAGAGCTTGATTGAGCACGGTACGGATCGCTGCGTCGTCGTCGGCTACTAAGATGCTTCCCGTTGGCATGTTTGGTCTCACGGGTGGGCCGGCAAAGAGTTATCGGCGATGTCGCCATCGCCGCTGTAGATCGGCATCAGGACGCGGAAGATCGTGCGCCGCGGTTGCGATTCACACTCGATGATGCCGCCGTGGTCACCGACGATTTTCGCGACCAGCGCAAGGCCAAGTCCGCTCCCGCTCGGTTTCGTGGTGACAAACGGATCGAACAAATGCGGCATCAGGTCTTCGGGAACGCCCGGCCCGTTGTCCTTGACGCAAAATTCAAGCGGCAGCGAGACGCGCGCCTTGCTGCCCGGGACGGCAAGCCGTACGCCGGGACGAAATGCCGTCGTCAGCTGAATTTCACCTTCGACCGTCTCGGGACCGATCGCTTCGGCGGCATTCTTGATGAGATTTAGGAAGACCTGCACCAACTGGTCGCGATTGGCCAGAATCGGCGGCAATGACGGATCGTATTCCTCAATGAACTTTATCTGTCGGCCGAACCCAGATTGCGCAAGCCTTTTCACGTGATCGAGGACGACGTGAATGTTGACCGGCTCGCGGTTAATCGGCCGCTCGTCCGCAAAGACTTCCATGCGATCAACGAGCTTCACGATCCGGTCTGTCTCATCGCAGATCAGCTTGGTGAGCGGCCGGTCCTCATCGCCGGCGGACTGCTCAAGAAGCTGCGCAGCGCCGCGAATGCCCGATAATGGATTCTTGATCTCGTGCGCCAGCATGGCCGCGAGCGCAATCACCGAACGTGCTGCGCCCCGATGCGTGAGTTGGCGATCCATCTTGTCGGCGATCGTCCGCTCCTGGAGCATGACGACGACATGCTCGGTGTATTCAGGCAGTGGCGCAACGTAGAGGTCGACCAGGCGTTCGCCGGGATTGCGTGGTGTCGCCAGATCGACCTTGTATTCGTTAACTGCCGCACCACGCTGCCGCACCTGCTCGATCAAGGTCAGGAGCGGCGAGCCGAACGGCACGAGCTCGCGCAGCAGGTGCCGACGCAGCATGGCTGTCGAGGCCTCGAAGAATTGCTCTGCCGCGACATTCGCATCGGCAATCTTCCCGTCGGCGGATACCATGATTACCGGATGCGGCAATGCGTGCAGCATCGCATCCGCAGGTGTATTGACCATCGCAGCAATAGCCTGTGCGCGCGTCATGCCGCTGCTCTCCAGGCAAAATCGTCGAACGCTTCCGCGAGATAACGGCGCGCATGAGCCGGCTCATCGGCCGTAAGAACGCGTCCGCGATGGCTCTTGAGAACTTCAGGCGGAACCGCCGCTGTCGCGGCCGCATGATCAAGTGCCCAGCCAAGGTGCTTGCGCGCATGCCGGCGTCCGATCGCCAGGCCGTGGTGGCCCAACATTTCGTCGTAAAGGCTATCGATCAGCCGGTGCTGATCTCCCAACGATGGCGCCTTCTCGCGCGCACCCGTCGCAAGGTAGCGTGCGATCTGTCCCGGCAGCCAAGGGCGGCCCTGCGCGCCACGCCCGATCATGACGGCGTCTGCACCCGAGACCGCCAAGGCTTCGACCGCGTCGTCGCAAGATTCGATATCGCCGTTGACGACGACGGGAACCGACACCGCCTGTTTGACGACGCGAACGGCGGCCCAATCGGCGGTGCCGCTATAGAACTGGCAGCGCGTGCGTCCATGAACCGTGATGAGCTTGACCCCCGCAGCCTCGGCGCTGCGCGCGAGGTCCGGGGCGTTCATGGTCGAAGCATCCCAGCCAAGGCGCATCTTTAAGGTCACCGGAACCTGAACCGCGGAGACCGTCGCCTCGATCAGGCCCAGCGCATGGTCGAGGTCCCGCATAAGAGCCGAGCCGGACGCACCGTTGGTGACCTGCTTGGAAGGACACCCCATGTTGATATCAATGATGTCGGCGCCCTGCGCCTCGGCGATCCGCGCCCCCTCAGCCATCCAATGCGCCTCGCATCCCGCCAGCTGGACAACATGGATATCGACGCCCCGCCCGTCGCTACGCACTGCTGCCTCGCGCTCGCCGCGAACCAGGGCGGCACACGCAGTCATCTCGGATACGACGAGGCCTGCGCCCAGTTCCTCGGCGAGCCCTCGGAAGGGCGCATCGGTAATCCCAGACATTGGTGCCAAAATCACGCGGTTCGGCGCCTGCGCCGAACCGATGTCCAGTTCCTTGGCAGGAAATATATTATAGTTCAATATCTTAGTGTTCATGCCTACCATTTAGGCGTCTTGTTTCAGTGCCCACACTTTAGCCAATCGCGATGGCAAAGCAAGTGCTGCACTGCAAAAAATTGTTCATCCATGGCCATCGAAAATAGCTGCGTTTGCGGAATGGAAATAACGCGGTAAAGGCAACGGTCTTTGGAGACGCAAATGTCGCAAGTCGCAGCTGTTGTGGTGGCCGCCGGTCAGGGCCTGCGCGCAGGTGGCGACATGCCCAAGCAGTTCCGCGAAATCGGAGGAGCTTCCCTGCTCCGCCGCTCACTGCTGGGCTTTGCCAGCGTCCCGGCCGTCAGCGCGCTGCAGCCCGTTGTCCGCAAGGACGATATTGAGCTCGTGCGCGAGCATACCCGGGACATCCGAATTCTGCCCCCGGTCCTCGGCGGCGCGACACGGCAGGCCTCGGTGCGTGCCGGCCTCGAGGCCCTTTCGTCGCGCTCGCCCGATATCGTCCTGGTTCACGACGCGGCCCGGCCATTCGCCAGCGCCGACCTAATCGCTCGCGCGATCGCAGCCGCAGAAAAGACTGGCGCGGCCATTCCGGTGCTGCCCGTGACCGACACGGTCAAACGCCTTGGACCCGACGGCACTATCGAAAAAACGATCGACCGGGGATCCCTCCGGCTGGTGCAGACGCCGCAAGCCTTCGCCTTCGAGGCGCTGCTTGAGGCTCACCGCCGCGCGGCCGAGAAAGGGCGTGACGACTTCACCGACGACGCCGCGCTGGCCGAATGGGCCGGCATGACCGTGAACGTCTTCGCGGGGGAGCCCGGCAATATCAAGATTACGACGCCGGAAGATTTCGCGCGCGCCGAAGCGACGCAATCCGCCATGCTGGGCGACGTGCGGACCGGCTCCGGACTCGATGTCCATGCTTTCGGTCCGGGCGACCATGTGGTGCTTGGGGGCGTCCGCATTGCGCATACGCAGGCCCTTACCGGTCATTCGGATGCCGACGTCGCCTTGCATGCGCTGACAGATGCGATTCTCGGTGCGCTCGCCGACGGTGATATCGGGGCCCATTTCCCACCGAGCGACCCGCAATGGCGCGGCGCGTCGTCCGATCGCTTTCTTGCCTTTGCGGTCGACCGTGTGCGTGCGCGTAAAGGCCGCATCGCGCACCTCGACCTCACAATCGTGTGCGAAGCCCCCCGTATCGGCGCGCATCGCGATGCAATGCGGGCCAACATTGCCAGGCTTGCCGGGATCAGTGTCGAGCGCGTCGGCGTAAAAGCGACCACGAGTGAAAAACTTGGCTTTACCGGCCGCGGCGAAGGCATGGCCGCCTATGCGACGGCGACCATCCGTCTGCCTTGGGAATAGCATGCCGGACCGGCACGCAATCGATTCTGCGAAGGCACTGCTCGATCTCTGTTCGCGGAAAAAGTTGACGCTTGCGACGGCGGAATCCTGCACCGGCGGCCTGGTTGCGGCGGCGATCAGTGAAATTTCCGGCTCGTCGGCGGTGTTCGATCGCGGCTTTGTCACCTATTCGAACGAGGCGAAGCAGCAGATGCTAGGCGTCACGCCGGCGACCATCGATGTGTACGGTGCAGTCAGTAAGGAATGTGCCGAGGAAATGGCCAAAGGCGCCTTGGCCCGCGCACCGGTCGATTTAGCCGTTTCGATTACCGGCATCGCGGGGCCAACCGGGGCCGTGCCCGGCAAGCCCATTGGCCTGGTTTATTTCTGCGCTGCATCACGCAGCGGACGCATTATTGCGCACGACCGGAAATATGGTGACATCGGCCGTACCAAGGTACGCGAGCAATCGGTGCTCCAGGCGCTGAACATGCTGCGCGAACTGGCGGACAAGGAAGAGCCCCGGCCGCCGGCAGGCAAAAGTTAGCGCCGGCCCGTCTTTCTCTTTGCACGGATTTGCGTAAGATCGCGTATCGGCCGCCGGTAAGGGGCGAGCTCTGGACATTCATACGGAATCTCCTCCGGTCGGCGGACCGATGTAAAACGAGGGGAAACGTCATGAAACGTCGTCAATTCCTGCAAGCCGCAGGCGTGGGGCTTGCGGCATCAGCCGTTGCTGCACCTGCAATCGCCCAATCATCTCCGCAAGTGAAATGGCGCCTGACGGCCAGCTGGCCAAAGTCGCTCGATACGCTCTACGGCGGATGCGAATATTTCTCCAAACGCGTCGCCGAAATCACCGACAACAAATTCCAGATCCAGGTGTTTGCCGCCGGCGAAATCGTTCCCGGCCTGCAGGTGCTCGACGCGGTTCAAAATGGCACCGTCGAGATGGGCAATACGGCGATGTATTACTACTTTGGAAAGAACGCGGCCATGACGTTTGGGACGGCACTCCCATTCGGAGTGAACGCCCGTCAAATGATTTCCTGGATTCGGCATAGCGGCGGGGAAGAACTCCTCAACGGTCTTCTGAAAGACTTCAACTGCATCGGCTTTGCCGCGGCCAACACCGGCGCCCAGATGGGCGGCTGGTTCCGCAAGGAGATCAATACGGTCGACGATCTTAAGGGACTCAAATTCCGCGTCGGCGGGTTCGCCGGCACGATCCTGACCAAGCTGGGCACCGTGCCGCAGCAGCTCGCGGCCGGCGATATCTACCCTGCGCTTGAGAAGGGAACGATCGATGCCGCCGAATGGGTCGGCCCGTATGACGACGAGAAACTCGGCTTCGTGAAAGTCGCCAAGTACTACTACTATCCGGGCTGGTGGGAGGGGTGTGGCCAAGCCCACAACATCATGAACATTGCCAAATGGAATGAGCTCCCGAAGCAATATCAGTCAGCAATTATCACGGCTTCAAACGATGCATGGGTCTGGACGCTCTCGAAATACGACGCCCTCAATCCTGTTGCGCTACGGCGGCTGATATCAAGCGGCGCGCAGCTGCGAGCGTTCCCGCAGCCGGTTCTGGAAGCCTGCTACAAAGCCGCAACTGAGGTCTACGATGGCCACGCAAAGTCAAACCCGCACTTCAAGAAACTGTATGACAGCCTCGTAGCCTATCGCTCGGATTCCTACGCCTGGATGCAAGTTGCCGAACTTGGGTTTGATAGCTTCATGATGCGGATGCGGACGCGAACCTGACCGGCGTGGACTTTTGTGGTTCGGCGGACTTGGTCCGCCGAACCATTTTGTTTACGCCGGCTTGCGTCCATAGACGGCATCGGCGCGCTGCTCGAAGGCGGCAGAAAAACGACGGAACGCGGTGTCGAACATCGCCCCCATCAGCATGGCGAGCGCGCGGCTCTTGAACTCGTATTCGATGAAGAACTCCACATCACAGGCGCTGTCGCCCACTGGGCGAAAGCTCCAACGATTGTGCATTCGCTTGAATGGCCCGCTGAGGTATTCGACAAAAATCGCGAGAGTCGCGGGGTCAAGGGTGACACGACTGGTGAACCTCTCGCGAATAATCTTGTAGGCGATCGTCATATCAGCAACCAGAACGATGGTGCCGTCGTCTTTCTCGCTGCGGCTCTTTACCGCCAGCGCGCTGCACAGCGGTACGAATTCCGGATATTTTTTGACATCCGCAACCAGGTCGAACATGTGCGCCGCGGTGTGGCGGACACGGCGCTTCGTTGAAAATTCAGGCATAGGCCATCAGGGCGCAGCCGCTCGCGCGGCCTTCAGGCGCGCGAAATCGTCTCCGGCGTGATGCGACGAGCGCGTCAGCGGCGAAGCGGCCACCATCAGGAAGCCTTTCGCATAGGCGATTGTTTCGAGCGATCTAAACTCATCCGGCGGCACAAAACGCTTCACCTCGTGATGCTTGCGGGTCGGCTGCAGGTACTGCCCGACGGTCAAAAAATCCACCTGCGCTGACCGCATATCATCCATCACCTGCAGCACATCGTTCCGGTCTTCGCCAAGACCGACCATAATCCCCGACTTCGTGAACATAGCCGGATCAAGCTCCTTCACACGCTGCAGCAGACGCAGCGAATGAAAATAGCGCGCGCCGGGACGCACCGTGAGATAAAGCGACGGAACCGTCTCGAGATTGTGGTTGAAGACGTCCGGCCTGGCCTCGACGACAACCTCCAGTGCGCCGTCCTTGCGTAAAAAATCCGGCGTGAGCACTTCGATGGTGGTTTGCGGGCAGCGTTCGCGAATGGCCCGGATCGTCTCGGCAAAATGCAGCGCGCCGCCATCAGGCAGGTCGTCGCGATCGACGGACGTCACCACGATATGGGCCAGACCGAGTTTCGCGGTCGCATCGGCGACATGGCCCGGCTCGCTCGCATCGAGTGCGCCCGGCAGGCCGGTCTTCACATTGCAGAAAGCGCAGGCACGGGTGCAGGTGTCACCCATGATCATGAAGGTCGCGTGCTTCTTCTCCCAGCATTCGCCGATATTCGGACATCCAGCCTCCTCGCACACCGTGTGCAGGCCGTTGTCACGCATGATCTTCTGAGTGGCAAAATAGCCTGCCGAGACCGGGGCCTTCACGCGAATCCAGTCCGGCTTTTTCTGGACCGGTGAATCCGGTCTATGTGCCTTTTCCGGGTGACGCGGGCGCGGATTGTTCACCAAGTCGAGAACGACTGCCATGCCTCCTACTTACGGCTGTGCCGTGACTGCCGCAAGGCCGCTTTGGCTGCCCAAATCCGTCTGTTTTCCCGATTTTGCATGCGACATAGCGGCTGACTCGGTACAACTACTCGAGTCCCACGAGCTCGCCCCCGCCCGGTTCCCAGGATTGCAATGGCCCGACGATCAACGCGACGCTCGAAGACGCGGACGCGCGCACTCACACTCGCCATTTATACCGCCGCAGTTTTCCTGAGCGCACTGCTGCTATTCGGCGTACAGCCAATGTTCGCACGCATGGTGCTGCCGCGCTTGGGCGGCTCGCCATCGGTATGGTCGGTGGCAATGGTCTTTTTCCAGTCCATGCTGCTTGCCGGCTATGCCTACGCTCATGCGCTGACAAGCTTACGGCAGCATTACGCGCCGGCCACAATTCATCTTGCGCTTCTGCTCTTGGCGGCGCTGACGCTCCCGCTTGGTATCGCAGAGGGTTGGGGCCAGCCACCGGTGACAGACATCGCCGCACTTTGGCTTCCCGGCTTGTTCGCCGTCTCGATCGGCCTGCCATTTTTTGCCTTGTCCGCCAACAACCCGCTGCTGCAGGCGTGGTTCGTGCGCACCGGCCACCCCGATGCGCACGATCCGTACTTTCTATACGCGGCATCGAACGTCGGGAGCTTCCTTGCGCTTCTCGCGTACCCCGCGCTGTTCGAGCCGGCTTTCACATTACAGGCGCAAAATCGAATGTGGAGTTTCGGCTTCGTGCTGCTCATCCTCCTGGTCGCTGGCTGTGCAGTTTTGATGCTGAAGACTCCGCGCCGCCGCGCCGGCGAGCGCCGACGGAGCAAACACCCTCACAAACCGACATGGCTGAAGATCGGGCGCTGGATTTACATTTCGGCCGTTCCATCCGGCCTGCTTATCGCAGTCACTGCTCATGTCTCGACCGATGTCGCCGCAGCGCCGTTGATGTGGGTTATTCCCCTTTCGCTCTACCTGCTGACCTGGGTTTTGGTCTTTCAGCGCCGACCTCTGATCCCTCATCGGATCGCGCTGTTACTGCAACCTTTCGCAGTCGCGACGATCGTGGTGCTGCTTTTCTATACGACGTGGATCCCGATTTTTTTCAACCTCGGCGGTCATCTGCTCGCATTCTTCATCATCGCTCTTGCGTGTCACGGCGAACTCGCCCGA
>JACZDD010126423.1_pt1 | contig 11085 bp, 9 predicted proteins | sample 8641771 | NCBI WGS metagenome assembly JACZDD01 (sample SAMN15324614, study PRJNA640507) | soil metagenome | isolation source: intercropping peanut in the second line | place: China: Luxin town, Laibin City, Guangxi Province | collected 2019-07-25 | depth 10cm m | reverse complement strand
GTAGTGTTCGGTTTGGCTGTTTGGGGAGCGGTGGCGTGGCACTATATTTGGCCGGCGCTAAGAGAACGCCCCAGCCCCGAGAACCTGAAGCACATCCTACTGCTACATGGGTTCAGGTTCCTCGGATTGGCATTTATGGTGCCGGGTGTCGTGTCTCCAGAATTACCTGCCACATTTGCTCAATCAGTAGCTTACGGTGATTTCATTACTGCCATTCTGGCTTTGCTCGCGCTGGCTACTCTGGGAACCCGTGCTGGGACAGTGGTGACCTGGGTTTTCAATATCTTCGGAACGGCAGACCTGCTTTTTGCTTTTTACCAGGGAAGCCGCATATCACTCCCAGATACGCCAGGCCTGTTAGGCGCTGGTTATTTTATCTTGACTGCCTACGTCCCTCTTCTTTTCATAACGCACGGCTTGGCGTTTCGAATATTGCTGCGAACGAAGGTTGTCGCCCCATCCCGTAGCAAACTGAGCACCGCGTGATGTCAGGCTGGTTTAGCGTACATGCTTTGCGTTCCCGACGGCTCCTCAATAACTCGCAAACTGGACATGGCCGGATCGAGACCGACCTATCATGCCCTATCAGGCCAGTCTTCGTATCGCCGGCAATTCAGAAACAATGCCCGGAGTGGCGCTAAATTTCCGATAAGGCGAACTCTCTCAAGACTAGGGCTGTTGGTAAACTCCGCTTGAGAACGTGGCACGTTGGATTGCGGCATTATGTACACCCTTGATGACGTTAGCGAGTTCGTGGCCAAACAAACAGGTGTGAAGCGAACAAAGATCACACCAGAATCGCGTCTGGTCGAGGACCTTGGCCTTGAGGGCGACGACTTCTTCGAGCTAGAGCACGCGTTCGCTCAACGGTTCAAGGTCGATATATCGGGCTATCGATGGTACTTCCATCACGCCGAAGAGGGCGCAGCTAGTCTGGGAGGACTGTTCTTTCCTCCCCCAAACATTCGAGTTGGACACATCCCAGTTACGATTACTTTACTGCTGGATGCCGCGAACGCTGGGAAATGGACCATGGAGTACCCAGCGCACCAGGTACCGCCTCGTCGCTACGACCTCGCGATTAACTTAATCGTTCTGATTGTTTTTGTCTTGGCTACTCTGCTCGCCATTCTTCACCATTTCAAAGTTCTGTAGCTATCGGTGGGGAACCCGCGTTGCCGCAATGCGGCAGTCGTAGCACTGGATCGCAGTCGTACATCCGCACCTACCCAAACGGCGGATGTGCAAATCCACTCCCACGTTCAAACTGGAGCTATGTCCGTTCCAGTGCCCGGCCGCATCGTAGAATTGCTTCGCAGATCCACGGTCCGAATCGCGAGCGGACGCGGCAGCGGGTCGGGCATCGTTTTATCGGATGAACGAGTCGTTACTAATGCTCACGTGATTGCCGGAAAAAATGTAAGCATCGAATCGTGGGAAGGGAAGGCGCTTGCGGCTTCTCTAACGAAAATCGATCCAAGGCGCGATCTCGCCATCCTCTCCGTGCCCTTTCTCGACGCCCCTGCCGCCGTCCTTGGTGATTCGGGCCAGCTTGCTGCCGGAACACCCGTCATTGCTGTCGGAAATCCGCTCGGCTTCACCGGCGCCGTCTCGAGCGGCGTCGTCCACAACGCGGGCTCATCCGATTGGATCTGCGCCGACGTCCACCTCGCACCCGGCAACTCCGGCGGTCCGCTCGCCGACTTTCACGGCGAAGTCTTAGGCGTCAATAGTATGGTCGCTTCCGGCGGCCTTGCACTTGCGATTCCCAGCCGCGCCGTGCAGTCTTTCCTGAATCGCGTCGTCTCCGGCCGCGCTTTGGGAGCTACCGTGCGGCCTGTCCGGCTCCGCTCCGGTGGCATAGGCATGCTGATTCTCGAACTCGAACCCGTCGGCGCCGCTGAAAATGCCTCGCTGCTGGCAGGCGACATTCTCGTGGGAGCCGATGGCTTCCGATTTGCGAACCTGGACGATCTCGAAACCGCCATCCACCGCGCCCCCGCCGCCTTACTTCATTTCGACTTTTATCGCGCCGGCCAGAACAATCTTCGCCACGTCACGGTGAGGTTTGAGCGCGAGCCTGCTCTGAGCGCAGCGTGATTTCACAAATTGGTGTTAGAGTCGTAACAGGTGCCCCAATTCCTGATCGAACGCGAAATTCCTGGCGCCGGCGCACTTTCGGAAGCGCAAATCCGCGAGATCTCCTTGCAATCCTTAGAGACCTTGAAGGAAATGGGCCCGCAGATTCAGTGGCTGCATAGTTACGTCACCGAAGACAAGGTGTACTGTCTGTATCTCGCTCCGGACGAGGATGCTATTCGCGAGCACGCTCGCAGAGTAGGTATTCCGGCTGATCGAATCGCCGCAGTGCGCCGCCTGATCGATCCGGTTAATGTGAAGTAGCCGGCCTGGGTTTGCCCGAAGAAGGGTTCGCCGAAGAGAACTCGCCTAAAGAAAATTGGACCGCGCTTTCCAGGCTCATGGCCGCGCCTTCTGCCCAGGCGTTCTTGCCCGCCGCCTCGCCAACTGATTGCCACGCCGGTAGCAGCATCTGATCGAGCTTCGATTGTTCCGCCTGATGTAAAGGCGCGCCGATTGATTGCCGTAAATGCGCGGCGGTTGCGGCTAGTCTCAATGCACGTTCGGCGCGCCCTTGTGTCTGTGCCAGGCAGGCGGAAGCCTCCAGCGCCCGCGCAATACCGCGCCGATGCCCGAGGCCGGCAAAAATCTTCAGCGCTTCGCTGCAGGCCGCATGCGCGGCCAAATGTTCTCCATGCGCGCAATCGATATAAGCGAGGTCGGTGAGAGAGCGTGCACAACCCCACGGGTCGCCGGTTTTTCGAAAAATCGAAAGCGCGCGTTGGTACAGTTCTCGAGCGGAGGTCACGTCGCCTTGCGCGCGCGCAATATCGCCCTGCTGGTTGATACACCACGCGCCGCCAGTACGGTCGCCCAGCTCCTCGAAAATATTCGCTGCCTCACGTAGCGCCCATAACGCGCGTTGGTAGTCGCCGCGAACCTTCACCACGTTCGCGAGGTTGTGCAGACAACGCGCCATCGCCAGCCGGTCCGGCAGCATGCGCCAGCACGCCAGGCTCCGCTCGAAATTGCTCTGCGCCGCTGCGTAATCGCCTCGATCTCGCGCCGATACCGCCAAAGCGTTTAACGACGCCGCGATGCCCGAGTCGTCGCCCAACTCTTCATAAAGAGAAAGGCTGAGTTGCAGAAAATGCTCCGCCGCCGGATAGTCGCCCTGAGCTGTGGCCAACGCGCCGATAAACTGGGACACCCGCGCGCGTTCCTTTGACCACTCTGCGCCCGCCAGCCGCAGAACCGTTTCCAGCCGGGTGCGCCCCTCCAGCAAATGCTCCCGCGTATCCCAAAATCGAAACACAGCCACGCAAAGACGCAGCGCCCACTCTACATCTTGCGCTTCAAATAGCCAGTCGAGCGCGAAACGGAAATTATCCATCTCGACTTCGCATTGCGTCAGCCAGCGCGCCCGATCGGGAGGACTCAGTTCCGGATTTCCTTCCTCCGCTACAACCAGGCAGTACGCCGCATGCGCCCTCCGTGTTGCGGCTTGCTCCCCACTTTCGACCAGGCGCTCGAGCGCGTGCTCTCGAATCGTTTCTAACATCGCAAAACGCGGCTCGGCCTCGGTCCGGCCCACGGACTGAATCAGATTTTTGTCCACCAGGGAGGCGAGTCCTTCCAATAAACCGACTCCCAGATCGAGCTTCGTATTGCATACCGCTTCCGCTGCTTCCAACGTGCATCCGCCGGCAAACACTGATAAGCGGCGAAACAGCGTCCGCTCGCCCTCGTTCAAAAGATCGTAGCTCCAATCGATGGTCTTGCGCAGCGTTTGTTGCCGCTCCGGTAAGTCGAGCGGGCCGCCGGTGAGTAGCTGCAGCCGATTTTGAAGCCGCTCCAGGATGGCCGCGGGTGGTAACACTTTGATGCGGGCCGCCGCCAGTTCAATCGCCAGCGGTAATCCATCTAGCCGCAAACAGATGTCCCGAATCGCGGGCGCATTTTCCGTGGTGATCGCAAAATCGGGCCAAAGGGACGCCGCGCGCTGGACAAACAATTCCATGGCCGATTGCTGCGCAAGCGGCGTCACCGGGAATTCCTGTTCGCCATAGACATGCAAGCACGAACGGCTCGTAACCAGAATTTTGAGAGAAGGGCATGCTTCGAGTGTTTCGGCTATCAGTGTTGCTGCTGGCAGCACCTGCTCGAAGTTATCCAGCAGAAGCAGAAATGGTCCGGAGTTCTCCAGTTGATCGCCAATCAATTGCGGAATCGTGCGATTGCCGGCTTGCCGGATTTCCAGCGCGTCCGCCAGAGCGGTCGCCACCAGATCCGGATGTCGGATGGAAGCCAATCCGACAAATTGGACGCCGGCCGTAAACCCCTCCGCAATGGCAGCCGCCGCTGCTAGCGCCAGCCGCGTTTTGCCCGCTCCGCCCGGCCCCGTGAGCGTCAAAAGCCGCACCTCCGGCCGCAATAACAGCTCCGTTATTTCCGCCAACTGCCGCTCTCGTCCAATGAGCGAAGTCCGTGATACCGGCAGATTGCGGTGCTTCCTTCCAATTTTTCCTGAGGGCAAATTGTCTGCCGCCGCCGGGCATTCGCTTACTTGCGCGGTGAACACATAGCCGCGGCGGGGGACCGTCTTGAACAGCTGTTGTTCGTGATCGTCAAGAGCGCGGCGCAGTTCGAGCGTACATTGCACCAGCGAATCGTCCGTAACGGCCGAATCGGGCCAGACCACTTGCATCAATTCCTGTTTGCCGACCAGTTGTCCGGCGTGCTTCACCAGGTAGAGAAGCGTTTCATATACTTTCGGGCGAAGCTTGACCTCCTGGTCTGCCCTGTGTACACACCCTCTTAGGGGATCCAGCGTAAATTCCCCGAATCGATACGTGAACGGCCTCGCCTGCAAGTGTGCTCCGCGCTCCAGCAAGGTTAACGAGCTAACGTGTGCCTTTGAATTTTGGCTTTTCTTTGGTTTTCTTTCGTTACTTTCCGTGCTGATGCTTGTTACTTTGCAATCTAGCAGAAGGCGATTGCGAAAAATTTGTGAACAATACGCAAGGAAAGATGAGTACCAAAAGATAACTCAAGTGAATACATCGGAGGTTTCCAAGAATATGAAAGTAAGACAATTTTTGGCGCGAGCGCCGTATTACATCGTGGCTCTCACTCTCTTAGGCGTTTGTTCCTCGTCCGCTTCAGCGCGCGATGAAAACTCGCATTCTCAACACGAAATGACCCCGGAGCAGCAGAAGAAGGCCGGCGCGCTTCTCCGGATTGTGCGCGAAGCAACTGCGCGCTTTAAAGATGTGTCGGTAGCGGAGGCCGAAGGTTACGCCCTGCAATTCGGCTGCGTCAGTGGCCCGGATTCGGGAGCGATGGGGCTCCACTATGTAAACGGCGATATCTTAAACCGCGGCGAGTTGGATCCCTATCATCCCCAAATCGTGATCTACGAGCCCACGCCTAATGGCGGCCGGAAGCTGATTGGCGCGGACTTTTTGGTTTTCGCCGAAGCCTGGGACAAGAAGAATCAGGGGCCGCCGGAACTCATGGGACAGCTTTTCCACTATTTCGAAGCCCCAAACCGCTTTGGTCTTCCGGCCTTCTATACGCTGCACGTCTGGGCTTGGAAGGACAATCCAAACGGCGCATTCGTAAACTGGCACCCGAACGTCGCATGTGAGTCGTTCTCGGGCCAAAATCCCTGGTCACGCTAAAGCTACAAAGCCCCGACCGTAAGGAAGGGGCATGAAAAATTAAGGAGAAAATTATGAGTACAGCATCAGCTCCCGCTCTGGACATGGACAAACTCCATGCCTTTGTCGGTCAATTTGTAACCGATCTCGGCGCCGCGGCGCACGCCGGAATGGTCGTTATCGGAGAGAAGTTAGGCCTCTACAAAGCCCTTGTCGGCGAGCCGATGACGCCTGCGCAGCTCGCCGCCAAAACCAAAACCGATGAGCGCTATGTGCGCGAATGGCTGGCTTCCCAGGCAGCGGGAGGCTATGTCACTTACGATGACAAGGCCAATAAATTCAGCCTGAACGCGGAACAAGCGTTCACGCTGGCGAATGAAGAGAGTCCCGCGTATCTGCCCGGAGCGTTTGAACTCGCATTGGGTTCACTCGCGGCGGTGCCACGCATCACTGAATCGTTTCGCACCGGAGCCGGCATGGGCTGGCATGAACATGCGGACGGCGTTTTTCATGGATGCGAAAAATTTTTCCGTCCAGGCTACGCTGCCAATCTCGTAAGCTCCTGGATCCCCGCTTTGAACGGTGTCCAGGATAAACTCGAGCGCGGCGCGCGCGTTGCCGACGTAGGCTGCGGGAAAGGTGCGTCCACAATCCTGATGGCCAACGCCTTCCCCAACTCCCGATTCTTCGGATTCGATTATCACGACAAGTCCATTGAAGCGGCGCGCGAGTCCGCCTCAAAGAGCGGCCTTGCCGGACGCGTCGCCTTTGACGTCTCAGCCGCCAAGAATTTTCCCGGTAAAGACTACGATTTTGTGGCTATCTTCGATTGCCTGCACGACATGGGCGACCCCATCGGCGCTGCGGCGCACATCCGGCAGTCCATGGCCAAAGACGGTACGTTGATGATCGTGGAGCCTTTCGCCAACGATCATTTGAAGGACAATCTGAATCCGGTGGGGCGCGTTTATTACTCTTTCTCGACGCTGCTGTGTACGCCTTGCTCGCGTTCGCAGGAAGTCGCCCTATGTCTTGGCGCACAGGCCGGCGAAGCGCGCATTCGCGAAGTAGTAACCGCTGCCGGATTCACTCGCTTCCGCCGCGCTACCGAGACACCGTTCAACATCGTCTACGAAGCGCGGCCATAGCTCGGTCGTTTTCGCCGGCGTTTCTTCTCCTTGCTCTGCATGTCTTCGAGCAGACCGTCCAGTCTGGCGAACGAGGACTCCCAAAAGCGTCGGTAGTGTTCCAGCCATTCAGTTGCTTCCCGCAGCGGCTTCGCCTCTAATCGGCGAGGCCGCCGCTGCGCATCCCGGCCATGCGAGATCAGTCCGGCGCGCTCGAGCACCTTTAAGTGTTTCGAAATCGCCGGCTGCGTCATCGCAAACGGCTCCGCCAATTCTGTTACCGACGCCTCGCCCGACGCCAGCCGCGCCAGAATCGCTCGCCGCGTCGGGTCTGCCAGCGCCGCGAACGTCGCGTCCAGTCCATAACTCTGGGGTTGCATAACTAATAGGTAATTTATTATCCGGCGAGCCGGTTGTCAAGCGCGCTTGTTATGGTGGGCGCATGAAGTCGCCTTTCGACCGTATGCATCAGGTGCTCTCCGGCCACATCGATCGGAAAGAGCTGCCTGGCCTGGTTGCGCTCGTCAGCCATCGCGGCGGTGTTCATGTCGAAACGCTCGGCACGTTATCGTTTGACAGTCCGGAGCCCATGAAGCGCGATACGATCTTTCGCATCGCGTCGATCACCAAGCCCATCACGGCAGTCGCCGCCATGATTTTAGTCGAAGACTGTAAGTTGCGGCTCGACGATTCCATCGAGCCATGGTTGCCTGAGCTTGCCAATCGCCGCGTGCTCAAATCTCTATCTTCCGAGTTGGATGACACGGTTCCCGCGAAGCGCGCGATTACTCTTCGGGATCTGTTCACTTACCGCATGGGCTTCGGCAGCGTCATGGCTCAAGCCGGTACGTATCCCATTCAGAAATGGATTCGCGAATACCGCATTGGCGGAGATGGTCCTATGCTGCCTTCCGATGCGCCTGGCATGGACGAATGGCTCCGAAGGCTCGGCTCTTTGCCGCTATTAGCACAGCCCGGCGAGCGCTGGATGTATCACGTGAGCGGTGATGTGCTCGGAGCCTTGGTTGCGCGTGTCTCGGGACAATCTTTCGGCGCATTCCTGCGCGAGCGCATCTTCGATCCGCTGGGTATGCAAGACACCGCTTTCCATGTGCCTCCCGAAAAGATCGGGCGGCTACCCGCGTTCTATTTCTTCAATCGCGAGACTAATAAGCTGGATTTCTTTGACGATCCGGTAAACAGCGCGTGGCGAGTGGCGCCGCCGGGCGAATCGGGCGGAGGCGGCTTGGTTTCGACCATCGATGACTACTTCGCCTTCAGCCGCATGATGCTAAAGAAAGGCCGGCACGGCCGCGAACAGATTCTCTCGCGCGCCAGCATAGAACTGATGGCATCTGATCACCTCACCCCGGAGCAGCGCGCCGGCTCCGAAATCTTCTTTGGAACGCACTCCAGTTGGGGCTTGGGAATGGCAGTCGACATCCGCCGCGAGGAGATCTATCACACCCCCGGCCGTTTCGGTTGGACAGGCGGCTTCGGCACAACCGCCTACACCGATCCTGCCGAAAACAAAATCGGCATTCTTTTTACACAGCGCATGATGGATTCACCGGATGCGCCAAGAATTTTCACCGATTTCTGGACGCTTGCCTACGCGGCGATGGAATAGACCCAATTTTGCTGTTCGGACCTACGCTCCATTACCCGATCGGAGCCTTGTCGTTTGCCATTGGCGCGTAGAACTCCTCAATGTACTGCTTTACCATTCGGCGCGCGCCAAAATTGGGAGCGACCGTGCGAATTGCGTCCTTCACCATTCTCAGCCAGCGTTTGGGCACACCATTACCATCGAGTTCGTAGAAACTCGGTACAACTTCCTCTTCTATCACCCGATAGAGCGCATTTGCATCGGCCGCATCTACATCCGCCTCCTGGGCGGCGCCTTGTCCATCGATGAGCCAGCCGTTTGTTCCGGTGAAGCCTTCTTGCCACCACCCATCACCTATACTGAGGTGAACCACACCGTTGATTGATGCTTTCATGCCGCTCGTTCCACTTGCTTCAAGCGGCTTACGAGGCGTGTTCAGCCACACGTCGCACCCTTGGATAAAGAAGTGCGCCACATGAAGATCGTAGTCGTCCACAAAGGCAATGCGTCCGCCAAAAGCAGGATCCATCGCACGCTTGTAGACATGTTGGAGATGATGCTTGCCTATGTCATCCGCAGGATGCGCCTTGCCGGCGAAAATAATCTGCACCGGATACCGCGAGGAATTGAGAATTTCCGCCAACCGTGCCGCGTCAGTGAAGATTAACTCCGGACGCTTGTAGCCGGTGAATCGCCGAGCGAAGCCGATGGTGAGCGCTGCCGGATCGAGCAGTGTCCCCGCCGCGACAACTTGAGCCGGACTTACACTCTGCTCTACCCATCTTGCGCGTGCCCGTTCACGGACAAATGCAATAAGATACGCTCTCAATGCCTGTCGCGCGGCCCACAATTTCTCGTCCGGAATCGAGAAAATTCCGTCCCAGAGGCTCGGCTCATCTCCGTGCTCCCGCCAGTCATAGTCGAGGTACTCGTCAAGAAGTTTCGAAATGGTCGGCGCGATCCATGTCGAGACGTGAATGCCATTTGTCACCGCTTTCACCGGGTCGTGACCGGCCTTCTGGTGATCGGCATCGTTCGCCCAGATCGGGGACCACATCGAGCTCGTCACTTCACGATGTCGCCGGCTCACAGCGTTAACTCCACCGGCGCTTCTGAGGGCGAGGGCGGTCATGTTGAAAAGTGATCCGCCTCCGTTATCGTGAGCCCCGAGCGCCAGGAAGTCATCGCGATACGGTGCGAGGGCTCCCCAAGAAGAGCCAAACTGATTTTCCACTAGATGGAACGGGAAGGCATCGTGGCCGGCCGGAACCGGAGTGTGCGTTGTGAAAACAGAGGTGGCGCGCACCTCTCGCAACGCGTCAGCGAAACTCTTACCGCTTTCGACAAGCGCCCGCAACCGTTCGAGTGTTACGAAGGCCGCATGCCCCTCGTTCAAATGCCACAAGCTTGGCTCGATGCCCAGCGCTCCCAAAGCCTTCACCCCTCCGATGCCGAGGATCATTTCCTGCTTTAGACGAGTCTCCTGGTCTCCACCGTAAAGCCGTGCCGACAATTCGCGATCCCACGGAGCATTCTCCTCCACATCCGTGTCCAGCAGAAACAGCCTGACGCGGCCAAGAACAACGCACCATACTCCAACCCGGACGGTCCGCCCGCCCATTTGCACCGTTACGACGCAAGGCTCGCCATTCGGTGTAAGAGCGCGTTGAATCGGCGCGTTTACCCAATCCAGGCGCTCGTAGATCTCCGTCTGCCAACCATCCGACGTTACATGCTGGTGAAAATAGCCCTGAGGGTACATAAATCCAACGCCAGTAAGCGGTACCCCCAAGTCGCTTGCCTCCTTGCAAACATCACCAGCCAGGACTCCGAGGCCCCCTGCATAGATCGGCAGCGATTGATGCAATGCGAATTCGGCCGAAAAGTAAGAAATCGAAGTATGGGCCAGATTGGGATAGTGTTGTGACCACCAGGTGCTTCTGGCCTCACGAGCATCATCAAGGTGTCGGATCGCGGCGTCGTATACAACCAGGAATTCGCGATCCTGCGCGGCTTCATTCAGCCTTTTGGCGCCGATTATTCGCAGCATCAAGACAGGATTGTGCGCTGTTAACCGCCAGAGAGTGTAGTCGAGGCGGCGAAACACTTCGCGCGGCCGCGGATGCCAACTCCACCACAAGTCATAAATCAAGTCATGGAGGCGATGAATCCGCTCTGGAACGGCAACACTACCAGTCATCGTCGTAACGCATTAATGATGGTACTGCCGCAACTTCCCCCGCGCCACAATCCCCGCCCCATACACCCCGCCGTAATACCCCAACCGCGAAGCACAGACTCGCGGACGCCGCATCTTCGCCGCCATAACAAACCGCGGCAGCGATTCATTCAAATTGTCCAAAAGAATGTCATTGTCCTGCGCGATTCCTCCGGCCAGAATGAAAACTTCGGGATCGAGCAGATGGACGATGGAAGCCATTCCCATCGCCAGATATTCCGCATATTCTCGCAGTGCATGCCGCGCCGTGCTCGCGCCTGCGCGCGCCGCTCGAATCAGCTCTTCCGCCGACGAGTATTCACCCTTCGCATATCGCACCAAGGCCGCCGCGCTCGTATAGCTCTCCAGACACCCTCGCAATCCGCAATT
>JACZDD010227415.1_pt1 | contig 11118 bp, 11 predicted proteins | sample 8641771 | NCBI WGS metagenome assembly JACZDD01 (sample SAMN15324614, study PRJNA640507) | soil metagenome | isolation source: intercropping peanut in the second line | place: China: Luxin town, Laibin City, Guangxi Province | collected 2019-07-25 | depth 10cm m | reverse complement strand
GTGTTCACCGACCCTCCCTACACGCTGGGGGGTGCTGAACTCTTTCTTTCCCGCGCGGTCACGGCCCTACGACCTGGCCCGGGAGGCCAGGTGTTTCTCTGCTTCGGGCCCAAGCCGCCGCATGAGACAGCTGCGCTGCAGCGGGTGATCACCGGCATGGGGTTCGCCGTCCATCGACTCGTGCGCAACTTCAACGAGTACCTCGGCGCCAGCATCCTCGCCGGCACGAGCCACCTCTACCACCTGGTCAGTGGGGACGCGCTGGCCCCTTCCGTGGTGGGTGACTACGGAGGCCCCATGTACACCGGCGAGATCCGCCGTCTGGGGCGTGCATACGACTGCCGGGCGTGCGGCGCCAGGCTCGTGGTTGGGTCGGGTGAGCGCTGGGCGACGATCCGCGACCTGCGGCAGCAGGGGTGTCCGCGCTGCGGCGGCGCCATCTTCCGCCCCGGCCGGCGCACGCATCGACAACGTGGCCGGTAGGAGGTCGCAGGGACCCCCGCATTCGTACAATCGCGGCGTTCCCGGTCCTCGGGAGACCCGGCTCGCGGCCCTCCCATGTCTGTGAATCAGGTCGCCTGGCCCGGCCCCGACGTCTCAATCCAGAGGCTGACAAACACAGGTCTGCAAACCGGCGGGTCCGGCGGGGCGGATGCCCTGGCCAGAACATCCGCCGCAGAGCACTGTGCACGCTCCACCTCCTCAGCTAGTAGGCCGGGCTTAGCGGACCAATCGGAGCTGGACCGCGTTCAGCAGGCTGAGGTCGAGCCCTGGCGCAGGCATCCGCGTCGTGTTCCTGGCGGTCAGCGCACCACCGCACTCCTGACAGACCAGCCTCGCCTGGGTTTCCTGCCGGCAATCCCGGTGGATGAGACGGAAGGGGTGCTGGCCCGGCGGCCACAGCCAGCGGTCACCCCACTGCATGAGTGTCACGATGACCGGCAAGAGATCCCGGCCTTTTTCGGTGAGGCGGTATTCCCGGCGAGGCGGGTGGTCCTGATAGGCGCGCCGCTCCAGTATTCCGCTTCTCACCAGCCTCTCCAGACGGTTGGAGAGAATGTTGCGTGCGATGCCGAGGCTGCCCTGGAAATCCTCGAAGCGGCGCAGTCCCAGAAGCGCGTCCCGGACGATGAGCAGCGTCCACCAGTCGCCCACCTCCTCCAGGCTGGCGGCCACGGAGCAGGACATGCCGGCGAAACTCTTTCTCCGCACGGACCGAATCGTAGCAAGCTCAGTTGCAACACGCTACTTAGCCAAGTATCATCACGCAACTGACTGAGCCGGGAGGAGGGGCAGAGAAGATGGCAGCAGCGACGGCAGGCCGGCGGACGTTGACAGTGAGCTGGGAGGACCCCATCGCCCTGGCAGCGAGCGGACTGAACGTGTCTGGTCTCGACTTCCTGAATGCGTTCGCGACTGGCCGGCTGCCCCCTCCACCGATCACCAAGCTGATGGGTTTCACGCTGGTCGAGGTCGAGAACGGACGGGCAGTTTTCGCGGGCGAGCCGGGCGAGCAGCACTACAACCCGATCGGCGTCGTCCACGGCGGTCTGGCGATGACCCTGCTCGACTCCGCTCTGGGCTGCGCCGTGCACAGCACCCTTCCCGCAGGCTCTCGTTACACGACGCTGGAGACCAAGGTCAACTTCGTGCGGCCAGTGACAGCGGCAACCGGAAGGCTGCTCTGCGAAGGTCGCGTCGTGCACCGTGGCGGCACGGTCGCCACGGCGGACGGACTCCTCACGATCGAGGCGAACGGGAAGCTGGTGGCCCACGGGACGAGCACCTGCCTCATCCTGCCCGCAGGGTCTGGCAACGGGTAAGGGCCAGGGAGGCGTCTCCGGTTGGCGTCGCCCGCGGTCGCGATCCCAGGCTCGGCTACCCTGCACGCGTGAAGCCCTTCTCGCTCGACGTCTACAACGCTATCCCGCGTGTCGGGAGCCTGGTTCTCTCGCCCGACGGCGCCAGGCTCGTGCTCACCGTGCAGGAGCTGTCTTCCGACAGCACGCGCTTCGTGACCTCCCTCTGGGAGCTCCGCACCCATGGCTCAGCGGAGCCGCGCCGGCTGACCTTCTCGGACAAGGGCGAATCCAGCCCCGCGTTCTTGCCTGACGGCTCGCTGGTCTTCGCTTCGGCGCGGCCCGATCCAATCGCCAGAGATGACGAGTCCGAGGGCCGTGTTTGGCGCCTTCCGGTGAACGGCGGCGAGGCACGAGCCCTGCTCTCGGTCCCTGGCGGCGTGAGCGATCTCACCACCGCCCGGGCGGCGCCCACAGTTTTGATGAAGGCGCAGGTCTTGCCTGGGGCGGACGGACTGCAGGCGGACGTCGAGAAGGCGAAGCAACGAAAGGAGGCCGGCGCGAGTGGCATGTTGTTCGACGGCTACCCTGTGCGGTACTGGGACCAGGACCTGGGCCCTCGCCAGACCCGGCCTCTGCGCCTGGCTGATGCCAGCTCAGGCAACGGCACGGTCGACGATCTAGCACCCCAGGCCGGACAGGCGCTGACAGTCTCCGACTTTGCTCTGTCCCCGGACGGCCGGACAGTCGTCTGCAACTGGATGCGGCCAGTCGGCCGAGCATTCTCGGAGGACGACCTCGTCGCGCTCGAGGACGGTCGCTGCCGCACGCTGGCGACCGGTGCCGACTACTCCAGCGCCGCGGTGTCGCCGGACGGGCGCTGGGTCGTCTCCGTCCGGCGCCGGCGCGGTACGCCAGAGCTGGCCCCGGACGACACGCTCTGGTTGGTGCCGCTTGACGGTGGCGAGGGCCGCGATCTCACGTCGGAGCTCGATCTCTGGCCTGGATCGCCCACATGGTCGGCAGACGGCCGGACGGTCTATTTCACAGCCGATGAGCGGGGCCACGCGCCGGTGTTCCGTGTCGACGTGGCGAGCGGCGACGTGACGAGAGTCACCGGCGAAGGCGCCTTCAGCTCGCTGTGCCCTGCCCCAGACGGCGCGGCTCTGTATGCCCTGCGGTCCTCGTGGAGCTCCCCCAACGAGGTCGTCCGCATCGATGCCGACGGCAGCGTAACCACGTTGCCGACACCCGGACTACCACTGGACCTGCCGGGAGTCGTCACCCAGGTCAGCTGCCAAGCCGATGATGGCCAGGAGCTGCGAGCGTGGCTTCTGCTGCCAGAGGCTGCCTCGGCGGAGCGGCCGGCGCCACTAGCGGTCTTCATCCACGGGGGCCCGCTTTCGAGCTGGAACGCGTGGTCGTGGCGATGGTGCCCCCATCTGTTGGCAGAGCGCGGCTATGCGGTGCTGCTGCCCGACCCTGCCCTGTCGACCGGATACGGACATGCCTTCGTCCAGCGTGCTTGGGGCAGCTGGGGTGAGCGAGCGTACACAGACCTGATGGCGATCACGGACGCAGCGCTGCAGCGGCCGGACCTCGACAGCACACGCACGTCCGCGCTGGGCGGTTCGTTCGGCGGGTACATGGCCAACTGGGTTGCCGGTCACACCGATCGCTTCCGCGCCATCGTCAGCCACGCTGGTCTATGGGCGCTGGAGCACCAGCACAGCGTGTCCGACCTTGGGGCCAGCCGTGAGCACCAGTTCGGGGACCCGTACGTTGACCCGAGCCGCTGGCTGGCCAACAGCCCACGCCTCCATATCGGCAACATCCGCACGCCGATGCTGGTCATCCATGGCCTGCGCGACTATCGGGTACCGATCAGCCACGCCCTCTGGCTGTGGACGGACCTGCAGCGACACGAGGTGCCGTCTCAGTACCTCTACTTTCCGGACGAGAACCACTGGATCTTGAAGCCGGGCAACGCGCGCCTCTGGTACGACACCGTGCTGGCGTTCCTGGACCACCACGCACTGGGCTGCGAGTACCGGCGGCCGGAACTGCTCTGACTGTCCCAACCCGCCGGCAACCCTCCGTTCTCCATCGGAGCTCGCTGACGTCGCATCTGAGGCACGAGGGCGGCCACCAGGGCGATGCCGACCACGCAGGCGATGCCTCCAGAAACGACAGAGAAGAGCGGCCCGGCGAGCGCCGCGACTGCGCCCGCCTCGAGGTCCCCCAGGCGGGGTCCGGTCGTAACCACCATCTGGTGGAACGCGCTCATGCGGCCGCGTATCGCGTCCGGCACCGTGAGCTGGAGGATCGTGTTACGGAAGATCGCGCTCACGAGGTCACCAGCGCCGGCTACTGCCAGCAGAGGAAGGCCGAGCCACAGCGTCCTGCCAGCAATTCCGAAACCAGCGATCGCGCCGCCCCATATGGCTACCGCGAAAAGCACGGCCATCCCCTGCCTTGACACCCGTCGAACCCAGCCCGAGAGTAGCGAGGCCACGAGCGCTCCTGCAGCCGGTGCCGCGTAAAGCAGGCCCAGGCCGCGGGCGCCGATGCCGAAGACGCTCAGTGCCAGCGCCGGGAACAGCGCGGAGGGCATCCCGAAGATCATGGCCACGAGGTCGGCGGAGAACAGCCCGACTACGAGCCTGTTCCGCCGCACGTACGCGATCGCCTGGGCCGGCGCGCGCCAGCCAAGGACCACGCCGTGCCCTTCGGGCGGCGGCTGGGGCGACAGCCGGGAGACGAGCGCCGTGGCCGGGAGGCAGCCGGCAGCGTCGAGGACGAATGCCCAGCTCACCCCCACGCTGGCAATCGCCAGCCCTGCGAGTGCGGGGCCGACGATTGCGGCGGACTGGAGCATGACCTGGCTTAGGGACATCGCGGAAGGGAGCAGGTGACGGGGGACCAGCCTGGGCACCGTCGCCGCCCGGGCGGACTGGTCGAGGGTGGACGCCGCTGACGTCACGACGACGACCACATAGAAGAAGGCGATGGGCGCGTGCAGCCTTCCCGCGCCCAATGCGAGTGCGAGCGACCCGGCCGCGGCCAGGCTCTTACCAAGCAGCTGCAACCGGCGCCGGTCGAAGCGGTCTGCGAGCGCACCGCTGTACAGCCCAGTCACCACGATCGGCGCCGCCTGGAACACTCCGAGCAGACCCACGGCCAGCGATGAATGGGTGAGCACATAGATCTGGTACGGCACGGCCACGAGTACGAACTGCCGGCCGGTGACGGTGGTCAGCTGAGACAGCCAGAGGAGTCGGAAGTCGCGCGACTCCCGCAGTGGACTGATGTCCAGCAGGAGCGCGCGACCGATCATTCTGCCGAACTTCCGGGCGACCCGGTCAGGACACTTACGATGCTTATCAGCCTCGACCGACGAAAGGCATCTTGGTCGCCATCACCGTCAGGAACAGCACGTTGGCGTCCAGAGGCAAGCTGGCCATATAGAGGACTGCGCGCGCAACCTGCTCGACGTCCACTCTGGGCTCTGGCTCGATCGATCCGTTCGCCTGCAACACCCCTTGCGCCATTCTCTCGGTCATGTCCGTCGCGGCGTTGCCGACGTCGATCTGGCCGCACGCGATGTCGTATTTGCGGCCGTCCAGGGAGGTTGATTTGGTCAAGCCGGTGACCGCGTGTTTCGTGGCCGTGTAAGGGGCCGAGTTCGGCCTTGGAGCGTGGGCAGAGATCGAGCCGTTGTTGATGATGCGCCCTCCCCTTGGCTGCTGGCTCTTCATCAGCTTGAACGCTTCCTGGGTGCACAGGAACGCGCCCGTCAAATTGGCGTCCACAACAGACCGCCACTGCTCGTAAGTCAGATCCTCGAGAGCGATCGGCGGCGAGAACTGGCCGGCGTTGTTGAACAGCAGGTCGAGCCTGCCGAACGCTTCGTTCGTCGTCGTGAAGAGGGCGTGCACCGACGCCGGGTCGCTGACGTCGGCCGTGACGACCAGCATCCGGCTTCCCGAAGCTCGCCCCTCCGCGGCGGTTGCTTCCAGTGGCTCCGGGCGGCGTCCTGAAATGGCGACTGCCCAGCCCTCGCGCGCCAGGGCGAGAGCAGCGGCCTTGCCAATTCCAGTCCCCCCACCAGTGACGATGGCGACCCTCTCCCCAGAGCCCATGGACGACCTCCTCAAGCCAGAACGAACCCGCTTAACCAGGGTGGGCCGCAACGGTTCTTGTTGCGGCCACCTTAAATACCGAAACCGCACCTTATACCCGAGCGATGCGTTCGCGCACGGGGGCCGTCCACTCCCTGAGCGGGCCTACGATCCCCTGCCTGGCAACCTTCAACAAGGGTGAACGTTTGTCCAGCTCGCCGGCCCCTGCCGGGTGCATAGTGGGACTCAACAGCCATGACCCCATGCATGCCGGCCCCAGGGGAGATGCCAGAGAAGGAGCTTGCGGAAGGCCCGCTAGTCGACCACCTGCAGAGGCGGGTGCGCTCGCACCGACTTGAGGGCGTCCGCATCGACGTACGTACGGCGATCCACACCGGGAGCCCGGTATTTCTTAAGCAGGCCAAGTCTGATCAGCCGGTATATGGTCGTGCGGCTGACGCCCGCATGAGCAGCAGCGTCGTCGATCGGCATCAGTTTTGCCAAGTCGACCAAATCTTAGCCGCTCGGGCTACGTCGTCGCTACATCACTGCGACATGGGTACGACAAGATTGAGTCATTATCACTATGCTCATGCCCCGTGGTTGATACATCACTGACACAGTTGCATTTCATTGACAACCCGGTTAAGGTCCAGTGTCGAGGCTCGTGTCCCGACGCGGGGCGAACGAGCGAGGAGGAGGCGGCGCATGGACACCCGCGATCCCGTTTCGAACTACCTGGCGGGCGGTTCCCAGGTGAGTACCAGGGTGGCAGCCCGACCCCGACTTGTCACGGTGTCTTATCGGGGGATGCCGTACACACTCAACCTGGCCAAGTGCAGGCGAGCGCTGGTGTATCGGCAGGTGGAAGGCCAGCTCGACAGCATCGAGAGCCTCGCCGCTGCGGTCGGCGTGAGCCGCAGCACCGCGAGCCGGTTCTTCTCGGGGCGCGCCACCTCCCTGGCGGCCACATTGAAGATCCTGGCCGCGCTCCGCTTGAAGTTCGAAGACGTTGCGCAGCCCGAGCCGGAGGATCAGGCCGGATGACGTGCAACCGTCTACTGGATTTCGCCCACTGGGTGCGGGGTCGGCTCGACCATCTGCAGCCGCAGGCACTTGTAGAGCTGGAGAGAATGCTGGAGATCGAGCCCCACGAAGCCCAGGCGTATCAGCACCGCCAGGCCCGCGCGCGCATGTGCGGCATCCTAAATGGCGATGAGGCCCTTCTCATCTACCGGTCGCTGGACTCTGACGGCTGGACGCCGGGCCTCGGGCTGGAGCTGAAAGTAACGATCGCCGCTCTGATGGACCGGCTCCCCGATTCGCAAGGAGCAGGAGCTTCCGCGATCGACGAGCCACGCGTGGCAGCGGGCCTTCGCGGGCGTTGGGAGCCGACGGGCTCTCCACGCAACTGCCTCGGAACGGTCACCTCATCGCTGCGCTTTCGGGGCTAGTAGGGGTGTGGCCGGAAAGACCGTCCGGATCTTTGGCGCTTATGAACCCCACGAAGCGGGCTTCGGGGGGACCCCCGGGCCGCGCTCCTTGCTGCGCGTATGTCGAATACGCTCACTCCGGTGCTCGGCAGCTCCTTGGATCTGGACCAGCTGTGCGCCAAATCTCTCGCCGGGGTTTCCGGCCGCACCCTGGGAGGGCACCGAGCCAGAACTGAACGTCACGCTTGCTGATTCACTGGCGGCGTGAAGCTCTACGATCGACCGGTGGCCCTAGCGCGGTGGCGCGATGAAGTGCTGGACTGGGCTCTCGCGTTCACCATCGCCACCGGCGCGCTGCTGCAGCAGCGGGGCTGTGATTGCCGGCAGGATCCGCTCTGGCTCAATGTGGGGGTCATCCTGCTCGGCGCACTGCCGCTGGGGCTTCGCCGCCGGCAGCCGTTCGTCGTCTTCACGGTGGTCGGGCTGGCGTCGCTGGTGCACGTCCTGCTTGGATTCACGAATCAGTTCCTGAACACATTCGCCGTTCTGGTTGCTGTGTTCTCGGTTGCCGACTATGCGCCGTGGCCACTTTCGGTGCTGGCCGGCGCCGCGGTCGCCCTGGCCCTCCCTGTCAACTTTGCGGTCGACTGGGCCAACCATGGCCGCGTGAACCTGAGCGACATCCCATACAACTACGCCCTCTTCGGAGCCGCCTGGGTGCTGGGTGACAACCTGCGCCAGCGCCGCCAGCGCGAGGGCCAGCTGGTGCAGCGAGCTGAGCGTCTGCTGGCCGAGCAGGACGAGCACGCACAGCGCGCCGTCGCCGATGAGCGAGCCCGGATTGCGCGTGACCTCCATGACGTTGTCGCCCACACAGTCAGCGTGATCGTTCTGCATGCCGGCGCAGCACGTCGGATCGCCACCGAGCAGCCCGAGCGAGCTCGGAGCGCGTTGGAGGCGATCGAGGCCCTCGGCCGCGAAGCCGCAGCCGACATGCGCCGCCTGGTTGGGATCCTGCGTGCTCCCGCAGAGCCGGCTGCCGACGCCGAACCCCAACCCAGCCTGGCTCGGCTGGACGGGCTAGTCGATCGAGTCCGTGCCGCGGGACTCGACGTTCGCCTTCAGATAGAGGGCGACGCCCGGACGCTCCCGCCAGGCGTGGACCTCTCGGCCTATCGCATCGTCCAGGAGGCCCTGACGAACACCCTGCGTCATGCCCACGCGGAGAGGGCCGACGTGCTCCTGCGCTATCGGGCGGACGGGCTCGAGCTGGAGGTCTCCGACAACGGACGCGGCTCGGTACCGGCAGCAGCCGGCGGCCAGGGCCTGATCGGCATGCGTGAACGTGCGGCGATATTCGGTGGCCACGTCGAAGCCGGCCCCAGGCAAGGAGCCGGCTTCCGTGTGCGGGTGCTGCTGCCGTTGGAGGGCAGCTCTGCGTGATTCGGCTGCTCGTGGTAGATGACCAACCTCTGGTGCGTGCTGGCCTGCGCATGGTCTTCGACCCCGAGCCGGACGTCGAGATCGTCGGTGAGGCCGCTGACGGCGACGAGGGTGTCAGACTCGCGAGGGACCTCCGGCCGGACGTAGTCCTCATGGATATCCAGATGCCCGGCAGCGATGGCATCCAGGCCACGAAGTCGATCCTGGGTGGCGTGCCCGACGGCGCACAGCGGGTACTGGTACTGACGACGTTCGACCACGACGAGTACGTGTTCGAAGCGCTGCGTTCCGGGGCAAGCGGCTTCCTCCTGAAGGATGCTCCGCCGGAGGCACTGGTCGCCGCTGTGAGAGCGGTGGCGGCCGGCGACGCTCTGCTTGCGCCGGGGATCACGAAAAGGCTCATCGAGGCGTTCGCTCGACGGCGCGACCGGACGACCGTTTCAGGCCTGGACGACCTGACGCAGCGCGAGCTTGACGTGTTCAAGCTGGTGGCGCGGGGATTGTCGAATGCCGAGATCGCGGAGCGGCTTTTCCTTGGCGAGTCCACGGTCAAGACCCACGTGGGCCGCGTGCTGTCCAAGCTGGGTCTGCGCGACCGCGTGCAGCTCGTCGTCCTGGCCTACGAGTCGGGGGTCGTCTCGCCCGGCTCGTAGCCAGTCCACCTCCTCCTCGAGGAGGACCTGGATCATCCGCTGGTGCCGCCCATTTCCGACCCGGGGCGGACGACAGCTAGAGCCGGCGACCCTAGATTGATGGCCATGATCTCAGCGACGTCCTTCGTGGAACTCCCGGTATCTGGGTCGCCTCGTAAGGCGCTGCTGGCGCGGGCCCGATTTGAGTGGGCGATGGTCGGCCTTTCCGTTGCAGTGGTGGCCGGGGCACACCTGGACTCGTGGGCCCACGGCCACGTCGCCGCAACCCTCGAGACGTTCTTCACGCCTTGGCACGCTCTTCTGTACGCGTCCATTGCAGCCACGACCGGCTTCCTTGTGGTCAATGCAGCGTGGACCGGTGCACGGCCCTGGGATTGGGCGAGGGCGCTGCCAGACGGCTATGCGCTGTCCCTGCTCGGCTGCGTGCTGTTTGGAATCGCGGGCGTGCTCGACATGACATGGCATCTCACGTTCGGCATCGAGCGTGGCTTCCAGGCACTGATCAGCCCCACGCACCTGATGCTGATGGTCAGCGGTGGGCTGATCGTCAGCGGCCCGCTCCGCGCCGCATGGCGCCGGCCAGGGCGCTCGATCGGCTGGCCGGCGGTCGCGTCCGCGACGCTGACGCTGAGCCTCTTGACGTTCTTCGGGCAGTTCGACCACCCATTCACCTCGCAGTGGTCGGCGCTGCCCCATCCGCCGATTTCGAACGAGCCGGCCGAGGAGCTGGGCATCCTCGGCCTGATCCTGCAGGCCGGCATGCTGATGGCGGTGATCCTGGTGCTGGTGCGCCGGTTCGACCTGCCGGCGGGCAGCCTGACGTTTCTCATGGGCGTCAACGCGGTGTTCGTGACGATGATCAAGGGCGCCGATCCGGTAATCCTGATCGGGGTGGTCGGCGGCATCGTGGCCGACCTGCTCCTGCTCACGCTGCGGCCGTCTGCCGCACGGTCCGCGCAGCTCCGAGTATTCGCGTTTCTGGTCCCGGCGGTGCTGTACGCGCTGTATTTCGCCGCTCTGATCAGGGCCGACGGAGTCTGGTGGCCGGCCCACCCCTGGGCTGGGGCCCCGCTGGTCGCGGGGCTGACGGGGCTGCTGGTCAGCCTGCTGGCGGTCCCGCCGGCGGTTCCTGAGGGCGAGGCCGCCGCGGCGTGAGCGGCCTCTCCCACCTCTCATTTGATTGCGTAGTCGATCGTGACCTGGACCACTCGCATGGGACCGGCAGGCCCGTAGCAGGCCGCGGGTGGCTGGGTAGCGACGCTCTGCACGCTCCCAAGGCTGACGCCAGCCGCCCGGGCGGTCGCGCCGGCCATATCCCTGGCCTGCGCTGCCGCGGCTGACACGGCCGCCTGAACCTCAGCATCGGAGGGCTGCACCGCCAGGGCGGAGCTGGTCGAGTAGCCGGAGATGCCACCGATCTGCAGGATGGCTCTGGTCGCCTGGCTCAGCTGGTCGCTTCCGGCCACTTGTGCCTGAATCGACGCGTAGGCCGTGAACTGCCTGCCCTGCAGGTCGCCGAAGCTGCTGAACGACGTCTGCTGGATGGCCGAGTTGGCAACCCCAGCCTGCTGGAGGGCGCTGACGACTCCCTGAGCCTTGGCCTGGGTGCTGGAGATGACGGTCGCTACGTCGCCGCCGCGCTCTTGCACACTGACGTTCAGGGCGATCG
>JACZDD010008301.1_pt1 | contig 11177 bp, 12 predicted proteins | sample 8641771 | NCBI WGS metagenome assembly JACZDD01 (sample SAMN15324614, study PRJNA640507) | soil metagenome | isolation source: intercropping peanut in the second line | place: China: Luxin town, Laibin City, Guangxi Province | collected 2019-07-25 | depth 10cm m | reverse complement strand
GGCGCTGACCGCGATCGTGGTCGTCGGGGTTGCCGCCGCGCTTCTTGGCGCCACGGCGAAAGCGATGGGCAACACCGTGCGCGTGATCGAGATCGTCAGCTATGCGCTCATATTGTTGATCGGCCTGCGGCTCTTGTGGGTGAAAGGCAGGGCCTTCCTACGGGCGCTGGGTCACAAGGAACGCGCGCACGCTCACGATCACACACATGATCACGCGCATGATCACGCCCATGAGGAAGGTCACGGCCATCATCACCACCATCACGACCAAGACCACGATCACGATCACGATGCATCAGCCTGGAGTCACGGGCACGCACCGGAGCCGAGCGAACTTGCCGGCGCCCACTGGTTGAAGCGTGGGCTGACGGCGATCATTGCGGTTGGCCTGCGCCCGTGTTCGGGCGCGATCATCGTGCTCGTGTTTGCACTTGCACAGGGACTGTTCTGGATCGGTGTCGCCTCGACCTTTGTGATGGGGCTCGGGACCGCGATCACGGTGGCGGCGATTGCCACTTTGGCGGTGGGCGCGCGCGGGCTCGCAGATAGGCTGGCGAAAGCAAAACCGGGAGCGGGAGTAATAATCCTGCGCGGATTGGAAACCGCGGCTGCACTTGTCATTGTGCTTTTCGGGGCGGCGCTGCTTACCGGTTATCTGGCAAGCGAGCGCCTGATGGGCGTCTAGCGAAAATCGTCGGGACGAAGCTCGATCGGTTGACCGTGCGGGGTGCGGTCGCAGGCGCGATCCCATGCGTCGCGGTAGCGATGCAGCGTATCGGCCGTCGTCACGCCTTTCTCTGCAACGAGCTTTTCGAGCGTGTTGAGCCAATGCGAGTAATAGGTATCGCCGGTGTCAGGGTCGCCGGCCACCTGTGCACGCTTGATTTCAGCAGCAAGTGCCGTGGCCCATTCCGGCCAGGTGAAAACGCCGCGCTCGTGCAACGCCAAAGTCATGGCGAAGGCCTGGGCCTCCCACGGCTCGCGGAACACCGGGCCATCCGCGTCGCGCGGGACGCCGGGCACGGCAACAGCGGCGCGCATGGCAGCTTGCGGATCCATTGCCATGTCAGGCTGGCTCCAGGTAGGGCTGCCAGGCGTCGACCGAAACCTGTGAGGTGGGATCGCCTTCGTCACCCCACAATTCGCGTCCGTCGAAGCGCACGGTGTAAAGCCATTGCGGATTCTCACCGGCTCCAGCGGCGTTACTGTCGGGAAAAACATGGCAGCCGATGATGCGCTCGATCGTGCCCACGTGCCCACGCACGTAGCGCGGAAGGCGCGTGTGCGTCGGCGGGTTGATATTTTTTGCGCGCACTTTGTCGCCTGGTTTGAACGCCGCCTTCGTATTTGTGTCGCGCTCGGTCGGGCCGCCGCGGTGCAAAGTCTTTGCGACATCGCCCGGTGACAACACGCGTTTGACAGGTTTTGCGGGATGCAGCGAACGACCCGCGGCGATCTCGTCCTCCGCCACCAGGCCGCGCTCCTTCAGCATGGTCTCAAGGGCTGTAAACCAGATCTGATAATAGGTCATCGACAAATATTCGGCCGGCGAACGGTTCTCACGTGCGAACCGCGACATATCGATATTCCAGCCGCCGGGCATGCCCATCGCGAGTGTCAGCGCGAAGGCGCGCTTTTCCCATTCGCCATGAAAGACCGGCTCGTTCGGCTCCGGCTTGACGGGTCCATGGCCGTGCGTTCCGCCGAGGTCCTGGCCGCCGTTCACTTTGCGATGTCCTTCGGTGATTTGGGCACGCCGGTGCCGATCATGGAATCACGCGTCACAAGATCGGCGAGCTTCTCCTCGCTCCAGCCTTCGGTGCCGTCCGGGCGCATGGGCAATACGAGATAACGGATCTCCGCGGTCGAATCCCAAATTCGGATTTCAGTCTCTTTGGGAAGCGTGAAACCGAAGTCTGCAAGGACGCCGCGGGGATCGGACACTGCCCGTGAACGGTAGGGCGCGGACTTATACCAGACCGGCGGCAATCCCAGCACAGGCCACGGGTAACAGGAGCACAACGTGCACACGACAATGTTGTGCAGTTTGGGCGTGTTCTCCAGCGCGACGATGTGTTCACCCTGGCGTCCGGCATAGCCGATCTCGGCGATCGCCGGCGTTGCATCCTTGAGCAGGCGCGCGCGATAGGCCGGATCAACCCAGGCCTTGGCGACAACACGCGCGCCGTTACGTGGACCGACTTTCTTTTCGTAGGTCTCGATCAGCAAGTCGAGCGCGGCGGGGTCGACATAACCCTTTTCGGTCAGGACCGTCTCCAGCGCGCGCACGCGCAGCTGGGTTTCGGACAGCTCTGAATGGTCGTGATCGTGATGATGATCGTGGTCGTGATCCGGCATGGCGCCACTATAAGCAAAGGTCGCGTCTTTATGCCATCATCGGAGTTATGAGATTTACGCATATGACCGCGCTGGCTGACCGCATCGATCGCCTGATCTCAGGCATAGGCCGCATTGCGGCCTGGCTCATTCTGGTTGTCGTCCTGCTGCAATTCGCGTTGGTCGTGGCCCGTTATTTGTTTGGGCTTGGTTCCATCTGGCTATCCGAAACCGTGATCTACTCCCACGCGGCGGTATTCATGCTGGCGGCGGCCTGGACCCTGCGTGCGGAAGGTCACGTGCGTGTCGATATTTTTTACGCCGAGGCTTCCAACCGAACGAAGGCGCTCGTCGATCTCGTAGGTGCCATTCTCCTGTTGCTGCCGTTCATGCTGGTGCTGCTGTGGCTGTCGTTGCCCTACACCGCGCGTTCCTGGGCGATACTTGAGCGCTCGCAGGAAGCGAGCGGCCTTCCGCTCGTTTTCGTTCTCAAGACCCTCATCCCTGTCTTCGCCGTGTTAATGGCCCTGCAAGGCGTGGCCCAGGCGATCCGTGCCGCCGCTGCGCTGGCGAGGGCGCGCTGATGGCCAACCCCGAAATCCTTGCGGTCCTGTTGGTGATCGCCGTGATCGCCGCTTTGATGGCCGGCTATCCCGTCGCCCTCACGCTGGCCGGCGCATCGCTGATTTTCGCCGTGCTCGGCGACGCGCTGGGCGCCATGAATTTCGGCATTCTTGGTGCGTTGCCGCAGCGGATCTTCGGCGTCATGACGAACGAAGTGCTGCTGGCAATTCCGCTTTTCATTTTCATGGGCGTCATGCTGGAGCGCTCGCGCATCGCGGAAGATCTGCTGGAGACCATGGGCCGCCTGTTCGGCACGCTCCGAGGCGGCCTCGGAATATCCGCGGTCATCGTCGGCACCTTGCTCGCGGCGGCCAAGGGGGTCGTCGGTGCAACGACCGTTACCATGGGCCTGATCATGCTGCCGACGATGCTGCGCTTCGGCTATGATCCGCGGCTGGCCGCCGGCACGGTTGCCGCCACCGCAACGCTCGCGCAGATTTTCCCGCCGGCGACCGTCCTCGTGTTACTCGGCGATCAACTCGGCAACGCGTACCAGGCCGCGCAGCTTTCGAAGGGTATCTTCGCGCCGCGGTCTCTCACGGTCAGTGATTTGTTCGCCGGCGCGCTGGTCCCAGGCTTTGCGTTGGTCGGTCTCTATTTGATCTTTCTGATCGTGGTCGCGGTGCTGCGGCCGAAAGCATCGCCCGCGCTGCCGGCCGATGCGAAAGCTTTGCGCGGATTTAAGATGCTGCGCCGTCTTGCCGAGGTGCTTGTTGCTCCACTTGCGCTGATTGCCGCAGTGCTCGGCTCGATCCTGGGCGGCATTGCGACGCCGACCGAAGCCGCGTCGATCGGCGCTGTCGGCGCGATCGTGCTCGCAGCCCGCAAGGCGTCGCTTGGCGGCCTGATCAGGCCGGTTTGCCAAAAAACCGCGCAAATTGTCAGCATGATTTTTCTGATTCTGATCGGCGCCACCATGTTCAGTCTGGTGTTCCGCGCGCTCGGCGGGGACGACATGGTTCATCGCGCACTTTCGAACTTGCCGGGCGGAGCTGCGGGCGCGGTGCTCGTGGTAATGGTCGCGCTGTTTTTGCTCGGCTTCGTGATGGATGCGTTCGAGATTATTTTTGTTGTGGTGCCAATTGTCGCACCGATCTTGCTGGCCATGCCCGGCGTCGATCCGGTCTGGCTCGGCATCATGATGGCGGTCAATCTGCAGACGTCCTACATGCACCCGCCGCTCGGACCGACATTGTTTTTTCTGCGCGGTGTTGCTCCGCCGCAGATCACCACGCGGCATATCTATGTCGGCATTATTCCTTTTGTAGCGATTCAGTTGCTCGCGCTTGTGGTGCTGTGGTTCGCGCCAGGAATGGCTACGGCCTTGCCGCAGGCTCTTTACGGCCACTAGCCCCAGAAGAGCTCGACCACCGCCCAGATCCACACTGCACCCGCTGCCAGCAAGGACAGGCCCACGGCGGCGGACCCCATGTCCTTGACGCGTTTGATGGCCGGATCGGTTTTGCTGGTCACGCGATCGCTTAGCTTCTCGATGGCCGTGTTCAGCAGCTCAACAATAAGGAGAAAGACGAGCACGCCGATCAGCGCAAAGCGTCTGGCCATGTCCGCGGTCAGGAAAAAAGCGAGAGGAACGCCAATCGCCAGCAGGCCGAGCTCCTGGCGAAAGGCAGCCTCCGATCGCGTCACTGCGATCAGGCCATTCCAGCTATTGACGGTCGCGCGCCAGATCCGTTCCACGCCACCCCCCCTTCGCCCCGGAGGATACCTACGGGTTTTTGTCGGTCTATTCCATATCGTTGCGGCCCCCGTGTATAACCGCTTTCGTATGAAAGCCGCCGATATGTTTAGTTTGAAAGGCCGCGTGGCGCTGGTGACCGGCGCGTCGAGCGGTCTCGGCGTGCAATTTGCGAAAGTACTTGCCGACAACGGCGCCGCGGTTGCACTGGTGGCCCGCCGGGCCGACCGGCTCAAATCGCTGAAAGACGAAATTGAAGGCAAGGGCGGGCGCGCGGTTGCGATCGAAGCTGACGTCACCGACCATGCCGCCATCGCGCGCGCGTTCGACGCAGCCGAAAAGGCTTTCGGTACTATAACGATCCTCGTCAATAACGCAGGCATCGCGCACGGCGGACGCGCGGTTGAAATGCCGCCGGAAGAGTGGCGTAAGGTTCTCTCGACTAACCTCGATGCCGTGTTTCTCTGGGCGCAGGAGGCGGCGCGCCGCCTGCTCACGGCCAAGAAGCAGGGCGCAATCGTCAATATTGCATCGGTTCTGGGGCTCGCAGTCTCAAAGGGCGCGGTTGCGTACGCCACCGCAAAAGCGGGCGTAGTGCAGGTCACCAAGGCGTTGGCCGTCGAGCTGGCGTTCAAGGGCGTGCGCGTCAATGCGATCGCGCCGGGGTGGTTCGTCACCGAAATGAATTACGACTATCTTTCCGGCGAAGCCGGTGCCGCCATCAAGCGCGAGGTTCCGATGGGCCGTTTCGGCAGCCCAGGCGATCTCGACGGCGCGCTGCTCTTGCTGGTCTCGGACGCCGGCAGTTACATCACGGGCGCGACGATCGTCGTGGATGGCGGACAGGTCGTTCAGATCAAAGGGTAGGGGGCCAAGGTATGGACTTCACGTTGGCGCCAGAGATCGAGGAACTTCGGCTGCGCGTGCGCGCATTCGTGGACGAGCACGTGCTGCCGCTCGAAGCGGATCCGCAGAATTTTTCCGAGCACGAGAATATTCCCGAGGACAGGCTCGCCAAGGTGCGCGAGAAGGCCAAAAAGGCCGGCCTGTGGGCACCGCAGTCACCGAGGGAATATGGCGGCATGGATCTGCCGATTGTCGCCTGGGCGGCGATCTACGAAGAGGCGGCACGCTCGATCTTCGGGCCGCTTGCTATCAACTGCATGGCGCCTGACGACGGCAACATGAATCTGCTCAAGATGGTCGGCACGCGCGAGCAGAAGGAGAAATGGCTGAAGCCGATTGTCGAGGGAAAGGTCCGCTCAAGTTTCACCATGACCGAACCGGCGCCCGGTGGCGGCTCCGATCCCTCGATGATCAAGACCAAGGCCGAGAAAAAAGGCGACCGCTACGTCATCAGAGGCCGAAAATGGTTTGCCACCGGTGCGGAAGGTGCCGCGCATTTCATCCTGGTTGCGCGTACATCGGACGACAAGCGGCGCGGCTTGACAGCGTTCCTGTATCACAAGGATCAGCCGGGCTGGCGCGTCGTTCGCCGCATCCCGATCATGGGTCCGCACGAGCATGGCGGTCACTGCGAGCTTGAATTCGATGGATTGGAAATTCCGCGCGAGAATGTGCTGCTTGAGGAAGGCGCCGGCCTCAAGATCACGCAGATCCGGCTCGGTCCAGCGCGATTAACGCACTGCATGCGGTGGCTCGGTTTCTCCAAGCGTTGCATGGAAATTGCGCAAGAGTATGTTGCTCATCGCGAGGGTTTTGGCGTGAAGCTCGCCGACCGCGAAAGCGTGCAAATCAAGCTTGGTGAGGTGGCGCAACAGATCCAGATCGGACGCCTGCTCACGATGCACGCGGCTTGGATGCTCGATCAGAGCGGTCGCGCGCGCAAGGAAGTCTCAATGGCCAAGGTGCAGGTCGCCGACACGCTGCACAAGGCGGCCGATGTTGCGATTCAATTGCAAGGCGCCCGCGGCTTTTCGCAGGATTCGATTGCGCAATGGATCTATCGCTCCGCGCGTTCCGCCCGTTTGGTGGATGGCGCGTCCGAAGTCCATATGATGGTGCTTGCGCGGTTCATGCGCGAAGAGGGACGGGATTTCTGGCAATGGGGCCCCGGCGAGGGACGCCGGAACGCGCGTTGATCAGCTCACCACTTTCCTGAGCGCCGCCGTCTCGTCGCGCGCCGATCTCATCAGATATTGCACGTCCGATCCGGCAATCACGAAGCGGGCGCCGAGCTTGACCAGTTCGGCCACATGGGCAACGTCGGCGCGGATGCCGCCGACGCCGAGATGCTTGTTGTGTGCCTTGCAGGCCTTTGCGGTGGCCTCGTAGGCGGCGCGCAGTTTCGGGCTTTTGAGGTCACCCGGGATTCCCATAGCGGTGCAGAGATCGTTCGAGCCGATCAGCAGCATGTCGATGCCGTTCACCGAAGCGATCGCATCCGCGTTGGCGATGCCGTCCGGCGTTTCCAGCATGGCAATGAGCGTCGTTGCGGCATTGCCCTGCTTGTTGACTTCGCCGAGCGGCGTGTGCCGATAGCCCTGCAGCGCACCGGCGCCGCCGACCGAGCGCTCGCCCAACGGCGGAAAGCGGCAGGCCCGCACGAAGGTCTCAGCCTCCGCGCGCGTGCTCACGTTCGGGCAGATGATTCCGAGTGCGCCCATATCGAGCAGACGCGTGGCGTCCTCGAATTGATGGCCCGCGATGCGCACCATCGGGGTCACTCCGACGGGAAGCGCCGCAATACAGATCTGTGCGGCCGCATCGAGGGAAATCGTGCAGTGCTCCATGTCGATGAAGAATGCATCGAAGCCGCAGGAATCCGCGATCATTGCGATCTCGGCGGTGCGCGCGAGCCGCGTTGCCATGCAGAGCGCGACCTCGCCGCGCGCAAGCCGCTCCTGCATGCGGTTCGTGTAGACCACGATTTGAACGCTCAGTTACGGTAACTCGTGTCGATCTGGTCGAGCATGCGCAGGTAAGCGGCCCAGTCATGGCTGCCGCGTCCGGCATCGTGATGCTCATATTGCTCGGCGGTCTTGGCGCAGACCTCCGGCGGGACCTCGATCACCTCGGCACCGGTTGCCTCGAGTTTGAGCTGGATGTCGGCGGCATCGATGAGATGCTTCATCAGCACAAAAGCCTCCCGCGCGCTTTTCCCGACGGTGAGCAAGCCGTGATTGTGCATGATCATCGCGCGGTTTTGCCCGAGATCCCGGTTGAGACGTTCGCGCTCGTCGAAATCTTCAGTGATGCCTTCGTAGGCGTGATAGCCGATCCGCTTGTAGAAGCGGATTGCCTGCTGCGAAACCATGCGAAGGCCGCTTTTGAGTCCGGCAATCGCCATGCCGACATTGGTGTGAACATGCATCGCGCAGTTCACGTCCGGCCGCGCACTCAAGACACCGCCATGCAGCGTGAAGCCCGGCCTGTTGACCCCCGACTTTTCGTCGAGGTCTTCATCCATCGAGACTTTCACCAGGTTGGACGCGGTTACTTCGGTGTAAAGCAGGTCATGCTTCTTCATCAGCAGTTTGCGCGGCTCATCCGGGACCCGCATCGAGGAATGGTTGTAGATCACGTCGTCCCAACCGTAATGCGCGGTCAGGTGATAGACGGCGGCGAGATCGACGCGCGCCTGCCATTCGGCTGCTGAAATTCCATCCCGTGAAATCTTGGGAACGCTGGCAAGCTTGTTCATCGGCGTCGTCCTCCGTGACCGTAGAGCGGAGTCTATCATACCGGTCCGGCTTGGCCAGTTTGCGCCCCGCAGTATAGAAAGGACCGCAATCGAGCAGGTGAAAATGAGCAAGCCAATCAAAATTCGAATGGGTGGCTATGGTCCCCCGACGACAGGATTCAGTAAATCACTGAAGTTCATTGGCGACAGGCTGGAAAAGCAATTCGGCAACGGCGTCGCGATCGAATACGTCTTCAACATCATGGATCACGGCCACAAGGCCGAGGATATTCTCACGCTGGTTGAAAACGGCGAGATCACGCTCGGCTACCAGTCCTCGAGCTATCTCACCGACCGCGTGCCAGAGCTGGGCTTTGTCGACCTGCCGTTTCTGTTTTCCAGCAACGCGCAGGCGCGCGGCGCAATGGACGGCGCGCTCGGCGAGTTCCTCGCGCGCAAGACGGAAGTGCGCATGAACTACCGCATTCTCGGGTGGTTCGAGAACGGCTTTCGCCACATCTCAAACAAGCGGCGGCCGATTCACTTGCCTGCCGACATGAAGGACATGAGAATCCGTGTGCTGCCGAGCGAAATTCACCGGCGCACGTTCGAACTGCTCGGCGCAAAGGCAATGCGCATGGATCTCACCGAGGCCATCGCGATGATCAAGGCCGGCACGCTGGATGCTCAGGAAAATCCGCTGGCGAACACCGTGACCTATGGTGTGCACAGATTCCATAAATTCCACACGCTCTGTTATCACTTCTATATTTCGCGACCGATCTTCCTGCATCGCACGTCGTTCGAAGCCTGGCCCGAAGAAATCCGGCGCACGATGCAGGCGGCGGTGGCAGAGGCGGTCACCTATCAGCGCAAACTGGCGCTCGAGGAGCACGAATCCTCGCGCAAGGCGATCGAGGACGAGGGTTGCGAGATCAACGAGCTGACGCCGAAGGAACACGATGCGTTTGTGGCGGCGGTACAGCCGCTGCTGGCCGATGCGCGCAAAACCTATGGCCAAGCAATGTTCGACATGGTGCCGAAAGCATAGCTGCGTCGCGGCAAACAGCGTCACCGAAACATTAACGCGCCTGCTGCAATTGTACGATCATTGCAGGATTTACGCCGCCGAAACGACTCCGTTGCTAGTGAGTGCGCCATAACCTTCGAATGGCGGCCACTCATATGACCAATTCGAACCGGCCAATCGCGCTTGCGCTCCGTGGGGTAAGCAAATCTTTCGATCGCCCTGCGGTCGATGCGCTTGATCTCACGATCTATGGCGGCGAGTTCTATGCTCTGGTCGGTCCGAACGGTGCCGGCAAGACGACGACGTTGCGAATGGTTGTCGGCCTGCTGAAACCGGATGCCGGCTCGATCCGTATCGGTGGAATCGATGCGCTTTCCGATCCGGTTGCGGCAAAGCAGGTAACGGCATGGCTTTCCGACGAGCCGATGATCTACGACAAGCTCACCCCATACGAATATCTCGAATTCGTCGCCGGGCTTTGGCGCACTGATCCAGCTGTCGCTCAGGCCCGTGCGCGCGAACTCATCGGCTGGCTTGGCCTCGAGCCGCACGCGCACGAACGATGCGAGGGATTTTCCCGTGGCATGCGCCAGAAAGTTGCACTTGCCGGTGCGCTGGTGCACGACCCCAAGCTGATTATTCTTGACGAGCCGCTGACAGGTCTCGACGCGGGCACTGCGCGGCAGGTCAAGGACGTGCTTCGCGCCCGCGTGCGCGAAGGTGGCACCGTCATCATGACTACGCACATTCTAGAAGTTGCCGAACGGATGGCCGACCGGATCGGCGTGATCGCCCGCGGGCGTCTGATCGCGGAAGGTACTCTCGACGACCTGCGCCGGCAAACCGGTGAAACGGCCACCAGTCTCGAAGACACCTTCCTCACACTTGTGGCCGAGCAGGCGGCGGCGTGATTCAACAAGCATCGCTGACATGGCTAGCCGGCCACGAACTCAGGCTCGGCTGGCGCGACTGGGTTTCGCTGATAACGGCGGGCGGGCGTACGCGAGGACGTACCGCGTTCGTTGCGCTCATCTTAATCGGCATCTTCGTGCATGTCTTCGCGTACTGGACGGTCGCCACTTATGCCGATGCGGTTCTTGGTTCCGACACGGCAGCGTTGGTAGGAATCACTGGCACACTCCTTCTGTCGTGGTCGCTGCTTTTATCGCAGGCCATGGAGTCCGTGACCCGTGCGTTCTATTCGCGCTCTGACCTCGACCTCATCCTCACGTCCCCAGCCTCCGCGCGCAAAGTTTTTGCGGTCCGCATGGGCCGGATTGCCACCGCCGCGGTCGCAATTGCAGTGCTATTGGCTGCGCCATTCATCAACGTTTTGACCGCGCTGGGTGGCGGTCGATGGCTTGCTGCGTACGGTGTGGTCATTGCGATGGGCGCGGTCGCCACGGCTGCGGCCTTGGCGCTGACGATCGCTTTGTTCCGCACCATCGGTGCGAAACGCACACGCCTGATTGCCCAGATCGTTGCTGCAGTAATCGGCGCTGCTTTTGTCATCGGACTGCAGGTTGCCGCGATATTTTCCGCGGGCAATCTGTCGCGTTACGCGGCTTTGCAGTCGGACTGGATGCTGCGACATGCGCCTGATACGGCCAGCGCATTCTGGTGGCCCGCGCGCGCGGTTCTCGGGGATTATGTCGCCCTGGCTGCCGTTGTTACCTTTGCAGTCTGCGTGCTTGGTCTGGCGATTGCTGTCTTTTCGCGCCGTTTCGGTGAGCATTCGATAGCGGCGGCCGGGGGTTGCAGATTCGCCCAGGAGCAACGGCCGGGGGGCGTACCGGGTCTCCCCCCCTCTTCCGCCGCCGGCCGCCCCCCCAGAACCGTGGGGCGCC
>JACZDD010211049.1_pt1 | contig 11229 bp, 11 predicted proteins | sample 8641771 | NCBI WGS metagenome assembly JACZDD01 (sample SAMN15324614, study PRJNA640507) | soil metagenome | isolation source: intercropping peanut in the second line | place: China: Luxin town, Laibin City, Guangxi Province | collected 2019-07-25 | depth 10cm m | reverse complement strand
TCGGTTCATCCCCACTCGCGCGGGGAACACTCGTTCCGTCTGACGAGATAAACTGCATTCATACGGTTCATCCCCACTCGCGCGGGGAACACGATATTTCCGGTTTAAATATCGCGAGTGGCAACGGTTCATCCCCACTCGCGCGGGGAACACACTTCTTTCATCACATTGATCTATCTGGTCAATTCATTGCCTTCAAAATCTACCAACGATTCCGAAACTGAACACTCATCAGGATGTCTGCGTTTGCTCACTACTTCTTTCATCTTCGGGAAGAAAACTAACCAACTTTGCTCCATCCAATTCTACAGGGATTCTACGGTTAACCCCCAGGGTAACGAAGTCAAACCCGGCTTCATTATTACTACGCCAGGCCATCACAGCATTCCCTTCTCCGATTCCGGCTTCAACCTGGCTCCAGATATGATCCCGCACTTTCACCGAATAGTTACCGACGTAGACGCCTGCGCGGATCTCCAACAGCCAGACAGCGAGCCGCCCACGAAGTCGAGGCGGCACATTCTCAAGTACGATGACCAGCATCGCCTATATTCTCCTCATTGGGAATGGCGGGGGGCACCTGTTCTTCAAACGAGACAGGCCGCGGAATTTCTCCTGCCGCGAGCATTTCCTCAATGCCAGGAATGATCCGTTCCAAGAGTTTAGTTTCACGAAAGCTGTCACGACAGGCCAGACGCACTTGCTGTTCGGCATTCACCGGATTCTTAGCGGCAATACGAAATGCTAATGGCACGACCGTTTCAAACTTGTAGATGTCTGCCACGTCGTAGACAAACGACAGGGGTTTCCCTGTGTGAATAAATCCAATGGCCGGAGCATACCCCGCCGCAAGCACCGCTGCCTCCGTCACACCGTACAGACAGGCTGTCGCAGCAGACAGGCAACGATTCGCAATGTCGCCTTGGTCCCAATCTTCTACATCGTAGTTCCGCGATTTCCATTGCACTCCAACCTGTGCCGCCACACGTTTATACATCTCCCGGACACGGGCGCCTTCGATGCCACGCAATTGCTCCACAGACCGGCGCTGAGGAGGTTCTTCACCAAATCGGAGCGCGTACATCTTGCGCACAACTTTCAAGCGCGACTCATCATCCAGGGCCAGCTTTGCCTGATAGAGCAATCGATCAGCCCGCGCCCCACCAGGCTGTCCCGCTGAATACAATCGCACACCCGCCTCTCCGATCCACACCAAGAGTGTGCCGACCCGGGCCGCTAATGCACAGGCCGCATGAGACACCCGCGTGCCTGGTTCCAGCATCAAACACACCACACCTCCGACGGGAATATGTGTCCGTACTCCGTTCTTATCCACGACCACGAACGCCCCATCAAGCACATCCAGATGGCCATACTCAATATATAGGACGGACAGACGTTCTTTGATCGGAATGGGTTTCAGCGGGGGAAGAATGTCAGCCATATCATGCCCCTGTCACACGTGCCGGATGAGCAAAAGACCACAACCGAAACTTTTTGCAGGGCCGATGCCTTCTACTAACGCAGCACTAAAGCGATGAGGATCTGTAATGGTCAGAACGCCATCAAAATCGAGGGTGGACAATTCAATACCTTTGAGACCTGATTGGCGCCAAGTCTGGTAACCATCAACTCGGATTAAGTCTTCGAGAAAATTGCACCCAAGACGCTCCGCCCTTGCCTGAAGCCAGGTCACACCAGCCTTATGAACGATATCCGCTAACACGGGACGTTGATCCGGCGGAAGCGCATTCCAATTCAACTGACACTTTGCATCCATCACCACGTCATGGCGCTTCCTGCACTTATCCTTCTCGGTCCTGCGAGTTACAACGGGGTTGACACGCAACTTAAAAGCAAGGTGATCACCTTGCTTAAGGACAGGTCGATACGGCTTGCTCTCAATGTGCCACAAACCGGCACGATCTACAGGCTGTTCGCGGGACAAGACGTAAAATACCGGCACCGATCCTTTACGTTCCGCGCGAAAAAGGAATTCCGCTCGTCCCGTGCGGTCTTCTGGCGCCACAGTGAACAACTTCCATAACGCTTGATGTTGGCCGTACAGATCGAGTTCTCCCATTCCAACCAATTGCTTATAGCCAACATCCCCTCTGATGGAGATACGAGAAAGCCAATTTGTAGACGTTTCCATGACAATCTTCCTACCTCAAATAAGCTTGGTGCTCTTCTCGCGTTGCGAACTGCCATCGCCGACGGGAGGTTGAGGCGTCTCGTCTGGTGATGGTCTGGTCTGGGAATAAACCAGTTTCGGCATCGCTATCCCACAAGAGCAAGGGCAGATCCTGCTGGAATCCCTGGCCGATCCTACGCCTTCTGCTTCCACCGCCAGCTTCGACCACCTGTGACAGGACGTTTTCAAAAGACAGTTTGGCCAATACCGCTTCTATGGTTGCCCCTTGCCTGATCTCTGGGTGAAGTGGGAGCGCAGGGGGGCACGACTTGCGACCCAGATAGAGGACAAAACGAGGTTCCAGTAAGGCCTGACGTACTTCGAGTAACGTATGTGGAGCCTGTGGTCGAGCCCATAGCGCAATGGCATAAAACACGTCTTGGCGATACTCTCGGCGGGAAAGGATTGTATTGAGATCGCTTTTAGGGCCGCGAATCAATTCACCCCGACGTGTAGCAAAGAACTGGCGGTTCCGCCCAGTTCCGGAAGAGGGCACCTGCGCGGTGTGATAATCGGTGAGTGGCACACCGACGGCATCCACTTTGATCGCCATACCATAACCATCTGCCAAAGCGTGGTGATCCGCCTCCCATTCAGAGCGTTGTGCTTCGGTCTGAGCAGTATCTGGCCGTCGTAACCCTAGCGCGGCAGCCACCATCCCGATCACGGCAGATTTGCTCGGGGTCATTGCTGAGGGCCGCGTCTCTCCCACCGCAATGTCACCCCACGCGACCAGGGAGCCATAGAGTTGGAACACAAGATAGTCGCGCATTACACACCTCTGCACTCAGCCGCAAATGAGAGCAAGCCATCAAAATGGCCTTCTCCCTTTAAGGCATTGATCGACCGACTCTCTAACGGCTGACCTTGGTGATAGACCTTGTCCAGATTTTCGCGCATTGTTTCAAGCGCAGTCACCGCGTTGACCAACATGCCATCCCCGTATTCGGTGACAGGCTTCATGAACGCCAACGAAAGCCCTCGTGGTTGGCGATTACCTTTTTCCGCCAAAACATAGAGTGCCCATGCCCGAGTAGCGAAACTGTTCTGCTTACCAGATGGAGCGATGGTTGCAGCAGCTTCAACCAATGCTTTGATGGCGTTTTGGGTTAACTCGACATTACCGCCTAAATTGTCGTTCAGCAGGTTACAGTCGAGGCACACGTAGCTATAGAATAGCCCGGCTCCAAAGCCTTGCTCACCAATATGCGCGGAACCGGCATCCTCTTCGTGGATATTGAGATCATCTACGGCAGTGAAGTAATCGTCCTCCACAGCAGCACGATGAACGGTGATTGCGTGGGCAACCTGGCACGCGGCCTCTGTGTTATACCCAGGACTGCTGGCGAGCATGCGACCGAATAAAGCAATATCCGCGGCCGTGTGCTCTTTGCGAAGCAGATTCAGCTCCTCTTCCGTCGCTTTACGTTTGTCGGCGGCCAGCTTGTCCGCCAAAGCATTGATGGCTGCTTCTTCCTCGGGGCTGAAATGAGCAAGCTGTTCGATTTCAAGGTCATTGAGCGGTTTGCCATCTTTCTTGGATTTAAGTGCGCCAAACTTTCCAGCAATTTCTTGGGCCCATTCCTTGGCATCCTTCTCTTTAACACCAGCTTTAACCATGCGACTATAAATTTGAACACCCATCAGCTTGGTACGCGTACCTCTGTGCCCTTTCAGGGCAGCCTCAAACTGCTCCGACGTCCGCCATGCTCGCTTTAAACTCTGAGACGATACACGGAGCCTCGGCACCCCACCCATAACGGCTGTTTTGGGACGATTAAGATCGTCCCGGTTGAGACAGGCCGGTGGATAGCTGGTCAGTAGGTGCAGTTGCAGAAACATGGTCATGATGCATTCCCTCCATTAGATTAGGAATTCACTTACAGCGGCGCCGCAGCGTAATAGTCATAGGCCAATCGGCGACGAGGATCGTTCGGGCGCTTTTCATCCATTGGCGACCAGTGCCAGACTGTCGCTGCGAGGTCCTGCAAATTTGCCCGATCGTCCAACAGGGACAGCGCGCGGCGCAATAAGGTGTAGAGTTCTTCAACGTCATCGCAGGCGAGAATTCGGCGCATCCGCAGTTCAGACACAGTAGCCTTTTTACCTTCATTCTTGGGAACACCCATGCGAACGGCGAGGGGCTCGGATATTTCCGCCTTCACCCGCGCCGCCAACCCAGCAATAGCCGCAAGCTTGGGATAACGATGTTGTGCAACCCCGCATCCTGCTTGCCGTAACGAATTGAGCAGCCGGTGAAATGACGGACACAGCATCACTTCGGTGAGGCTGGCCGCTCGTCGCAACGCTGCCCGTTCACCACGATCAGTCTCCAGAGACCGCCACCAGGCCTTAAGAGCAGTGAATGATGAATGATCGGGTTTGCCCTGAGGAAAGGGGTTATCCGGTTTTGTTGTGTTGCTCATGAAAATCTCCTTCTGAAATCAGGGCGTTTTGTGGATGGGTTGAGGGAGACCCAACAGTTCACGCAACTTTGACCCATTCATCATGTGATCCAATTCGTATTGCGCCAGAGCTGCTCGGCGAGGATCAGCCGCATCGAAGTCGCCGACCTGGGTGTGGCTGCGAAACACCAAACGCCCAATCTTCTCCATATCGTATTTCCATGATTCCAATACACCTTGCTCATTACCTCCGGTCCGTAGCGTGTCCCTCATTTCCTTAGCCCGTTGGAAAAATAACGCTTCTGTCGAAGTCCAGAATTGCGTCCTAGCCGTCAGAGGTGAACTCAACAGACTCTTTTCGACACGGGCTTCCAGACCTTCGCCAGAGGCATTCATTTTCGCCTCAACAACGTCGGTTTTTTCCGAGGGGGAGCGCTTCAACTTAGCTAAAACCTCTTTGGGCCACTTCCAGACAATATGAAACCGGTGATCTCCGTCCTGCCGCACTTTTTTGTTAGCATCGAGCAAGGTTGCCTTGAGCACTGCAGACATCACAAGCCCACTGACATACCGCGCAGATTTGACCATGTTCCCCAGATGGGCGGATAGGATCGCCGCTTGATCGCCCTCCACATGGAGGATAGGCATGGTAGCGTCATACCAACAACGCGCCTTCATGTTGTCCATATCGAACCCAAACGCCCATAGCCGAGCATCTTCCCGTGCCAAAGATCGAAACTGCTCGATTACCTTGGCTGGCCGCCGCTCAACGTTGCCTTCTGTGCTATTTTCCACTAGTCCAAGCCAATACCGATATCCGACACCCCCAGGCTGTGGATGCACCGGGTTGGCAACACCATCTTTGACATAATGCGGACTCAGGGGATGCTCAAAGCCATCGTAGTTCACACCATAATTCTTCGCGACAAAATGGCGGCACCCAGCTGCGACCTCAGCTCCACATAGATCACAACATGACAACTCATCGAGTTCTTCAATCTGTAATCGAATGCGTCTTGGCATGGCCCAAAATTGCTGATCCGGATGAACATCAACCAACCCAGTAGTTTCTGTTGGCGAAGCAGGCTCACTTGTGCGGGTTCGCGCAAGCCAAGGGAACCGGTCTGCTTCACCAGATTTGTCCGGGTCAACACTGGCGAGATAGCGGTCACTCGTCAGAACATTTCTCCAACACGTCTCCCAGAGCGTATCCCCGAGCACCACCGTGGTTAGCGGCCCTCCACCTCGTAGACTCGTCCGATGTCCCTGGCCACCAGATGGGGCATTAATCTGGAGGGTAAATAGCGCGGTCACTGCACAGTGCAAACACATCTGATCTACTCGCCCACGTTTAATGAAGTGATCCGTGTTATCTTTCTGCGTCTTCCCCCCCGGGGCTTCGATTAGGAGGTCTGCAACATTCAACTTTTTGCTCAGATCAGGAGGCGTCCAATCCTGCATGAACGCCTTTTTGCCTTCTATCTCGAAAGCTCGTTCCACTGTCGAAAAATGCTCGCGCAACATCTGCGGCGATGGCGGCTTCTCTCGCCAATCCCACCACTTGCTCTCAGTAGGCGTGCATGTGGTTTGTAGCAGGCCAATGAGAAACTGGATCAAGGAACCGTCAAAATCAGGACGCGGGGAAGCAATAGCAACAGTGGGACTCTTCCCCTCCGTAAAATCGGTGATGCGCCAGGGCTCGACTTTCTCGCATGTCCCATTCTTCCGTTTGACCGGAATCCACGGCTCATAAATCAGATTCATCGCTTACTCCCTTATCCACCGTCAGCCCCGCAACGGACGAGTACGCAACCCGCACTTCTTGATCCGAGCTGTTCTTTGCATAACCACGCCAGGCTTCCCCTACCTTCTCCAACGCGATGATCACAACGTAACGACCTTCGTCAGACATGGACTTCCTTGCTTTTGTTAACACTTCGGCATGGTGCTCACTTTCTTTGGCAATCAGACGATGCGGGAGGGTCAATTCTGATAAGGCCCATTCCATGTCTGTGGTCGTTTGCGCCCAAGGTTGCATGGCTCCATCTACTAAACGGCCTAACCGGATGCGGGCAGTTTTCTCGCCCAGTCGAGTGGGTGCTTCATCTTCGTCTTGCCACTGGCGACTTGTGGAACTGTAGCCTTCGTCAAAAACCAAAACATTGCCACGTGCCATGCCCTGGTCAGCTCGGCATATGCCATCGGCTTTCAATGCTATATCTCGCAGTCCTTCTGGCAACCTATCAAAAGCCTCCTCATCATAAACGGTTTCTATCATGTCTCTCGCGTGTATCGATAAATCGAATCCTTCCTCATGTTTCTTCAACCAGTGCGCAGTGAGCCAAAGCTTGCCGTGGTCGGGATAAACTTTCCCTCCCTTCGGCAACAACTCACTGATCCATCCCTTGCCTGCATCTTCGTTAGGCATAGGCATAAGCACATCCAATCGTGGCCCTCCACGTCCATCGGAAGATCCCTGCTCATACAGCCGCGCACCATCAGCATCACGAACGTGGCGCTGCAATCGTCCAGCCCGCTGGACGATCAAATCAATCGGAGCGAGGTCAGCCACCATGTCGTCAAAATCCACGTCCAACGACTGCTCGATAACCTGAGTAGCTATGACCAACTTCCCGCGTCTTGTGCCAGCCGTGCTCGCCGGGCCAAAGGCGGTTTCTATATCCTTGCCGATCCGGAGTCGATCAATCAGGGCAAAGCGCGCATGAAACAAGATTGCAGGATATTCGGGATGAGCGGCATTCCAAGTCGTCCAGCTTTCCACTGCATCTGCTACGGTATTGCGTACCCACACGACGCAGCGCCCTTGGGCAACGGCTTGATACAGGCGATCGAAGCTTTGTGTTTCCTCATGGAGTGGCTGAACACTTACCCTTCTTACGCATTCTGTTCGCGGTGCGAGCGGGCGCTCAACAAGCCCTTTTGCCGAAAAGTGACTTGCCAATGGATAGGCGGTTTCCACCGGATGAGCTATGGGGGCTTCTGCCCCTGTAGCAAATGCCTTTATATAGCGAGATCGTTGAGCCAACGGAAGGGTTGCTGACAGGAGGATAGCCGAACCTCCGAGCGCAGCGTGGAAGTGCAGCAATCGAGATAACAGTTCGCCCATATAGGCATCACAAGCATGAACCTCGTCCACGATGAGCACCTTGCCAGCGAGTCCTAATAACCGAAGCGACTGGTGTCGCCGAGGTAGCACTGAAAGCAAGGCTTGATCCAAGGTGCCCACACCGAAATCTGCCAACAGTGCTTTCTTGCGGTTATCAGCCAGCCAGGCAGTGCAAGACTGAGAGGCGGACCGCTCTTCTGTCACGCCGTAGCCATAATCTCGTTGACTTGCTTCTTCCAATCGAAGTTTTAGCCGATCGGCTGAGTGCGCTAAGACGAGTTGGGCGTGATCTTCGGCAAAAAACCTTTTCCATGCCTTATCACGCCGTACCCGCTCAAACATGGCATCTGCAGTCGCCATGGTCGGGAGGGCAAGATAAACGCCTCGCCCTTGCCCCTCTGACATGAGCCGTGCAGCCAGTGTTAACGCAGCTTCTGTCTTACCTGCCCCCGTAAGCTCTTCCAGCACAAAGAGTTGTGGACCGCTCTGGACCTGAATCGTCTCGGCCCAAGCTTGCAATGGTGTTGCGGAAGCGATGTAAGGGAACAGTCTTTCAAGCCCCGGGAAGATGGCCGTGGTAAGTGCCAAACCGCTCTCAGCAATGGCTATCTCCGCGCGCGGAAGAGCCACCTGCTCCCAATACTCAGCCGTATTCAGTTCAGGCATTTGATAAGGGAACCAGCGTGTGTTTGAGCCTAACCAATCTGCAGTCACTGCAAGCCCTGCGAGCATCCAAGAGGCTTGTCGGTATCGCTCCACTTGCCCTTGCATAAGCGCTGACCATTGAAAATCCCGAGGCATCAGCAGCTCATTTGCATCGAAAGTGAATTGCTGCATATCCCCTCTCACTCGAGCAGGGAAATGGTTACAGATGAGCAAGGCCGAATCCCCTTGTGAAAGATTTTTGGGCGGTTTTCCATGATGGCCAGTAACGGCGGCCAGCCAAGGTTGCAGACGTTGCCCGCCACGCTGGGCTAAGTCAGGTTGGTTCAACCATTGAGACAAATTTTCAAGCAGCAGTTCGTAGCCAAGAGTATCGTGCCGTTCCCCATGTCGAACGGATTCTGTCCGGCCCTGGAACATCTTCCACAAATCAGGACGCAGGCTTTGAAAGCCATCGCCAAACTTGCCAGCATCGTGAACGGCCAGGAGAAGCGTGACCCATCGCCGCAATACCTCTGAGGAGAGCCCAGATAGCCGTTCTAGCTTTTCAAGCCAGCCTGGCTGCGAGGCAAGCAAAATATACCCGCATGCCGCTACATCAAGGCTGTGATACACCAGCGGATGCCACGTCGTTACCCCAATATATTTCTCGTCAGCTTTACCCCAATAATGGAAATAGTTCTGCATCGTGAGAATGTTTTAGCTCTGTTGGCTATCGCACATCAGCCTGACCTCTTACCCTGCTTCTTCACTCCAGCATGTGAAGGATAAGGGGATGCCATCGGCCATCATTGTCCCGAGAAGTTTTTGCCCAAAGATGTGCTGGCGGTTGGTTCATCGTTTATTCAAAAGATTCTGAATTGTGGCTACCCACCGCGCGCAAATGCTCTTCAAGCTCATGGATCGCAAACGACCCGTCTTCGTTCCGCCGCACATGGGCCAGATAATGAGGCATTCTTTCGACTCGCAGGCACCGATGAGCAGCCAAGTGGAGCCCACTATGGGGTATATCGGGGTAAGCACTGCAACCCCTCCTTCGTATCAGCCGAAGGAATGAAGGTATTCGCCGCACAGCAAAGCGGAGGATGCTGCGAAAGTCGTCAGGGATTTGTGCAGTGGTGAGCGCCGGGTTGCTCTCGACGCACGCCTTCAAAACTTGTCAGTCGCCAGTCGAAGTCCGTTGTGTGTTCGGTTCCCATGCGCACTTCCCATCGCACATCGCTCATCTTTGCCTTTTCCTCTGCTTCCTGTACAATCGCTCCATGGCTTTCGATCCCGATAATCCGCCCATCTGGCTGCGCAAACTCCATGTGAGCGCGGCGCAGATCAGCCCCACTGACTATGCGACTACTCCGGAAGAAGGCATCTTGGAGTGCTGCCGTCTCTCCGATGCCATGCAACGATGGTCAAAAGCCTGTGCCCAGGCACTGGGAATTTCACCGCTTCCGCCTCGTCCTCCCTTCGATAACCCCTTCCGCTGCGTTTCATCGATCGACCGGACTGCCTCAGTGTCGCGCGATGTCGCCCGCTAACCGCGACTCGCTCGCCGATTACCTTCAGGCCATTGTCACGGCACTTCCACAATCGAGCACGTATTGTCTCGTCGGCGCGCTGGCCGTCAATGCCTGGGGACGCCTTCGCTCCACTAAGGATATCGATCTGCTCGTACTCGCTGACGAACCCTCTCGCACCGAGTTGATGGGTGCATTGCTTGCTCACGAGTTTCAGATCGACGAGACCTGGTTGGAGCACAATCCGATGGCCAAAGATGTTGTAATGCGCCTGACTCATCGCTCCTACCCCTCCATTCCTCTGGATCTTCTCTTTGCGAACGATCGCCAATCTCAAGCGGCGCTCACTCGCAGACACGCACTTCAACTTTTCGATGTCTCCCTGTATGTCTGCAGTCCGGAAGACCTGATCCTGCTTAAGCTCAAGGCCGGTCGTCCCCATGATTTTGAGGATGCGCTAGGCATCGTTAAGAACCCTCGCTTGCAGCTCGACCTGGACTACCTCTGGAACTGGGCGGAGCGGCTTGGGCTTCAGGACGAATTGCAGTATGTCCTGCATGCAGCCGGCACCGGGAGTTGATCTGTCTCAGTTCCGCGTCACCATGCGCCGGTCCTCCGACCGCTCCTTCTATCCAACGGCGCGAACGGCACGGCGGGGTTGAACTTGTTCACCGGGTTCAATGGATTGTCCGGATGATAGCGGTTCACCGGATTGAACGGATTGTTCGGATTGTATTGGTTGATCGGGTTTGTCGGATTGCCGGGATCGTACTGGTTGACCGGATTGAAGGCGTTGTCGGGGTCAAATTTGTTGACCGGATTGAGCGGATTATCCGACTGGTACTTTGTGACCGGGTTGAAGATGTTGTAGTCCCGCTCGTAGCGTGGATCGAAGCCTGGTTCGCCGTAGCTGACCGCCGTCCACAGGAGCATCGTGATCGCCGCTGTGAATCCTGCCGCGTATCGCATGGCTACCTCCCTGTGTGTGGACGAATCGTTTGCCGCCATGGTCTCACAGGGCCGTGACATCCGAGGTCATTCTTCGAAAAGGTCTGTCTAGTAAGACAGTTTGGGAGGTCACTTGCCGGTCCAGATCCTTTTCGCTTCCTTCATGACAGCTTCCCGCACATTCTCAGGCCGTATGACCGTGACCCCGCCGCCGAAGCTGAGAATCCATCCGATCAGTTCCCGCGTCTCGGCAAGGGACAAGATCATTCGCAGCCGTCCTCGGTTCAGGCGTGTGAGCTGTTGACCGGGATGCCACACGCGATCTTTGACCCAGGCTGCCGTCGGCTTGTCGAATTCTAGTTCGACTTCAATGCGCGGCCC
>JACZDD010148745.1_pt1 | contig 11240 bp, 10 predicted proteins | sample 8641771 | NCBI WGS metagenome assembly JACZDD01 (sample SAMN15324614, study PRJNA640507) | soil metagenome | isolation source: intercropping peanut in the second line | place: China: Luxin town, Laibin City, Guangxi Province | collected 2019-07-25 | depth 10cm m | reverse complement strand
GAGCGCGGTTTCGATGGCGTCGGCTGGCAACAATCCGGTCGACTGGACCTGTCGCCCCAGCCCCGCCAGCACCTTCTCATTGAAGATCGGTGTCGGCGCACGGGTCAGCCCTTCGTAGATGACGAGACGGATCGAGTTCGAGCCGATATCAATGACGGCGATCGGCGGCCCGTGATCAAGCCGGCCCTTTGGGATGACCGTGTGTGAACGTTTACGCGCCTTCGATGAGGCGGCGGATAAGGCTACGCGGCGACGACTCTTTGAGCGATTTCCCACGGCCAGATAGGCTCGGATTTGTCATAAAATATTTGTGGGCGTTGAAGAGCTCTTCGCCCGGGGCCGCCTTTATGCGCGTGGAACTGCCGTCGGGCAATAGCTTCCAGCTTTGCTCGTTATCCTTGAAATTTGCCACCATGATCTGGCCAAGAACCTGCTCATGCACGGTAGCATTGAGAATCGGACACAGGACCTCGACACGCCGGTCGAGATTACGCGGCATCATGTCAGCTGACGAAATATAGATCGCCGCTTTTGGATGAGGCAGCGCATGGCCTGCGCCAAAACAGTAAATACGTCCGTGCTCCAGAAATCGACCGACGATGGATTTGACCCGGATGTTCTCCGACAGGCCGGGCACACCCGGCCGCAGGCAGCAGATTCCGCGAACCACGAGGTCGATCGAAACGCCGGCAGCCGAGGCCTCGTAGAGAGCATCGATGATCCCTGGATCAACGAGCGCGTTCATCTTCATCCAGATTGACGCGGGCCGCCCTGCCTTGGCATGAGCGACTTCTTGCGCAATGTGGTCGAGAACCCGTTTGCGCAAATTGATTGGCGAGATCGCCATCCGCTCAAGTTCGGCTGGCTCCGCATACCCTGTGATGTAGTTAAAGATGCGCGCGACGTCGCGGCCTATCACCGGCTCCGCAGTAAAGAACGACAAGTCGGTATAAACCCGCGCGGTCACCGGATGGTAGTTGCCGGTGCCGACATGCACATATGTGGCCAGTTCGCCGGCCTCGCGGCGCACAACCAGCGACAGCTTGGCATGTGTCTTCAGCTCGATGAAGCCGTAGACGACCTGTGCGCCCGCGCGCTCGAGGTCCCTCGCCCATCGGATATTGGCCTCCTCGTCAAACCGCGCCTTCAACTCGACCAACGCGGTCACCGATTTTCCCGCTTCCGCCGCCTCGACCAACTGCTTCACGATCGGGGATTCCGCCGACGTACGATAGAGCGTCTGCTTGATGGCGACGACGTTCGGATCCCGCGCGGCTTGCTGCAAAAATTGCACGACCACGTCGAAAGATTCGTACGGGTGGTGGACGACCAGATCCTTTTGGCGAATTGCTGCAAAACAATCGCCGCCGTGATCGCGGATACGTTCAGGGTAGCGTGGATTGTAAGGGACGAATTCGAGGTCCGGTCGGTCGAGCCTGGTCAACTGATTGAGGTCGTTTAGCGCCAACACACCATTGACCCTGAAAACTTCGTCGTCTGCGACCGCAAGTGCGCGCTGTACAAAGTTGCATAATTCGCCCGGCATCGATGCTTCAAGCTCAAGGCGGATCACCGAACCGCGCCGCCGTCGCTTGAGCGCGGTCTCGAACAGTCGCACCAGGTCCTCGGCTTCTTCTTCGATTTCAACTTCGGAGTCTCGAATTGCGCGGAATGCTCCGTGTCCTTTGACGGTATATCCGGGGAATAACCGGCCGATGAAAAGCGCGGTCGTCTCTTCCAGCGTGATAAGCCGGATCCCTTGATCGCTACCGCCTGGCAGCCTGATGAACCGCTCGATCTTTTGCGGCATGCGGATCAGCGCATTCATTGCCTTGCCGTCCTTGCTGCGCGCAAGCTGCAACGCGATGGAAAAGGCAAGATTTGGAATAAATGGAAATGGGTGCGCGGGGTCGATCGCGAGTGGTGTCAGCAGCGGAAAAATGTGTGTGAGAAAATGCTCTTCAAGCCAGCTACGGTCGGACTTCTTGATGTTGCTGCCGTCGACCAAAACAACGCCGGCGGCCGCAAGCTCCGGCCTCAACTCGATCCAGCGCTGCTGCTGGTCGTGCGCGAGCTGCGACACAGCCTCGCCGATGCGCGAAAGCTGCTCAGCCGGTGTCAGGCCGTCCGGACTCTGGGTGAGAATACCCTCGCGGAGTTGGCCCTTGAGACCGGCGACCCGCACCATGAAGAATTCATCGAGGTTGTTGGCTGAGATCGAAAGAAACCGCACGCGCTCCAGCAGCGGATGCTGTTCGTTTCCTGCCTCTTCCAGAACGCGCCGATTGAAGTGCAGCCAGGACAGTTCGCGGTTGATAAACCGCGCCGGCTGGGATCTTAACGACGGAACCGGTTCATCCTTGGCGGCCGGGGCAACGTCTACACGGCCTGCTGTCGAGGACGTTTCGTCAACTGACGCAATAGCTTGCCCGCGATCCGCCATTTGCAAAAAGCCTCGGAAAACAAAGCATTAGCCATAAAAGATGGCCGCTGCATGACAGTTCACGCCGTGCGGCTCATACGGTCAAGCCTTGCACAACCACGTTAAGGAACGCGAAAAAGTTCGGCCGCAAGCGCCCGCGTCACGGGCCGATGCCGGCGCATCGCCTCTTCGTCGAGGCGGCGGACGGCATGATGGGCCGCGACGAACGACCGTTCGATGCGATTGGTGAGAAAGCTGACGAGAGATTCATCGACGGCGATCTGCCGATCGACCGCAAGCTTGATGATTAGCGCTCTCAACAAGGCATCATCGGGCGGGGCCAACGCCACACTTGGCACCGCGCGCATGCGAGAGGCGAGATCGCGAATGATCACGGGAAATGTCGTGAGCGGCGACCGCGATGTGATGAGAACGGAGGCAGCCTGCTCGCGCGCAAGGTTCAGAAAATGAAAAAGCGCGCGCTCGTCGAGACCCTCGAACTCCAGATCTTCGAGCACGAGGGATCCGGTGGCAAAAGCGGCGGGCGGGTCGGTATGCGGTAGCAATTTCGCGGACAGCACGCGCGCGCCGGCCACCTCGGCCCAGATCGCCGCGAGATGACTCTTGCCCGAACCCTGCGGGCCGACCAAAGCAACCATCCGGTCCGGCCAGTCCGGCCAGCGCTGGATCAGATTAAATGCCGCAGCATTCGGCGGACCCTGAAGGAAGTCCTCCCGCGAGAAACTCACGGAATGATCAAGCGCCAGCAAAAGCTGGCGTGGAACGACTGAACTATCCATCCCCGTCAATCCGTCTTTTCTCCGGTATAAAGTGAGCTTTGCAGGTAGTGGCGTAGCGCAAAGCGAGTGAGCACGCCGATTGTAGCCGCAAGCGGGACAGCCACTAGCAACCCGACGAAACCGAACAGATAGCCGAAGGCAAGCAGCGCAAAAATCAGCCAGACTGGATGAATCCCAACGCTTTCGCCGACCAGTTTGGGCGCAAGCACGTTGCCTTCGATAAATTGACCTACAAGGAAAATGCCAAGCACGATCAAGACCGATCCATACGCCGGCCAGAACTGCGCAACCGCCACGCCAAGCGACAGAACGAGACCTGTCATGGACCCGACATACGGGATGAATGTAATGAGACCGGAAATGAGGCCGATAAGCAGCCCGAAGTTCAGTCCGGTGAGAGTGAGTGCGACCGCGTAAAACGAGCCGAGGATAAGACACACCGCGGTTTGCCCGCGCAGGAAGCCAGCAATCGCAGCATCCACCTCGCGAGCAAGCTCGCGCACCGTGTCGCGATGCTGGATCGGGATCCAACTATCGACGCTGCGGATCATGCGGTGCCAGTCGTAGATCAAATAAAAGGCAACCACCGGCGTCACGACAACAAGCGAGAATAGAGAGACCAATGCGCGTCCACCTGACCACAACGAGCGCAGGAATGTTGTAAGCCAGCCGACACCTTGGGTCACCAAATCTCCCATTGATTTGTCGGCACTGAGGCTGGCGCCGAGCAGCTTCTGCAGCCAGGGTATGTCGCCCAGAAGCGTCTGTAGTTTTGTTACGTTGCCCGGCACACTGTCGATAAAAGAGGACAGCTGCGTGCTCACAATCGGCGCAACAAGTAAGATGAGGTAGACAAGCGCAAGCACGACAACGGCAATGATCAGCAAGGCTGCCGCCAGCCGATTGATGCCGAATTGCTCAAGCCGGTCCGCTAGTGGTGTCAGCAGATATGCAATCGCCAGGCCGGCAACAAAGGGTAGCAGTATTTCGCTCAGCAGCCACAGCGCCAGGATGACGAGCACAAGCACAGCCAGCCAAAAAACGAGGTGACGCTCCACCAAGCTGCGATTGAGTGTGGACTGACGGCGTGACCGTGATTGCGCGCGCGGACTCAAGGTTTTGACGCCGTCGAATTGATGTGGCGCACCCATTCACCAACGTACGCGGCAACCGACAGCAATGTCAGCGCGGCGACAAGGGCCATAAGTATCCAGGTGAGTGTCGGCAACGGATAACTAAAACCAACTGTGCCAAGTACGACGCAGGCGAATACAATCTGCGCAACCGTGTTTAGCTTGGATATCAGCAGCGGTTTGACCTTGATGGGTATCCCAACGAGCCAAGACAGCATGACTGCGCCCACGATCATGATGTCTCGCGACACGACCATGATGACCAGCCATCCCGGAATCAGACCTTTGATGCCCAAAGTCAGATAAATCGAAACAATCAGCGCCTTATCAGCAAGCGGGTCGAGATAGGCACCGAGCTCGGTAGTCATCTCGAACCGCTTTGCGAGATATCCATCTACCGCGTCGCTTACCCCGGCAGCCAGAAACAGCACAAAAGCGATCCAGATGTATTGCTCGCCAGACGCGATCGCCCAAACCACGACCGGCACCAGCAAAATGCGTCCCAACGTAATGAGATTAGGAATACTCAAGGCAATCCCGGCTCGCGCGCGTACCCCGGCTTGAGGTGCCGGACCAGCGTTAGTCCCCCGGACAGAGTATAACGGCGCCTGGACCATTGCGCGACTTGCGATTCCAACGTAGGACCCCGGCGTAACATTTTGCCTACGCACGATCTTTTCCGAAATTCCGGGCGTCCCGGATCATGCGTTTGCGAGGGCGTATCATGGCAGAAAATCGGCGCGGGCTCACTTACGCGCAGGCCGGTGTTGATATCGACGCCGGCAACCGGATGGTGGAGTTGATCAAGCCCCTGGTGCGAGCAACGGCGCGGCCCGGCGCCGATTCCGAAATCGGCGGCTTTGGCGGAATTTTTGATCTCAAGCAAGCCGGTTACCGGGATCCCGTTCTTGTCGCAGCAACAGACGGTGTCGGCACAAAGCTCAAAGTCGCGGTTGAAACCGGCCGACACGACACCATCGGGATCGATCTGGTTGCAATGAGCGTGAACGACCTGGTCGTGCAAGGTGCGGAGCCCCTGTTCTTTCTCGACTACTATGCCTGCGGAAAACTCGAGCCCGAACTCGGTGCGGCCGTTGTCGCCGGTATCAGCATCGGGTGCCGCGAGGCCGGTTGCGCTCTGATCGGCGGCGAAACGGCAGAGATGCCGGGCGTGTACAGCGGTGATGATTACGACCTTGCGGGTTTCGCTGTCGGCGCAGTCGAGCGAGATGCTGTGCTTCCACACACGGACATCGCAGAAGGTGACGTTATCGTTGGCCTGGGATCTTCCGGGGTCCACTCCAATGGTTACTCTCTGGTCCGTAAGGTCGTTGAAAAAAGCGGCCTTAGCTGGAGTGCCCCGGCGCCGTTCATTGCCGGCACGAGCCTGGGTGTATCAATTCTGACACCGCCCCGGATCTTCGGGGAATCATGTCTGACGGCGATCCGCGGCACAAAGGCGGTGAAGGGGCTGGCGCACATCACCGGCGGCGGATTTCCGGACAATATTCCACGTGTGCTGCCCAAAGGTCTGTGCGCACGTATCAATCTCCCGGGCGTGCCTGTTCTTCCCGTTTTCAAATGGCTCGCTGACGCGGGCGGAATTGCACAAAACGAAATGTTACGCACGTTCAATTGCGGTATCGGAATGATCGTCATCGTATCCGCAAAAGACTCAGATTCTGTTATTCAGACCTTCTCTCGCTCGGGAGAGAAAGTCGTGGCACTCGGAAATGTCATCAAGACGTCAGGGCAAGAACGCGTCGTTTACGATGGCGAGCTCAATCTCGGGTGAGGCATGAGCCGTAAGCGGGTTGCAGTCCTCATCTCCGGCCGCGGCTCCAATCTGGCCGCCCTGATCGAAGCCGCGAAGGACAAGATTTATCCTGCCGAAATAGTAGTGGTGATTTCAAATCGACCAGATGCGGGAGGCCTTCTGGTCGCCCGGGCGAATGGAATCGCCTCCGAGGTTGTCGACCACACCACCTATGGCAGGGACCGCGCAGCCTTCGAACATGCGCTGCAGGCCACACTCGAAAAGCATCGCATCGACATCGTCTGTCTTGCCGGATTCATGCGGCTGTTGACCGCAGATTTCGTCAAGCAATGGCACCATCGAATTCTCAACATTCACCCTGCCCTGCTGCCAGCTTTCAAGGGCCTCGATACACACCGGCGGGCTCTCGAGGCGGGCGCGAAGGTCCACGGCGCAACCGTCCATTTTGTGGTGCCTGAGATGGATTCGGGTCCGATCATCGCGCAGGCAGCAGTCAACGTGACGCCTGGAGAAACCGAAGAAGAACTCGCTGCGCGAGTGCTGAAGGTCGAGCACCAAATCTATCCGTTGGCACTCAAATTATTGGCTGAGGGGCGCCTGCGCGTCGAAAACGGCCATTGCCTGATTGACGGCATCCCTGTGCCGGATACGGCCAGCCTGATTCCGGTTCCTTGATGTGGCTATTTCGCGATGCAGCAATGCGCCGCACTAGCCCGCGCGCGCTTTGCGTACCCACACCCGGCTGTCGTGCACCGCAGCTCCGCCGTAAGGCGCGATTGAATCCGCGCCGACAAGCGTATTGATGCCGCAACCGTCCGCATAGGCGGCGTTTGGCCAGATCGATTCCGCGATCAGAACCCCCTGGCGCACGCCCTCGAACACGCGTGCATGCAGTCGCACCTCTCCCCGCTTGTTGCCAAGAACGACGTAATCGCCGGCGGAAATTCCGAGGACCGCAGCGTCAGCGGGGTGGATCATCACGGTGGGCCGGCTTTCCTGGGCAAGCGACGTCGGCGTCTCGTTGAACGTCGAGTTGAGGAAGCCACGCGCCGGCGACGTCGCAAGCCGGAACGGGTGCTCGGCATCCGCAGACTCGATCGATGTCCAATGGTCCGGAAGCCGCGGCATGTCGGCAACCGGGCCGCTCTTGTACGGGCTGCGGAACGGAACATTCGGCCAATCCGGTTTGAACCTGAACTTGCCGTCCGGCCAGGGGAAGCCATCAAGGTAGTGAGATTCCCGGAAGGGAGGTTGGCAGTCGATCCACTTGTTGGCCTCGATCTCGGCAAGCGTGCCGCGCTTCGATACCTGCAGCATCTGGTCGATGAGTTCGCGCGGGCTCATGGTGAACCCTCGATGCTCGGCACCGAGCCGCTGCGCCAGTCCGCAGATGACTTCGTGATTGCTGCGGCACTCGCCGGGAGGTTCGACCAGCTTCGGGCCGAGAATGAGATACTGATGCCCGCCGCCACGGTAAATATCATCGTGTTCGAGAAACGTTGTTGCGGGGAGCACGATGTCAGCGACTTGCGCAGTCTCCGTAATGAACTGCTCGTGCACACAGACGAAGAGATCCTCACGCGCGAACCCGCGCTTCACTTGTGTCTGATCGGGGCATACGGATACCGGATTGGTGTTCTGGATGATCATCGCGGTAACCGGGGCGCCGCCGTGCAGCGCCTCGCGCTCGCCGGTCAGGATTGCCCCGATGCGAGATTGATCGAGCATCCGCACCGAGCGATCCCAGACGTCGAGACCTTCGATCAAGGTCTTGTCGAGGCGGAAAATGTCGGCGCTGATATGAAAGGCGCCGCCGCCCTCGTATTGCCAGGCGCCTGTTACCGCCGGAATGCAACTCGCGGCGTGCATGTTCACGGGGCCATTGCGCGAGCGCGAAAACCCATAGCCGAGGCGGAAAAACGCACGCTTGGTTTCGCCGATCAGCCGCGCAAACTCTTCAATAGTCTCGATCGGTGCCCCGGTGATTGCAGCGGCCCACTGTGGATCGCGTGAGCGCAGATGGGTTTCGAGTTCCCGCGGAGCGTCGGTGTATTTTTCGAGATAGTCCCAGTCGGCCTTGCGGTCGCGGAACAAGCAATGCATCACCGCGCAAGCGAGTGCCCCGTCGGTGCCCGGCTTGATAAGCACAGGCAGATCGGCCTGCTCCATCGTCCCGTTCATGTAGATGTCGACAGCCGCAATCTTTGCGCCGCGCTCCTTCCGCGCGCGCACGGCATGGGTCATGACGTTGACCTGCGTGTTCACCGCGTTGGTGCCCCAGATGATCACCAGATCGGACTTGGCCATCTCGCGCGGATCGACTCCGGCGATCCGTCCGATTCCGGCGGCATAGCCCGCGTAAGCAGGGTTGACGCAGATGGTCGAATGAAACCCGGAGTATTTCTTGACGTGTCGCAGGCGATTGATGCCGTCGCGCATCACCAGGCCCATCGTGCCGGCGTAATAGTAGGGCCAGACGCTTTCCGCACCGTAGCGGCGCTCGGCTTCGATGAACTTTTCAGCCACGAGATCGAGGGCATCGTCCCATGATATGCGCTCGAACTCTCCCGAACCTTTTGCACCGATGCGGCGCAGCGGGTGCAGTAGGCGCTCTGCGTGATGTTCCCGTTCAGCGTAACGGGCGACCTTCGCGCAGATCACTCCAGCCGTGTAGTCGTTGTCTTTTGATCCGTGTACGCGCCCGATGGTGCGCTCGTCGAGAATTTCGACCTCCAGCGCACAAGTCGATGGACAGTCATGCGGACAGGCCGAATGACCAATTCGCTTCGCCTTTGGGAGCCGCACCGCTTGATTCATCGCGCTCCCAGTATAGCCGATTGGCGCGAACGCGCTAAGTTTCGCTCTCCGGCTGCAGCTTGGACCGCCGCCAGAGGCCGCCAACGAGAAGCACCATCGCAGCACCCACCGCGGCCGCACCGATCTCGACCTTGTGGGCCGTCGCCGCTCCGTACTGGCTGGTCAGCCAATTTGCGATTACCGGATCTGTCGCGATGACTTCGCCCACAATCCAGCCAAGCAAAGCGGCACCGGCCCAAACCAGGATCGGGAACCGATCAAGCAACGACATGATCAGAGCGGCCCCCGCCACGATCAGCGGTATGCTGATGCCCAGGCCAATGACGAGCAGCGCCATGTTGCCGCCGGCCGCAGCCGCGATCGCAATGACGTTATCAAGGCTCATGATGATATCTGCGATCGCCACGATACGGACCGCGCGCCAGAGATGCTCGGCCGCTTCGGCTTCGCTCTTATCCGGGTCGTCCGGTACGAGCAACTTCGCCGCTATGTAGAACAGCGCAAGACCGCCAACGATCTTGAGGTAGGGCAGCAACATCAGTGAGGCGACGACACCTGTGAAGATGATCCGCAATCCAACGGCGACACCGGCGCCCAGGATCATGCCCCACACCCGTTGCCGGTGCGGCAAGCCACGACACGCCATAGCGATGACGACCGCGTTGTCGCCTGACAGCAGGATGTTGATCCACATAATTTTGGCGAGCGCGATCCAGAACTCGGTATGGCCTATGTCGTTCCAGCCGGAGCTGACCAGCGCCCACCAGCTCGCAGGATCCATAAGCTGTGCCATCGAACCCACTTGTCTCTCCTCCCCTGTACCGCGTTCTGATGCTCGCGGTTTGTCCTAACGTCCGGCAAGGGCAAACATCGCCCTTGCGACTTCCGAATCTCTGCGCTGCCTCTATCCGACGATTTCGTTGTCCGAAAAGAACTGCGCAATTTCCCGCACGGCAGTGTCAGGCGCGTCCGAGCCGTGAACAGAGTTTTCGCCGATTGATCTGGCGTGGACCTTGCGGATCGTCCCCTCAGCCGCCTTTGCAGGGTCCGTAGCTCCCATGACTTCGCGATATCGGGGAATCGCCTTCTCGCCTTCGAGAACCTGCACAACGACGGGACCCGAAATCATGAATTCGACCAACTCGCGAAAAAACGGCCTTTCGCGATGCACGGCATAGAATTTCTCCGCCTGCTCGCGCGAAATCCGCACGCGCTTCTGGGCCACAATTCGCAGGCCAGACTTTTCGATGATGGCGTTGATAGCGCCGGTCAAATTGCGTTCGGTCGCATCGGGCTTCAGAATCGAAAAAGTACGCTCTACAGCCATCCTACTGTCCTTCACTGGAACTAATCGATGAAATTAAGGGGTTTCATTGGCGAGACCGGATGGCGCGGCTTATACCGGGAGGCATTTCAGGCGGCAAGATCGGCCCTCATTGACGGGAAACCTCGCGCAGGAGACAGAAATGCTGGCCCGCTACCGGATGTTTGCCGGATACAATGCATGGTGCAACGAGCGTCTCTACGAGGCCACCGCCCGGATTCCCGATGCCGAATACCGAGCCGATCGAGGCGCTTATTTCCGATCACTCCACGGTACACTCAACCATTTGCTTGTGGGTGACCGCATCTGGATGCGGCGTTTTACCGCTCAGGGTGAGGTCCCGTCGGGTCTTGATGCCATTCTTTACGACGATTTCGTCCTGTTGCGACAAGCGCGTCGCTCTGAAGATGCTCGAATCCGCGACTATGTCGGAAGCCTGAATGAGAGCGATCTCTCAAAACCCATCCGATATCGGACCTTCGTCAATCCACAGGACATCGAACAGATCCTGGCGCCGGCGCTCGACCATTTCTTCAATCATCAGACCCATCATCGCGGGCAGGCTCACGCACTGGTGAGCAGCATACTGGGCAATGACAGAACGCCAAGTTTTGATTTGATCATCTACCAACGCGAGACCGGCGAAGGCGCCTTGCGAGCAATCGGCTGACACGCCTTTACTGGACGTAATTGCGCTGGAGATCGTGGCTCGCGGTCTTTGGAACGCCAGATTTCTTCTTCGGTGTCTTTTTGGCCGGCGCGACCGCAGGCTTTGACTGCTCAGGCGCGCGGTCGATGACTTTCAACCTGCCGTCGGCAAATGTGTAAATTCCTGGCCATGGCCCACTTAGAAAAGTCAGAACCGCCCTGCGTTCGCCTTTGTCGCCGGCACTGATCGCTACGTTATTTGGAATGCCCGCCCGCTGCACCGTTTGGCATTCCGTCATGCCGAGCGCGGTACCGCCCG
>JACZDD010017709.1_pt1 | contig 11240 bp, 10 predicted proteins | sample 8641771 | NCBI WGS metagenome assembly JACZDD01 (sample SAMN15324614, study PRJNA640507) | soil metagenome | isolation source: intercropping peanut in the second line | place: China: Luxin town, Laibin City, Guangxi Province | collected 2019-07-25 | depth 10cm m | reverse complement strand
GGTAGAGCATTCGGCTGTTAACCGAAGGGTTGTAGGTTCGAATCCTACCTGAGGAGCCAAGTCAACTAAAATCAGCTACATGCACAGATTTTGTGAGCCTATTCCTTATCTAATTTTGGGCATTGTCAGAGCTTTCCTCGCTTGTAACATATTGATTCTGCGTTCTCCCAACCGTTCGGGTCGATACCGAATGCTCTAGTTCGAGATTTCGCAAGTTGCTGAGAGCTTTGTGCTTACTCGCGTCCCAAAGGGCACTGTAACTACTTTGCACAGAAGGCGAGGCAATAAATAAATAAATTAAATAAATAAAGGATAGACTTCGGAGGCGCGCGTCGTTTCGGGCCGATGCGGATGACCATACCTCCTCCCAATTGGGAAGTTATCTTCCCGCGCAGGAATAAAACCCTATCCCTCGCGCTACGTGCTCTATGCCGGCATGAGCGGCCGCATTGACTCACTGGTTTTGTTACCGGTAAGGGGTCGTTGCCTCACGAAAATGTTACCGTTCCAGAGAGATGGGACGAGGTAATGAGGAGGCGACTGAGCATGGAGGCGAGGCGGGGACTGATCGAAGCGCTTGGTGATCGATACCGGAAATCAGAGCGAGCCGAGAAGAAAAAGATCTTGGATGAGTTCGTTGAGTTGGCCGGCTATCATCGAAAGCACGCGATTCGGGTATTGAGGAGCGAACGCAGAATCAAGGTTCCGGCTCCGGGAATGGCAAGCCGCGTGTATGACGAGGCGGTAATCACAGCGCTTACCATCATTTGGGAAGCCGCCGATCGAATTTGCGGCAAACGGCTGAAAGCCGTGCTAACGACCTTCGTCGAGTCGATGGAGCGGAGCAGCCATCCCCTTGACTTCAAGACAACGTGGTGCGCCGACCTTGCGTTTGGGAGCATCATTCTGTGGAAGCCACCGTCAAGGATTTCGTCAAAGAAGCCCGGCAATACTGTGATCTCATCGAGCGTTCAGATGCCGCAAACTGCTCCTGGGCTTTCGCGAGTGAGTGCTTGCAATCGGTTCTGCGCTTATATAGCGCTGCTCTAGCTCTGCCTGAAGGGGAACCAGGGGACCAAGGCGCGAATGAGCGAATTGGGCACGCGGAATGGGAAGCAATCCGAAGAATCGTCGCTGGAAAGCTATCGAGAGATGTGTACTGGGAGATCTTTGAGCCGCTGGAGGCGCAACCTCCCGAGCCGGTAACAGGTTCGATTTCTAACGACCTTGCCGATATCTGGCGTGAGATTCGGGTCGGACTACAAATCTTTGATGCCGATGCGAGGGCGGCGGTCTGGCACTGGCGCTTTTCGATGGAGACTCATTGGGGACACCACGTTCGGACATTTTTGATATTTGGATAATCCATGCCACCGTATAGGATCCGTTTATATATTTGCAATGAGCGGAGATATAGCCGTTAGCCGCCTTTCAAGGTCAGCTCAACGAAACGTGTCGTTTTCTCCCCGGCGATCCTGTAAACCGCACGCTCCGGAAATAGAAATAGGAGTCCGGTTCATCGTTTCGTACTGTCGGGGTGAATCGCCATGCCAGTGGAACTCCGCAACTCCTGCATCGGCTGATTCCATTCCATGGGACCGGGCGATTCCCAAGACGCATCGGTCAAGTTCTTGCATGGCTCATTTGGAAATTCCGTGAAAGTCCAGCCGGAGAAAAACCACTCGTTATGCTAAAACACAGCGTGTACGAGTGCGATCCCGTTGAAGTCTTGCGCCTCGCGCCGAACTTGGCCGCACCCATACTGCAATGCGACTTGTCGTTTTCGGTGTCTTGATTTCTTCATTTGCATTGACTCAATCGTTCCAAGGTATGTTGCGAGGACGTGTGCTTAGTCCTGACGGTACGGCCACTTCAACGGCAAAAATAACTCTTATTGATGAAGGCACGTTGGTGGCACGGAATACCGTTTCCAACGATGAAGGGGAGTATACATTTGCGTCGGGTCGCCTGAAAAGGCCTTCAATCGTCAACGGATCGCATGGTTTTATCGCACTTCCTTTCTTGATCAACCGCCGACGTATGCGCGCGTGAACCATAAGCAGCAGTTTGGCACAAGCGCAGACTCGAATTGCTGGCAAGTCGCGTTCGAATAGATTGATTCGGAAGACTCGCGAATACGGCGCCCGGCTCTTCCCTTCCTTATCTGAGTTTCCGAGAACCACAGATGGAGACCTCGATAAGCATTATGTCAGCGCATGGCAGATCGGCTGGTCAAATCGCCGGCACGCTCGCAAATCGCACCACGTGGTAGTTCCTGAATTCCGTCATGTTCGTCTGCGAAGCTCCTGGAACAACCATGCGCGTGCCAAGTCCCACTCCCTGTGCACCGTGCGCGAAGAGACCCCCAGCACTTCGGCCGTTTCTTCGAATGTCAGACCGCCGAAAAACCGCAACTCTACAATACGGCTTTTCCGATCGTCAAACTTGGCGAGCGACTCCACTGCTTCATCCAGGGCAACGAGATCGGCACTGCGATCCGGCTGCGCGTCAGCTTCTGTTAGCGACATAAGAACAGCACCGCGACCCCGCTTTTCCGCCCGACGAGCGACGGCGTGGTTGACTAGCACGCGCCGCATTATTTTCGCAGCAACCGCATAAAAATGAGCCCGATTCTGCCAGCCTACTGTGTTCCATTCGATCAGGCGCATGTAAGCTTCATTAACCAGAGCCGTCGGTTGAAGAATGTTACCGGATGTCTCTTTGCTCAAGTACGCGCTGGCCAAGTTGCGCAATTCCGACTCCACAAGAGGCGCCAATTGTTCCAGTGCGTCCCGATCGCCCTGACACCAGGCATTCAACAATTGAGTGATCTCGTTTGGAGAGGGACGCACAGATGTATAATCCTACACACTCCTCAATCTTGAACGAATATGGATCCCGAGCATTGGAAGCGGATCGAACGGCTGTACCATAGCCTCCTGGCTTATCCATCGGAGCGGCGGACGGCTGTGCTGGAGCAGTCCTGTTCCGACGATCCGGATCTGATGCGAGAGCTTAAGGCGCTGCTGCAGGCAAGAGAGGAGGCGGGCAGTTTCCTCTCGGACCGGGAACGCTTCGATTGTCTGGCGAACTTAGGTTCTAAGCCGATGCCCTCAATGGAGGGCAGCACGTTGGGTCCGTACCGCATTCTCACGGAAATCGGTGTTGGAGCGATGGGCGTGGTGTACCGAGCCCTCGATACAAGGCTAGATCGGCAGGTGGCGCTGAAGATTCTGCCCGCGCAATATACCCAGGACTCGACGCGTGTCGCCCGATTCCGGACCGAAGCGAAAGCCGCTTCCGCCCTTAATCATCCGAATATCGTGACCATTTATGAGATTGGGCAAGCCAACGGGAGTTGGTTTATCGCGGAAGAGTTGATCGACGGGGTTACGTTGCGACAACAACTCGCCCTCGGCGGACTGCCGATCGACAAAGCGCTAGACATCGCGAGCCAGTGCGCAGTGGCCCTGCAAGCTGCGCACGATGCGGGCATTCTGCACCGCGACATCAAGCCGGAGAACGTTATGGTGCGTCCGGATGGCATCGTTAAGATCGTGGACTTCGGCTTGGCGCGCATCAGCGATACCGGCGCGGATTTCGGTGTCCACGCAACGCAGACTGGCAGTGTTATAGGCACTCCGCGATACATGTCCCCGGAGCAAGCTCGGGGTGAAGAACTGGATGCGCGCACCGATATTTTCAGCCTGGGCGCCGTGCTCTTCGAGATGGTCATGGGTTGCCCGGCGTTTCCCGGCGCCACACCGGCGGAGGTTTTTGCCGCTTTGCTCGGAAAGGAACGGGTTGCCCGGGTGGGTGGTGTCCTGGATGTAGTCGTCGCTAAGGCGCTCGCCAAAGATCGCGATTCCCGGCATCAGACCCTGGGCGAACTCGCGCAAGAGCTCAAACTAGTCGATCCGTTACAGCAGAAGGTCACGATCAGGTGGCGTTTGCGGTCTCGACGGATTCGTGGCCGACTGATGGTTGCGGCGCTCCTGCTCGTCGCGTGCGCCATAGTGGCGTGGTACGGATGGACCGCGCGCCGACAAAGCGTGCGGGATCGCCCAACCCAACTCGTCCCGTTGACGACCTTCGAAGGGGATAAAGACTACGCCGCTTTTTCTCCGGACGGCACCCGCATTGCATTTTCGTGGAATGCCGGCAGGCAAGGCACGCGCGAGCGTCATATCTACGTGAAGGAGGTTGGGACAGGTGAACCGATTCAATTGACGTCGGCACCGGAGGATGACACGTGGCCGGCATGGTCGCCGGATAGCAGGCGCATCGCATTCGTGCGCCTGCTGCCGGACGCCGAACGCGCCATCTACGTCGTCCCGCCTACGGGCGGCTCGGAGCGTAAGCTGGCCGAGGGCGGCGACGGCGTCTCGTGGTCACCGGATGGCAAATGGCTGGTCCTCGCGAATGCGCCCAAGCCAAAGGGATCGGGTAGTCTATTCCTGCTTTCTGTCGAAACCGGCGAGCGACGGCAACTGGGCGCACCACAAAACGGGAGCGATTGTTTCCCGGTCTACTCGCCGGATGGGAAATGGATCGCCTTTCTGCGTATGGGATCGGTTGGGGAGGTATTCATAGCAGCGGCAAGCGGCGACCCCAAAACTCACCCCGCCAAGCAACTCACTTTCGATGGCGAACCGAAGCTTGGCTTGACCTGGACCGCAAGCGCGCGCGAAATCGTCTACTCTACACTCCGCGAATACGGAGGCTCCGGTCTATGGCGGGTGCCGATTTCGGGAGGCGAACGACACAGAATCCTTCCTACTCTCCTATTCGCAGCCAATCCTAATATCTCCCGCTCCGGCGACCGGCTAGCGTATACGGAGTCGTGGATCGATTCCAATATCTACCAGTCCGAGGTTCTTGGCTTTGCGAAGCCCGGTGTGCCGCAGCCGTTTGGCGAATCTAAAAAAATGATTGCCTCTTCTCATGAGGACCATAGCCCGAGCTTCTCGCCGAACGGAGAACGGATTGCGTTCGTCTCGAATCGGACTGGCAATTCAGAAATATGGACCGCGCGTCGCGACGGCAGCGGGCAGACGCAACTGACTCATTTCGAGAGTTTCACCGGAACACCGCGCTGGTCCCCCGATGCGCGATGGATTGTATTCGACTGCATTATCCGCGGTAACGCGGATATCTGGGTAATTCCCAGCACGGGAGGCACACCCCGTCGGCTCACGACAGATTCGGCGGCGGACACGATGCCCTCCTGGTCCCCAAACGGCGCATGGATCTACTTTAATTCCGAGCGCTCAGGCAGTCCCCAGATCTGGAAAATGAAGCCGGACGGCAGCGCGGTACAGCAGGTCACGCGGGAGGGAGGACGCGAGCCGCTTTCCTCCTCGGACGGGCGCACAATCTACTACACCAAAATACACGGAGGCGCACCCATCTGGCAGGTGCCGGCCGAGGGAGGTTTGGAAGAACCGGTGGCCGGAATGGAGCAGTTCAACAACATTGGGCGTGCCTGGGGTGTGCTCCCGCAAGGCATCTATTTCGTCTCCAGGCAGGAAGGCACGGAAGCCGATACCATTCGGTTTTTCAGCTTCGCAAACCGCCGGGCGACGCCGCTTTGCAAATGGGAACGGACCGCAAGATGGACCAGCCCTGTGCTGGCCCTCTCGCCGAATGGCGAGCATCTTTTGACAGTGCGCATCGATCAGCAGGTTAACGATTTGATGATGGTTGAGAATTTCCGCTGATTGGCCAACAAAAGGGCGGGTCCTGCGACCCGCGCACCGTCGCTCGCATCCCCTTGCCTTGGTACTGGTACTGCAATTTTCAAAGTTAGTGGCAAGTTTGTCCGAGATTTTCTGCTTGCACTAAGTAGAGCACCAAGGAGGAATCTGTATGAACAAATGGATCGCGAGTACCATCGCTTGCGCCTGCTTCTGTTTTCAAAGCACGGCGCAAACATCGCACGAAACTCGAGCGCAACAACAGCATCCGAACATTCTGTTCATCATCATGGATGACGTTGGTATAGATCAGTTGCGGAGCTTTGGGTACGGAGGTCTGACGCCGCCCAAAACTCCAGTCCTCGACGCCGTTGCGCATGCCGGACTTCGCTTTCGAAACGTCTGGGCAATGCCCGAATGCTCGCCGAGCAGAGCCATGTTCTTCGAAGGTCGCTACCCGCTGCGCACGAACATCTTTGCGGCGATCCTCAGCACCGACCTCGCCAACTCGCAGGTTTCACCGTTTGAAGCTACGACACCCAAAATCCTCAAGGCAGCCGACTACACCAGCGCTCTATTCGGCAAATTTCATCTTGCAGGCCCGACCAACAATCCCTATGGTGACGGTACGCCGAATTCGCTTGGATTCGATTACTTCGACGGCTTCCTCGAGGGCGCGCCGCATCCCATCGATACGACAGGCGGCGGCGTAAACATTACAGACAACTCGAATCCGCAATTTCCTAAAGGCCCCTACAGTTGCGGATTCGTTCCGGCGAAAAGAGACGACGCTAAATACGGCAGCGATGCGGGGGCGTGCTACTTCGCCGACGTGCGGGGTTGCAAGATGATGACAGCTTCGTCCACCGCACCGGCTCCAGGCCGCTCTTGCATGGAGCAGGGTGGGGTCTTCGTGCCGGCTGAGATGGGAGGCGATAGCTGCCATGCCGCTCCACCGCCTCAGGTAAATTTCAAACTGGCGAACGCGTATTACGTGTTTAACCTTGTTACCAATGAGCTAAAGGGTGACAAGGTCGATGTGCATCCGCTGACCGATCCACGCGCGCGCACGTACTCGCCGATCGAAACGACCGATGCCGCCGTCAAATGGATCAAATCACAGCCTGCCAATAGCCCGTGGATGGCGACCGTCGCTTATGCCACCATTCATGCGCCGTACCAACAGGCGCCACAGTCATTGACGCCCGGTCAGCCGGATCTGAGCGGCGTCCCTTGCGCCGGGGACAGCAGCAGCATCGGCGACACACGAACACTCAGCGATCAGATGCTCGAGGCGATGGATACGGAAATCGGGCGCTTATTGGTCGAAACCGGGCTCGCTTCGCGCCGAATGGATGGAAGTCTAGAGTACGATCCATCGGCCTCCAAGACAATGGTGGTGATTATTGGCGACAACGGCACTTACTCACCGAGTGTGAAGCTGCCGTTCGACCTCACGCACGCAAAGGGATTCGTTAACCAGACCGGGGTGTGGGTACCTCTGATTGTGTCGGGGCCACTCGTGAATACGCCGGACCGCGACGTCCCCAACATGGTAAACGTCGCAGACCTCTTCCAGCTTTTTGGCGAGATCGCGGGGCTCGATGTCCGGAAACTGGTGCCTGCATCGCGGATCCTCGATTCGGTGTCGATGCTTCCGTATTTAACGAACCCTTCACAACCGAGTCTGCGAACGTATAACTTTACGCAAACGGGTGTCAACATTTCGGCGCACAACGAAAGGCCCGGGCCATGCTTAATTTCAATTCCAGCCAATCACCCTGTTTCGAGCACCTGCGTGCAGCTCTTCCCTCAAAAGGGCCTCTGCGAACAGGAGGGAGGCGTCTGGTACGGCTCCGGCTCAACCGTTAGTGCAGGCTATCCATCCTGTTGCGCTCTTCAAAACGCTAATTTGCCTGGACTGAGCTTTACAATACTCCCACTTTCTCAAGCCGCTGTTCGAGACGACCACTTCAAATTGATTCAGGTAACGAACGAGGTCTGCAATCCCGCTTCGGCTGCCCCCGCGGACACGACTTCAGAGTTACAGTTGTACAGAATCAATGAAGACCGCGTAGCACCCCGTATTGATTACACACAGCTGAATCTGATTAAGGATCCAAGTGACCCGACCAAAGGACTAACTCCCGACGAAGCTGCCGAATTTAACGCTTTGAGCGAGGAGTTGTCGAACATACTCAACTCGGAAGGCCAATGCCCCGGTGACGGCAATGTGGATGGCGTTGTCGACGGGCGCGATATCGCGAACTGGGCGCTGTTCCATAAGAGCGGCTCCAACGACGAGTCCTCCAGTTGGTACGATTTCAATCTCCCGATTACCGATGGCTACGACGGCAAGACCAACCAGTTCGATCGGCAGTACATTCTAGAGAACCTCGGACGGACCTGCGCGCCGAGATAGGGATAGCAGTTATGAGATTCCTTACTCTCCTTGCGTGCTTACTGCCGGTGGCGTATAGAGGCCAAACAGTCACCGGCAGCGGGTCGCGATGTTTGGCGGAAGCACCCTCGAGACAGCTTTTACGGAATGTTTCTACAACCGCAACAGCAACGGGTCCTTCTAACAGAACCATCCCACAGACGGATAAAACGCGAGAAGGTATGGTCTGGATTCCTGGAGGAGAATTCTGGATGGGTAGCGACGACCCCATGTTCCCGGACGCCAGACCTGTCCACAAAGTCTACGTCAATGGATTCTGGATGGATCGGACGACGGTTACCAACGAACAGTTCGCGAGGTTCGTAAAGGCGACGGGCTACGTTACATCGGCGGAGCGTTCGGCGGATCCGGCACTCTATCCTGACGCTCCGCCTGAGATGTTGAAGCCCGGGGCCCCGGTATTTACGCCTCCATCCAACCCTGTTCCGTTGAATAACCTTCTAAATTGGTGGCGCTGGCAGCAAGGTGCAAATTGGCGTCGTCTCGAGGGGCCGGGCAGCAATATTAACGGACGAGAGAATTATCCCGTTGTACAGATCTCGTTCGAAGATGCCGTGGCTTATGCAACATGGGCCGGAAAGCGGCTGCCAACCGAAGCGGAATGGGAATTCGCGGCACGCGGCGGCTTAGATCGGAAGACGTTTGCCTGGGGTGACGAAGATACGCCAAGCGGCAAACACATGGCCAATACCTTCCAAGGTCATTTCCCCGACCACAACTCAGGCGAAGACGGTTTCATCGGAACAGCTCCCGTCTGTTCGTATCCCGCGAACGGCTTTGGCCTTTGCGACATGAGCGGCAACGTCTGGCAATGGACGTCAGATTGGTACCGCGCTGATTACTATCAAACGCTGGCTGCGCAAGGCGGCGTAGTTCGGAATCCCCAAGGTCCCGCCAACAGCTACGACCCATCCGATCCCGGCGTACGCAAGCGCGTCCAAAAGGGCGGATCGTTCTTGTGCACAGACCAATACTGTATGCGTTACCGCCCCGGCGGGCGCGGCAAGGGCGAAGCTGCGATCGGTGCTTCTAACGTCGGCTTTCGGCTGGTGCTATCGCTTGCTCAATAACTTTTGCTTGAAACAGAAGGGAGCGCTTATGACACTCAGATGCTATCTCAACCGATTCATGCTGCCCGGCATGATCATTGCGTTTGCATTGTCGGCGGTTAAAGTCATGAGAGCGGATACGGCTCGGTCCATTGGGAGCGCACGACTCCACGCTACCCGGTCGACAACGGGGGGGTATTATCAAGGCTGGCCGAACCCCACTTGGAATTATTCTGCCACCGGCGGCTTTAGGAATTGGGCCCCTGCGCCCAGCTTGAATCAGTGGAAGGCAGCGCTCCTTCTCGCCCCACCCTTATCAAGCGGGACGAACTGGCAAAGTTGGCTCATCGCACAGACGAATGCTACCAGCGACGAATCGCCGGCCAGCGCCGGCCTTGAAAATATAGTGCAGAACTGCCATTATTCGGAGGCTTGGACGAGAACGGTCGATCACGTCTCCAACAACACTGATTACTTTGATGTCGTCGTGCTCGACAAGGATACCTTCGTCGTCGAGCAGGGAGGAGGATATAACTTTGCCAGTCCGACAAGCAACTTCAGTTGGCCGGTGCGAACTTTCGCCTCCGGCGAGCAGTACTTCTGGTACCAATAAGTAACGAGTCGTTATAAAGCACAGATTCTGCCTGTGGGCTTCAAGCGTAGGCGCTATGCTGGCGCTTGTACAGACGCGGCTGACGTGGGATTCCGGTTGGTTAGAAGCTAAATCTCGGAGGAATTGGCTATGCGAAAGGAAAGTGTGATTCGCGCGATAACAATGGCCATGTTTGGAATGAGCCTCACAATGAGGGCCGCTGAAGTCTGTGCACCCAATATTGAGGCTCATAGGTCTTCGACGCCAGCGTTGAACAAAGCAAAATTGGAGGCTTACCTTCGCTATGCAGAAGGTTACAGCTCGCAAGTCCAAATAAAAATCGAGGACCTCGCACCTGACGTCATAAAGGGTTACTATCGCGCTGTTGTGCATGTGAATCGCGATGACGCGAAACTCGAACGAGTCTATTACACATCTGATGGCGAGCACTTCATCAACGGCACGGTGTGGGATTTAAACAGCAGTCCTTTTCTCGATAACTTGCAGCGGATACCTACTAACGGATTCTCATTCGGCTCGCCGCAAGCTGAAGTTACGATCGTGCTATTCAGCGATCTCGAATGTCCCTACTGCCGCCAGTTCGCTGACATGATCCGCAAGAACATCCCTGTGAAATATCCCAATGACGTTCGCGTGGTCTTCAAAGACTTTCCGCTTCAGAGCATTCACAAGTGGGCCCGAGCAGCAGCCGAGGCAGGACGGTGTCTCGGCCAGGAAAAGCAAGACGCGTTTTGGGCTTGGCACGATTGGATTTTTCAGCATCAGGACCAGATAAACGAAACGAATGTGCGCGCCAGTGCCCTGAATATTGCGGCGGAGCAGCACCTGGATAGAGCCAAGATCGCAGCCTGCATTGAGAATAACTGGACCGCCGCACAAGTTGATGATAGTTTGAAAGCCGGGCAACAACTACAAATTCAACAAACGCCAACTTTCTTTATCAACGGACGAATGGTTAACGGCGCAATTCCGTGGTCTACTTTGGATGCCATCATTCAATTGGAACTGAATCGCACCAAACAGATAAGTGAGGGCCTGGCCCCCTAGTGCAAGGCGCTCTTCGACGGTCCGCGAAAAAATCTCCTTTCCAGTCCCGCCGCGTTGGTGGTCCGCGCGCCGGACAGCCGATCATCACGTATCCATTCGCTAGCGATCCCGTCATGCTGATGCTCCAAATGCTGATCGTGTGCGCGAGAGACTCTCCAGGGTTTATTCGATTGTCACTTCTTCTGGACCATTCAACGGGGGAAGGTCAGCCGCACATCACAGGCAACGAGTTGTGGACTGTCACTACGTTTGTAACTACTTTAGTGCTGAGATAGGCGAAGCGGCGGATCGTTCTCGAATGCATGTCGTTGATTTTGTATTAGCTTCCTGGCTTGCCCTTGCACAGCTTCGCATTGAAATTCGGCTGTTAACCG
>JACZDD010071348.1_pt1 | contig 11262 bp, 12 predicted proteins | sample 8641771 | NCBI WGS metagenome assembly JACZDD01 (sample SAMN15324614, study PRJNA640507) | soil metagenome | isolation source: intercropping peanut in the second line | place: China: Luxin town, Laibin City, Guangxi Province | collected 2019-07-25 | depth 10cm m | reverse complement strand
TGATCGTGACTGTCGGGCCTGCGGTGGAGCCGCAGGTCACGAGGCGTCCGCCTCGCTTCAGGCAGAGCAGGGACCCGTTGAAGCCTTCACCGCCGACGTGCTCGAAAACAACGTCGACGCCCTTTTTCCCGGTCAGCTTGCGGGTGACGCCTTCAAAGCGCTCGGTCTTGTAATTGATCACATGATCAGCTCCGAGGGCCTTGGCTTTCTCAGCTTTCGCGTCATCGCCCACAGTAGTGATCACGGTGCAGCCAAGCGCTTTAGCCATCTTGATGGCCACCGAACCGATACCCGAACCGCCCGCGTGCACCAGAATTGTTTCGCCGGGCTTAAGCTTGGCATTGTCGAACAACATGTGCTCGACCGTGCTGAATGCAATTGGCGCGCAGGCTGCGTCGCGTAGGGACACTCCGTCGGGCACCGGAATGACGAGTCGGGCAGGTAAATTGATCAGATCGCGCGCGAATCCGTCGATGTGGAAACCCATGATGCCAGCGACATTCTCGCAGAGATTGTCTCGACCCTCGCGGCAGGCGATGCAGCGGCCGCACGTCATGGCCCCATACATCACCACTTTGTCGCCGACCTTGAAATTCGTGCTGCCCGCGCCCAGCGCCGCTATTTCGCCCGAGGCCTCGGCGCCAACGACCAAAGGGAGCTGCCGCTTGGCAAATGCCATGCCCCGGAAGCCCCAGAGATCAAGATGATTGAGCGCTACCGCTTTGATACGGATTTGCACCTCGCCATCGCCTGGCAACGGAGGCGACGGGACGTCGGCAAGTTCAAGTTTGCGATCGGCAATCAGCTTCAGCGCACGCATGGCGGTCCGGCACGTCCGGCGCTAGGCCGGCTCAAGCCCCATCACCAGCGAAACGTTCTGCCCGCCAAATCCGAATGAGTTCGATATCGCATGGCGCAGGCTGGCGTCACGTGCCGTATGCGGTACGACGTCGAGCGGAATTGCGGGATCGGGTACCGCATAGTTGATGGTCGGCGGGATGCGCTGGTTTTGTAAAGTCAGAAGCGTGAACACTGCCTCCACCGCCCCGGCAGCCGACAGCGTATGGCCAATCATGGATTTGTTGGAGGAGATTGGCAGGCTCTTAATCCGGTCGCCGAATACGGCAGCGCAGCCGAGATATTCCATTTTGTCGTTTTCCGGCGTGCTCGTTCCGTGAGCATTGATGTAGTCGATATCGTTCGGAGTGAGGCCAGCGTCGGCGATGGCATTGCCAATGCAGCCAATTATGGGCTTTCCATCGGGGCTGGAGCGGGTGCGGTGGAATGCGTCGGTCATCTCACCGCAACCCTCCACGACACCCAAAATCTTCGCGCCGCGCGGCGTTGCGGCCTCGTAACTTTCGAGAACCAGGGCGCCGGCGCCCTCGGCCATGACGAATCCGTCGCGGTTCTTCGAAAACGGTTTGGCTGCCGTCTGTGGAACGTCGTTGCTGGTCGAAAGGGCCGAAAGAAGTGAAAAACGGATCACGGCCTCGGGATTAATGGACCCGTCCGTGCCGATGCACAGCGCAGCATTTGTTTCGCCACGACGGATTGCTTCGACACCAAGCTGAACTGCCGTTGCGCCCGATGCGCAGGCCGTCGAAAGCGAGATTGGCGAGCCCTGCGTGCCGAATTTTTCGGCCAAGTTGTCGGCGACGGATCCGAGCAGAAAGCGGCCGTGATAGTCGGGGAATTTCGCGCTCACCCGCAGCATATCGGCATAGGTAACGCTTTCATTGGCGCCGGACACTGCGCCGATTTCAAGCCGCTGTGGCCATTCCATCTCGATCGGGGGGACGGCGAGAAAAAGAGGACCCGGAAAGCTTCCGGCTGGCCCAAGCCCAGCCTGCGAGATGGCCTCTTCAGCAGCGACGTTGGCAAAGGATTCGGTCAAAGCGGCCGCGGTGGCCTGAGGCGGCAAGTAGTCAATGGTCCCGGCGATTCTGGTTTTCAGACCGTCGGTGGGAAAGCGAGTAATCGTCTTGATGCCGGATTCACCGCCGGCAAGCTTGGTCCAGTTGTCGCTTTTGCCTGCTCCGAGCGAAGTCACCACGCCAAGTCCGGTGACGACCACAACGGGCCGCCCCATCTTGTCTTTACCCGCTGCCATCGTTTCTCTCCTCAACCGGTCCGCTCAACGAGTGCGAGACCTTCGCCGCGCCAATGACCTACGCCGGTGACGACCACTTGCCTCAATTCCCCGTTCATCGACCGCTCCAAGCCGGTCGCGTCACAGGGCGGAAACAGACTACCACGGTCGAGTGCGATCGTGGCGAGCGCGATGTTCATGGCGAATTGCGGCTCCAACCCATGGCCGAGATATGAACCCGTGGCGCGTACGGCAAGATCACGATGGGCTTCGAGGAAAGCGCGTTCTTCCGCCGTAGCCGGATTGGCGCCAGTCGCGCCGGACAGAATGGCTGTGTGGTTTGCGTGGACCCCGCTTTTTAGGCTGTCCCAAAGCCGGGCCAATGTTTGCATTATCGTCCCGGGCTTCCGGGTGGCGCGGTCTGAGACGACGGAGGTCAGGCGCCCTAGCGCTTTCACGCCTCTTTTTTCGGCGTGCTCACGCGCTTCGATGACCAGGAATGCGCCGAGCGATGCCATGGCGAAACCGCCCTTGCCACTCCCTCGCTGCCAAACTGGAGCATATTTGTCCTTGAGCGCCAGGTCGGCGAATTCATACAGCATCAGCAGATCCGGACGCTCCCCGTTGTACGATCCGCCTATCAGAGCAATATCGCTCTGTCCGGCGCCGATACGTGCGTGCGCAATTCGCACCGCGTCGATACCGGCGGACTCTTCGCCCATAAACGTCCGCGAAGAACCCGTCACACCGTGAACGATTGAGATGTTTCCCGCGAGAAGGTTGGATAGCTGGGCCAGGAACAAAGTTGGCCGCAGGTCACTCATCAACCGTTCATTGAGAAAGGCAGCGGGGTTCGCTGCGTGCTTAATGCCCGTAAGGATGTTCGAGTCGACGGTCAGGTCGCGCTCGCCGCCACCAGCAGCAACGATCATGTCCATCCGCGAGAGAATATCGGTGTTGCCTTTCACGCCTGCGGAGTCGAGGGCAAGTCCGGCCGCGTATGTGCCGATGCGCTGCCAGTTCTCCATCTGACGTTGATCACCTTTCTTGGGGATTTGCGCGTCAAAATTGATTGGAGCAAGCGGGTGGACGACGAAAGGTGCGAAGGTCGTGGCGTCGGCGGAAGGCTGCGCCGCCATGAGCTTCTGCCAGTGAACGTCGGCCCCTTCGCCGAGACACGAGAGAATTCCGATCCCGGTGATCCAGACTTCTCGGAAACCACTAGCCATTGGCCGGCACCTCGGCCGGAAACCCGACCAGAGCGGCGGTTTCGCGCATCTTGTTCCGCATTTCGCCGCTCGGAAAATCCATGACCCGAAGTGTGAACTCAGCGTCGCAGACTGACTTGCCACCAAGTTCGATGCTGGCCTTAGTGATGGCGTACCCCGAACCTTCGTGAGCAAGCGTCGCTTTGACAGAGAACTTTTGGCCGGGCGTGACGAACATCCGAAATTTGGCGTCTTTTACTGCAGCAAGAAACGGCATGCGCTCGAACCGATTTACGGCAACGACCAGCCAACCTGATGTCTGGGCCATGGCTTCAATCAGCAGCACGCCAGGCATCAGGGGAAAGCCAGGGAAATGGCCTTCAAAAATTGTGTTGGTCGTGGGAACCGTCGCCTCGGCGCTGATCTTGCGGTCGGCGACATCGATGTCGACGATCCGGTCGATCAGCTGAAAGTACTCAAGACGCATGTGACCAGCGCTTTAGGCCCCCTTTGCAGCGACGAGCTCGTCGATGCGGGCGCTCAGGTTCTTGAGTACGAAATATTGGTCGGTTGTTGCTTTGCCGTCGTTGACTTCTTGAGTCCATTGCTCAAGGGGGAGTTTGATTCCGAACGCCTTGTCGATCGCGAAAGCGATGTCCAGAAAATCGAGGCTATCGATGCCAAGATCGTTGATCGCATGACTTTCGGGCTTGATGGAGTCGCGCGGAATATCGCAGGTTTCGGCGATGATATTGGCGATGGTATCGAACGTAGAAGACATCGGTAACTCTCTGGTTGATCTGGAGTTCTGGCCAGCGGGCGGCCAATGCGCCCGAGCCCCGCGCCATAGCCCCCAAGGCACACTTTTACGGCAAGCAATTGGCTGCCCGTATAGCGAAGCGGGGGCGAGAGTTCAATGGCGGCCGCCATTTAGCGCCATATCAGGCGTGCATCCGGCCCATGGAACTGGACACTAGGCGGCGGCTTACCAACGGTCTTTTGTCACCTCGACCGGTGTGCAACCGCGGCGTCCGGAAAGGACGCAGTCCTGATTCTTGCGCATTGCGGCCATTGTGTCCGCCAGCCAGAGGCCGGCAGCAATCAGTCCGATCACAAAAACGAATGCAACGACATTTACGACCATGCGGTGTCGGTAGTCGTCTGGATTCTCACCCCGCGCATATTTTGCCAGGTCATCTACCGCCGGTGAAGACGGTGTGCGCGAGGTGACGATCGGCTGTCTGCGACGAAAGCCGATGACCCGCGGTCCGTCGTCAGCGTGCGATGGTTTTCGGTCCGGCATATCTCCAGCTTACCATAGCGCCGCATAGCATTCGACTAGACCGCGTACCATTGAAGCTTGGCAGGTTCCAGTATAGGTCAGGCTGAGAATCTCGTGGCTCGGAGATCAAGATGAATAAAATTGCGCTTGTTGCCGCCTTGGTTCTTGCAACCTGTACCGTTGGGACTGCGCACGCCGACGATGTCATGGTTGGCACTCTCAAACTGACGGCGGCTTGGGCGCGCGCCACGCCAAAAGGCGCTACGGTGGGCGGCGGCTACCTTACTATCACCAATACCGGGAATACCGCGGATCGGCTGGTCGGCGGTACATCGGATGTTTCGAACAGATTCGAAATTCACGAGATGAGCATGGACAAGGGCGTGATGAAGATGCGTGAGATCACGTCAGGCATTGAAATCAAGCCGGGACAAACAGTTCGATTCGAACCTTCCGGATCCCACATTATGTTTGTCGGTTTGAAACAGCCGCTCAAGGAAGGCGAACACATCAAGGCGACCGTAAAATTCGAAAGAGCGGGTAACGCGTCAGTGGATTTCGCCGTCGAAGGCATCGGTGCGCGCAGCGGGGGATCGGCATCACGAGATGGTAAGCCGATGCAGCATGGCCACTAACCACAGTCACTAATAGCTGCGTAAAATCAGCCGATTGCGCTCATACCAATATTTAAGGGCGTTGCCGATATAACCTCGGGTCGACCGAGGTGAGTGCAATGGCATCGTATGAGCACAGCGAAGAGCGACATCGGTTTTCGGGTCCGCATGGATCGGACGTCGCCCGCGTTTCGATCGACGAAGCATTGTCGAACAATTGGCTCGATGTCTGGTATCAGCCGAAGATCGACCTGCGGCGTAAATGCCTTGCAGGCGCCGAAGCTCTGGTGAGAGTACATCACCCTCAGGCAGGCCTTCTGTGGCCGGAAGACTACCTGAGCGCACTCGATGAAGAGAGTCTATTGAAACTCAGCGAATATTCGCTGGTGACTTCGTTGCGTCACTGGACGGTGTTTGCTGAAGCGGGATTTGGACTTCGGCTTTCAATTAATGTGCCAGCTTATCTGCTTCCGAAAATTCCGGTCAGCGCGCTCGTCGCGGCGCATCGTCCGCAGTCGGACAAATGGCCCGGGCTGATATTGGAGCTGACTGAGGACCAAATCGTTCGCGATTTGCCTGCGATCCGTCAGATAGCCAAGGAATTCAAAACAAGCGCCATAGGCATTGCCATTGATGAATTTGGCGCCGGCTATTCCTCATTCTCCAGCCTGCGGGATCTGCCGTTCACTGAACTCAAACTGCACGCGTTGTTCGTGAAGAACTGTGCAGTTGATGTCACCAACGCCGCGATATGCCAGACGGCGATCGATCTTGCCCACCGTTTCGGCAGCGTCGTGGTTGCCGAAGGTATCGATGCGATTGCAGATCTTCAGGCTCTGATCGTGATGGGGTGCGACCTCGGCCAAGGGATGTTACTCGCTCCACCTCTGCCGAAAGAACGGTTTCTAGACGCGCTTCGTCAACACTCGAACAAACCACGCGCAGCCGACTCTGTGTCGAAAGAGGGCAACGAACGCGTCGCCTAAGATTTAGATCGAAGGAAACATTTTTCCGCGTCCGGCGTTCCCCCGGGGCCAAGGGGAATAGTGGAGGCTCGGATGAAATCCATCGTTCTAGGTGCGGCCGTAGTTGCGACGCTCACAGCTGTCATCCCCGCGTCGGCGCAACGTGCTGTTCGGGATCGTGAGGACGTCATCATTCGTGACCATGAGCACGTTTGGAATCGCCACCGGAGTTGGTATCGCGAGCGTGCCGAGTGCCGCACCACGCGGGTCCGGACGCACTTGCCGGATGGTAGGGTCGCCGTCAAAACAAGGCGCAGTTGTTAGCCTGACTGCTATTCAGGAAAGGCGAGCTTTTCGCTCTCGGGGGGCAGCATCTGAAATACATTCAGCGTCATCGAGATCAGCGCGTAATAGCCCAGTATGCCGACAAGCTCGACCGTTGCCTTGTCGCCGAGTAGTGATTGCACGCGCTTGTAGGCTCGTTCGCCCACGCGCTTCGTCTTGTAAAGTTCCTGTATGAATTCGTAGATAGCCCGTTCGTCCTTTGGCGTGGATTTTGGGGCACGGCCGCGCCGCAGATCTTCAATTGTCTTTGGGTGGACGCCACCTTTTGCCGCCATCGGTGCATGGGCGAACCACTCATATTGTGCGCGCCATAGACGCGCAGTGCACAGGATTGCGAACTCGGACAGGCGTGGAGAGAGCGCAGTTCCATAGCGACAATACGCGCCGAGTTTCTGAGCAAGCTCGCCGAGTTCGGGCGCATGCATCCAGGCCGCAAACGGTCCGCGCGGAGTTATTGAAGCGCCGCGCGGGCCAGCCCGCAGGCTTGCGAGCAAGGCGTGCTGCGCTTCGCTCATATTTTGTTCGTTGACGAGTGCGAGGCGTGGTGCCGGGCGCTTGGCGGGCATGAATCGGGTCCTTGGTGGGGAAGAGCAGGGCTGTATAGACCGCCATTATAGCGGGAAATCGATCTCACAAATGCAGCAGCGGCCCACAGGAATCCGGTTCGTGTCAGGGCGTCGTCGTCGCGGTCGTCGTAACTGTCGTCGTGGCCGGCTCAACCGCCGCCGTCACTTTCAGGAGCCCGCGGCCGGTCATATGCAGTGCCTTCGCGGCAGCCAGTGACAGGTCGAGCACACGTCCTTTCGAGAAGGGGCCGCGGTCATTCACGACCACAACGACGCTGCGCTTCGATCTAGGGTCGGTCACGCGAAGGCGCGTGCCGAAAGGGAGGCTGCGGTGCGCTGCGGTAAGTTTCGCCGGATCATACCTGTCGCCACGGGCCGTGCGGCCCGAATAGTCGATGCTGTAGTACGCAGCAATGCCGGTAAACTGACCGGCAGACTGAGCGACAGCAATGTCGGATGCGCCCCATGTTAGAATGGCCGTGCAGGCCGCCAGGCCACCGCTAAGCTGCATTGTCCCCGTCCGTCTACCCAAGTGGGACTATCCGATGTGGGCGCGTCTTGTCAAAACACCGGCTTCCCCGAAACGGCCGAAGATCGTCCAAGGTTCCACCAAAAGACTCAAAAATCATGAAGACCGGCGATGACCCGCAGGAGGCTTCGGCCTCGGCTTGCCATCGGTCTTGGGCGAGCGGTCCTTGCGACCTTCGATGTGCTGGCGGGTCATCTCCGCGCGAGCACGGCAGTCATTGTGCAGTTGCTCAAGCTCTTCATCGGAAAGATCCTCGATCGCAGCGAACTTGTTTTCCGCCCCTTTCATTGCCAGGACAAGCTCCGACAGTTTCAGCTGAATCGCAAGCGTGTCGCGGTTCTGCGTGTTTTGAATCAAGAACACCATCAGGAATGTCACGATGGTCGTGCCGGTGTTGATCACCAGCTGCCAAGTATCGCTGTAGTGAAATATCGGGCCGGTCAGGACCCAGACGACGACCAGTAGGAACGCGAGCAAAAATGCCAGTGGGTGGCCGGTCCAGATCGATATCGTATGTGCAAACCGGGAAAACTTTTGCGCCAACGCCGATGGTGAGGCGCTACTCTGTCGATTATCGCTGCTTCTTGCCATGGCTTCGTTCCGTTCGCATGATCGCTATTTTAGTTTTGGTAACGATTGCTTGACGCGCCCAATTCCGGTCCATGGATCTTTACGCTGGCGTGACAGCCGCTGAACGAGATTCAAGACGGTGTATTGATTGGCGGATTTGAGGCCGCCCAGCTCCGACCATTCGATAGGAACAGATACCGGCGCGCCAGGTCGGGCTCGTGTTGAATACGGCGCAACTGCCGTTGCCTCGCGGCTGTTGCGCAGATAATCGATGAATATTCGTTTTGAACGGTCGCTTTTCGTAGCCGTCGCAATGTAGCGCTCAGGCGAGTCTGCCGCCATCGAAGCTGCGATTTTCTGGGCGAAGGTTTTTGCTTCGGTCCACGGAGTTGGCTTGATTGGCAAAACGACGTGAAGGCCCTTACCGCCAGAGGTCTTCAGAAAACTCTTGAGCTTCAGTTTCGAGAGGCGAGCGCGAACATCGCGTGCGGCTTTCACGACGTCGTCCCAGCTTGTCCCGGGACCGGGATCGAGATCGAAAACCAGGCGGTCTGCGCGCTCGCGGTCATCGATGGTCGTGCCTCTTGTGTGAATTTCTAGGACACCGCCCTGCACGAGCGCAACAATGCCACTGAGATCGTCTACAGAGATGATCTCGTCACCCTTCTCCGAGACAAGGTGCAAGTGCTCAACGGGAATTCCGGCACGTGCATGTTTTTGGAAAAAACATTGCCCGCTAAACCCTTCCGGACAGCGCAACAACGCGATCGGTCTCCGGGCCACATGCGGGCGCATCCACTTCCAGACCTTGACGTAATATTCGGCAAGATCGCGCTTGGTGACGCCAGCATCATCCCAATAAACCCGTTCGGGATGGGTGAGACGAACATCAGCGACGGCGTCGTTCCTGGCCGATGCGTTGCTCTTTACCGCTGGCGCGCGCGCGGTGGCGGCAACTGCCCGTTCACGCACGACCTCTTTGGCTGACTTGTCCTCGCGTACGCCCTGGAACGACGCTTGCCGGACGCGGTCACCGTGCGTCCAGCCACGGAAATCGACCTCGACGACCATCGCCGGCTTGACCCAGATCGGCTTACGAGCGCCGCGCTCCTCGGCCGGAACGGCTTCGAAGGGCACTGCGTCGGATTTCAAGGTCATCAGCTTGCGGAAAAGCTTGCGTGCCGAGTCGTGCGTAAATCCGGTACCTGTGCGGCCGGCGTAATGCAGCTTTCCGCGGTCGTAGAATCCGAGCACCAGCGCACCGACTGCCCGGGAATCCGCCGTCGAGGGGACAACGCCGGCTACGACCAGTTCCTGACTGTCCGAGCACTTTGTTTTGATCCAATCGTGCCCGCGACCGGAGCGATAAGGCGCGTCCGCGACCTTCGAAATAATGCCCTCCAGGCCCAGTTTGCAGGCGTGCCGGAGCAGGGTGGTGCCCGGCTCGGTCAAGGATTCGCTGAAGCGCAGCGGATCCGGCTGAAGATCGATAAGTCCGGCCAGCGCAGCTTTCCGCCGCCTAAGCGGCAAGTCAGCAAAGTTAGTGCCGTCGAGATGCAGAAGATCGAAAGCGTAAAATCTCATCCGGTCGTGCCGGTCGTTTTTGAGATCTTGCTGCAGCCGAGAAAAGCTTGAAACCCCATTGTCTCCTTCGACGACAAGTTCGCCATCAATCAGCGCAGTTTTTGCCGGCAATTTCGCAATCGCTTTTGCGATTCTCGAAAATTTCTTTGTCCAGTCGAGGCCTTTTCGCGTCAGCAAGGTTACTTTGCCGTGATCGAGACGCGCCTGAATTCTGTAGCCATCGAATTTTAGCTCGTGCACCCAATTCCCTTGATCCGGAGGGTTGTCCGACAAACTCGCAAGGCACGGAGGAACGAAGCCGGGCAGGGCACTACGGCCGGCGGCGCGGCCCAAGTCTTTTTTTTTAGCGCTTGCGCGCGGGGTATTTTTGTTCGTCGCGGCGGCCGCGCTGTGCGTTTGAGGCAGGCTTCGGCCGGCCTTTGCCCGATTGCTGTGCCAAACTTTTCGTGACCCCTTTGCAATTTGCTCCATCGACCGGCCGCTCGCAGCCGATAGAGGTCCTTCCTCGAGGATGTCCTTGTCTTTGGGTGAACGCCCGGCATCATCGTCCTGCTTGATGAGCAGCCAGTTGTCTCGCTTCTCGCCGGGCCTGCGGCGCATGCGCACCAGATGCCAACCGCCGTGGAGCTTCTTGCCTTCAAGCGTGAAAGCCAGGTGGCCTTTCGCCAAGCCCCGGTGAGGATCGCCTTCGGGCAGCCAATGGCCGCGATCCCAGATCATCACTATGCCGCCGCCGTACTCGCCCTTCGGAATGGTCCCTTCGAACGTGTTGTAGGCAATCGGGTGATCCTCCACCTCAACGGCCAGCCGTTTCTCTCCCGGCACAAGGCTCGGCCCGCGCGTCACCGCCCAGCTTTTCATCACGCCGTCGAGCTCAAGACGCAGATCATAGTGCAGGCGCGTTGCGGCGTGCTTTTGAATGACAAAGGCGCTGCCTCGCTTGCGGGCGACTTTGCCCTTGGGCTCCGCTGTAATGCCGAAATCGCGCTTGGCCCGGTAGGTCTTCAGACCTGATTTTGCAGGACGCCGCATGACTAAAGTTGCCAATAACTTTGCGCTAAGCCACTTATTCCCATATCCGATATATGAACCGGTTTCTTGCCGAAGCAGTTCCTGGAACGAGGACTGCTGCTTGGCTCAGTCCTGCATGCCCAAGGAACAATAGCACCTTTGTTGACGTTGCTTCAGCGAGCGGCTGCCGAGCCGCAACCGACAACAGAGGTGATTACCATGTTAGGCTGGGCCGTCACATTCCTGATCATCGCGCTCATCGCCGCGCTGCTTGGGTTCGGTGTTATTGCAGGCGTTGCCATCGAAGCTGCGAAGATCGTATTCTTCGTCGCAATCGTGCTTTTTGCAATCTCAGTCATCGCGGGACTCGTTCGCGGCCGCACAGTGCCGTAGGATCTTTGGCTTCGTGGTGAGTAGTGAAAGGCCCCGCGCCGCCAGGGTGGCCCCGGGCCCATCCCAATGGGAATAATTGCGCGGAGAAACCGGGTTTTTTATT
>JACZDD010007504.1_pt1 | contig 11285 bp, 11 predicted proteins | sample 8641771 | NCBI WGS metagenome assembly JACZDD01 (sample SAMN15324614, study PRJNA640507) | soil metagenome | isolation source: intercropping peanut in the second line | place: China: Luxin town, Laibin City, Guangxi Province | collected 2019-07-25 | depth 10cm m | reverse complement strand
GGGACAGGCGGGCCGTTCATGCTCACAATCAGTTTCCTGGGTGCCATCTTCCCAATCGTGATCAATACCGTTCTCGGCGTCAGCCAGTGCGATCCGGGCCTCGTACTCGCGGCGCGCGATCTCGGCGCCAAACCGCAGCAGATCATGCGGCGCGTGCTCTTGCCGAGCGCAATCCCGTCGATCTTCGCGGGCGTGCGCCTCGGGCTCGGCGTTTCGATCATACTGGTGGTCGCCGCCGAAATGGTCGTCGGAAAGGCCGGGCTCGGTGCGCGGCTTTATCTCGCTGGTCAAATCCTGGAGACCGAGCAGGTATTTGCCATACTGATCGTGCTCGCGATGTTGGGTATCATCGTGACCAAAGTACAGGACGCAGTCGACGCTGTGCTCGGCAATTGGCGCGTGGATTGAAGAATCGAAGAAATCGGAAGGAGTGCTCACATGACCGTTATGACGAAACCAGAAAAGACGTTCCGTCTCGATCCGGTGCATCCGAAGCCCGAAGAGGCACACACGATGCCATATGCGCCGGCCATCCACATCGTCGGCGCCTGCGACCTGATGTTCGTTTCGGGCGCGACGTCGTCGCCGCTCTATCACAAGCATCCCCACGTCGACGAAGAGCACGTACAGCCGCATGCGATTGAGGAACAGACCGAGCGCGCGATGGCGTCGATCAAATCCATCCTCGACCATGTCGGTGCAAGCTGGCGCGACGTCGTCAAGATCACGAAATATCTGACTGACTTTCGCGATGCTGATGCCATGCATCGTACGATGGGCAAGCACTTTGGCGACTGGCGGCCGGCCAGCACCACGGTCTGCATCAACCAGCTGTCGTCACCGGGCGCGCGCGTCGAGCTCGATATGATAGTGGCACTTCCCAAGAAGGCGACGTGATACTTCCTCCGCATCTCGCGCGCATCGTCAAAGCTGAGTATCCGCGTTTCTCCGAACAGGAGATGACGCGGCGCCGTGCCGCCGTCGAAGGGCTGCTGACGCAGGCCGAATGCGATCATCTGGTCTTTTGTGGAGCCAATCGTTTCGGGTCGGCCGTGCAATGGCTGACACAATGGCCGGTGACTGCCGAGGCCGTCGGTGTATTCACACCGCGTGAGCGGGACGCGTTGTTCGTGCAATATGTCAATCACGCGCCGCAAGCCAGCATCCTTGCCAACAAGGCGGACGTGGCCTGGGGCGGCGAGTCGTCAATTGCCGCGGCGATAAAGACGCTCGAGAGGCGTGGCGCGCGCGCAGACCGCATCGCGACACTCGGGCCGATGACGGCCGATCAGCATGCCACTCTGTCGGCAAAATTTGGAAAGCTCAAAAGTCTCAATCGAGACTACATCCGCCTGCGGCAGGTGAAATCAGCTGAGGAAATTGATTGGCTGCGGATCGGAGCTTACTTCAGCGATCTTGGCATGGCCGCGCTGCGCGATGGCGTGAAGCCCGGCTTGAACGAAAGGGAACTCGGCGATCTGGTCGAACGCGCCTACATTCGGCACGGCGCGATTCATGTCATTCATTACTTCGGGGTTACGTCGATGCGGGCGCCTGATCTGGGCGTGCCGCGCCAATTTCCACGCATGCGGCGCGTCCAATCGGGTGACGTGGTTGTGGCAGAGATCACCGCGGCGTTCTGGGATCATCCGGGGCAGGTGCTGCGCAGTTTTGCGCTCGGCGAGCCGAATAGGCTCTATCGCGACCTACATGCGGCGGCGGATGCCGCCTTCGATGCGATTGCGTCGGTGCTGAGGGCCGGCGCGACTCCGGCGCAGGTCGTCGATGCGTCCGGCGTGATCGAAGACGCTGGGTTCACGATCATTGACGATCTTCTGCACGGGTACGGAGGTGGCTATTTGCCGCCAATTCTCGGCACCAAAAGCCGTCCAGCGGGTCCGGTACCGGACGATCCGTTCCGCGTAGGCCAGACCGTCGTGATCCAGCCCAACGTGGTGACGCGCGACGGAAAGGCCGGCGTGCAGACCGGCGAGATGGTCTTGATCACCACCACTGGAATCGAGCGAATGCATTCATTGCCGCGCGGCTTCCAGACTATTTGAGCTGTTCCACCATCCAGTCCGCGCTTTGCGACCGCCAACGGTAGGCGCGGTTCGTCGCAATGTGGTTGCCATCCTCGATCATCATCAGTTCAACCGGCCCCTTCGCTTCCCGTGCAAGGCGCTCGGCATCTTTCGCCGGGACGATGCGGTCGAGCCGGCCATTCACGATGAAAAGCGGGCAGGTGATGTTTTGCGCGACGCCTTCCAGCGAGAGCGTTGCAGCGTTCTTGCGAGCTTCGTCCTGCGTCTTGCAGTGGCTGCGCACGCGGAATGCTTCGCGGGTGAGTTCCGGCAGGCCGTCCCAGGCTGCGCCCCAGTTGAACGGTCCACCCAGCGCGATGCAGGCCTTGATGCGTTTGTCGAAGGCTGCCGCACGCGGTGCGTAGTAACCGCCAAGGCTTACGCCCCACATGCCGGTGCGCTTGGCGTCGAGATCGTCGCGCTTTTCGACGAAGTCGAGCACAGCCTTCACCGGCACCTCGTAGTCGCCGCGGATCGCAAAGTCGTATTGGGCTTCGCCCTGTCCGGGGCCTTCGAAGATCAACGTAGCAATCCCGCGCGCAAGAAACGGTGCCTCGTAGGCGTCGCCTTCTTCCTTGGTGGAATCGAGCCCGACCGCCATCACGAGGACGGGGGGCTTATCGACGCCTGCCGGTTTGCGCAGGATGCCGGCGAGCATCTTGCCCTGATAGGGGACCGCGACCCGTTCGCCGGGTGGTCGGAGATAGGGAAGCGCGGCCTGCCGGCATTCGATCTGTTTCTTGTGTGCGGCCTTCATCTGCGCCTGGTCATGCACGAACAGGAATGACGCAAAGTGATAGTAGACGCCGGCGCGCTGCAGACACTCGCCGGCAGTCAGCGGGCGTTTCTTTGCAAGCGCCTCGCGGCCGAGCTGCTCATGGTGTGCGGCGCGTTTCGACCAGGCACTGCACCACTCGTCGTAGGATGCGATTGAATTCGTGACCTCTTCGAAGTCGGTGAGCACGACGCCGTTGGCGACAAAACGCGGGCCCCAATGGGCAATGGCAGCCTTGAGGCGGGGATCGGACGACATGCGCCTTACAGTCCTTGTTTCTTGAGGGTTAGCTGGCTTTTTCGTCGCGACGATACCACGGCATGAAGCGACGCGTGCTCCAGCTCACCAGCAACTCAAAGCCGACGCCGAAAGCGGCAAGCAGCAAGACGCCGACGAAGGCTTCGTTGTGATGGTACGAGCGCGAATTGTAGAGGATGTAATAGCCAAGCCCGCCGATCGAGATGAAGAACTCGGCCACCACCGCGCCGATCAAGGCACGTCCCGCGGCCAGCCGGAATCCGGCGAGCAGGTAGGGCATCGAGGACGGCAGCACGATTCCGATCAGCATACTCAGCCGGTTTGAGCGGAACGAGCGCGCGACCTCCATGTATTCGCGCGGCACCGAGCGGGCACCATCCGCGACATTGACGATGATTGAGAAGATTGCGGCGAAGATGATGGTGGCGATGCGGGTCGCGCTGGAATAGCCGAACCACAGTGAGAACAGCGGCAGCACGATAATCATCGGCATCGCGTAGAAGCCATTTACGTAGTGGCGGATCGCGCGGTCGAACGCCGTGCTGCGGCCAATGAGCAGGCCAATAATCGTTCCGAAGACGAGCGCGATCGCCAGACCTTCCGCCACAGCGGCCAGCGTTGCGCCGGTGGCTTTCAGAAACGCGGGATCGGTGATGACTCGCGGAATCGCCATCACCACCGTGCTCGGTTTTGCGACATAGGCTGGCGCCAGCGCACGCACCACGAATTCCCACGCCAGCAAAAGTACGATGCCTGTGAGTAACCGCGGCAGGAACGTCGTACGCAATCGCTCGGTCAGTGGCGGCCCTTTCTGCGCGCTGACGAGCGGTATGGAGACGGTAACGGTGGATTCGGCCACGGCTCAATTTCTCCAGCGCGCGAAGTGGTGCTCGATCACGAGGCCAAGCCGCATCAATCCGACGCCGACCAGGCCGATGACAAAAATTGAAGCGAATACGCCAGCGGTGTCGAAATTCTGCGACGCGCCCATAATCAGCTGGCCGAGCCCGGTTGAGCTGAGGAAGAATTCGGCAGCAACCATTCCGACCAGCGCGCGTCCGATAGCCTGGCGGACGCCAGTCATGGTGTAGGGCAGTGTGTAGGGGAGCATCACCTCGCGCCACAGCGACCACTCGCTGGAGCGGAAAGACTTTGCGACCTCGATCAATTCCGGCTTAATACTGCGCGCGCCTTCGACTGTGTTGTAGAGCACGGGAAATACGGCGAACAAAAAGACCACAAGCACCTTGGGCGCAAAACCAAAGCCCATTATTGACAAGATGAACGGGATCAGCGCAACCAGCGGCGTCGCGTAGATGATCATAATGTAGGGCTCGATGCCGATGCGCAGTGCTCGCACCCGCGCGAGCAGCATGCCGAGCGGCGTGCCGACCAGCAGCGCAATAACAAAGCCGGTGAAAAACAGCGTCGCTGAATCGGCCAACTGTTTGATGAAATCGCCAGCGACGATCAGCTGCCACAACCTGCGAAGAGTCTCGCTGAACGGCACCATAAAGGCTGCGCTGGTACTGCGGCCGGCGGCTTCCCAGAGCGCGATGCCGACAAGCAGGCTGACCCAGAAAGGAACGTAGCGGCGGATGGCTTGGTTCACGTCTGTCACTTGTTCTCTGTCGACGCCCGCACCGCAGGCGAACCAGCGGCCCGGAGAGCGGTCATCTTGCGCACTGGGATGAGGTCCCTCGTTTCCACGAGGGACCTCACGTTGCACCGTGACGCCAAATCAAGTCGCCTACTTCACCATCGCGTTGGCATCTTTCCAGATGCTTGCATCGACGAGATTGTCGAACGTCACCGGCTCCTTGTCAGGCTTAATGGCACCGATCTTCTTCATCAAGCTGGCGGTAGCTTCAAGTTTGTTGCGCGGGAGACCGTCGTCCTTGACCGCCCAAAATTCGATGCCAAGAAAGTCTTTCAACGCGTTTTTGTTTACTTCCTTGCTGTGGCCGGTGTTGGTGGCGACCTCGGCGACCGCATCGGCGTTTTTCGGGTCCTGCATGAACCGCGCGGATTCGACCATGCCGGCAACAGCACGTACGAAAGCGTCGCGATTGGTCTTCACGTTGTCCTTGCGCGCGACCAGCATGAGGTAATGGCTGGTGGGATTGGTGTTCTTCATAGCCAGCAGGATATTGAGTTTCTTGCCCTGCGCTTCGATCTCGGCGAGGTCGTCGAGATGCAGCACGGCATAATGCAGTCGGCCGGCAATGAGTGCCGGTCCGGGGCCCGAGCCAAGCGCAACCTGTTTCACATCCTCGATCTTCATGCCGGGGCAGCCGGCGGTGAGCATCGAACGGAGAGCAACCGAGCGCGCGCCATTGATCGAATCGACGCCGACGTCCTGGCCGGCCATATCCTTGCAGGTCTTGCCGGCCTCGCTGGCGCCGATGACCCAATCCGGATTGGGCATTCCGTAAAGGGCAACAAGCGGAACGTCGGCGTTGGAGATCTGGTTGATGACCGGAGGTGTCGGCGACCAGGCCAAGTCGACGTCGCCGGCGACAACCGCGCGCGCCGCGGCGGTGCCGTTGTCAAACGGCCGGATTTCAACGTTGGCCCCGTGCTTTTTGAAAAAGCCCTGCTTTTCGGCGACATATGCGATTGTCACTGAAAAGATCGGCGGTATTCCCGGCAGAGCGATTACGAGCTTTTTGCCTTGCGCGGCGGCGGGGCCGGCACCCGTCAACATTGCTCCCACGAGCATGGCGCCGGCTATCAATGCGGATGATCTGCGGATCATGGAATCCTCCCTTCAAGCGTCATTTTCTTGTTCAGCGTTCGAGTTGGAATTCAGCTTCGCGGGCTTCGCGCATCAACGTGTTCCACACCCTTTCGCGCAGCTCCGCAAAGCGCGGCTCGCGCAGCGTTTCGCGCGTGCGCGGGCTGGGGAGGTCGATCGTTATCGTCTCATGGATGCTCGAGGGCCGTCCCTTGAGGACGATTACACGATGGCCGAGCAGCACCGCCTCTTCGATCGAATGCGTGACGAAGATCATCGCGGTCGGGCGCTGGTCCCAAATGCGCAACAGCTCAAACTGCAAAATTTCGCGGGTCTGCGCGTCGACAGCCGCGAATGGTTCGTCCATCAGCAGGACATTGGGCTCGACCGCCAGCGCGCGGGCGAGCCCGCATCGCTGCTGCATGCCACCGGACATCTGATATGGGAACGCATTTTCGAAGCCGCCTAGCCCGACCAGCTTGATGAACTCCGGCACCTTGCGTTCGATATCGGCCTTCGGTGCGCCGGCCATGCGCAGGCCGTACGCGACGTTTTCGAACACCGTCTTCCAAGGGAAAAGCCCGAAATGCTGAAAGACCATTGCAACACCGGCGATTGGCTCGGTGACGCGCTCCTGCCCGACCCATATCTCACCGGCATCGTGCGGCAATAAACCGTCGATGCAGCGAAGCAGTGTCGTCTTGCCGCAACCAGACGGTCCGACGATCGCAACGATCTCCCGTTCGCCGACGTCGAAGTCGATATTGCGGAAGACTTCGAGCGCACCATAGTGCTTGCCGAGTCCTCGGACACGGATGCGTGGCTCGTCCTTGGCGGTCTGCGAGGCAGGTGCCTTACGGATAGCGGAAGCCGCTGTTGTCTGACTCGTCACTCTGCTGCCTGCCTTGCGGATTTTGAATTGACCTTTGCCCAGTAGTCTTCGGCCTGCTTTGAACGTTTCAGGGCATCGAAAGTCTCAAAGCCGGGTGCCATCGATGCATCAGTTCCAGCCATGATCTGATGATGCTCAATGTTCAGCGTGCGGAGCCAGCGCTGCTGCCCCATCGTGATCGCGACGAAATAGCCTATCTCAACCAGTTCCGGCTCGCTGAAGTGCTTATGCAGGCGGTTCCACAGCTCGTCACCAGCAGGGAGATCCCAGGTGATCGCTTCGGCGTAAGCCAGCGCAGCCTTCTGGCGCTCGTCGTACCGCGTTGAGCTTTCAAAGTTGATCAGGTCTGAATAGTCATCTTCCTTGAGGCCGGATTTTGCCGCCTTGATCGAACGCTGGTTGCCGCAGAATTCGCAGAGGACGGAGCGCGAAACGTATATGCGGCACAGCTCCTTTATCTTGTGATCGGCGACGCCGTTCTTGAACACGTCGCGCCACGTATTGGCAAACGACCAGAATGTCGCCGGTACATGAGCGCGAATAGCCTGACTTTCCGGGCGCGGCGTTCCCTCGCGCGCGCAGCGTTCGAATTCAGCAGTCATGGCAGGGTCGCCGATCGTCGACGGATCGACATAGCTAATGCGAGGTTTCGACATCGTGAGTGAATCTCCCGGAAAAAATCACCACCACGACGCGGCACTGGCTGGTCGCGATGGCCGCGCATGTTGCCGCAACGTCGCCGCACGGGCAACGGCACGCGACTGTATTTCGGTAACCGTGCTTTAGTCGTGATCGTCCTCAAGACGGACAACGTTGTGTGGGATCGTGGGGCTGCAGCCCCTGATTGACGGGCGCTTTTCGAATGCCGCGGCATGTGTCACGCTGAATCGTTTCTTACCGGAAGCGATAGGTTACCAACCAGTATTCTTAATGCCGTGCAAGGTTACTCTAAAGTTGATCGAATTTCGGATACCACATTTAAACGCTACGAGTTCATGCGCTCTTCAGCATAGGCACAATTGCAACGGCGATATTAGTAATTCAATACTGCCTCGCCCCTAGTGTTCCGCCGAATAGACCGAGAAGAGTTCGGTCGCGTCGAAACGGGGCTTATCGCCGTGCGTGCCAGTACCATCGTAATGATCGGGTTCGCCGTTGTGTTCGGCTTGCTCGCTGTGTTCATCGCTCAGGTCTGGCTGAACAATCAGGCCAGCCTGCGTGCGAAGAACGTCGAACCGACGAAGGCGATTGCGTCGCAGACCGTCGTGGTCGCGAAGCAGCCGCTGCGATTTGGCACTGAACTCACTGCAGCGATGCTTCAGGAAGTGCCGTGGCCGTCTGACGCGCTGCCGAACGGCGCGTTTGGCAAGGTCCACGACATCATGGCCGGTGGTCGGCGCGTCGTGCTCTCCGCCATCGAAGCGAATGAGCCCGTGCTTGCGCTCAAGATTACCGGTCCTGGCCAGCGTGCGACCCTCTCTGCGCTTGTCAGACCGGGCATGAAGGCGGTGACGATCCGCGTCAACGATGTCGAGGGCGTTGGCGGCTTTGTGCTGCCGGGCGACCACGTCGACGTTGTACTAACACGCCAGATCGACAAGGGATCTGCCACGACTCAAGTCGTTCTGCAGAACACGCGCGTGCTCGCCGTCGATCAGACTGCCGATGAGCGTGCTCAGAAAGCCGCCGTTGCAAAATCCGTGACGCTGGAAGTCAACACCGTCGATGCACAGAAATTGTGGCTTGCGTCGTCGGTTGGCAGCCTCTCGCTGTTGCTGCGCAAGGCCGGCGAGACAGCGGAAACGAGCACGCGCAAAGTTACGCTGGAGGATCTGTCAAACCGCGAGCCGGTTGCTGAGAAGGGCGCGACGACGACTGTCGTCGTGACCCGGGCGGCTGCGAAGCAGGAATACACCGTCCCGGCCGAAGGACGTGGGGTCTCGGCTGAGACGGGGCGGAGGAGTGTGGCCTGGTAAGTCCGGGCTTCGGATCAATCAAGGGGTGGGGAGTGTGTCGTGAACAAGCATAATGAGACGAATGCCGGCTTCAGCTGGCAGACCGTGGACAGGGCCAAGAAGCACGGCAGCTGGCTGCGAGATCTTGTGATCGCTCTGGCCATCGCGCTGGCCTTGTCCATCGTGGGCATGATCGGCGACGCCTACGCGCAGAGCAAATCGATCCAGATCAGTGGCAACAATCGCTCTGTCATGGTGACGGTGCCGATCGGCAAGTCGGAAGACGTGCGCACGGATACGAGCTTCGTCAACGTGGTCGTCGGCGATCCGGACATTGCGGATGTCAATCCGCTAACCGACCGCGCTTTGTCGATCCTCGGCAAAAAGATCGGTACCACCCGCGTATCGATCTATGCCGAAGACAAGAAGCTGATCGGCATTTTCGACGTCGAAGTGTCTTATGACATCACCCGCCTGTCAAACGAGCTGCGCCGGCGTTTCCCCGGCTCGCAAATTCAGGCTTCGACGGTCAACGGACGAATCATGCTCTCAGGTGAGGTCCCTGATGCGGCCACACTCGATAAAGCAGTGACCATCGCGCGTCAGTTCGGGCCGGGAGTCATCAATTCGGTTTCGGTGATGTCGCCGCAGCAGGTCCTGCTTGAAGTGCGGTTTATCGAAATTTCCCGCACTGCCGGCCGGGAACTCGGCGTTCAGTGGAATCGCTTTGGCGAAAGCACCATTACCAACATCGGCAACCGGGTTTCCGCGAATAATCTGCCCCTGACGGCGGCAGCAATCGCCGGCGAAACGGCAGCAGGTGTCCTTTCGAACTCGTCTCCATTCGGGTTCCTTGTTGGCCGCATCGTAACCGGCGGCGCCACTACCGACGTGATGATCAGCGCCCTCGAGCAGAAGGGCATCGCGCGCAGTCTTGCCGAGCCCAACCTGGTGGCCTTGTCCGGTGATACCGCGAGCTTCCTGGCGGGCGGCGAATACCCGATCCCGGTTTCAGGTTCTTTCGGCCAAGTCACGGTCGACTACAAGAAATACGGCGTCGGCCTTGCCTTCACCCCCACAGTGCTGGGTGGAGGCCTGGTCAACATGCGTATTGAGCCGGAAGTCAGCCAGATCGACACGACTCGTTCGGTGACGGTGAGTCAAGGCATTTCTGTGCCGTCGCTGATCGTGCGTCGCGCTTCGACGACGGTGGAGCTGCGCGACGGCCAGAGCTTTGTGATCGGCGGGCTGTTGCAGAGCGACGGCAAGAACGCGATCGAGCAGTTGCCATGGATTGGCAGCGTGCCTGTTCTCGGCGCCCTGTTTTCGAGCAAGTCCTATCAGAAGAACGAGACAGACCTCGTCATCATTGTTACGCCGCACATTGTACGTCCGGCGCGGCCTGGCGACGAGATCAAGGCTCCGACCGACGACACGTTGCCACCGAATGACGTCGACTTCTTCCTGCTCGGGAAGAACGAGGTCACGCGCGAAGAGGCAAAATCGCTGACGCCCAAGACGGCGCGTATCGCGGTTGCCGCGGACCAACCGTTCACCGGTCATATGCTCGATCTGCCGAAGGGGGAATCCAATGCGGCCATCCAGTAAAGCAATGCGCGCGCCTGCGCTCGCCATCGCGCTCGTCATTCTTGGCGGCTGCTCGGAGTACATTGATCGCCGTGAGACCATTGCCTTGTCCGGTGGCAATGCCGTTGCGACCGACGTCGTGACGCACATGGTCGATCCGTGGCCGCGCGAAAGCGCCAACCGCAATATCGCGTTCAACGGCGCGAGGATTGAAAGCGCGTTCGAACGTTACCGCACCAACAAGGTCACCGCGCCGCGCGGTATCGGCACCTCCAGCACCTATCAGGATGCCGCACCTGCTGCCGGCCCAGCTCCTGTTGGGCCCACTATGACCGCGCCGGCGGCGTCCGTGAAATAAGCAAGTCTTCGGTCGTGTCATGCGGATTGGACGCAACGCCAATATGAATCGGACCCGCGTGGTGGTTCTTACCGCCGACGCGGAGTTCGACAGTTCGGTGCGTTCGACCTTTGCCGCATCGTCGGCGATCGAGCTTTCGGTCGTGTCTGGCCGTCTCGCCGAGCAAGGCGACACTCTCGAGTTGTCTGATGCAACGGTCGTGGTGCTCGACTTCGATGCCGGCCGCGCGGAAGAGATGGCCGCCCTCGCACGTCTGATGGCACGCATTGGTAATTGGCCACCCGTCGTCGCGGTGACCCAAAAATTCGATGAAAACGTGGCGCGCGTTCTTCTGCAGATGCGCGTTGCTGATTTTCTAGTCAAGCCGGTCGAGCCGATCGATCTGGTCCGCGCCTGCGCGCGCGTGTCCAAGGGCGCCGGGGGCGGCGCCGAACCGACTGAAGCCAAGATCTACACTTTTTTGCCTGCCGTTGGCGGTGCGGGCGTGACGACGCTTGCCGTGCAGACGGCGATGATTTTGCTTAACAGCGGTGGCCCGCGCGCGAAGCCGTCGACCTGCCTCGTCGACCTCGACTTTCAGCATGGTGCGGTAGGCGACTATCTCGGTCTCGAGCCGCGCCCCAACCTTGCGGATATCTG
>JACZDD010151019.1_pt1 | contig 11304 bp, 10 predicted proteins | sample 8641771 | NCBI WGS metagenome assembly JACZDD01 (sample SAMN15324614, study PRJNA640507) | soil metagenome | isolation source: intercropping peanut in the second line | place: China: Luxin town, Laibin City, Guangxi Province | collected 2019-07-25 | depth 10cm m | reverse complement strand
GCCTACCTGTATTACGCGATCCGCCTGATGCGGCCACCCGACGAGCGCTTTGCGATGAGTGCGTTCGGCTACTCGATCATTTACCTGATCGCCCTGTTTGGCTTCCTGTTGGCCGATCATTGGCTGGCCACGCCGATGCTGCGCGTGGGCGGCTACGTCCTGCAGAAGATCGGCTAAGCTGGCGCGGCGGCGCGGGTGGGGAGCCTGCGCCGCGGATTGAGCGGGGGCATGGGCCCCGGCCCGGGAGGTCAACGGCGCTTGAACGTGGTTCTGCTGGTGGTGGCGATCGCGGCTGCGATGGTCAGCATTGCGCTGGCGGCGTGGACGTTGCGCGGGCAGCGTGGCGCCCTGCAGGCGCTGCGGACCAGTCGCGAGCGCTACATGCTGGTGGCCGAGGGCGCCAACGACGGCATCTTCGATTTCGACGTCGTCAACCGCAAGATCTTCTTCTCGCCGCGCGTGTACGAGCTGCTGGGTTACTCCGTGGCCGAACTGAACAGCCCGGATGGCCTGAAGGCCATCATGACGCCGGAGGACTACCAGGTCGCGCACGACGCCCTGTACGGGCACATGCAGCAGGGACGTCGCGACGAGCTGCAGCGCGTGATGCGGCTGCGCGCCCGCGACGGCCGGGTGCTGACGATGCTGGCGCGCAGCGTCACCCAGTACGCACCCGATGGAACGCCCATCCGGACAGCGGGCTCCTACACCGACATCACCCAGCGCCTGCGCGACGAGCGCCAGCTGCAGATCGCGGCCAGCGTGTTCGAGGCCGGCAGCGATGGCATCGTGATCAGCGACGCGGGCCAGCGCATCGTGTCGGTCAACAGCGCCTTCATGCGCGTGACGGGTCATGCGCGCGACGACCTTCTTGGCCGGTCGGTGCACGAACTGCAGATTCCGTCCGCGGCCACCAGCGCCTGCGCCCAGGCCCTGCGCAGCGCCGACAAGTGGAGCGGCGAGCTGGCCTGGCGCCGGCGCAACGGCGAGGGCAAGGCGCTGGACACCTCGGTGGTGGCGGTACGCGACGCGGCCGGCAAGGTCGCGTTCCACATCCACGTCTGCATCGACACCGCCGAATTGCGTTACGCGCAGGCGCGCATCCGGCACCTGGCGTACTTCGACCCGCTGACGGGCCTGCCCAACCGCACCCACATGCGCGGCCAGTTCGCGCAGGAGCTGGCCGCCGCGCGGCACGGCGCGCAGCCGCTGGCGGTGGTGTTTTTCGACTTGGACAATTTCAAGGAGATCAACGACACCGCTGGCCACAGCATTGGCGACGACGTGATCTGCACCGTGGCGCAACGCCTGAGCGAAAGCGTGCGCGAGGGCGACGTGCTGTGCCGGTTTGGCGGTGACGAGTTCCTGCTGCTGCTCCCAAACGCCGATGCGGCGGCGGCCGAAGCGATGACCCGGCGCTTGCTGGAGCGCATCTGCCAGCCCGTCGAAATCGAAGGTCGCGCGCTGGACGTCGCAGCCAGCGCCGGGTTCAGCGTGTTTCCCGACGACGCCGGGGACGAGGAAAACCTGGTGCGCGAGGCCGATACCGCGCTGTTCCGCGCCAAGGCCGAAGGCGGCAACACGGTGCTGCGCTTCCTGCCGTGGATGGGCGAGGCGGTCAGCTGGCGGCACGACATGCAGACCGCGTTGCGGGCCGCGCTGATCCGCTCGCAGTTCGTGCTGCGCTACCAGCCCATCGTGGATGCCCGCGCCCAGCGCATTCGTGGCGTCGAGGCGCTGCTGTACTGGAACCGACCGGGCATGGGCGTGGTCGGGCCCAGTGCCTTCATTGGCCTGGCCGAGGAATCGCGCCTGATCGAATCCATCGGTGCATGGGTGCTGGAGGAGGCGTGCCGCCAGGTTGCGGCGTGGAAGCACGCCGGACTGCCCGCGTTCTACGTGGCGGTCAACGTGTCGGGCATGCAGCTGCGCGTGGCCGGCATATTCCAGCAGGCGCTGGCCACGGCGATGCAGCGGCATGGCGTGACCAACGACGACTTGATGCTGGAGATCACCGAGCGCCACCTGGTACAGGACGTGCAGGGCGGCCTGCCGATACTGGAAAGCCTGACCGCCAGCGGATTGCGCGTGTCCATCGATGATTTCGGCACCGGCTATTCCAACCTCGAATCGCTGAAGCACCTCACCGTCAGCCAGATCAAGATCGACCGCATGTTCGTGCGCAACCTGATGACCGAATCCGGCGATCGCGCGATCGTGCGCTCGATCATCGCGTTGGGCCGCAGCCTGGGCCTGCAGGTGGTGGCCGAGGGCGTGGAAACCGGCGAACAGTTGCAGATGCTGCGCGAATTCGGCTGCGACCTGCTGCAGGGGTTCCTGTATGCGCGGCCGCTCGAGGCCGGCGCGGTGCCCGCGTTTCTGATCGAACTGGCCACCGGCCAGGCCGGCCGCCAGACTGGCGGCCGCGACCGGGTTGTGTTGTCATAGGCGGCTGCCGCGTGGTGATCCACGCGGGGCAAGCCGCATCCGATGGTGGTGTTTTGAACGTCCTGCTCGATTTCCTGCGCTGGTGGATCCCATGGGAGCCATCGGCCGTCGCGGTCATCGCGTTTGCGCTGGCGATCTGGCTGTACTGGCGCGGTGCGCGGCGTTCACCGCTCGGCGCGCCGCGCAGTCGGCAGTGGCTGTTCGGGACGGGCCTGCTCGTCATCTACGTCAGCCTGCATACGCACCTCGACTATTACGCCGAGCACGAGTTCTTCGTGAACCGCCTGCAGCAGTTCGGACTGCAACACCTCGGCCCGTTCCTGGTCGTGCTGGCGTATCCGGGCGTGACGCTGCGCCGCGGCTTGCCGCTGGCGTGGCGGACGCGCTGGCTGCGTCCGTCCGCACGCCGCACGCCGCTGCGCTGGTTGGCCGACTTTTTCCTCAACCCCTGGGTCGCATCGTTGCTGTTCGTCGGCGTGATGCTGTTCTGGCTGTGGCCGTCGGTGCTGTTCTACGCGATGCTGGACTGGCGCCTGTACCGGATCATGAACTGGAGCATGATCGTCGCCGGCTTGCTGTACTGGTGGCTGATCCTGGACAGCCGGCCCAAGCCCCCCGCGCGACTGTCGCCCGGTTTGCGCATCCTGGTTGAAATGCTGGTGATGGTGCCGTTGATCGTGGCCGGCGCCTACATCACGTTCACCACCATCGACCTGTACCCGATCTACAGCCTGTGCGGGCGCGCGTTCAACGGCATCACGCCCGCCACCGACCAGTACCTGGGCGGCCTGATCCTGTGGATACCGGGAGCGATGATGAGCGTGCTGGCGGCCGTGATCGCATTCGGCCACTGGCTGCGCCTCGACACCAGGGGCCGACTGCCGCGCAACCGGCGCCAGCGCGAACTGATCCGCGCGCGTGACGCCGCGGCGGCTCGTCAGTCCGAGGGGCCGGCCGAATTGGCGGGCAATACCGGGAAATCCACCTGAAGCACGCGGCCGTCCGCAAAGCGCAGGCTCACCGGCACCTTGTCACCCGGTTTGATTGGATGTTTGGCGTGGGTCAGCATCAGGTGGTAGCTGCCCGGCGCGAGCTTGACGCTGCCGTGCGCCGGAATGTCGAGGTGATCGACCATTTCCATCGTGCTGTCGCCTTGCGCGAGGCGCGAACGGTGCAGCATCACCGAGTCGTAATCCGGGCTGCTGGCGCTGGCCAACCTCACCGTCTGGCCGCCTTCGTTGACGAGCGTGGCGTAGCCCGCGCTGGGGAGGCTGGCCGGCAGCCAGCGGATCCACGCGTGCTCGACCCGCACGGTGGACGGGGCCGGAGTGGCCGCAAGCGTCGAACCGCAGGCTGCCATCAAGCCCGCGCAAACGAGCGCGCGCATGCGCACGCGGAATCGTGGCGCACTCATGATTGTTTCACCAGGATCTCCAGGTCGTGCTGGATCGCGTCGTTGGACGAGCCTGGCGTCGCCAACACCTTGGCGTGGCCGGCGCGATCGAACACGTAGATTGCGGAACTGTGCGTCACGTCGTAATCACCGTTGTTGCCCTTCGGCGTTTCCGGCTTGTAGAACGCACGGTAGCGCTTGGCCAATTGACCGATCGCGTCCCGCGTGCCGGTCAGGCCCACGATGCGCGGATCGAACGCAGTGACGTACTGGTGCAGCACCGCGGGCGTGTCGCGCGCGGGATCGACGGTGACGAACAGCACGCGCACGTCGCCGGCCGCCTTGCCCATTTTCTGCAGCACCGTGTGCAGGTGCACCAGCGTCAATGGGCACACGTCCGGGCAATGCGTGTAACCGAAGTACAGCAGCACGACCTTGCCGCGATAGTCGGCCGCGGTCACCGGCTGGCCGAGGTCGTTGGTCAGCTGGAACTTGAGGTCGGGCAGGTGGCCCGTAACGTCGTCGAGCTGCCATTGCGGACGGGCCGCGCAGGCGCCCAGCAGCAACGTGGCGAGCGCAGGCAGCAGCCAGCGGAAGCGGGAATACGGAAGATGCATGGTGATGCCGAAGACGAACGGTTCAACGTGGGATGATAGCGTGTGCGTGCGTGAGACCGCGCTTCAGCGCGCGGGTTCCAGCCGTTTCAGGAACACCTGCATGGCTTTCGCGGCCTGCACGTCGCCGCGCGCGGTGGCGCAGGCGATCCCTTGTCGCCACGCGTCGCGCGCACCAGCGTCGTCACCGCTCGCAAGGCTTGCCTTGCCGAGCAGGCTCCACGCCGCGGAATAGTCGGCGTCGAAATCCAGTGCGGCGCGCAGATGTGCGCTGGCTTCGGTGGCCCGGCCTGCTTCCAGCAACGCGGCACCCAGCGCATAGCGCAGCAGCGCCCCGTCCCGCGGGCCACCCAGTTGTGCTTGCAATGTTTCGATGCGGTGCATGCGAAGTGACGGGCGGGCGGGACGGAGTGCTGTTGTACCGGGTGCGCAGACGCGGGGTCGCGGGCGCCGCGCGAAGTGCGGGCTCAGGGACGATCGCCTTGCACGTCCCCGTAGCGCCAGTAGCTGGGTGAGGGCAACAGCACCGTCGGCGCGGACGGTTCCTGCGGCTGCTGGCCGCGCCGGAGCATGGCCAGCGTGGGCGCGTTCCAGATCACCATCCAGGTACCGCGGTACGGTTGCACCAGCCGTGCGTAGCGCAGGTCGTCCGCGCCCAGGCGCTCCGGATACTCGATGACCAGGCCACGCGGATGTCGTGCAGCCCAGTCCTGGAGCATCTGGCCTTCGTACAAACGCGCGACGGGCTGCGTCATCCGGCCGGCAAATTCGAATTGGCCGTCGTAGATGCCCAGGTTGCCGACGGCGTGGCCCTGCGCTTCGGCATGCGCCAGCAGTTGCGCGGCGGGCTGCATGTTGAACGCAGGATACAGCGCCAACGCAAACAGCGCGTACGCCGCCGCGCTGCCGATCAGGCTGGCGCTGGCGATGCGCCGCAGCTCGCCGCGCCCGGGCAACAACAGCAACACGCCCAACAGCAGGTACAGCACGCCAAACGGTGCGCACACCTGCGCGCAGTCGCGCAACCAATGGTCGTCAAGTTTGCCCGCGCTGTCCAGCGCGGGCAGTGCGAACATCACGATCGCCACCGTGAACGTGCCCAGCGCCAGCGGCCACGCGCCAAGCCACGCGCGCCGGGTGGCGGGCTGCGCGCGCGCGCGCATCAGGATCACGGCGGCGCCCATGATGATCGCGAGTGCGGGCAGCTCCGGCACCAGGTAGTAGGCCTGTTTGCCGCTGAACGCGCTGAAGATCACGAACGCGGGTACCAGCCACGCCAGCAGCGTGCGCAGCCCGGCATGCAGGGGCCGGCGCAACGCCAGCAGCCCGGCCCACATCCGCGGCCACGCCACGAACGGAAACGTCAGCACCAGCAGCCACGGCACGTACCACCAGAATGGCCGCTGGTGGATGAAGGCGTCCACCACGCGGCCGCCGGTCTGCTTGTACAGCAGGTTGTGGGTGTAGGCGCCGCCGCTGGCATGGGTGGCCGGAATCACCCACGCCGCCAGGATCAGGCAACCACCGATGACGGCCGCCAGGCCCAGCCCGTACCAGCGCGCCCGATGCGCGCGTGCCCAACTACTCCACCACGGGCCGAGCAGCCATGCCGGCGCGACGTGCACCAGCATCACCGGACCCTTGGTGAGAAAGCCGAGCCCGATGCAGACTGCGAAACCGATCCAGCGTGGCGAATCGCGCCGCCGGCCGGGTACCAGGCACAGCAGCGCGCCCAGCACCCAGACGGCCAGCAGGCCGTCGTACATGATCTGCAGGCCGTACAGGAAGCCGAACGCCAGCGCCAGCAACAACCACGGCGTGCTGCGCGCGATCCACGCGTGTTCGGGAAACAGGCGGCGCGCGAGCAGTTGCGCAAGGATCAGTTGCGTAGCGCCGATCAGCACCATCAGCACGCGGGGCCAGACGTCGTTGACGCCGAATGCGGCCCAGCCCGCGTGGATCAGCCAAAACAGCAATGGCGCCTTTTCCGGGTACGGTGCACCGTTGATGTGCGGCACCAGGAACTGATGGTGCGCCCACATGTCCCACGCCACCGCCAGCGCGCGCGTCGAGTGCAGCGGGATCGGCGGTTGCAGGAAAATCGCGATCAGCGCGACCGCCAGATACAGGGGCAGCCACCACAGCAGGCCACGCAGGTATTCGGATCGGGCAAACGCAGCTTCGGCCAAGGGGAAGTCGCCGCTGGCGCAAGAAGACGGTCGAATTGTAAGGGAGGCGGTTCCGCGTCAGGCCGCGTGCGGCAGTTCGGGATTGCACGGTGGCAGCCGGCGCAACGCGGCAATGACTTCGTCCGGCGTGATTGCGGCCACCCGCGTGCGGCGCGGCGGGCCGCCCAGTGGCACGACCGGGCTGCCGCAAGGGCTGCGCGGACACCACACCGCGGGCGACTGGGCACCAAACAGCACCACCAGCGGACAGCCCATCGCAGCAGCCAGGTGCGCGGGGCCGGTGTCGACCGACAGCATGCCGTCCGCGATTGCGGCCAGTGCGAGCAGGCGTCGCAGCGGCAGGTCGCGGGCCGCGACGTCGACGTTCGCCAGCCGTGCCTCGGCGGCCAGCCGGTCCAGCAGTGGTCCTTCGTTCGGCGTTCCGCACAACATGATGCGTGCCGCCGGATGATCTGCGCGCAGCGCGCGCAGGGCTGTCACCCAGCACTCCGTGGGCCAGGCCTTGTCGTCGTCGCGGCGCGGTCCGTTCCAGCGCAGGCTGCGCCTGTTGGCGGTTTGCACCAGCCACAGTGGCTCGCCCCTCCAGCCGCGTGCGCGCAACCAGGCGTCGCGATCGCGGCGATCGTCTGCAACCAGGGCCAGCCGCGGCGCAGTCGCATCCGGCCCGGCGGGCTCACGCCAGGCCTGCCCACAGGCAGGTGGCGGGTGTCCCGCCGTGCGCAGCAGGCGTTCGATCCAATGCTCGCCTTCCAGCGCTGGCGTAGCGGTGGCAAACACGCAGCGTTCCGGCGGCACCTGCGCCAGCGCCAACATCCGTCGGATCTTCGCCAGCGCGCGCGGTTCGGTTTCACATACGTGCACGGCTGCACCGGATGCGCGCTGCAGCGCCGCCAGCATCCGCCAGCGCCCCGGACTGAGGGCGAGTGGCTGGTGCCGCGCGCAGACCTGCAGCACGCGCGCGACGTCCGGATGTGCCCGGTACAGCGGCGCGCTCCACGGCCCCGTGCCCAGCAGCAGGCACGGCTCGCCATAACCGCGATGCAGTCGGTGCAGCAGTGGTGCCAGCAGCAGCATGTCGCCCAGCCGGCCGAAGCGGATCACTATGGGTTGCATGGAAGGTTGGTTTCGGCGCGGTCGCTGCGGCAAGTCAAGCCATGGATGGTTGTAGTGATGCGCGTTGCGTGGTGCCGGACGTCAGCGCGTCACGGATTTGGCAATGCGACGGCCGCGAACGGCCTCAGCGGCAACGCATTCCATGCGGCCGCCACTTCGTCAAGCGCGATCTGATCGACCCGGTTGCGCCCGGGCAAGCCGCCCAGCGGGATGATGGCGCTGTGGGTCGGGCTGCGCGGCAGCCACATCGACGTGGGTTGCGCACCGTACAGCACGATCAGTGGGCAACCCAGCGCCGCGGCGGCCTGCGCGGGCCCGGTGTCGGTGGGTACCATCGCGCTTGCGTGTTCGCACAGCGCCAGCAGGCGGCGCTGCGGTAGTCCGTCGCCCGCGGCCAGCACGCGCGGCAACGCCACGCTCGCAGCGATCTTGCGCAGCATCGGTGCTTCGGGCGGCGCGCCGCACAGGATCACCTTGAGGTCGGACCGGCGTGCAAGGATGGCGCGGACCAGCGCGATCCAGCACGCATCCGGCCACTGTTTGTCATCACCCAGCTGGCCCGCGCGGCCGCGTTTCAGGGTGCGCTTGTTGCCGGGTTGCACCAGCACCAGCGGCGTCGCGTCGCAGCCATGGCTTGCCAGCCACGCGCGCAGGTCGGCGCGGTCGGCATGCCGGACCACGAGGCACGGTGAATCGCGCGCGTCCAGCGCGTCGGCCGGCGACGCATCCGCAAACGCGGCCGGCGTCATGGCGCCAAAGCGTTGCCAGCGGTCGATCCAGTGCTCGCCACCCAGCAGCAGGCAGTCAGGCTGGGCGAACACGCAGTGGTCGTCGGGTACGCGGGCGCGCCGCAGCAGCCAGCGGATCTTCTCGATGGAATAGTCGTCGCACACGTACACCGGCCCGGGTGGTTGCGCGCGCAGCAGGGCGACCAGGTGACGTTGCGTGGCGTCCAGCCAATACGGGCGCTTGCGGCTGGACAACTTCAGCGTCGCCAGCACGTCGGGGTGCCCGGCGTACAGCGGTTCCAGCCAGCGGCCCGAGCCCAACACGCGGCAGGCCTGGCCGTAGCGGCGGTGCAGCATGCGCAGCAGCGGCGTCAGCAGCACCATGTCGCCAAAGGCGCCGAAGCGGATGACGAGCGGAGCGGCAAAAGTAGGGGGCATGGGCGGTTCCGTAGCCGTGCGCAAGTTTCGCGGAGTTCCCTGTCGGCAGTCTTTCGCTGCCGCGCATTACACTGCCTGAGTCCGCAGTCGCCATTTTGCCACCATGCCCGAACGGCCCCGAATCTCGGCCTGCGTCATCACCCTCAACGAAGCCGACCGCATCGCGGCCTGCCTTGATTCATTGGCCTTCTGCGACGAGCGCGTGGTGGTGGATTCGGGCTCCGCCGACAGCACCCGCGACGTGGCCGCGGCACACGGCGCGCGCGTGGTCGAGCATCCGTTCGTGGGGTTCCGCGCGCAGAAGGATTTTGCGGTGTCGCAGGCGCGCCACGACTGGGTGCTGTGCCTGGATGCGGACGAGCGCGTGACGCCGGCGTTGCATGCTGCCATCGAGGTTGCGCGTGACGGCGGGTTCGCGGCGGCGGGTTATCGCTTTGCGCGCGCGACCGAATATTTCGGTGCCTTCCTGCGCCACGGCAATGCGTATCCCGATCGCGTGCTGCGCCTGTTCGACCGCCGCCGGGGCGGCTGGCGCGCAGGGCGCGAGATCCATGAGCACGCGGTAGTTGATGGCGCTGTCGTGACGCTGGCCGGCGATCTTGAACACGTCGCGTACCGGTCACTGGACGACCAGTTGGCACGCTACCGTCGCTACGCGGCCATGATGGCCGCCGACATGCATGCACGCGGCCGGCGTGGCGGCCTGCACCACCTCATCGTCAATCCGGGCTGGCGTTTCCTGCGTGGCTACGTATTGCGTGCCGGGTTCATGGATGGCTGGCGCGGGTTCCTGTTCGCATGCATGGAGGCCGACTACGTGCGCGAAAAATTCGCGCGCCTGCTGCTGCTGCAGAAAGGCGGTGGTGCGGCGTCAGGCTGACGCCAGCAACGCGTCGATTCCCGACCGCAGGCGCGTGGCGAAGCCCGCGTTGTTGATCTCGAACCAGGCCCGCGCATGGCGGCCCAGTGCTTCACGTTCCGCGTCGCCCATGGCGATGCAGCGCCGCACCGCGGCTTCCAGCGCGGCTTCGGAAAAATGATAGGTGGTCGCGAGGTTCTGGCGACCGGTCCCATCGTACGCGACTGGCACGCCGCGCCCGGGTGTCACCAGTTCGTGCATCGGTGGCGCGTCGGTGGCCAGCACCACCGCGCCCACGCCCATGGCTTCGCCGATGTAGTGGCCGAAGCCCTCGGTTTCCGAGCAGCAGACGTGGAAGGCGTTGGCGTTCTGCAGGCGCCGCAATTCCACATCGTCGATGTAGTCGATGCGATGCGCGATGTTGGCCGCCGGCGCACTGGCCGTCGCGGTACGCGGATTCTGGATCACCGTCAGTCTCGGCCACTCCGGGTGTCGGCGCCACAGCGCCAGCAGGCGTGCCGTGCCCTTGTTGGTGCTGCGTCCCGCGAGGTGGAAGAACGTGCGTTCGCGCGGTACGGCGGCGTCCAGGCGATCGACACTGGCGAAGCCGATGGGTGCGCTGCGGCACCCCAGCGCCGCAAAAATCGGCTGCGCGTGCAGCGTCTTCAGCAGCACGCCATCGATGCGCGGCAGCAGTGCCACGTCCTTGGGCAGGCACCATTCCGGATTCGGGATCAGGAGGTTGCGCGGCGCGAACGGCAGGTCCTCCGGCCGCACGTGCTCCAGGAACAGGTTGACGTCGTAGCATTCACGACCGCGCAGGCGCCGCCAGACGTAGCGCGCGCGCAGGCGCACGGGGCGCGACCATTTGCGCAACTTGCCGCGGCGCAAGGTGCTGAAGTGCACTGCGTAGCCGCCGGCTTGCAGGGCGTCGGCAATCAGCTGCAAGTCGGTGGACAGACCTACCTTGTTGTCCCACGCGATCAGATTGACGCTGGTGGGTTTGTCGGTCATGGCAATCCCTCAGTCATCCGTGTCGGGTTCCGTGGCGCCGAATTGACCCGCGTCGTCCTTGCGCGGCGGCACGCAGCCCGGCACCACCGCGCTGCGGTTGAACACGTACCACTCGCGCCGATTGGCGTGGCCGACGTGGATCGTATCGGTTTCGCGCACGCAGGGCGCCAGCACCTTGCCGTAGGCGAAGATCCAGCGCCGCGACGGATCTTCGGCCTGCCACGCCAGCGCCCGCTGCAGTTGCACGTGCCAAGCCAGCTTGAAGCCGAAGTTGACGGTCTTCTGATCCAGCATGTCCAGCATCAACAGGTTCTGCTCCTTCCACGCAACCAGCGCAATCGGATCGCCTGCGGGCACCACGCTGGCGGTGCGCGTCATCACCGTGCGCGCCGAAGAGTAACCGTTGAGCAGCGGATACGCGACCAGCCCCCATGTACCCCACGTGATCAGCGCGAATGCGCACCAGCCCCACGTCGCGTGCCGGGGTCGCGCGAGCAATGCAGTCGCG
>JACZDD010235197.1_pt1 | contig 11306 bp, 9 predicted proteins | sample 8641771 | NCBI WGS metagenome assembly JACZDD01 (sample SAMN15324614, study PRJNA640507) | soil metagenome | isolation source: intercropping peanut in the second line | place: China: Luxin town, Laibin City, Guangxi Province | collected 2019-07-25 | depth 10cm m | reverse complement strand
TCACGAAGGCCGAGCCGGACGGAAGCCTCAGCGAAGTGCATCGGCAGGCGCAGGACGAGGCGTTCGTGCGGCTGTCGATGGACGTCCGCGCCGGCGAATACATCGAACCGGGCCGCTACGGTGAAACCAACGTGCTGCGCAAAGCCGATCTCGATCCACAGCGCGTGCTCGAGGCCGATCAGGTCTTGGTCGGGCGCAACGTCACCCGACGAACCTACAACAAGCGCATGCGCGAACGGCGAGGCTTCGAGGACGACATGCCGTCGGCCGGCGACAAGCTTGTATGCCTGCGCAATAACCGCAAGAAGGGTTTGTTCAACGGCGGACTATGGACGGTAAAGGACCGCGGCGGACGCAAGGGCGCAAAAGCCGGGATCATGACGATGCGTTTGTTGCCGGACGATGACACCGCAACGCGCAGCGTGAAGGTTTCCGTGCGATCGGAATGTTTTACTGGCGGCATTGAGCACGTCGACTGGCAGCGCCGCAAGCCTTACGACGAGTTCGATTACGGCTACGTGCTCACCGTGCACAAGGCGCAAGGCTCGCAATGGGACGACGTCGTGCTGTTCGACGAGTCGTTTGCCTTCCCCGAGAGCCGCGAGCGCTGGCTCTACACGGGCATCACCCGCGCGGCCAAAAAGCTGACGGTGGTGGTTTAACCAACAAGAAAATTTCGTTACGCGCCCCTAACTCAATTTCCCCAGCAGCGCGCAAAGGCTTGCCGCCTCGGCGTTCGAGAGCTTGGTGCCGACGTGTTTCTGGATCGCTGCCGCGTAGACGTCCCACATCTTCCTTTGCAACGCTCGCCCCGACGCTGTGATACCGACAAACTGCCCGCGACCGTCCACCGGGCAAACCATGCGCTCGACGTATCCCGCGTCTGTCATGCGGTCGATCAGCCGCGACATGCCGTATTGTGGAATCAGTATCTGCTTTTCGAGCTCGACCGGGCGCATGTGACCGTTCGGGTGGCGCGACAGTTCGAGCAGCACATCGTACCAGGGCAACGGCGGAAAACCCGCCTTTTTAAGGTCGCGCTCGACCGCGCCGAGCAGGCTCTGCTGCACGCGCACGAGTCGCGCCCAGGCGGAGGTGGTTTCCTCCGAAGGCTGTTTTGGCGCTGCTTTCGCCGCTACTTTCACCATGCCCAAAACCGCTAGCCGATTCATGCACTTGCATCAAGCTTGACAACTCAATGCAACTGCATTTATGTAGATGCAAATGCATTTAGATCAATGCATTTGCGTCTAAACCACCGAAACGTCCCACCGGGAGATCCACCATGAAACTCTACTATGCGCCTGGCGCATGTTCGCTGTCGCCGCACATCGTGCTGCGCGAGACCGGCGCCAAGTTTGACCTCGCCAAGGTCGATTTTTCCAGCCGCAAGACCTCTGACGGCGAAGACTTCAACACCGTCAATCCGAAGGGAGCCGTACCTGCGCTGCGAATGGACAACGGTGAAGTGCTGACCGAAGGCGCTGCGATCGTGCAGTACATCGCCGACAAGGCGGGCGCGACACAACTTGCGCCAGCAGCAGGGACCAGTGAGCGCGTGCGGTTGCAGGAGTGGCTCAATTTCATTGCCAGCGAACTGCACAAAGGCTTTTCGCCGCTGTTTAACTCAAAAACACCGGATGACTACAAGGCCATCGTGAAGCAGAACCTCGCCAAGAAGTTCACCTATCTCGACAATATCCTGGCTGGCCGCGACTACTTGATGGGCAAGAGCTTCACCGTAGCGGATGCTTATCTTTTCACAATCATGAACTGGCGCCACAATCTCAAGGTCGACATTTCGGCCTATAAGAACCTACAAGCTTATCTTGAGCGCGTCGGCGCGCGGCCAAAGGTACGAGAAGCGATGCAGGAGGAAGGTCTGCTCAAGGCGGCGTAACCCTCCAGGCGTTCAGAACGCACGCAACGAGCCCTCGCGCGGTGTGCGGGGGCTCTTTTTGCTTGGCTCGCGTGCGCTGCTTCCGTTGACATGTCCGATCTAGATCATCATGCCGGGTATAGCTGTCCCAAGGACGGCGCGCTTCGCACGCCTATGTCTCGGCCATCCACATCTTTGACGCGCTTGAGGATTTAAGACGTGGATGCCAACGGAAGTCGGGCTTGCTCGACTTCGGCAGAAATACTTGCAAGCGCGGGCATGACGATTCCATTTGCGGCGATTCCGCTCTAGCTTTCAGCCTTCGCCGCCTTTCTGTGCGCAAGAGGCATCACGACGAGCGCCAATGCCGTAAATAACGCACCGGCGAAGAAGGTCCCGCCAGGCCCGATCATGTCCCAGAGCGCGCCGGCGATGATGCTCGCTGCCAGCAGCGCAATGCCGCTCACCAGGTTGAACATGCCGATGGCCGTGCCGCGCAATTTCGGCGGTGCCGTGTCGGCGACCATCGCCGCTAGCAGGCCCTGCGTCAGGCCCATGTGGAGACCCCACAAGGCGACACCGAGGATCACCGTGCTCACATTATTTCCAACCGCCAGCACAAGATCGGCCAACACGAGAATCGCAAAGCCGACGATAATGACACGGTAGCGGCCGACGCGATCCGACAGCGCGCCGGCCGGCCACGCAGAAAACGTATAGACGATGTTCATCACCACCATCACGATCGGCACGAGGGTCAGCTGGAGCCCGACCGACTGCGCGCGCAGGAGCAGGAAGGCTTCGCTGAAACGCGCCAGCGTGAAGATGGCCGAGACACCGACCACCAGCCAGTAAGCCGTGTTCAGCCGGCCAAGTTCGGCGCGCGAGAACGGGGACCGCACCTTGCGCGAATCCGGCGGAAGCCCTGGCTCGCGCACAGCGAAGACGATGATTGCCAGCGACACGAAGGCGGGCACCACCGCGATCCAGAATACAGTGGTGAAATTGTCCGCAAGAATGGCCATGAAAACAATTGCGAGAAGTGGACCGATCACCGCGCCGACCGTGTCGAGCGATTGACGCAGGCCGTAAGCGGTGCCGCGCAAATCCGCCGGCGTGAGATCGGCCACCAGTGCATCGCGCGGCGCGCCACGGATACCCTTGCCGATCCGGTCGACGAAGCGCGCCACGGTCAGCCACGCAATGCTCGACGCGAGCGGGAACACCGGTTTTGTAAAGGCTGCCAGACCGTAGCCCAGCGCCGCCAGAAGCTTGCGCCGGCCGAGATAATCGCTCAGCGCGCCGGAAAAGATCTTGGTGATCGAGGCGGTCGCCTCCGCAATGCCCTCAATGAAGCCGACGGTCAGCGTCGATGCGCCAAGCACGGTCACAAGGTAGAGCGGCAGCAGGGCGTGGATCATCTCGGACGAGAGATCCATGAACAGCGAGACCAAGCCGAGCGCCCAGACACTGCCGGGAATTTCACGCCAGCGGAAAAGGGAGCGGGGTTGGTGTGGGGGCATGGCCGCCGCACTCTATTTTCCGCTCATTCCCGCGCAAGCGGGAATCCGGTCAAACGTCGCTATGGCGCGCTGGACCCCTGCTTTCGCGGGGGTGAACGGCAAATTTGTCAGCGTAACTTACGCCGCCTCTTTCTTCTTCGCGGGCGCGAAGCGGTCATAGAAACCCTCGCCTTTCGCGGCAAGATCAAGCAGCAGCTTGTTCGGCGCAAATCGTGCGCCCAACGTCTTCTCAAGCTTGCGGCACGCGGCGACGAAGTTCTTCGTGCCCATCATGTCGATCCATGACAGCGTACCGCCCGAGAACGGCGCAAAGCCGAAGCCCAGGATCGAGCCGACGTCCGCCTCGCGCACGTCAGTAAGCACTTTTTCCTCGAAGCAGCGCGCGGTTTCCAGCGCCTGTATGCCGAGCAGGCGCAGCTTCAGCTCCTCGATGTCGATCTTGTCCGGATCGAGATGCTTCGGCTGGAGGTCAGCAAGATCTGGCCAAAGCTTTTTAGGTCCGTTCGCCGGGTAATCGTAAAATCCCTTGCCGTTCTTGCGGCCGAAGCGGCCGCGTTTCTCGACCATCTCCTGCAGAAGCTTTTTCTGCCGCGCATCGATTGCCTTGGCACCGAGATCGGCCTCGGTCGCTTTCAGGATCTTCCAGGCCAGGTCGACCGCCACCTCGTCGTTGAGGGCGAGCGGGCCGACCGGCATGCCGGCCATGCGGCCGACGTTCTCGATCATGGCCGGAGGCACACCCTCGGAGAGCATAAGATGGCCTTCGCGGATATAGGTGCCAACCACGCGCGACGTATAGAAGCCGCGCGAGTCGTTCACGACGATCGGCGTCTTACGAATAGCGCGCACATAGTCGAGCGCAACCGCGAGCGCCTTGTCGTCGGTCTGCTTGCCGAGGATGATCTCGACCAGCATCATGCGGTCGACCGGCGAGAAGAAATGGATGCCGATGAAGCGCGCCGGGTCCTTAAACTCGGACGCAAGCGAGCTGATCGGCAGCGTCGACGTGTTGGAAGCAAAGATCGCCTTGTCGCCGATCACCGCCTGAATCCTCGCGATCACATCGGACTTGACCTTACGGTCTTCGAACACCGCCTCGATGACGAGATCGCAGTCTTTCAGCGCCGCGTAGTCGGCCGAAGGCATAATGCGCGCAAGCAGCTCGTCGCGCTCGGCGCCTTTCATGCGGCCTTTCATGACGCGGTCGCTGAGCGCCTTTTGCAGTCCGGCCTTCCCCTTGTCGGCTGTCTCCTGGTCGCGATCGATCAGCGCCACCTGCAGGCCAGCCGCGGCGGTCACCTGCGCGATACCGGCGCCCATGAACCCGGCGCCGACAACGCCGATCTTCTTCAGGTTTGTCGGCGGCTCGTTCGCCGGCCGGCGCGCCCCTTTATTGAGATCCTGCATCGACACGAACAGCGTGCGGATCATCGCAGCCGCTTCCGGCGAGCGCAGGATTTTCGCGAACCAGCGCGACTCGACCCGCAGCGCCGTGTCGATCGGCAGCTGCAAGCCTTCGTACACAACCTGCAGAATCGCCCGGGCGGCGGGATAATTGTCGTAGGTTTCGCGCCGGTAGATTGCGTTTGCCGCGGGGAAAGTCATCATCCCGGCCTTGGAATAGACCGGGCCTCCAGGCAGACGGAAACCCTCGGTGTCCCAGGGCGCTTTGGCCTTGCCGCCGCCCTTGAGCCAGTCCTTTGCGACCTTGATCAGATCGGCTTCCGGCACCACGGCGTCGATCAGCTTCATCGCCTTGGCGCGGTCGACTTTCAGCTGATCGCCTTTGAGGAGGAACTGCAGGGCATCGGCAGGCTGCAGCATGCGCGCGACGCGCTGTGTGCCGCCGGCGCCGGGAAAGAGACCGATCTTTATTTCAGGCAGTCCGAGCCGCGTCTTGGCGTCGTCAGAGGCGACCCGGTAGTGGCAGGCGAGCGCGAGCTCGAAGCCGCCGCCCATTGCCGTGCCGTTGAGCGCGCAGACCCAGGGCTTTCCGCAGGTCTCGATGCGTCGGTAGAGCTGCGAGAGCTTGCGGCTCTCGTCGAACACCATCTTGGCTGCCGCTTCCTCGCCCTGCTTGCGAACCATGTCGGTGTAAAGGCCGCGCATGCTTTCGAGCATGGTCAGGTCGGCGCCGCCGCAAAAAGCCTGCTTGCCGGAGGTGATCACAACGCCCTTGATCGCGGCGTCGTTCGCCACCTTGTCGACGACCGTGCCGAGTTCCGCGATGACATCCATGGTGATGACATTCATCGAGCGATCGCTCATGTCCCAGGTGACAAGCGCAATGCCGTCGCTGTCGACGTCGAGTTTGAAGCTGGCCATCGCGGTCCCTCGTTTCCTTGCGCTAGTACGGCTCGCCGTTCTTTCTCGTGTAACGCGCGCCTTTGTCGTCGCGCGTCACCATCATGTCGATGTCGGAATAAAACGCGCGCTCCGCAGCCGCGCGCGTTCCAACTTCAATGAACACCGCATCACGATTCGATTTGTTGATCAGACAATGACCGTTTGCAACGCCGGATTTCCACGCAGCCACGTCGCCTGGCTTGAGCACGATCTCGCCGCTGTCCTCGCACAGAACGACCTCACCCTGGAGCACATAGACGAGCTCGTCCTCCTTCTCGTGCCAGTGGCGCTGCGAGGAGGCCGCGCCGGGCTTCAGCGTGCAGATATTGACGCCGAAATGCGTAAGCCCGGCGGCGCGCGCAAGCCGCTTGCGCGAGCGCCCTTCCACCACCTTGTTGAATGGCGGCGGATAGCCGGTCGCGGTATCGATCGGAATCTTATCGATGTCGATCTTCGGCATCAGACTCGCTCGATGATGGTCGCAGTGCCCATGCCGACGCCGATGCAGAGCGTGACGAGCGCCGTTTCTTTGTCACGCCGCTCGAGTTCGTCGAGCACAGTGCCAAGAATCATGGCGCCGGTCGCGCCGAGCGGATGGCCCATCGCAATGGCGCCGCCATTCACGTTGATCTTGTCGTGTGGAATATTGAGTGCCTGCATGTAGCGCAGGACCACCGACGCGAAGGCCTCGTTGAGCTCCCACAGGTCGATGTCCTTCTTGGTCATACCGGCTTTCTTGAGCACCTTCTCGGTGACCGGGATTGGCCCGGTGAGCATGATGGACGGCTCGGAGCCGATGTTTGCAAATTGACGTATGCGTGCGCGCGGTTTCAGCCCGGCCGCTTTGCCCGCTGCCTTGCTGCCGATCAGAACGGCAGCCGCACCGTCAACAATGCCGGACGAATTGCCGGGCGTGTGAACGTGATTCACCGCCTCGACTTCCGGATAACGTTGCACTGCGACTGCGTCGAAGCCGGCCATCTCACCCATCTGCACGAAAGACGGTTGCAGGCTGGCCAGCGTCTGCATGGTCGTGCCTGGACGCATATGCTCATCCTTGGCGAGGATGGTGAGGCCGTTGACGTCTTTGACCGGGATGACCGAATTCTTGAAACGACCCTCGTCCCAGGCCTTCGCCGCGCGCTTCTGGCTTTCGACGGCATAGGCATCGACGTCGTCACGCGAGAATCCGTATTTGGTCGCGATCAGATCGGCGGAAATGCCCTGTGGCAGAAAATACGTTGTAACGGCAATCGAGGGGTCGACCGGCCAGGCGCCGCCGGAGGCACCGATGCCGACGCGGCTCATCGATTCAGCACCGCCGCCGATCGTCATTTCGTGCTGGCCCGACATCACCTCGGCGGCCGCGAAATTCACCGCATCGAGTCCAGAGGCGCAAAAGCGGTTGATCTGCACGCCGGGCACATCGTTACCGAGCCCGGAGACAAGCGCAGCCGCGCGCGCGATGTCGCCGCCCGCCTCGCCGACCGGATCGACACACCCCAGAACGACGTCGTCGACCAGGGCGGGGACGAGCTCGTTGCGATCCTTGACGGCCGCGAGCGTCTGCGCGGCGAGATTGAGCGCCGTCACCTCGTGCAGCGAGCCGTCGGCTTTCCCTCGCCCGCGTGGCGTGCGGATGGCGTCGTAAATGAATGCGTCGGCCATGGGGCCCTCCAATATCTGCCGCGCGTCAAAGGCTTCGCGCGATCAGCAATTTCATGATCTCGTTGGTGCCCGCGTAGATGCGCAAAACGCGCGCATCCCGATACATCCGGGAGATCGGATATTCGTCCATATAGCCATAGCCGCCAAACAATTGCAGGCACCGGTCGATCACTTTGCCTTGCGTATCAGTCAGGCGGTATTTGGCCATCGAGGCCGTCACGGTGTCGAGATCGCCATTGACGTGCCTTTCGATGCAATGATCGAGGAAGACCTTGGCGATGGTCGCATCGGTCTTGCACTCGGCAAGCTCGAACTGGGTGTTCTGGAATTCGATGATCGCCTGGCCGAAGGCCTTGCGCTGCTTGACGTAGTCGACGGTGAGCGCAAGCGCCCGCTCCATCATCGCGACCGCATGAACGGCGACAATCAGACGTTCCTGCGGCAGTTCCTTCATCAGCTGATAGAAACCTTGACCCTCCTCGGTGCCGAGCAGACTCGATGCCGGCAATTGCACGTCCTCGAAGAACAGCTCGGAGGTATCGGCGGAATTCATGCCGAGCTTTTTCAACTTACGGCCGCGGCGGAAGCCTTGCGCGTCGTCGGTCTCTACCACGAAAAGCGACGTGCCCTTCGCGCCGGCTTTCGGATCGGTTTTTGCGACCACTATGATCAGGTTTGCGTGCTGGCCATTGGTGATGAACGTCTTCGACCCGTTAAGTACATAGCCGTTTCCCGACTTCTTCGCAGACGCGCGCACGCCCTGCAGGTCGGAGCCAGTGCCCGGCTCGGTCATCGCGATTGCGCCAACGAACTCACCGGTCGCGAGCTTCGGCAGCCATCGCTTCTTCTGTTCCTCGGTGCCGTAATGCAAAATGTAAGGCGCGACGATGCCCGAGTGCAGCGGCGCACCGAACGTATCGAACCCGGCGAGCGCAAACTCGCGGTTGATCACCGCCTCATGCGCGAACGTTCCGCCGGCGCCGCCGTATTCTTCCGGCATTGAGGCGCAAAGAAGTCCGGCCTCGCCAGCTTTGTTCCAGACACCACGATCGTAAATGCCGGCTTCATGCCAGCGGTCGAGGTGCGGGACAAACTCGTCGGCAATGTAGCGGCGCGCCTGCTCCTCGAGCAGCACGAGATCTTCAGTCATCCAGTCCGGCCGCGGCAGATTGAGAGCAGTCATCGAGCGACTCGCCTTTCATCCACAATAAGGCCGGCTGCCCACGCGCGCGAGGGGGTCGCCATCACGCGTCTCGACGCTACTTTTTCGCCGGATCCTTCACGTTCTCAATCTTGTCGATCTCGACGTTTTCAGCCCTGCCATTAATCCTTTGCACCTCCCGGATATAGACATTTTGGACGATGTCACGGGTATCAGGATCGATCGAAACCGGGCCACGCGGACTCTCCCACTTCATGCCCTTGGCGGCCGCAATCAACGAATCGCCGTCAGCCTTGCCGCCGGTTTTCTTCAGCGCTTCGTAGATCAGATGCATGCCGTCCCAGCCACCGATCGAGAACACGTCGGGGCTGCGGTTGAAGTCCGCACGATAGGCTTTGACGAAGGCCTCGTTCATCGGGGAATTGTGTTCCCAGCCGTAATGAAAGACGGTCCGGATTCCGATCGCGCTGTCACCCATACTTTTGAGCGCGTTGTCATCCATCGTGATTTCACCCTGGCCAAGAATCTTGCCTGCGGGGAAGCCGCGCTCCTGCATCGCTTTGGTCATTGACGCCGGTTGCGTCCCGCCCGGGATAAAAATGAAGATGGCCTCGGGACCGACGTCTTTGGCGCGTTGCACGAATGCCGAGAAGTCGGCGCTGGCGATCGGCATGCGTACCGACCCGACGATCTCGCCGCCCGCATCCTTGAAACCTTTTGTGAACCAGGTCTCCGCATCGATCCCCGGCCCGTAATCGGACACCATGGTGTAGACCTTACGGATGCCGAACTTGTAAGCCCACTGCCCGAATGCGTTTTCAAGCTGCGGAATGGTGAGCGAGGTGCGAGCGATATACGGGGACTTGGTGGTGATGATCGAAGTTGCCGCATTCATGACCACCATGAGTTTCTTTGCTTCCGCCGAAACGTCACCCGCCCCCAGGGCTTCCGGCGTCAGCACGAAGCCAGCGAGAACGTCGACCTTGTCACGCACGACAAGTTCCTGCGCCAGGCGCTTGGCGACGTCCGGATTCGGACCACCGGTGTCCTTGCGGATGATCTCGATCTTCTTGCCGGCAACGGTGTCGCCGTGCTGCTTGACATAAAGCTTGATGGCATTGTCCATCTGGGCCGCCGCGTCGGCGAACTGGCCGGAATAGGACATGATCAGCCCGATCTTGACGGTCTGCTGCGCGTTCGCTGAAGTGACCGCCAGCAGTGTCGCCGCCGCAAAAAGCAAAGTCTTTCGCATGTAAGTTCTCCCGAGTGCCGTTTTTAAACGCGACGGCTCGCCCCGCAGGCTAGCGGGCTTTTAGGCTGGCGTCACGGAGCCCCTGGCATGCTGAAGTTTGCGATCTTCGATCACCTCGACAGCGATGGTGGGCCGTTGGGCCAATTCTTCGAAAAACGCCTGCGCCTGCTCGAGTTGATCGAGCAATCGGGCTTTCACGCCTATCACATGGCCGAGCACCATTCGACGCCGCTCGGCATGGCGGGGAGCCCGAGTGTATTCCTGGCAGCAGCGGTCCAGCGCACCAGCAAAATCCGGATCGGCCCACTCGTTTATGTATTGCCGCTCCATCATCCGCTGCGCCTCTATGAAGAAATTTGCATGCTCGACCATCTCAGCGGCGGGCGCCTTACGGTTGGTGTGGGCCGTGGGGGCGCATTGGTCGAGCACCCGCGTCTTGGCGTCGGTCCCGCGCTGGCGCCGGCGATGTACCACGAGGCATTCAGCGTGCTCATGCGCGCTTTTGAGGCCGACGTGGTCGACTTCGAGGGGCGCTTCTATAACTACAAGGATTATGTGGTGCAGATGAAACCAGTGCAGCGCCCGCACCCGCCGCTCTGGTACGGCGCGCCGAACGCGGACGCGATTGCATGGGCTGCACCCCTCGGCGTGAACGTGGTGTCACTGGGACCGGGCGCCCGCGCGCGCGCAATCAGCGATCGCTATCGCGAGGAATGGAAAAAGCTCGGACGTGACGGCGCGTTGCCGGGGATCGGAATTACCCGGCATATCGTCGTCGCCGACACCGACAACCAAGCGCAATCGATTGCACGCGCCGCCTATCCGCGCTGGCGCGAAGCAATCGAGCACCTTTGGCGGCGTGGGGGCGTGGATTTCGTCCTGAAGGAAATCTATCCAAACGATTTCGGCGCACTCGAGCAGATCGGCCATGGCATTGCCGGTTCGCCGGTCACCGTGCGTGACTACCTGGCAAACCTGCAGTCAGAAACAGGTGTGAACACCGTTTTGTGCCAGATGGTGTTCGGTGACATGCGTTTCGAACATGCCGCGCACTCGATCAGGTTGTTCGGCCGCGACATCATTCCGGCATTCGAATAGCGGCTCAACGGCTGTCTGGAATACTCCTTCGCGCGGTGTTACCACCCCGGTGCAATGCCGGGTTCCCAAACATGATCGTACGAAAGGTCGAAGCGCACGGTGGCGTCGATTCGCCGGCCGCATGGTTCCGCCTTGTCGTGGCGATGGCAATTTCCACCATCGGTGGGGTCGGCATGTGGTCGATCATGGTGGCGTTGCCGATGATCCAGGCCGACTTCGGCGTAGGCCGCGCAGACGTGTCGCTGCCGTTCACCATGGTGATGTTCGGCTTTGCCGGCGGCGGCGTGCTGATGGGGCGGCTCCGGGACCGTTTCGGAATCGCGGTCCCACTCGCCCTCGGAGCGCTCGCAGTGTCGGGCGGATATCTCCCGGCCGCGT
>JACZDD010144939.1_pt1 | contig 11322 bp, 14 predicted proteins | sample 8641771 | NCBI WGS metagenome assembly JACZDD01 (sample SAMN15324614, study PRJNA640507) | soil metagenome | isolation source: intercropping peanut in the second line | place: China: Luxin town, Laibin City, Guangxi Province | collected 2019-07-25 | depth 10cm m | reverse complement strand
CGCGCCGAGGCGGCGATTGAAACGCTGGCGGCGGCTGGCCTGATTTCCTGGGAGCGGCGTGAATTTGAAGAGCGCGATTTGGACGGCTGTTTTTTGGCGATCGCGGACTGCGAAGACAATGCCGAAATTTTCCGCCTGGCCGAGGAGCGTCGGGTACTGATAAATGCAGTGGACGATCCCGAGCATTGCCGGCTCAGTTTCGGATCGGTACACCGGCAAGGCGATTTGACGATTGCGATTTCGACTAATGGGGCCGCGCCCGCGCTAGCGGTTCGCTTACGCGAGCGGCTGCAACAGGACATCGGACCAGAATATGGAGAATTGCTGCGAATGTTGCAGGATGCGCGGAGCGAGATCGGGTCGCGGATAGCGGATTTCAGCGCACGCCGGGCGCTTTGGTATCGGATTGTGGATTCGGACATTCTGAGCAAACTGCGCCTGGGACAACGGGAAGAAGCCGAGCGTTCGCTGCGGCAAATGATCGAAGAAGCGCTTAAGCGGGAATCGACATAACACCGGCGAGTACGAGCGCAAGCGAGGTTAAGGCCGCGCCCAGCATGACCCATAACGTATCCCATGCTGTGAAGATAAGCAGCGCAAGACTCACGGCAGCGATGATATAGAGCGGCGGATTGCGGAGGGCGTCCGCACTCAACGGCAGCGTGGCGGAAAGGCTGACGCCCGCGCTCGCAATAACGATCGCGCGCAGGGCGCTCTTGGCACGCGGATCGTCGATTTTGCGTCTGGCGAAGAGTAAGAGCGGAATTACCAGAATCGCCGGCGTAACGACTGCCAGCCAACCGGCAACCGCTCCGGGCACGCCGGCGGCGAAATATCCGACAGCAATGAGATACAGTCCTTTGGGACCAGGAGTGCTTCGACCGACGACTAAGGCAGTGTTGAGCTGATGGTCGGTCAGCAGATGGCGTTGAACAACGAAATCATGACGCACAATCGGCAGAGCGGCGAGTCCGCTAAATGAGCTGAGTGTCGCTTTTAAAAGCAACAGATAAACCACGAGAAAATTCATTGCGCTGGCTCCTTCCAGAAAAATCCCGCGACTCCGGCGAGGAGAAGCACAGCCAAAGGCGGCCAGCCCGCAAAAAGCGATAACGCGATGGAAGCTGCCACGATGACGAGCGTCTGGAACAGGTGACGCCGGTCCAAATAGGGGCGGACCAGCAGCCAAAAGCTTGCGAGCAGAGCGCCCACCGACGCAGCCAGAGCGCCCGCAATGGCGGCCTGAAAAAAACGATTGCGGGACCAGGAGTCAAATCCGACGGTGACAAGAGCAACCAGCACGCAACACGGCACGGAAGCGACGAGAAGGGCAACCAGTGCGCCTCGCCAACCAAGCAGAAGCCATCCCGAAGCCGTGGAGAAGGCAAATAAATTGGTGCCGGGGGTGACGCGCGCCAGCGCGTAGCAAAGCCCGAACTGCAGCGTATCGTACCAGCGGCGGCGCTCGACGATCTCGCGCTGCAAGGCGGCGGTGGTCGCGCTGCCTCCGCCGAAGGTGAAGTTCCCGATGCGGAAGAAGACGGCGCTTAATTGCGCGAGCGAGGGCTTCACGCTAACAGCACTTCGCGTTCCCATACCTGGCACGATAGCGGCGTTCCGTGAATCGCTTCCATTCGGCAGCGGAGGCAGTGCGGCCCGTTAATGCAAGATGGCGCGCATAGGCACGCTCATCGGACAATTCACGCGCCAGGGAGAGAGCGAAGGAGAGAAGCCGCTTGAGCCGCTTCATACACCCTCCGCTTCGAGCCGCGAGGGAATAAAAGGCGACTCCGAGCTGACGGGGACGCGTGTGCCGCGCAGCAAACCGAACCAGACGCGCGCAGAATCAAGAACGATGATCGCGACGAGCACGAGGAATACGGCGCACACGATCGCATCGAGGCGTTCATTGAAGATCACCGCATGTGTTTGGGCAATCCGGGTCGCTGCGATTTTACCGGCGGCCAAAGCATTTTCAAGCGCGTCAGCATGCGAAAGAAAGCCCAGCCTCGGATCTTCCGCAAAAATCTTCTGAAGGCCGGCGGTAAACGTCACGGCCACCAGCCAGAGAAGCGGCGCGAGCGTAATCCACATGTAGCGGGCGCGATGCATTTTTACGAGAACGGTAGTCGCGACGCACAAGGCGACAATGCTGAGCAATTGATTCGAGATTCCGAAGAGCGGCCAGAGCGAATTGATGCCGCCTAACGGATCGATTACGCCCTGATACAGAAAGTAGCCCCAGGAGGCGACCACGACGGCGCTCGCGGCGATGGCCCCAGGCATCCAGCCGATTCTTCCCCAGGGCTTGTGAATATGGCCAAGCAGATCCTGCAGCATGAAGCGCCCGACGCGTGTGCCGGCGTCGATGATGGTGAGGATGAAGAGCGCTTCGAACATGATGGCGAAGTGATACCAGAAGCTGAGCAGCGTGTCGCGCAGGCCCGGTGTGTTGAAGACGCCGCTGAAAATCTGAGCCATGCCGAGGGCCAAGGATGGCGCGCCGCCGGTACGGCCGAAGAGACTGGTTTCGCCGACGCTATGGGCCGACTGCGCCATCGTGGCGGCAGTTACCGGATAATGCCAGGAAGAAATTGTGGCCACGGCCACCTGTGGCGTGGCGCCCACCACACCGGGCGGTGAGTTGACGGCGAAGAACACGCCGGGATCCAGCGACGCCGCGGCTACCAGGGCCATTACGCCGACGAATCCTTCAAGCAGCATCGAACCGTAGCCGATAGGCCAGGCGTGCCACTCTTTGGCGATCATTTTCGGCGTGGTGCCGGATGAAATCAATGCATGAAAGCCGGAGATGGCGCCGCAAGCAATGGTGATGAAGCAAAACGGAAAGATTTTACCGGCGAAGATCGGACCCGTGCCGTCAGTGAATTGCGTAAGGGGGGGTAAGGCCAGGCGCGGATGACTGAAGAAAATGCCAAAAGCAAGCAGGAAAATCACGCCCAGCTTGACAAACGTGCTGAGATAATCGCGGGGCGCAAGCAGAAGCCAGACCGGCAGCGTGCTCGCGAGGAATCCGTATACAACGATAGCTCCCGCAAGGGCGAGCCCGCTCAGGGTGAACCAGGAGGCCCAGGTGGGAGACGCCGCTACGAGCTTTCCGCCGTAGATGGTGGCGAGCACGAGCAGAAAACCACCAACGGAGCATTCCAGCACCTTGCCCGGGCGAATGAAACGCAAGTAGAGGCCCATGAGCAGCGCCACCGGCATGGTCATGGCGATAGTAAAGGTTCCCCAGGGGCTGCCGCGCAGCGCGTTTACAACGACCAAAGCCACCACGGCGAGCAGTATGACCATAATCAGCAGAACGGTGACAAGCGATATCAGGCCGCCTACCTTGCCGATTTCCTCGCGCGCCATTTGCCCGAGCGTCTTGCCATCGCGCCGCATGGAGCAAAAGAGAATAATGAAATCCTGTACCGCACCGCCGAGAACGCATCCAAACAGAATCCAAAGCATGCCCGGCAAATAGCCGAATTGAGCGGCCAGCGTGGGGCCGACTAACGGACCAGGACCGGCGATGGCGGCAAAGTGATGGCCGAACAAAATCCATTTGTTGGTCGGCTCGAAGTCGTGGCCGTCGCGCAGCCGCTCGCCGGGCGTGGCGCGGCGGTCATCGAGCAGGAGGACTTTCGCCGCGATGAACTTGGCATAGAAACGGAATCCGAGTAGAAAGAAAGACGCGGCAGCGGCTACCAGCCAAAGACTATTCACGGACTCGCCCCGATGGCTGGCGATCACACCCAGGCAGATAGCGGCGAGCACGGAGAGCGCCGCGAAGAACAGTACCGAAAGATGCCGGCGCATGCTAGAGACGAGCCACCGTGGCGATAGCGCTGGCCAGTAAGCAGGCCAATAACGAGCCAATGGCGAGACCCACGATTGCTCTGCTTGCAGCCGACTTACGGCTATCGTCCAGGCGAATGGCGACAACCGGCGCGGGATGGGAGGCGGGATTACGGCTGGGAAATTGCTCGGCGGCTTCGAGCGGCATTTCGATGACACGTTTCACGCGCGGCTCGAGAGAACCGGAACGAAGGTCGAGAGGCTTGCGCAAACCGACCGTCAGCAGCGCGTTACCGGCATCGGAGACGGCGCCGATGTGCTGGCGGGGAACCCAGATTTCGCGGCCGGTCTTGGCATTAATTACCTGTACTTCCGAGCGTGAGCCGGTCCCGAGGATCCACTCGTTCGGGTCGGCATTCTTAATGGCTGGGTAAAAGGCAAAACGGCGCGGACCGATATAGTCGAGCGGCGAAGGCACAAGCGGCGCTGACACGGTTCAATTTTAGCCGAGAGCGGGGCGCGCATGCTCTACACTAAGTTTTGAGACGTGTCCGCAAGGTATGAAAGTTTGACTTCTTCGACCGTAAGCGAAGTCGCCCTGGATTCACAGGCGGCGGCAAGACGCTCCTTTTTGCTCGTATTTTCCTGCACAGCAATTGGCGCGCTGGCGCAGATTCTGTTAAAGCAAGGCACGGCCCAACTGGGTGAGCACCATCTCCACCTCACTTTAAGCCAAGTGGCGCGCCGGCCGGAGATTTTTGTTGAATTTAGCCTCAGTGTCCTTTCTAATGCAAAGCTATTCCTAGGCTACTGCCTCTATGGAGTAATGACATTCCTGATGGCCGCAGCTTTGAAGGGGCGCGAACTCTCGCGGCTGTACCCGATTATTGCCTTGACATATGTTTGGGTCACTATTCTTTCGCTGTTTCTTCTTCCGAATGAACACCTGAACTTCTTTCGGAGTATAGGAATTGCGTTCATCGTGGGCGGAGTATCGATTTTGGGACTCAAGAAATAGGCATGAAGACGCCACTCAGCTCCATCATTCTGGTCCTGTTCGGTTCCTTCATCGGGTCGTTCGGGGCGGTATTTCTGAAACTAGGCGCGGAATACATGCACGGAAGCCTCAAGCGCATTTTCAGCAATTATTGGCTCGCGACCGGCATTGTTTTGTACTTGCTCTCGTCGGTGTTTTACATGATGGGCGTAGCACAAGGACAGTTGACGGTCCTCTATCCCATGGTGTCCATCGGGTATATTTGGGCGATTCTCTGGGCGCGGCTGTTTTTCAAGGAGCCGTTTACGCGAGCTAAAATCGGCGGCCTGGCGGCGATTATTGTCGGCGTGGCGCTGATTAATTTGGGGAACGCGTAGTTAGCACGTCAAAATCCCTTTCACGGCAACCGCCTAATAGTCGGGTGTCTCCCGCGCGTGCGGATTTAAGCGCTCGGTATTGCGGTCGATGGTCGATATCCCTTCGATCGCGCTCCCATTTTCTCGATTGGCCAAATATGCAAGCGCTACTCTTCCCAAAACGCTGTTTCCAATTCTTCCATTACCAGGGTAATATTAAATATGGCCATAGCGCATTCGAAGCTCACTGCCCAGGGGCAGATTTCCGTTCCCCTGAATGTGCGGCGAAAACTTGGTGTAGGTCCTGGTTCGATGCTGGAGTGGAAAGAAGAAGGGGACAAAATTGTCGTTCGGCGCGCCGGGCGGTTCAGTTCCGAAGATATCCATCGCGCTTTGTTCACCAGGTCGCCCCAAAGCCATAGCATTGAGGAACTGAAAGAAGGCATTCGGCGCAACATTAGGAAACGCCATGCACGCCATTGATACGAACGTTCTGGTTCGCTTGATTACGCGTGACGACACCCGCCAAGTTGCCGTAGCGGATGCCTTCGTAAAGAAAGGAGCCTGGGTGTCGATACTTGCGCTTGCTGAGACAAGTTGGGTGCTGACGAGCGTATACGACATCAGCCATAAGGATCTTGCACAAGCAATTGAGATGCTCCTCAACCATCAGGACCTGGCGCTGCAGTATTCCGATACTGTGGCCGCCGCTTTGAATCTTTACCGTGCGACGCCCGCTCTGGGGTTTTCCGATTGTCTATTGCTCGAGCTGGCGCGACGCGATGGCCATCTTCCCCTTGGCACATCCGACAGGAATCTTGCCAGGGTTTCGGGAACACAGCGGCTCTAATTGGGACATAAGAAGCTACGCGTGTTGGACAATTGGCAGAGGAACTTACGATGAAAAATCTACATTCACATTTAGCCACCCGGCCGATCCTGCTCGGTGCATTAGCATTATCCGTTGCTTTGGGGAGCGCTGTCGCGCAAAATCGCGCCATTGGGTTCAAGCAAGGCATGCCGTTCAGCGAGGGCGTCGTAGCGGGCAACACGCTCTACGTTGCAGGACAGCAAGGGCCCGACGCGCACGGCAAGGTAACCGGCACCGACATTACGGTGCAGACGACAAATACCATTGCTGCGATCAAGAAGATTGTGGAACAGGCAGGCTTTCAGATGACGGACATCGTTTCGGTGACAGTGTACATCGCAGATTTGAACGATGTGCCGAAAATGAACGAGACTTACAAGAAGCTCATGCTTGATCCGAAGCCGGCGCGCGCGACGGTGCAAGTGGCAGGGTTAATCGGCGGAGCTAAGATTGAGATCTCGGCAATTGCAGTAAAACACTAGCTACGAGCCGGCCGCCGCCGGCCGTTTTGCGATGTGCGCCCGCCATGTCGCCATGAAACTGGCGAACGCGTTTTTGGGGGGACGGCGTACAGCAAACACAAGAAGGCTGGCGGCGGTCCAGATGAAAAAAACTGCCGTGATCCAAGCGCGAATCCCCTCGCCGAAAAATGCGGGCAATATGAACTGAACCGCGAACAGAACAAACATGGCCAGCGCTTCCCACCAGGTAAATTCCATGTTGATCAAGAAAATCATCGCTACCGCGCTCTGACCGATGGTCAGCAGAAGCTCCATCTCCTGGGCGTCGTCGAAGACGATTGGGGTGGGAGCGCCGTGGCCCATGGAAAACACCACCGGCAGCATCGCGATCAGTAATGTCCATTGGTTAATGTTGCTCGAAGTGATGTTCATGAGCGCAATTCTGGCTTTGCGTTCCTGACGAGCGAAATAGAAAGTGGACGCCAATTCCGGAAACTCGGAAATCACCGGCGCAAGCCATTGGATCATGATGAAGCTGGGGAGGCCCACAGCTGCAGCGACCGCGACCAGGCTGCCAAGAAACGGTTCGGCAGTGAAGTAGATCAACGTGCCGCCTCCGGCAAAACAAGCGGTAATGGCAAGGATACGCTTCGTACGCGGCGCGCGAACAATCGAGCGTGGGATGGCTTCGAGGTCCTCGACGCCTTCGTGACTCTGCGGAGGCAAGCGGGTCAGCAGCACCAAATAAGCAACATAGAAGGCGACCAGGACGACCGCGTCGTAGAGATGGAGATTCCCTTTCCACCAGATAAAGAGAGCATAGATAAGCGGCAGAACGAGACCGACCACTTCGATGCTGTGCTCGGGATCGAGGTGAATCTTGCGGAGCGGCGCGCGTCTGCGGCGGCGATGGACGGTCGCAGCGGTGAGATAAATTACCGGCCACGCCAAGCCCGTCAGCAAACGTAACGCGCCGGTAAGGTTGGCGAGCAGCAGATCCGTTTGCTGTTTCCAGGCAAGGACGGCCTCCACGGCGAACTCAGGTAGCGTTTGCATCCAGGCGAGAATGGCGAGCGCGAATCCTTGGGCGACAAAAAATTGTGCGGACTCGGCGCCCCAGGCAATCAGCAAGGAGGCAATAAGGATGCACGGCGCCGTCCAGAGCGCGGCCCAAGGACTGGTTTCCGATAGCGACGTGGCGACCAGCAGCAGCGCGAAGCCGGAAAAACACCTAGCTGAATAGGACCGTGACATCTGTGTGTAGACGCGCCGTGATGCGCGAGTGCTTCTCAAACAACGGCGACTTGGCGGGAAAATCGGTGCGATAATGTCCGCCGCGGCTTTCTTCACGGGCAAGCGCAGCCACGGCAATTAATGACGCCACCTGGTGCATGTTCCGTAGCTCGAAGGCAGCGCGGTCCGGCAACGATAAAGGTGCGAAGCTGCGCGCAGCAAGACGCTTCGAAGCGGCCGCAAGCTCAGGACCGCTACGCAGCACGCCGCAGGAGTTCCAGGCAATCGCACGCAGATCGCGCTCCGTAATGGCGGGAAAGAGAGAAGCTGGTGGAACAGCCGTTACCGATGGCAATGCAGAGGCGGCGGTCATAGCCCGGCCCGCACGCGCGCCAAATACAACGCCTTCGAGAAGCGAATTGCTAGCAAGGCGATTCGCGCCGTGTACGCCGGTGCATGCCGCCTCACCGGCGGCAAACAGGCGCGGCAGAGTGGTCTGGCCGTCGAGATCCGTCTGAACGCCGCCCATCGCATAATGCGCGGCAGGACGTACAGGGGCCAGCGACTTCTCCAGATCGACACCGTAGGTCAAACAGGTCTCGAAAATACGTGGGAAGCGCTTGCGAATATAGCCGGCCGGCAAATGTGTCAAATCGAGAAAGGCGCTTGTATCGTCGCTAGCGCGCAGCTCCAGCACGATGGAACGCGAAACCACGTCGCGCGGAGCAAGTTCTTTCAGGGGGTGATAGCGCTCCATGAAACGCTCGCCGCTGGCATTGCGAAGATACGCGCCTTCACCGCGCAGCGCTTCACTTAAAAGAAAGCGTGGGGCGTTCGGGACGAATAAAGCAGTGGGGTGGAACTGTACAAATTCGATATCCTCCAGCATGGCTCCAGCGCGAAAAGCGCATGCTACGCCATCGCCGGTAGCGACGTCCGGATTGGTGGTATTTTCGAATACCCGGCCCAGACCGCCGGTAGCAAGAAGAACGGCGCGAGCTTGGATGGAAACCGTCGATTGCGTTGTGCTATCGAGCGCCACGACACCTACGACTTCGCCGTCGTGAAGCAGCAAGTCGGTTACGGCGGAAAAACTCTGAAAGGCTACGTTTTCAAGAGAAGCGGCTTTGCGGCGAAGCGTGCGGGCAATCTCGCGGCCGGTGGAATCGCCGTGGGCGTGCAGAATACGATTCCGGCTGTGCGCGCCTTCGCGAGCGAACAGGAGGCGCGTTCCTTCGCGGTCAAACGCGGTTCCCCACTCGATGAGTTGCTCGATGGCGGCGGGCGCCTCTTCGACAAGGGTACGCACGGCTTCGGCGTCGCAGAGCCCGTCGCCGGCCACCAGAGTGTCTTGCTCGTGCAGTTCCACTTCGTCGTCGTCATTCAGCGCGACGGCGATACCGCCCTGAGCGTATTCGGACGACGATTCACGCAGGCTGTCTTTGGCGATAACCAAAACGCGGCCGGCCGAAGCGAGTTCGATGGCGGCGCGAAGGCCCGCGACGCCCGCGCCAACGACGATGAAATCGGTTTGTACGTGCGGCTTTGAGGCGTCGATATCAATGTTATAGCAAGCTGGTCTTTTTCATCAGTGCTTAAGCTTGCCCGTATTAGGTCGCTGACGCTCCCGGCTCCGTATCAGGTTGGGAAAAGCCTCGAAACGGAGCCGAGAGCGTCAGCGACCTTGACTTTAGCGGATTTCGAAATCGATCAGTTCCTTAAGCAAGTGACATTGCGCACCGCTGCGTGCGCCACGAGGGCCGCAAATAGACCGGTTTTTTGATTGGGACCGTTTACTAAACTGAAGGAGCGTGTCCATGAGCACTGAGAGACCGCCGGACGGCTGGACGATCCGGCGGAAGCCCGTGCATCCGGGAGAGATGCTACGCGAGGAATTTCTGATTCCTCTCGGGCTGTCCGCCAATCGACTCGCAATAGAGCTGCGAGTGCCGGTAACTCGCATTACTGAGATCCTGCATGAACGCCGTGCAATCACCGCCGACACGGCACTGCGACTAGAGCGATATTTCTGCATGAGCGCCGACTTTTGGCTGGCACTTCAGAAAGACTACGACTTACAAACTGCCCGGCAGCCGACAGGAAAACGGATCGCTCACGATATTCACCCGCGTCCGAAGGATGCAGCGTAGCTGAGAGACACTCCGGCTGCGGCGCGGATGGTACAACGGGATCACATGCCAAGCTTTGCCGTCCAGACTGCGCAGCGACTGTATGAAAATATCGTGGAACGAGGCGCTATTCGCCGCGCGCGAGAGTTCGTTGGAGCGCGCTCCGGCAAGTGTTTCGCCGTAACCACGGAAGACGTGTGGCGGCTGCACGGCGAGAAGCTTCGTACGCAACTTCCTGATGGGCTGAATGTTCTTTTCTTCCCCGGCGGAGAGGCGAACAAGCGCTTCTCGCAAGTCGAAACATTGGCCGAGCAGATGCTCGAACGCGGCGCGGACCGCGGCAGTATTGTCATCGGATTCGGAGGCGGCATCGTTACCGATGTAAGCGGCTTTTTGGCGGCAATTTTCATGCGCGGCGTGCCGGTGCTGCAGATTCCCACGACCTTGCTCGCGCAGGTGGACGCAGCCACCGGCGGGAAAACAGGCGTCAATCTGCGCAATGGGAAAAATCTGCTGGGGAGCTTCCATCAACCGGAAGCGGTCCTGATCGATCCCGAAGTATTGTCCACCCTGCCCGCGAATGAGTATCGCGCCGGATTGTTCGAGGTGGTGAAATGCGGGATTATTCGCGATCGGGCATTATTCGAACTGCTGGAACGCGAGCCGGATCGAGTACTCGAACGGGAGCCGGCGGCCGTCGATACTTTGATCGCCGGAGCAGTAAAAATCAAAGCCGAAGTCGTCACGGCCGATGAGCGCGAAGGCGATTTGCGGCGGATCTTGAACTTCGGCCATACGGTGGGGCATGCGATTGAAGCAGAGACCGAATATATCCGCCTGCTACATGGCGAAGCTGTAGCCTGGGGAATGCTCGCCGCAACTCGCCTGGCGGAATTGTTGGGCATGCTGGCGAGCGGCGAAGCCGAGCGCATCCGGCGAACCATCTGCCACTACGGTCCGCTGCCTTCGGTGCGCGATCTGCAACCGGATCGTTTACTCGGGCGATTGGCGAGCGATAAGAAGACTCTTGCCGGAAAGGTGCATTTTGTGCTGCCCACCAAGATCGGCGAAGTCAAAATCGTGTCCGGCGTGGAGGAAACGCTAATACGCAAGGCGATCGCCGAAACACTCGAGCGAACTTCGTGAAGATCGCGGCAGGAACAACCCCGCCCGGAACGTCGAACGAACAGGAAGCGGCCGGATGGGTGCGGCGCATGTTCACCGAGATTACGCCGCGTTACGACTTACTGAACCATCTGCTGTCGTTTCAGATTGACCGTGGATGGCGCAAGGCGTTGGGGGATAGCCTCGACGCAGTGCTCGAACGCAAGGACGCCCGCATACTCGATCTCTGCTGTGGAACCGGAGACGTGTTGTTTCACCTGGAGGGCCGCGGCGCAGCGCAGATCGTCGGCGCAGATTTTTGCCATCCCATGCTGGTCTCGGCAAACAAAAAGGCCACCGCACGCGG
>JACZDD010049335.1_pt1 | contig 11353 bp, 12 predicted proteins | sample 8641771 | NCBI WGS metagenome assembly JACZDD01 (sample SAMN15324614, study PRJNA640507) | soil metagenome | isolation source: intercropping peanut in the second line | place: China: Luxin town, Laibin City, Guangxi Province | collected 2019-07-25 | depth 10cm m | reverse complement strand
TTTCTTCCGCGTAGCCGGACGGCGGCACCACAGTGACAAGCGTCATGTCGGCCTTGCCGATCACGCGAATATTCGCCGGCAGCGCGACGTCGGTGAGATGCTTCGAGTGATTAATGTCGAGGGTGGAAATATCGACGTCGATCGATTCCGGAATGGCATCGGCCGGACACACCACCTCGACGGTGTGGGTGACGATGTTCACCGCACCGCCACGCTTCACGCCCGGTGCCTGATCGGCGTTGAGCACGTGCACCGGAATGTGCACGCGAATGGTGGCGCCTTCCGACACGCGCAGGAAGTCGACATGCATCGGCAGATCCTTGATCGCGTCGAGCTGGAAGTCGCGCGGGATCACCCTGTGCTTGGTGCCGTCCACGTCGAGATTGTACAGCGTGGTGAGAAAGCGCCCGGCATAGATGCGCTTGCGGAGCTCATCGTGTTCGATGAGCACCATGATCGGGGGCTTGTCTTCTCCGTAAATCACGCCCGGCACTTTGCCGGAGCGACGCGCTGACCGGGCGGCCCCCTTGCCGCCTTTCGGACGCGCCGTCGCCTTCATTTCCTGGACGGTCGCCATTTTGAATCCCTCATCTAAACCAATGGAAAAGGCGGCATTTTCCGCCGCCTGCGAACGCGGCAAGCCTCCAGGGGTGCCGGGGGCCGCGAACGGGGCGGGTTATAGCGACGACGGCCGAAAAGGGCAAGAAATCGCGGACTTGGGCCGTTGAACCTGGCCGTTGGACCTGGCCGTTGGGCATGGCCGCTGGACCTGGGCCGTTAATGACTAGTCCGCGGCGGATTCCTTGGATTTTTTGCTGGGCTTGTCGGTTTTTGCTTCCATCGCGGCAATCCGCGCTTTCAGCGCCTCATTTTCCTCGCGTGCCAGCCGCGCCATCTCCTTGACCGCCTCGAATTCCTCTCGCTGCACGACATCGAGATCGCGCAGGATGCGTTCGGCCTGATTGCGGAACAAGGTATCGAACTCGCGCCGCACCCCCTGCGCCACCCCTGCGGCGTCGTTCATCAGACGCGCCATTTCGTCGAAAAAGCGGTTGCTGGTCTGGGTCATGCCTCATCTCCGGCGCCGGGTGATACCAGAATGGCGATCCGATCATGCCGCTGCAAGACCCGGCATGCTACCAAATGAGGGGCGCTTCGCTTCGCGAATCGGACATCGCATGCCTTTGCTCGTCATTCCTTATCCGGCGTTCGACCCCGTCCTGGTGCATCTCGGCCCGTTCGCTGTCCGCTGGTACGCCCTCGCCTACATCGTCGGCATTTTGCTCGGCTGGTGGTACGCGCGCATCCTTATACGCTCCGGAAAATTGTGGGGCGGCAAAGCACCCCTGACGGTGAGCGACTTCGACGATTTCATCCTTTGGGTGACACTTGGCATCATTCTCGGCGGACGCATCGGCTACGTCCTCTTTTACAACCTTCCGCATTTCGCCGCGCACCCTCTGGAAATTTTTCAGTTGTGGAACGGCGGCATGTCATTCCACGGCGGCTTCACCGGCTGCGTGATTGCGGTGCTGGCGTTCGGCTATGCCCGCGGCATTCCGGTGCTCTCGCTGGGCGACATCACGTGCGCCGTTGGCCCGATCGGATTGTTTCTCGGCCGCATTGCGAATTTCATCAATGGCGAATTGTGGGGACGACCGACGGACGTCCCTTGGGCGATGGTGTTTCCGAGCGGCGGGCCGGTGCCACGGCATCCAAGTCAGCTCTACGAGGCGACGCTTGAAGGCCTTGTCCTGCTTGCCGTGCTGGCCCTGTTGGTACGTGCCGGCGCATTGAAGCGGCCTGGAATGATCATCGGAAGCTTTGCGGTCTGCTACGCAATCGCTCGGACGTTCTGCGAGTTCTTCCGCGAGCCCGACGCGCAGCTTGGTTTCCTATGGGGCGGTGCAACCATGGGCCAGTTGCTGTCGATACCGCTGTTGCTCGCCGGCGTGGGCTTCATCGTCTACGCGATGAAGCACCCGCCGTTGCGGAGTCGCTAGTGCCGGACCACTCGCCGCTCGAAACTGAAATCCGCCGCCGGATTAATACGGCAGGACCAATGCCACTCGCAGAGTACATGGCGCTCTGCCTGCTCGACCGCGAGTACGGATACTACATCACGCGTGACCCACTGGGCACGCGTGGAGACTTCACGACAGCGCCGGAAGTCAGCCAGATGTTCGGCGAACTGATCGGCCTGTGGGCGGCGACCGTGTGGACACAGATGGGCGCGCCTGAGAACGTGCGGCTGATCGAGCTCGGTCCCGGGCGCGGCACGCTGATGAAGGACGCGCTGCGGGCGGTGCGGATCGTGCCTCAGTTCCATTCCGCGATCGTCGCGCATCTGGTCGAGATCAGCCCTGTGCTCCAGGCACAGCAGGAAAAAGCACTGGAAGGCGCGGGTGTGACGATTTTCTGGCACACGAAGCTCGCCGACGTGCCTGCGGGACCGGCGATTATTTTTGCCAATGAGTTCTTTGACGCGCTTCCGGTCAACCAGGCCATCAAGACGGACCGCGGTTGGCATGAGCGCCGGGTTCAGATCGACGCGAACGATCAGCTTGCTTTCACGATCGCTCCTGAACCGCTTCCGTTTTTCCAAACCCTGCTGCCGGCACGGATCGATGCCGCGCGCGCGGGCGCGGTCTTCGAATGGCGTGGCGATACCGAGGCGATGGAGGTTGGCCGGCGCGTTGCGGATGGCCGCGGGGCTGCCGTGGTGATCGACTACGGCCACCTGGAATCCGGCATCGGGGAAACGTTCCAGGCTGTCGGCCGGCATGCTTACGCGGATCCGTTGACTTCGCCTGGCGAACTCGATCTCACTGCCCACGTGGATTTTCAGGCCCTGTCGCGGGCCATCGAGGCCATGGGCGCGAAAGGCTTCGGGCCGATCGAACAATCGCAATTCTTACGTCGCCTCGGTATCGAGCAGCGAGCGGCCTCACTCAAGGCCAAGGCCGCGCGCGCCGATGATATTGACCAGGCCTTGGCGCGCCTGATCGGCCGCGAACGCACCGCGATGGGAGAATTGTTTAAAGTTGCGGCTTTCGTGCATCCTTCCATCGGCACGCCGCCCGGTTTCGAGGCTTCAACGAGCTAGCCGCATGACCTTGCACATCCTATCTATTGATGGCGCGTGGCTGCTGGCCACTCCACGGTGATCGATGCTGCAGGCTTCCTCTCTCGCCACTCTCCCCGGTATCCGACACGCCTTCTTCACGCGCTCCGGCGGCGTATCGCAAGGCGTGTACTCGTCTCTCAATGGAGGGGTTGGCTCCGGGGACGTTCCCGAGAAAGTTGCCGAGAACCGCGCGCGCATGGCGTCGGCGCTGGGCGTCAGCACGGACCGATTGGTCACGCCTTTTCAGATCCATTCGCCGGACGTCGTCGTCGCACAGGAGCCGTGGACACGGGACAGCCGTCCGCGTGCTGACGCTGTCGTCACACAGGTGCCGCGGCTTGCGATCGGCGTGTCGACTGCCGACTGCGGACCGTTGTTGTTTGCTGACAGCGAAGCGGGCGTGATTGGTGCAGCGCATGCAGGATGGCGCGGCGCGCTGTCAGGAGTGATCGAAGCCACTGTCTCTGCGATGGAACGGCTCGGCGCCAGCCGGGCACGCATCGCTGCGGCACTTGGACCCACAATTCGCCAATCGAACTACGAAGTCGGCCCTGAATTTGTCGAACGATTTCTTGCTGCTGATCCTGCAAACGGCCGCTACTTCAAGCCGTCACAGCGCGAGAACCATGCGATGTTCGATCTGTGTGGCTACATCGCGCAGCGCGTCGGGCAAGCCGGCCTCACGCAATTCGAGGATCTTGGTTTGTGCACATATGAAGAGCCCGAGCGCTTCTTCAGTTTCCGCCGCAGCACGCATCGCGCCGAGGCTGACTATGGGCGCCATATCAATGCGATCGCGCTGAGCAGTTAGTTCTCATGCAATGAGGCGATCAGTCTGGACTCTAGGATGCGATTGCCGCTACGGTTTATCCCGGCCGATGGGATTAAAGAGAAAAAAGCACGGCCGCAGGGGTGTCTATGGAGCAGGGATGGGGTCACCGCGTGCGCGGCACACGGCGCGTTTGGCGTGTCGCCGGTTTGCTCACCGCTGCGCTCGCTCTGGCCGCGTGCAATCCCGATAGCCAAAGCGTGTCCGCACAGCAGCCGCGCGGCGCCACCGTCGCATTCGACTCCCTTGATGGCCTGCCGCCCGGTCAATTCCAACGGCTCGTGAAGAATCTCAATGACGAAGCCCAGTCCCGTCGCCTTGCGGTGATTTCGCGCGAACAACCGTCGGCTTATCGCGTACGCGGCTATCTCGCCGCGACTGTCGCGAAGCATCAGACCACGGTCTCATGGGTGTGGGACGTTTTTGATCAGGCCGAGCAACGCGCCTTGCGAATCGGCGGCGAGGAAACCGCAAAGGTCCGGCACAAGGACGCCTGGACCGCCGCCGACGACGCCATGCTGGAGCGGATCGCGCAATCGAGCATGGAGCAGCTTGCTGCCTTTCTGACATCGCCGGCGGTCGCGCCCGGAACCGCACCGTCAGCGGAGCCTCAAATTGCCCTTGCCGATACGAGCGATTCCTCCCCGGAGGCCGCCGGTATATTCCGTATTTTCCGACCGCAAGCCGATCCCATCTCGACGGCGAGCGCAGACCCATCCAGCGAGGATGAGACGGGCCCCGTGCCGCTTCCGCGGCGGCGTCCCGTGGCGCTCGTATCGTCGCGCGAGACGGTGACGCTCGCGGCGTCCCGCCGCTAGGCCGCGATTCATCCTTTCCGCCAAAAGCCGGGACAACGATTTCCGGCCGTATTGCCGCGCCCTGCCCGCCTTGATATGACCACGCCGCTTGTGGCCGGAGTGAGGGCGAGGATTTCGGGATGTCGGGCAAGAACGGAGCGATCAAGCTCGTCGCCGGCAATTCCAATCCTGCGCTGGCTAAGGGGATTTCCGACTATCTCAAGCTACCTCTCACAAAAGCGGTGGTCCGGCGCTTCGCCGACATGGAGATTTTCGTCGAGATCCAGGAAAACGTGCGTGGTGCCGACGTTTTCGTGATCCAGTCGACCTCCTTCCCGGCCAACGACCACCTTATGGAGCTGCTGATCATCATCGATGCGCTGCGGCGCTCCTCCGCGCGCCGTATCACGGCAGTGATCCCGTACTTCGGATATGCGCGACAGGACCGCAAACCCGGTCCGCGCACGCCGATCTCGGCAAAGCTGGTCGCAAACCTGATCACCCGTGCCGGCGCCGATCGCGTGATGACGCTCGATCTGCATGCAGGGCAGATTCAGGGCTTCTTCGACATTCCGACCGATAATCTTTATGCGTCGCCGGTGATGGTCCGCGACATCCGCGAACGTTTCAAGCTCGACAACGTGATGGTGGTGTCGCCCGACGTCGGCGGCGTGGTACGCGCTCGTGGCTTGGCGAAGCGCATCAACGCCCCGCTCGCCATCATCGACAAGCGGCGCGAACGTGCCGGCGAGTCCGAGGTGATGAACGTGATCGGCGACGTCGCCGGATATACCTGTGTCCTTGTCGACGACATCGTCGATTCCGGCGGCACGCTGGTCAACGCCGCCGACGCGCTGCTCGAAAACAAAGCGAAGGAAGTCTACGCTTATATCAGCCACGGCGTGCTTTCGGGCGGAGCCGTGAAGCGCATCACGGGATCGCGCCTGAAGGAACTGGTGATCACGGATTCGATTCAGCCCAGCAAGGAAATCCTCGCCGCCGGCAATATCCGGGTTCTGGAAATCGCGCCACTCATCGGCGAAGCGATCGGACGCACCGCGACCGAAGAGTCAGTGTCGAGCCTGTTCGACTGAACGCACCGCTCGACCGACTTATCCACTGTTGAGTTACCTTGCCACAGCATTGGTTGTGGAGAGTCGAATCGGTGCGGTTGCCTATGACAGGCAAATCACGGCTGATTGGCACTTGACGATGCCTTTGGCGGGCGGAATCAGGCGCGATATAGTCGAATCGCTTAGTGATTCGCTTTCGTCGTCAAGGCATCCCGTAACCCCTGCGTCAAAGGACGGTCCGGGCCCATCTCGGGTCATCCCTGTGTCGTGCGTGTGGTGGCGTGCGTTTCCTCGCGCTCCAATTGGCAAAGCGGAGACGTCATGTCCCTGACAAGCTACGCGGAAGAGTCGCGCATCAATCCTCTCGATGTGGTGGAGCGGCTCGCGACCGGCAATGACTGGTCATTCGAACGCGCCAGCGACGACGAGATCACGATCCTGGTTACCGGCCGCTGGACCGACTATCAGCTCTCTTATACCTGGATGGGAGATATCGAAGCGCTGCATCTCGCATGCGCTTTTGATTTGCGGGTGCCTGAAAGACGATGCGCGGAAGTGCAGGCATTGATCACACTGATCAATGAGCGCCTCTGGGTCGGTCACTTCGACCACTGGGTGACCGATGGCCTCGTGATGTTTCGGCACGCCCTTGTCCTCGCAGGAGGCTCCGAAGCTTCCGGCAAGCAGTGCGAGGCGTTGCTCGGCACGGCCCTCGATTCCTGCGAACGTTATTTCACGGCCTTCCAGTTCGTGGTTTGGGCCGGGAAGACCGCGCGTGAAGCGCTTGACGCCGCGATGTTCGAAACATCCGGGGAGGCATAACCGCCCAAATGGCGATATAATCGTCGCCATGAAGCGCGCAAAACCCGCCGATAAACCGCTGCGTGGATTTTCGGGCCGCCTGGTCCTGCTCGGCGCCGGAAAGATGGGCTCAGCCATGCTCGAGGGCTGGCTCGCGCGCGGACTTGACCTGCGCAAGCTCGCCGTGATCGAGCCGCATCCCACGAAGGCAATCCAGGCGCTGGCGCGGCGCGGCGTGACGATCAACCCGCGCAAAAAAGCTTTTGAGGCAAGCGCGGTCGTGATCGCAGTCAAGCCGCAGAACGCACCGGAGGCCATGCCGACACTCAAGCCTTTCGTCGGCAAATCGACGCTGGCGCTGTCAATTATGGCAGGGAAGAACATTGCCTTCCTGCAGGACGCACTCCCGGCAGGGACGGCGATTGTCCGCGCGATGCCGAACACGCCGGCCGCGATTGGCCGCAGCATTACGGTTGCCTGCGCGAACCCGATGGCGAGCGCACGCCAGCGCAAGTTCGCCTCCAATCTGCTTTCGGCCATTGGCAAAGTGGAATGGGCCAGCGACGAAACGTTGATGGACGCAGTGACGGCGCTCTCCGGCTCGGGACCCGCCTATGTATTTCTTCTGGCCGAAGCAATGGCCAGCGCCGGCATAGCGGCCGGACTACCCCCCGCCCTCGCGACCCGGCTCGCGCACGACACCGTCGCGGGTTCCGGCGAATTGCTGCATCTTTCGCAGCTCAGCGCCGCAACATTGCGGGAGAATGTGACGTCGCCAGGCGGGACGACGGCTGCCGCCCTCGATGTGCTACTGGGGCCTGGCGGCCTTGAGGAACTTATGACGAAGGCCATCGCCGCCGCCACGCGCCGGTCGCGCGATCTGGCGGGCTAGGACACGCCCTAGAACCGTCGCCATTCCGGCCTACATTTACAGTCAGACGAGTTTTGCCATGGGAGGCCGTCATGGCCCGCAAGTCCAAGCGTCCACGCAGAAGTCCGGCTGCGACTCCAACGCGAGCGGGTACCGACCGCGATAAGGCAATCGATGCGCTGATGTCGTTGCTCGCCGATCATTCGTTCGAACAAATCGGCCTGGCCGAAGTCGCCGGCAAGGCCGGCATCAAGCTTTCGCAGCTCCGAACCGAATTCGGATCGACGCTTGCGATTTTGGCCGCCCATATCAAGGAGATCGACCGCACGGTCCTCGCCGGCGGCGACAGCGACATGGCTGAAGAGCCAGCGCGCGAGCGCCTGTTCGATGTTTTGATGCGCCGCCTGGAGGCGCTCGCACCTTACAAAGATGCGGTCCGCTCCATCATGCGCTCGGCGCGGCGAAGCCCCGGGCTCGCTTTCGCGCTCAATGCCATGGCGGTCCGCTCGCAGCGCTGGATGCTTGAGGCTGCCGGCATCGGCGCCGCCGGCCCGCGCGGCGCCCTGCGAGCGCAAGGCGCGGCGCTGATGTTTGCGCGTGTGCTGTCCGTATGGATCGACGACGAGGATGAGGGCCTCGACCGCACAATGGCTGTGCTCGATCGCGGGCTTGCAAGCGCTGAGCGTTGGGCGGGATTCGTTGACGACCTCTTTGCGATTCCTGGATGCTTGCGCGGCCCACGGCGCCGTCGTCGCAGACGTGGCGAAGAAGCGGAAGCCGCCTAGATAGGCACGCGAACGGTCGCACGCAGTCCGCCCATCGGACTGTCGCCGAGCGTAATATCTCCACCGTGCGAGCGCGCGATGTCGCGCGCAATTGCGAGGCCCAGGCCCGTACCACCCTCGTCCTGGTTGCGGGCGTCGTCGAGCCGCAAGAACGGTTTGAACACTTCTTCGCGCATATCGGGCGGAATGCCCGGTCCGTCATCGTCGATAGTAACCGTTAGGTACCGGTGGTCGCGATGACCGGAGATAGCAATTGACGGCGCGTGACGCGCCGCGTTGGAAACAAGATTGGCAAGGCAACGCTTGAAAGCCGCGGAACGCACGGTGACAATCGGCGGACCGTGGAACAGAACCGTGGCTTTGTGACCGTGGCGCTCGGCGTCAAGACGCAGTTCCTCCAAAAATTCCGCCATATCCGTCGGCGCCGCGGCCTCGCCGCTGTCGCCGCGCGCGAAGGCAAGATAGGCCTCCAGCATTCGCGCCATTTCATCAATGTCTTTTTGCATTGCCTCGACTTCAGGCGTCTTCTTTTTTATGAGCGCGAGCTCGAGCTTGAACCGTGTGAGCACCGTGCGCAGGTCATGCGAGACGCCGGCCAGCATCGCGGTGCGCTGCTCGATCGAGCGCTCGATGCGCGTCTTCATCTCGATGAAAGCGTTTGCCGCGCGCCGGACTTCGCGGGCTCCGCGCGGGCGGAAGTTGGGTACTTCCCTCCCCTTGCCGAAACTTTCCGCCGCGTCGGCGAGCCGCAGGATAGGTTTGATCTGGTTGCGCAGAAAAATGATCGCAACGATCAGCAGTACCGTCGACGTGCCCACCATCCAGAGCAGAAAGATTTCCGAATTGGAGACGTAGGCCGCACTGCGCCTGGCAAAGACCCGCATCACGGTGTTGTCGAGCTGGACGCGGATTTCCAGCAACGCGGATTTGCCGACCGTATCCATCCAATAAGGACGCCCGATCTGCTTGCGCAATTCCTCCGCCAGCGCCTGATCCAGCAGTGAAAAGAAGGGCTTAGGGCCGGGCGGCGGCATCTCCGAAAGCGGCAGAAAATCGACCACGAGGCCGAGGCGTTGCTGCGCGATGCGCCGGATCTGTGCTTGATCGGCATCCTGCGGATAGCCACGATAGATGTCGATCAGGGCTGCGATGTCCTGAACCACGCTGGCGGAAAGACGCTGCGTGACGACGTTCCAGTGGCGCTCCATGAACACAAAAGCAATGACAGATTGCAGGATCACCATCGGCGCAATGATGATGAGCAACGCGCGAGCGTAGAGGCCCTTCGGCATGACGCTGTTGAGCCACCGGCTCGCCCGGCGCCAGCCTTCGGCGACCTGACCGAGCGCGCTGTGGATCCTGCGCACCACCGGGATCGCGTCGTACCATTCCCAGGCGCCGCGCAGTCTCGTTAGCGCGGTACGCACGCCGTTGCTGATATCGAGGCTGGTCATGATGTGATCACCAGCCGATAACCGACGCCGCGCACTGTTTGCACAAAAAGCGGGTTGGCCGGATTGCGTTCGATCTTCCGCCGCAGCCGGTTGACCTGAACGTCAACCGCGCGCTCGCTGACAGCACCGCCCTGCCCGGCAAGCGACAGCCGCGGGACTGTTTCACCCGGGGCAGTGGCAAGAATGCGCAACATCTCGCGCTCACGATCGGTCAGGCGAATGACTTCCTCGCCCTTGCGCAGCTCGCCGCGCGCAAGATGATACACGAAGGGCCCGAAGCGAACCGACTCGACAACCGGCGCCGGGGCCGGCTGGGCCCGCTTGAGAATATTGGCAATGCGCAAGGACAGTTCGCGGGGGTCAAACGGCTTTGAGAGATAGTCGTCGGCCCCGATCTCGAGTCCGCGGATTCTGCTTTCAGCCGCATCACGCGCCGTCAGCATCAGAATCGGCACGTTTGAATCGCCGCGTATTGCTTTTGCAAGATCGAAACCCGATTCGCCGGGCATCATGACATCGAGGATGAGCAGATCGAAGCTGAGGCCGTCCAGCTTCGCGCGTGCGTCCATCGCGGTTTCCGCCGTCGTGACACGATAGCCTTCGCTGCTGAGAAAGCGCGAAAGCAGATCGCGAATGCGGCGGTCGTCGTCGACCACAAGCAGATGCGGAGCGTCGTCGGGAAGTGTTGCAGGCAAGCTCATTGCCGAAGCTTCTCCCGCCAAATTCAGCTCCGAGTCCTCGATGCACGGTCGGCGCGGCCGATCAGGCGTAAAACATCGTCGCGATTGTCGGCATCGATCATCGACGTGAGGAACCGGCGTGCCGCCTCATGGGCGTTGGGTCCGAGTTCGCTGAACGCGCGATTGATCCGCTGCGTTTGCAGCGTCGCAAGCTTGAGCGCCAGGCCCTCGCCCTTGGGCGTCACATACAAAAGACGCTGACGGCGATCCTGTTCGGCTTCCTTCTGCAGCACGTAACCCTGATCGACGAGTTGCTTGAGCACCCGGCCGAGCGACTGTTTCGTGATGTTGAGGATCTCGAGCAGGTCCGCAACCTTCATGCCGGGGTTGCGGTTGACGAAATGCAACACACGGTGATGGGCGCGCCCGAAACCCAACTTCAGAAGCACTTCGTCGGGATCACCGACGAAGTCACGGTAGGCAAAGAACAGCAGTTCAATGATGTCCCAAACAGGCTCGGCCGCCGTCCCGCCCGTCGAACGGCGTTCTGTCACCCCCGTGCCGGCGACAGTTGTCTTGCTCACATTTATGTCAGCCATGTTGACATATTTTGTTTTTATGTTACAAAAACAGCATCCGAGACGAAAGGATCGTACCAAAAAGGCCCGTTTCGCTTAACCACACGAGGGGCTTTTGGGGGCGTCTTTCCGGTCGGCCAAGTCATACCGGGTGTCACCGGCTGACGCAAAGTGTTGGAATAGGCGCGAAAAATGCGCCATCACAGCGGCAACAGGCCGCTGCGCAAGGCGAAGGAGGAGTTCATGGCTGCCCAATCCTATGACCGGCTCGAAGGGGTCATCTGGTATGACGGCAAGCTCCTTCCCTGGGACGAGGCGAACCTCCATGTGCTCACGCACGGGCTTCACTATGCGAGCT
>JACZDD010016588.1_pt1 | contig 11381 bp, 12 predicted proteins | sample 8641771 | NCBI WGS metagenome assembly JACZDD01 (sample SAMN15324614, study PRJNA640507) | soil metagenome | isolation source: intercropping peanut in the second line | place: China: Luxin town, Laibin City, Guangxi Province | collected 2019-07-25 | depth 10cm m | reverse complement strand
GTCACGCCGCCATCCTTGTCGGTGGCCAGCTTGATGTCGTTGATCCAGGCGCCCTTGATGTTCTTGACGGTCTTGCTGGCCCGCTCGAGGCCGTGACGCACCGCATCCTCGATGCCCTTGGGTGAAGACGCGCTCAATTCGATGACCTTGGTAACGGACATGCCGGTTCTCCTTTCTGGCGGGGAAGGTTGCACGGTTCAAGCGCTTGCACGCCTTTAACCGTGACAGGTTTCACGTTTTTGTCAAGCTTCACCTGAACCATCTTGCGTCAAGCCAAGAACCGGTGCAACAGCACTGGATGCAGCTGTGGCGCGGCCGCCAGCACGCTGCGCGTGGCCAGCGACAACGGTGCGCCTGCAAGGTCGGTGAATGCCCCGCCGGCCTCGCGCACAATCACCGCCAGTGCGGCAATGTCCAGGATGTTGACGTCCGATTCGATCACGATGTCCAGCGCGCCGCGGGCCAGCAGGTGGTAGTGGCAGAAATCGCCATAGCCGCGCACGCGGTTGACCTCGGCCACCAGGTCGCCCAGCACGCGCCAGCGCGGCGGATCCAGTGCCAGCGACTTGATGTTGCCCAGCGATAGCGAGGCCGCGTGCACATCGGGCGTGTCCGCCACCTGCACACGCCGGCCATCCAGGAACGCGCCACCACCGCGCCGCGCCCACATGGTCTCGCCGTAAACCGGGGCATGCGATACGCCCAGCACCAGTTCGCCCGCATGCATCAGCGCGATCTGGGTGGAAAAGTACGGCGTGCCGCGCACGAAACTTTTGGTGCCATCCAGCGGATCGACCAGCCACAGGAATTCGCTGTCACCCTCGCGGCCACGCTCCTCGCCCAGGATCGCGTGACCGGGAAACGCCGCCTTCAGGGCCGCGCGGATGATGTCCTCGGCTTCGCGGTCGGCCACGGTGACGGGCGTGGCATCCGGCTTGATCTCCACTTCCACGCCATGCGCGAAGTGGTACGCGATGCGTTCGCCCGCGGCACGCGCGGCCGCCAGGGCAACATCCAGCGCGTGGGTCAGGAACGCGTCATCAAGGGTATCGGCCATGCGTTTCAGGATAGCCGCGCTTGAGCCGCCGGGTGTCGGCCGCGATCATGCGCCGATGACCGATACCGTTTCCCGCAACGCCAGCCTCGCTGCACGCGATCTTGCGCACGTGTGGCACCCCTGCACCCAGATGCGCGAACACGCCGCGCAACTGCCGTTGATCCCCATCGTGCGCGGCGTTGGTGCGTGGCTGATCGACGCCGACGGCAAGCCCTATCTGGACGGCATCAGCTCGTGGTGGAGCAACCTGTTCGGACACGCCAACCCGCGCATCGCTGCCGCGATTGCGGCGCAGGCCGCGCAGCTCAACCACGTGATGCTGGCCGGGTTCACGCACGAACCCGCGTTGCAGCTGGCCGAAGAACTTACGCGCATCGCGGCGCTTGGCCTCACGCGCGTGTCGTTTGCCGGCGATGGCGCCAGCGCGGTCGAAATCGCGCTGAAGATGAGCTTCCACTATTGGCATAACGCAGGCCAGCCGCAGCGCACGCGCTTCATTGCGCTGGCCAACGCCTACCACGGTGAAACCCTGGGTGCGCTGGCGGTAAGCGACCTGCCGTTGTATCGCGCAGTGTATGGCCCGCTGCTGTTCGAGCCCATCGTCGGGCCATCGCCCGATTGGCTGGACGCCGAACCCGGCGAAAGCCATGACGGCGTCGCGCGGCGGCGCCTTGGCGAGATGCGCGCGCTGTTGGAACGCCACGCGCACGAAACCTGTGCGGTCATCATCGAGCCGCTGGTGCAGTGTTCCGGCGGCATGCGCATGCACGCGCCGTCGTATCTCGCAGGGCTGCGCGCGCTGTGCGATGAATTCGAGGTGCACCTGATTGCCGACGAAATCGCGGTGGGTTTCGGGCGCACCGGCACGCTGTTCGCGTGTGAGCAGGCCGGGATCACGCCCGATTTCCTGTGTCTGTCCAAGGGCCTCACCGGCGGCGCGCTGCCGCTGTCGGCGGTGCTGACCACCGATCGTGTGTACGACGCTTTCCTGGGCGACTACGCCGCCAACAACGCCTTCCTGCACTCACACACCTTCAGCGGCAACCCCATCGCCTGCGCGGCGGCCCTGGCGTCGCTGGCAATCTTCCGCGACGAGCCGGTGCTGGATCGCAACCGCGTGCTGGCGGCGCAGTTGGCGCGGCGATTGGAACCGTTGCGCGCGCATCCGCACGTCGCCAACCTGCGCCAGACCGGCTGGATCGCCGCATTCGACCTGGTGCGCGACCAGGCCACGCGCACCGCATGGCCTGCTGCCGAGCGTCGCGGCTTGCGTTTTTACCGGCACGCCCTGGAACACGGCGTGCTGCTGCGGCCGCTGGGCGACACCGTGTATTTCCTGCCGCCGTACTGCATCGACGCGGCCGACATCGACCGGATGGTCGCAGTGGCGAGCGATGCCGTGGACGCCGCAACCGCCTGAAGCGGCTACGCCCGCGCCAGTGCGTCCGCCTGCGCTTCCGGCGCCGCACGCTGGAAGGCATCCAGCGCGGCGCACGCCGCGTCGATGCGCGCGATCACCGGGTACAGCGACAGGTCGACACCGAAGCGGCGCGCGTTGTACACCTGCGGCACCAGGCAGCAATCCGCCAGCGTGGGCGTGTCGCCCTGGCAGAACCTGCCGGTGCCGGGCGCACCATCCAGGACCCGCTCGATCGCGTCGAAGCCCAGCTCGATCCAGTGTCTGGACCACGCCGCCTTTTGCTCGTCGCTCGCGCCCAGCTTGCGCTGCAGGTATTGCAGCACGCGCAGGTTGCCGATGGGATGGATGTCGCACGCGACCATTTGCGCGATCTCGCGCACGCGCGCGCAGGCCAGCGCATTGCGCGGCAGCAGGCGCGGCGTCGAGGGGTAGGCCTCTTCCAGGTATTCGATGATGGCCAGCGACTCGCGCAGCACGTGGTGGCCATCCACCAGTGTCGGCACCAGCTGCTGCGGGTTCAGGCGACGGTAATCGTCGTGGTGCTGCTCGCCACCGTCGCGTACCAGGTGCACTGGCGCAATCGCGTACAACATGCCCTTGAGGTTCAGCGCGATGCGCACGCGGTAGGCCGCGCTGGAGCGCCAGTAGCTGTACAGGGTGCGGGGGGTCGGCATGACGGTCGCGCGCATAAAAGCGCGAGGTTAGCGCAATTGCACGCGTGCGGTGCGGCACCGACAATGCGCGACTCACCATTACCCGGCGCTGGAGTGCATGCCATGGCTTTCATCCGCATGACCGACCTTGATCTCAAGGGCAAGCGTGTCTTGATCCGCGAAGACCTGAACGTACCGATCCAGGACGGGCGCATCACCTCGACGCAGCGGCTGGATGCGGCCCTGCCGACCATCCGCGCCGCGCGCGATGCGGGTGCCGCGGTGCTGGTCATGTCGCACCTGGGTCGCCCGAAGGAAGGCGTGTTCGATGCTGCGCAATCCCTGGCGCCGGTCGCCGCCTGGCTGTCTGCGCAGCTCGGCGCACCGGTGCGGCTGGAACGCGATTACCTCGCCGGCGTTGCCGTGCAGCCGGGCGAAGTGGTGGTGCTGGAAAACTGTCGCATGAACGTGGGCGAGAAGGCCGACAACGAAGCGCTGGCCCAGCGCTACGCCGCGCTCGCCGACGTATTCGTGATGGACGCCTTCGGTACCGCGCACCGCGCGCAGGCGTCCACCCACGGCGTCGCGAAGTTTGCCAAGGTCGCGTGTGCGGGCCCGCTGCTGGCGGCGGAACTCGACGCGCTGGGCCAGGCGCTGCGGCACCCGGCGCGGCCGTTGCTGGCGATCGTCGCGGGCTCCAAGGTTTCCACCAAGCTTGAACTGCTGCAAAACCTGGTTGGCAAGGTCGACCAGTTGATCGTGGGTGGCGGCATCGCCAACACCTTCATCGCCGCCACCGGCCATGGGATCGGCAAGTCGCTGGCCGAACCTGACCTGCTGGATGCGGCCCGCAAGGTGATCGCCAGCGCGCACACACGCGGCGCCGACGTGCCGATTCCAACCGACGTGGTGGTGGCGCCCGCGTTCGCGGCCGATGCACCCGCGACCGTCAAACACGTCGACCAGGTTCACGACGGCGACATGATCCTGGACATCGGCCCCGCCACTGCAAAGCGCTACGCCGCACTGATAGCCAAGGCCGGCACCGTGGTCTGGAACGGCCCGGTCGGCGTGTTCGAGTTCGACGCGTTTGGTCACGGCACCGAAACGCTCGCGCGCGCCATCGCGGATTCGCCGGCGTTCTCGATCGCGGGCGGCGGCGACACCCTGGCCGCGGTGGACAAATACGGCATCGCCGACAGGGTTTCCTACATTTCCACCGGCGGCGGCGCGTTCCTGGAGTTCCTGGAAGGCAAGACCCTGCCCGCCGTGGCGATGCTGGAAAGCCGCAGCCCCACCTGACGCACCTGACCACGCCGCGGCACCCGGTGCCACCTTGCGCATGCAGTTTGACCCCGCGCACCTGCATGTATTCGACGCCAGTGACGGACACCGCATCGACTGATGCGCGCGCGGCCGTACTTGCGACAAAAAGTTTCGCGCGTGCCCCGACGTTGCGCACAAGGGTGATGAACGCTTCCTGATTTCATAGCGAAACCTTAACGAACGTTGCCGTTTGCCTCCAGTCTCAGTGATCAAGCGCGTGTGAATGCATGCGTGAACAACCACGATGGAGAAAACAAAATGCGCAACACTGCAATCGTCCTTGCCATCGCCGCGGTTTTCGCGGCGGCCCCCGTTTTTGCGCAGGACGCCTCGAACACGACCGGCGCCGACAGCGGGTTTTTCGTCAACGGCAACGTGGGCCACAGCTACTTCGGCAGCGGCCAGAACAGCGGCAGCGACACCGGCTACCAGCTTGACGGTGGCTACCGCTGGGCGCTCGCCCCCGGCTTCGCGCTGGGTCCAGGGGTCGGCTACAACGACCTCGGCAACGTCCGCGCCAAGAACGTGTTCAACTCGCAGCCTGTGATCGCAAACGGCAAATCCTCGCTGCACGGCTGGACCGTGGGCGCGAACGCCAAGTACAGCTTCACGCCCAACTGGTACGTGTCCGCCCGCACCGGCCTGTACGCGTGGAACGGCCGCGGCATGACGCGCGACATCACGCCGATCAGCACCGGCCGCTCGGGTGACGGCTATTACGGCGGCCTGGGCGTCGGCTACGACTTCAGCCGCAGGTTTGGCGTCGGCGTGGGTTACGACTACTACCGCGCGAAGAAGAACGACATCAACCTGTCCACCGGCTTGCTGTCGGCCCAGGCTGAGGTGAGGTTCTGACCGAGTCCAACGCGCGTCATCCCGATGCGCCACAGCGACCCCCTTCCGCGAGGAAGGGGGTTTTCAATGCGCGCACGAGTAGGTTCCACGCCCTAATCCCGCGGCAAGAAAAAGGGTTGTGCGCACCGCGGGGGGGATGTCATCAATGCGAAGAACTGCCGGTCGCCGCGTCGATCTGCGCCGCCTGTTTCTTCGCCTGATCGTCGACGATGGCCTGCACGTTCCTGGCCTTGTTGAGGTCATGCCCGTACGCCGCCATGGGCGTACCGGCCAGCACGTTGGTCGCCGCCGTCGCGGGGGCGGCCGAAGTCGTCGCGGCATCCGGCGCCGGATGCGACGCGCACGCCGCAAGCAGCGCAGCCAAAGAAATCGCGAAGAGGACGCGGATCATGGCGTGCAGTGTCGCGCCGCACGCGGGCACGTGCAAGCTGCGCTAAGCTGCACCGAACGCACTGCGGAGCCCGCGCGTGAACGCCATTCCCGACCGCTGGCGGCTCGACGGCCAGACCTGCCTGATCACCGGCGCCAGCCGCGGCATCGGCCTCGCCTGCGCACGCGAACTGGCCGCGCTGGGTGCGCATCCGTTGCTGGTCGCGCGTGACGAAGCCGAATTGAACGCGGTGTGCGAGGATCTGCGCGAAGACCTCCCCGATTGCGATCCGCGCAGCTTTTCTGCGGACGTCAGCGATGCCGAGGAGCGGCTCGCGATCTTCGACTGGATCGCGGATCTGGACGTGCCGCTGTCGCTGCTGGTCAACAACGCGGGCGGCAACATCCACAAGCCCACGCTGGAGTGCGAACCCGCCGACCTCGCGGGCGTGTTTGGCCTCAACAGCATCGCCGCGTTCGACCTGTGCCGGCTGGCGCATCCGCATCTCGCGCAATACGGCCACGCCGCGATCGTCAACGTGGGCTCGGTGTCGGGTGCGACGCACGTACGCACCGGCGTCGCCTACGGCATGAGCAAGGCGGCCCTGCACCAGATGACGGTGAACCTCGCGTGCGAGTGGGCCGACGACGGCATCCGTGTCAACGCGGTCGCGCCGTGGTACATCCGTACCCGGCGCACCGACGAGGCGCTGTCCGACCCCGACTACCTGGAGGAGGTGCTGGAACGCACGCCCATGGCGCGTATCGGCGAGCCGGAAGAGGTGGCCGCGGCGGTTGCGTTCCTGTGCCTGCCGGCCGCCAGCTACGTCACTGGGCAACTGTTGGCGGTCGATGGTGGTTTCCTGCATTACGGGTTCTGAAGCATGCAGTATTTCGATTCACTGGATACGCCCATCGGCCCGTTGCTGCTGGTCAGCGACGGCGCGGCGCTGGTGTACGTCGGCCTGCCCGAGCACGGCCGGCTGGCCAAGCCGCCAGAGGACGCACAAGCCAGCAAATCGAAACTGCACGCGATGCGACGCCAGTTCGATGAATACTTCGCGGGCACGCGCATGCAATTCGACCTGCCGCTGCACCCATCGGGCACGCCGTTCCAGCTGGAAGTGTGGGGTGCACTGCTGACCATTCCCTACGGCGAAACCGTCAGTTACGCCGACATCGCGCGCCGCATCCGTCGGCCACGCGCGGTGCGCGCCGTGGGTGCTGCCAATGGCGCCAATCCGCTGTCGATCGTGGTGCCCTGCCACCGCGTCATCGGCAGCCACGGTGACCTCGTGGGTTACGGCGGCGGACTGCCTGCCAAGCGCTGGCTGCTGGCGCACGAGCGCCGGTATGCACCGGTACCAAGCCTGACCCTGACCACGTAGGGCGCGAGTCGCCGCGCAGCGGCGCATCCCGCCAAGGTTTGCGGCGGGTTGTACCCACCCTGCGGCTACCGGCAATTGCGCAGCTGGTCTTCCAGCTCGCGTTCATGCTGCTCGAACGGCGGCTGCTCGTTCGGCATCGCCTGGCGCAGCTTGCGGTGGTTCGCGTCGTACGCCCTCCGCACGTAGTCGCACACCTGCGCCTGCGTCGCCGGCAGGCAGACATCCTGCACCTCGGTCAGGCCGGCGGCGCTGCGCGGGCCGCCAATCCGCGGATGTAAAGACTCGGGCGCGGACATGCCGGGCCCACCGGGTCGGCCGTAGCCCTGCGACAACGACTGTGGCGGATAACCCAGCACGCCCAGCGGCACCAGGTACGGCGGCGTTGGCGCCTGCACCATGTACGGCTTCCCATTGACCGCGCCGACACACGCGTACAACGTCGGCAACGGCGCGGGTGGCGGAGGTGCGGGCGGCAACGCGATATTTGCAGCCGTCGTCGCAGGCGACACGACGCTGGCCACGGGCGGCGGCACGTAGCCGGGCGGTGCGCGACTTGGCACGTCGATGACCGCCTCGCGCTGACCCACGGCGCAGGCATGGTCCTGGAAGCTCACGCTGCCGTTCGCGGCCGTGCAGCGGTACACCTGCGTGTGCCCGACAGCACACCAGCCGATGCCGACCAGCACGGCAAACATGGCAAACACGCGCTGCATGGGCGGATGTTATCCGCAGGCACGCCGCCCCGCCGCGTACACGACCGGCACCCCCGACGCCCACGCATCACCACCCGCGTGCCGAAAGGGGGTGATGGCAGCACCACGTCGCGCGCAACACCCTGCGTACCGAAGGAGTAATTTGCGTTCCCCTTCCTCAGGAAGGGGAATCGAGGCGGATGTGTCGGTCGCTACGAACGCAACCCGACACCCTTGTGCAACAGCCACAACGCCACCGCGCCCAGGCCGAGCACGAACGCCAGCATCACGACGTAGGCGATCCACACCGGCACGTCGCCGACGCCCAGGATGCCGAAGCGGAAGGCGTTGACCATGTACAGGATGGGGTTGCCCAGCGACACCTCGCGCCACGGCGAACCCAGCATGTCCACCGAGTAGAACACGCCACCCAGGTAGGTCAGCGGCGCCAGCACGAAGGTCGGGACGATGGCGATGTCATCGAAGCGCTTGGCGAACATCGCGTTGATGAATCCCGCCAGCGAGAAGATGGTCGCGCCCAGGATCACCGTGGTCAGCGCGATGAAGGGGTGCGCGACGCGCAGCGACGTGAAGAACAGCGCGATGCCCAGCACGATCAGGCCGACCAGCAGGCCGCGCAGCACCGCACCGATCACGTACCCCGCCAGCACTACCCAGCTGGGCATCGGCGAGGCCAGCATTTCCTCGACGTAGTGGCCGAACTTGGAACCGAAGAAGCTGGACGTGATGTTGGAGTAGCAGTTGTTGATGATGCTCATCATCACCAGGCCGGGCACGATGTACTGCATGTAGCTGAAGCCCTGCATCGTGCCCACGCGACTGCCGATCACCTTGCCGAAGATCACGAAGTACAGGGTCATCGTGATCGCGGGTGGCACCAGCGTCTGGGTCCAGATGCGCAGCACGCGATGGATCTCGCGCCGCGAGATGGTGCCCAACGCAACCAGGTTGGCGCGCGTACGCGCGGCGCCGGCGTAAACCGGCGCGGAAGTCACGGGCGGCGAGGCAAGCTGGTTCATGCCGACGCCCCGCGGTCATTGCGTTCGACCAGGCGCACGAACAATTCTTCCAGCCGGTTGGTCTTGTTGCGCATCGAGGTGACGGTGATGCCGTGCGCGGTGAGGCCCGCAAACAGGGCGTTGAGGTTGTGCGTCGAGGGCATTTCCGCCTCCAGCGTCTGGCCGTCGATGCGCGTCAGGTTGACGCCGCCAAGCTCGGGCAGAGAACCATCCATGCCAGTCACGTCCAGCACGAACGACTGCACGTCCAGCTTGGACAGCAGGCGCCGCATCGAGCTGTTCTCCACGATCTCGCCGTGGTCGATGATCGCGATGTTGCGGCACAGCTGTTCGGCTTCCTCCAAGTAATGCGTGGTCAGGATCACCGTGGTGCCGGCGCGGTTGATGCCGCTGATGAAGTGCCACATCGAGCGGCGGATCTCGATGTCCACCCCCGCGGTCGGTTCGTCCAGGATCAGCAGGCGCGGCTCGTTCATCATCGCGCGTGCGATCATCAGCCGGCGCTTCATGCCACCCGACATCATGCGCGTCGCCTGGTGCGCCTTGTCCCAGATGCGCAATTCACGCAGGTATTTTTCCGCGCGCGGGATGGCGATGGCGCGCGGGATGCCGTAGAAGCCCGCGACGTTCACACAGATTTCAAACGGCGTCTCGAACTGGTTGAAGTTGATTTCCTGCGGCACCAGGCCAATCTGACGCATCACGCCGCCGCGATCGGCATGAATGGACAGGCCAAACACCCGCGCATCGCCCGAGGTCGGGTTGACCAGCGAGGAGAGGATCCCGATCAGGGTGGACTTGCCCGCGCCGTTCGGCCCGAGCAGCGCGAAAAAGTCGCCCTGGGGTACTTCCAGCGACACGCCCTTCAGCGCCTGCACGCTGTTGGAATATGTCTTGCGAAGATCCACCACCTGCAGCGCCGGGATGGCGGTGGCAGGTTCCGGAGCGGGTGCATGGGGCACGGGGTAAGGTAAGGCAGAATCGGCGGCCATCCCCTATTATAGAAGTTTCACCCCGCAGTCCCCATGTTGGATGGCAGGCTACCGCCCGCCACCCACCGCTACGCTGGCCCTGCCCGCGCAGGTTGCATACCCATGATTGAACACTTCCAACTCAAACTGGCCGACAGCCGCATGCTGGCGCCCAGCGTGCGTCACCTGGCTTTCGAGCGCGCCGACGGCACCCCGTTCAAATTCGCGCCCGGCCAATTCATCCAGATCCACTTCAACTACGACGACGGCAAGCCGACCAAGCGCAGCTATTCGGTCGGCACGCCGGTGGATGGTTCCGGCGAGGTCGACCGCCTGGAACTGGTGGTGTCTTTTGTCGAGGGCGGTGCCGCCAGCAAACTGCTGGGCGGGCTGGAACACGGCGGCAGCATCGATGCCAGTGGCCCCTATGGGCGCTTCTGCCTGTTCGACGAAGACACCAATCAGCGCTACCTGTTCATCGCCACCGGCACCGGCGTCGCGCCCTTCCGCGCGATGTTGCCCAAGGTGGAAAAGCTGATCGCGGCCGGCCGCCGTTTCGCGCTGGTCTATGGCGCGCGCAGCGAACGGGAGTTGCTGTACAGCGAGGAATTCGAGGCCTTTGCCGATCGGCATCCCGAGTTCACCTTCCTGGCCTGCCTCTCGCGCGAGGCACGCGCCACGCCGCACGCCTGCGACCGCCGCGGCCACGTGCAGGATGCACTGCCGGAACTGCAACCGCAGCCCGAGCAGGACATTGCGTACTTGTGCGGCAACCCGGACATGATCGATGCCACCTTCACCCAATTGAAGGAGCTGGGCTTGCCGATCAAGCACATACGGCGCGAGAAATACGTTTCTTCACGCTGAGCCCGGGCAGGGCACCCCTGCCTTTTGACCCATGCCAGCGCGCGTACGCGGTCTATGATCGCGGCATTGCCCCAGAGGGTCGGTCGATGCTTGCTACGCGCTGCGCGGTACTTGCTGCCTCCATCCTGCTTGCCCTGCCGGCTACCGTGTGGGCGCCCCCCGCAAACGCAGCGCCCGCCGGCACGGCCAGCACCGCGCAGCCCATGCCGTTTGGCGCGCTGCACTGGCGCCTGATCGGGCCATTCCGCGCCGGCCGCACGCTGGCGGTCACGGGCGTGATCGGCCAGCCCAACCACTTCTACATGGGCGCAGTGGACGGCGGCGTGTGGGAAACCATCGACGCCGGGCGCACCTGGCATCCCATCTTCGATTCGGAACACGTCGGTTCGATCGGCGCGATCGCGGTGGCGCCGTCCGACCCGAAGGTGATCTACGTCGGCACCGGCGAGTCCGACATGCGCTCGGACATTGCGCAGGGTGACGGCATGTACAAGTCCACGGACGGCGGCAAGACGTGGACGCACATCGGTCTGACCGACACCCAGCAGATCGCGATGATCCGCGTCGATCCACACAACCCGAACCGCGTGTTCGTCGCGGCACTGGGGCATCCCTACGGCCCCAACGCGGAACGCGGCGTGTTCCGCTCGCTGGACGGTGGCCAGACCTGGAAGAAGGTGTTGGGCCCCAACCCCGATACCGGCGCGATCGACCTGATCTTCAAGCCCGGCGACGCCAACGTG
>JACZDD010159309.1_pt1 | contig 11393 bp, 8 predicted proteins | sample 8641771 | NCBI WGS metagenome assembly JACZDD01 (sample SAMN15324614, study PRJNA640507) | soil metagenome | isolation source: intercropping peanut in the second line | place: China: Luxin town, Laibin City, Guangxi Province | collected 2019-07-25 | depth 10cm m | reverse complement strand
GGGCTCTAAACCACATTCCGGGCAAATTTCTTCGGCCATTCAGTATACGTCCGGGCTCCGTATCTTCAACAGCTTACCGAGCCGTGACCGCAGGGAGCGGTTTTCAATATTCGATGAGACGCACTTGGGTTACGGATTCGCCGAACCCGGATTTATCGGCAGAGGCTCGCGCGCGAGCTGAGAATCGGGAACGCCGCGCACTAGCTTGAACGTCCGCTCCCAGCGCGTGCGCGTAAAGAAATGCTTGCCGAGATCGACAAGATGCGAGACCACAGAACCCACAGATTCTCCCGTCAGATCTTCGGTGGATGCGCGATACGACCAATAAATCAAAAAGGGCTTCCCGACGATGTTTTCTCTCGGAACAAATCCCCAATAGCGGCTATCGGATGAGTTATCGCGATTGTCACCCATCGCAAAGTACATACCCAGCGGCACAACGACTTCGCCGTCCCTTACGTTCCGTTCAAGCATCGCTCGCTGGGCTTCCAGCGCCAGATCTTCTTTTACCGGACGGCAGCATGGGTTGGGGAAGCTGTCGAATGCGGCATCGTACGCATATTTGTGGTAGACGTAGGGCTCATTGAGCCGCATTCCATTTCTGTAGACCACGCCGCGATCGATCTTCAGCCGATCTCCCGGCATTCCGATAAGCCGCTTCACTAACATCGTATTGATATCGCCGGGATATCGGAAAACGATAATATCGCCGTGTCTCGGCTCCTGATAAGGCAGTAAGTACTTACTGAAGGAGCCTGCGGGCGAATACGCCAATTTATCTACCAGGAGATGATCTCCGACCAGCAGCGTATCTTCCATAGATCCGGTTGGAATGACGAACGGCTGCGCCAAGGTGGTTGTCCCGAACAGAAGAATAAGAATGGTAACGGACCACTCTGCGACGCTCTTTTGCTTTTTCATACTCGCTCCCAAATTCCACTTTCAGCGGCGCGAAACACCGCGTCGATCACTTTCATGTTTCCGAGCGCGTTCTCGAGCGGCACGGGAACTTCGCCGTCTTCCTGAATGGCTTTCGAAAACGCGTCGCCCTGAATCGTGTATTGGTCCACCGTGGCGAACTCTTCGGCGCGCGCACTCAGCCCGCCTAACTGTGAGCCATCATCGATAAAAATGCGCGACGGCCGGTCCGGCGGGATGTTGTACGGAATCTCCATGTCGATGCGGCTCTTCGTCCCCAAAACCTGCATGCGCTGGAACGGAACGAGCTGTGTGCTGCAGGTGAAGATCGCCTGGCCAGGAGCGAAATCGAGTAGCGCGGAGCTTAGGCGGTCCGTGTGCATTTCCGGATCGCGCTCGACCATTGCCGCAACCCGCGCTGGCTCGCGCTCGAATAGAAAGCGCGCCATCGTAATCGGATAGCAGCCGATATCGTAAATGCCGCCGCCACCAATGGATGCTATATTGCGGACATTCTTCGGGTCGCGATTGAAATAGCTGAAGACACTCACGATCGCCCGCAGTTCCCCAATGGCGCCGCTACGCACCAGTTCGCGCGCCTGCAGCCATTGCGGATGCGTCCGCACCATGAACGCTTCGCCGATTTTGACATGAGTCTTATCCCTCGTTTCGATGAGCCGGACCGCTTCTTTAGCTGATAGCGCTAGAGGCTTTTCGCAAAGAACATGCTTGCCGGCTTCCGCCGCTTTGATGGACCACGGCACGTGCAAATGGTTCGGCAGCGGATTGTAAATCGCATCGAGCGATGAATCCGCAAGCATCTCTTCATAGGAACCAAACGCCTTTGGAATGCCAAGCTGCTGGGCAGCCTGCCTGGCGCGCTCCGGATCACGCGAAGCAATCGCCGCAATTTCGCAGCGTTCGCCTTTTTGCATAGCCGGAATGACCTTTTTCACCGCAATATTCGCAACGCCCAAGATGCCCCAACGGACCTTAGTAGCTGGCATGGTTAGTAGTCTCTCTCATTTGCTACCCTGAACGCGTGAAACTCTACGACATCGATCCCGGATCCGATTGCCCGGAGATCGTACGAGCGATCATCGAAATCCCAAAGAACTCGGTGAACAAGTACGAATACGATGGCGAAACGGGTTTGTTTCGATTGGACCGCGCGCTGTACTCTCCCATGCACTATCCCGGCGATTACGGCTTTATTCCAGGCACTCTGGCCGATGATGGCGATCCGTTAGACATCATGGTGTTGGTGGATGAGCCGAGTTTTACGGGATGCCTGATGGAAGCCCGCCCTGTCGGCCTGCTTCACATGGTGGACGAAAAGGAAAACGACGAGAAAGTGCTGGCCGTGCCGACGCGTAATCCGCGCTACGACAGCATCCATACAGTCGATCAGGTTTTTCCGCACATCCGCCGCGAGATCGAATATTTCTTCTCCATATACAAAGAGCTGCAGGGCGCGAAAACCAAAATGGAAGGCTGGGGAGGCCCGCAGGACGTCCGCCGGGTCATTACCGCAAGCCGGCAAAGCTATCTGGATAGAGTCGCCGGCAAAGTAGCCGAGCCGGTAAGCACGCGTTAGGCGAAACTGTCGCCGGAATCGTCTCCGAAGTCGCCTCCATCGTCTCCCATATCGTAGTCGGCATCCGCGAACTGGCTATCGTCGGTTTGTGCGTCGTCGTAGGAGGCGTCTTGGGTTTGGCCCGTATCGAATTGGCCCACATCGTCGCTCGTATCGGCAAGCTGCTGGCCTGCTTCGTGCGGCGGCGTGTCGTAATAATTGTTGACAACCGTTTCCTCTACCGGGACTCCGCCGAACCCGCCCAAACCAGCCCCGCCGTAGCCTGGATGTGAAAACAAGGAGCGGATCCCTTCGAAGGCCAGCGCTCCGGCGGCAACTCCGGCGGCTGTTTGCGCCGCACCGCGCAAAAAGCTAGGTCCTCCACTGCCCGGACTGGGTGCGCTGGGGCTGGGGGGCGCGTACTGGGGCGGAGGCGGAGCGGCGTACTGGCCCTGGCTGTAAGACGGCGTACCTGGGCGTGGTGGCGGCTGTGTTCCCAAGAAGCTGCCCGCCGATGACCTTTCCGCCTGCGGCGCCTGCCGTTTCAATTCTTCAATCTGGTGTTGCGCCTGTTCAATCGCCAGATTCTGAATCAGCACGGTTTGCGTCATCAGGTACAGCGCATCCGGACGCGATCCAATCCGGGTACGAATAAACTCTTCCGCTTCCGCATCTTTGGGAGGCGGCGGCGTCTGCGAAATCTTATTCGCCAAGTCCGACAGCATCTGACGTTCGTCGGGGGTCATGAAGAAGGCTCCTCTGTCTATAAGACGCCTATTCAGACGCGAACGTTGTGGCTTTTGTTCCGTCCGCTTGCAACCGGATTCCAGTCATGACAGTGTAAGAATGGATGCCGTCAGTCAGCCCCAGCACAATCCCCGAAGCGGAGGCGAGCGTTCCCACCGACCCGGAATTGAACCCCTGGGAGTCGGCGGCGCATCGATTCGACCAAGCGGCGGAAATCCTTCAGCTCGAGGACGGCATGCGCAAAGTATTGCGCCAGCCGGCTATGGAGTTAACCGTTCATATTCCGGTCGTGCTCGACGATGGCCGGATCGAAGTGTTCACCGGCTATCGCGTGCAGCATTCCATCGCGCGCGGCCCGGCTAAGGGCGGAATCCGGTTTGCTCCCGACGTGTCGCTCGACGAAGTGCGCGCTCTCGCGGCCTGGATGACCTGGAAATGCGCGGTGGTCAATATTCCGTTCGGCGGCGGTAAAGGCGGCATCATCTGCGAACCGGAATTGTTGAGCGAAGGGGAATTGGAGCGTATTACCCGCCGATACACCGCCGAAATCGGCGAGTTCATCGGTCCCGAGCGCGATGTTCCGGCGCCCGACGTAAATACGAATGAGCAGACAATGGCCTGGATCATGGATACGTACTCGATGCACCAGCGCCATACCGTCACGGCGGTAGTCACCGGTAAGCCGCTCGAATTAGGAGGTTCGCTCGGACGGCCGGAAGCTACCGGCCGCGGCTGCATGATCGTCACGAAAGAAGCGCTGAAGCGATTCGGCTTATCGCCGGAAAACACGCGCGTTGCGATTCAGGGCTTCGGTAACGTGGGCGGCAAGGCGGCGCCTCTCATGAGCCGAGCGGGCTTCAAAATCGTTGCTATTGCCGAGTACGATGGCGCCGTATACAACCACAATGGCTTAGACATTACCAAGCTCGCCGAACATCGGCGTGAAACGGGATCCATCCGCGAATTCTCCGAAGCCGAAGACATCGACAAGGATGAAATTTTATCCGTCGATTGCGACGTTTTGCTTCCCGCCGCTCACGAGAATGTCATTACTTCCCGCAATGCCGGCAAAATCAAAGCGAAAATCCTCTGCGAAGGCGCTAACGGCCCTACGACTTTCCAGGCGGATTCCATTCTGGCCGAAAAGAAAATCTTTGTGATCCCGGACATTCTTGCCAACGCGGGCGGCGTGACGGTATCGTATTTCGAATGGGTGCAGGACCGGCAGGGTTACTTTTGGAACGAAAAACTGGTGAATGAGCGCCTGGAAGAAATCATGGTGAGTAGTTTTGAGAGCGTAACCGGCTACGCCGAAAAGCACTCGGTCAATAATCGAACCGCCGCCTACATCCTTGCTCTGGACCGCGTGGCATTTGCCATCCGGCGCCGCGGCTTGTACGCGTGACCGAACCCTCTACGCCGCTGATGCGGCAATATCAAGCCGCCAAGCAACAAGCGCCGGGAGCCCTGTTGCTTTTCCGCCTAGGCGATTTTTACGAGTTGTTCTACGAGGACGCCATCGTCGCTGCGCGCGAGCTCGAAATTACGCTCACCGCGCGCAATAAAGAAAAAGGCGAGCCGATTCCGATGTGCGGCGTGCCGTATCACGCTGCTCAAGCCTACATCGCCCGCTTAATTCAGAGCGGCCATCGCGTTGCGATTTGCGAACAGATGGAAGAAGCCGGTCCAGGGAAAAAGCTGGTGCGCCGCGAGATCACTCGCGTCGTCACGCCGGGCACTGCTACCGACACAAACCTCCTTCGATCGCACGAGAACAACTATCTGGCGGCGGTGTTTTCCAAAAACGGCCGCGCGGGTCTTGCCTATGCCGATCTTTCGACCGGTGAATTTCGAACTACCGAACTCGCGGCTGCCGAGTTGCTCTCAACTATCGAGACGCTGAACATACGAGAGGTTCTGCATCCGGAAGGCTATCCTACCGGCGCATCCTGCCTGGAGACGCCGCTCGACGCCTGGATCTTCGGCGGTGATTATGCCGGCCGCCAGATTCTCGAGAACTTCAAATTGCATTCGCTCGATGGCTGCGGCCTGGGTGATAAACCGCTTGCCAGCGCGGCCGCTGGAGCCGTTCTCCACTATCTGCGCGAAACGCAGAAGTCCGCTCTCGAGCATTTAAACCGTCCCGTCTTTTATCAGCGCAACGATCACATGACGCTCGATGGCTCGACCATTCGAAATCTCGAATTGCTCGAGCCGCTTTTCGCTGGCGAAACCCGCGAATCGACGTTGATCTATGTGTTGGACAAAACCTGCACCGGCATGGGTGGCCGTTTGCTGCGGCATCGCTTGCTGAATCCATCGTACAGGCTGGAAGAGATAGAGGCGCGGCTCGATGCCGTCGCCGAGCTTGTCGCTAAGACGATCCTGCGGAGCGATCTGCGTAAGGCGTTGGGCGGGATTCAGGATCTCGAGCGGCTGCTGGCTAAGCTCACGCTCGGCACCGGCACACCGCGCGATCTGCTGGCGTTAGGACGGTCTCTCGCGCAACTGCCTGCACTGATTCAATTGACCGCCGCCTGCGAGACTCCGGCGTTGCGTTTCGAGGCCGATCCGGTGGAAGATGTCGCAAGCCAAATCCTCGCAGCGATCGCCGCTGAACCTCCGGTAAATTTAGCGGACGGCGGCACAATCCGCGAAGGCTTCGATGCAAAGCTCGATGAGCTGCGCGACATCAGCCGCAACAGCCGGCAATACATCGCCGCGATTGAATCGCGCGAGCGCGCGGCCACTGGCATCCAATCGTTGAAAATCCGTTTCAACAATGTCTTCGGCTACTACATTGAAGTGTCGAAGACGAACCTGCCGCTGGTTCCCGCAGCTTATGAGCGCAAACAAACGCTGGCCAATGCCGAGCGCTTCACCACTCCGGAGCTGAAAGAACTCGAAACGAAGGTCCTCTCCGCTGAAGAGAAAATCCTTTCGCTCGAGCGGGAAATCTTCCAAAGAGTTCGCTCGGCGGCCGCCGCCCAAGCCTCCCGCATCAAGTCCGCCGCTGCCGCCGTAGCCGAGTTGGATGTAGCTGCATCTCTCGCGCACGTCGCCGTGGAAAACCGCTATCGCCGCTCGCGCTTTTCCGATTCCGGGGAGATGCGGATTGAGGCAGGCCGCCATCCGGTGATCGAAAAGCTTACCGAGCGCGATGCGGTTCGCTTCATCCCCAACGACCTGTACCTGCATTCCTCGAATCAATACATCGCGGTGATCACCGGTCCGAATATGGGTGGTAAATCTACCTATCTGCGGCAGGCCGCGCTGATCCTGATCCTGGCGCAGATCGGCTCCTTCGTCCCGGCGGACGCCGCCCTACTCCCTATAGTGGACCGGGTCTTTACTCGAATCGGTGCGGCGGACAACCTTGCCCGAGGCCGCTCCACTTTCATGGTCGAAATGACCGAAGCCGCAGCCATCCTCAATACAGCCTCAACTAATAGCTTTATAGTACTGGACGAGATCGGGCGTGGCACCTCGACCTACGACGGTTTGGCCCTAGCTTGGGCCATTATTGAGTTCATCCACGAACGGATTAAGGCGAAAACACTATTTGCGACCCATTATCACGAGCTAACTGGCCTTGCAGATCAACTTTCTGGCGTAGGAAATTTACAGGTGGCCGTAAAAGAGGCAAATGACCGTATCTTATTCATAAGAAAGGTGGAACCGGGTGCCGCCGACCGTAGTTATGGTATTGAAGTAGCCCGTTTAGCCGGTCTTCCCCTGCAAGTAATCGAGCGCGCGAGGTCCGTTTTATTGCATCATGAAGTAAGGGAACACTCGGTACGTGAGGAACTCACCCCGGGTGATGCTAACGCTCCCCTACAGATTAAGTTGTTCGAGCCCGTGGAGCAGGGGCTCGCCGATCGGATCCGTTCATTGAACGTCAATGAATTGCGGCCGGTTGAAGCTTTCGAAATTCTGCAAAACTTGCAGCAAGAGTTGCTAAAGAGATGAGAATAGCAGGCATCATGAGCGGGACTTCGCTCGACGGCATCGACGTGGCCATCATCGACATGATCGGTTCTGGTTTCAAGGCAAAGATCAACGTCTTGACGAGTCATTCGGTCCCTTATCCAAGAAAGATCCGTGAAGCGTTACTAGGTGTCTCGAACACCACGACTCCTACGGGCGATATTTCCAGGCTGAACTTTCTTCTCGGCGAACTGTATGTCGAGGCTTTGGAAGAGACTGCCGAGCGGGCGCAGATTCCTCTGGACACCATTAAGCTGATCGGCTGTCATGGCCAGACGATCTTCCACGAGGGACAGGCGGCGCAGTATCTCGGGAAGAAGGTCGCCAGCACTTTCCAGATTGGCGAATCCAGCGTCATCAGCGAGCGCACCGGCATCAATGTAGTTTCGAATTTCCGCGAGCGGGACATCGCGGCGGGCGGTAAGGGTGCGCCTTTAGTGCCTTACCTGGACTACATGCTGATGCGGCACCGTGGGCGCGGCCGTGTTGCGGTCAACATCGGCGGCATTGCCAATCTCACGGCGATTCCTCCGAATACCAGCACGGACCGCGTGATTGCGTTCGATACCGGTCCGGGCAATATGGTGATCGATCAGTTGATCACGCGCATCACGCAGGGCGGCCAGTCTTACGATCGCGACGGCACGATGGCGGCCAGCGGCGTAGTGGACGTCAAGCTGCTCGCGAAGCTTCTGCGCGACAAGTATTTTCGCGCCAAGCCTCCGAAGTCGGCCGGGCGCGAGCAGTACGGCGTGGAATTCGTCAGCAAACTCCTCGATACCGAGCTGAGCAGCGAGGATCTCGTGGCTACGGCGACTGCGCTGACGGCCGAGAGCATTGCGCTCGCGGTGCGGAATTTCGTGCTGCCGGAAATGCGCGTCGATGAAGTCTTTGTTTCCGGCGGCGGCGCGCATAACACGACCCTCATGGCGATGCTGCGCAAAGCGCTCGATCCACTTCCGGTGAAGGAAAGCACGGAAGTCGGTCTCGATGTCGATGCCAAGGAAGCGATTGCCTTCGCGGTCATGGCGTACGAGACAGCACATTTGCGGCCTTCGAACGTTCCGAATGCCACCGGCGCTAAGCGGCCCGTGATACTCGGAAAGATGACTCCCAATGGCGCGCCTCGCGGGTCCAATGGGAACGGCACGTCCAACGGCACAGCCAGCCCGAGCATGAATAGCGCGGCGCATAAGGCGAAAGCCGCGCGTTCCACGAAGTTGAGTCACACTCCCATTCCGCAGAAAGCTAAGGCAGCGGCGCGCTAACAGCGCCGCTGTACTTCTCTGTCCCCGCGCTAGAATAGCTGTCGAAGCGATCTTCGCTCACGAGGTGTTTCTGCGCTATATCGCGCTGTTCGCTCTAATGTGTGCGCTGGCGCGTACGCAGCAGCCGGTTTCGACATCGGGCGAACAAGTCCCCACCTTTCAAAGCAAAGTAGACCTCGTGCTGGTGCCGGTTGTCGTGCGCGATAAGCACGGAGAACCGATTGGCAATCTGACTAAAGACGATTTTCAACTGTTCGATAAAGGCCGTCGACAGGCCATCGTAAGCTTCTCGGCGATCCGGCGCGCGAAGGAAATTTCAAACACCAATGCGCCGGTGGCCGCTCCCCCGATTGATACGCAAACCATCGCAGCCAGCCGTCCCGAAGCCAATCCGTCCAAACGGTCTCTTATCTATCTATTTGACGATTTGAATATCCGGTTCGCTGCGATGGCGAATATCCGTGACGCCGCCGTACGCTACTTCAAAAACAATTTGGCCGACGAAGACCGGGCGGCCATTTACACGTTTTCCGGAAACCCCACGCTGGAGTTCACCGGCGATCGGGAAAAGCTCCAAGAGGCCGTTTCGAAATTGGGGTGGAAGCCGCTCGCCGGACGCGGCGAGATGCAATGCCCGGATGTCAGCTACTACATCGCGGATCTCGTTATCGTAAAAGCCGACAGTCAGGCCCTTGATGGCCTGGCGCATCACACAGCCGAGTGCGCACACGTGCCTTTGGAAATTGCTAGAAATATCGCTCTGGCGGCCGCGAATCGGGAATTGATCATCGGCGTACACGACACGCAAGTTGCGCTAAGGACGTTGATACGCGCGATCCGCCGGCTGGCGGCGATGCCCGGCGAGCGCTCTCTCGTGTTGGCCTCGCCCGGCTTCTTCGCGCAAACGCCGGAAGCCGCCACGGCCATGGCCGAGATACTCGATCTCGCCGCTAGATCGAATGTGGTCGTCAGCACGCTGAGTGTGCATGGCGTCATTGTGGCGGAAGGAGAAGACATCACCGCGAGAAAAGAGCCGTATCAGCCGTGGACACGCTATCGAATCGAAAACGCGCGCGCCGACGGCGACGTGATGAAGGATCTCGCCGAAGGCACCGGCGGCACATTCTTTCATAACAACAATAATTTTCAGAAAGGTTTGGAACGGGTAACGGACGCGCCTGAATTCTCGTATCTGCTCGGATTTTCGCCAGGCGAGTTGAAGGCAGACGGCAAGTATCACTCGTTGAAAGTCGTGCTGCCGGGCGCCAAAGGCGTACATGTCGAGGCGCGCCATGGATACTACGCTCGGCAGGCTGACCCTAAGGACTACTACGCGGCTGCAGATATTGACGATGCCATATTCTCTCGCGGGCAGGCCACGGATATTCCAATCGTCGTTCAAACTGGCTATTCCAAGCCGAATACCGGCAAAGTGGCCAAAGTTCTGGTGACCGCGAAAATAGATATGACGGCGCTGCATTTGCGGAGAGCAGCCGAACGAAGCCTAGATTCTCTACGCGCAGTTGTGGCCCTTTTCGATCCGGATGGAGGCTATGTAACCGGCGCCCAGAAGACTATCAACCTGCGGCTTAAAGAGGAAACACTAAAGCAAAAAGATCCGGCGATCACTTTGCACTGGGAATTCGATGTGGACCCGGGAACCTATCTTGTGCGGCTCGTCGTTCGTGAGCAGGAGAGTAAAGTCATGACGACTTTGAATCGCACGGTGAAAATTCTCTAAGTTGGCACGCATCGTACTAAACACCTTTGGATCGCTGGGGGATCTGCATCCTTATCTCGCAATAGCCATTGAGTTGCAGCGTCGCGGGCACAGCACGATCATTGCCACTTCTGAGGTCTACCGGAGCAAGATAGAGGCGGAAAACATCGGTTTCGCGCAAGTTCGGCCCGATGTCGGCGAATTGCTCGGCAATGCCGCGCTCATGGACAAGATAATGCATCCGCGGCGCGGCTCCGAGTATTTGATACGCGACTACCTGCTGCCACAAGTCGAGAATGCATATGAGGATCTGAACTCCGCATGTGCCGGCGCAGATCTGCTAGTAACGCATGTTGCCGGCTACGCCGGTCCGATCGTGGCCGAGATACGCAAGCTGCCCTGGGTTTCAATCGCTTTACAGCCCGCCATTTTCTTCTCGACATACGACCCTTCGGTGCTTGCGCCTGCCCCCTGGTTCCGGCATTTCCAGAATCTAGGCCGCTGGCCTTTCGTCGCGCTGCACGCGCTTATCAAGCAGCACGTCAAATTGTGGACCGGGCCAATCGTGCGGCTGAGAAAAAAGCTCGGCCTGCCCGCATCCTCCATTAACCCGGTGCTCGAAGGATTCTCTCCTTTCGGCACGCTTGCACTGTTCTCACCGCGCTTCGCCCGGCCGCAACCGGACTGGCCACCCAATGTGCGTATGTGCGGCTTTGTGTTCTACGACAAGCGCGATGCGCAAAGCGCGCCCGACCCGGGTTTGGCGGAGTTTCTGAAGAGCGGTCCTGCGCCGATGCTATTTACGCTCGGCTCGTCGGCCGTAATGCACCCCGGCTCGTTTTACGAAGAGAGCGCTGCCGCCGCTCGAAAGCTCGGCATCCGCGCTCTTCTGCTCGCTGGGAATTATTCGCCCAAGCAAACTTCGGGCGACGTCTTCGTAACGGATTACGCGTCCTACTCGGGAATCATGCCGCGCGTCGCAGCGAGCGTGCATTCGGGAGGGATCGGCACCTGCGCTCAGGCGCTGCGCTCCGGCCGGCCTATGCTGGTTGTGCCCTGGTCCCACGATCAGCCCGACAACGCCGAGCGGCTGCGCAAGCTCGGAGTATCCAGGACGATCGAACGGTCCCGCTACACTGCGGCAAATGCCTCCCAAGAACTGGACCATTTGCTGAAT
>JACZDD010076085.1_pt1 | contig 11409 bp, 13 predicted proteins | sample 8641771 | NCBI WGS metagenome assembly JACZDD01 (sample SAMN15324614, study PRJNA640507) | soil metagenome | isolation source: intercropping peanut in the second line | place: China: Luxin town, Laibin City, Guangxi Province | collected 2019-07-25 | depth 10cm m | reverse complement strand
TTTTCCCTTTTCCTGTTTTCCTGATGAAGTGATGGGACCGTTCCCCTAGCGTAGGGCGAAGAACAAGATGGGGGGAGATGAGAAAAGCAACCGCGGAACCGCGGCCGCCGAGACCAGCAACTGCAATGCTTGAGGATCGCTGCGCGTATTATGCCTTTGAATCAGGTGAGCCGCAACCATTGATTCGGTAAATCACCGCAGTCCCCGCGTTGACGTACCGGACAACGGCGACTACGCGCTTGGCGCCGGCTTGCGACCCGGCGCGAGCGGAGGGACGTATCCGGACACGCGGCATTGCCACGCGTCGATGCGCGCGCCTCGTTCGAAACGCGTCAGCTTGCACATGATGATCGAGCCGTTGGCGGCGAGCTCGACCAGCCCTTCGCGTACAGACTTCAACGGCACGCCGGTCTCTTTCGCGATCTCGAGATCGAGGCGTTGACCGTGCTTTCTCAGGCACTCCAGGATTTCGACCAAGACGTGTCCTAGGGCGTTACGGAATACAGCTGCAGCACGTGGCGCGCCGCCATGCCGTACGTGCTTCCCTTCGGGAGGCCGAGCTGATCGCACGTCATGCCGGGAAGCGGGTTGGTGCAGCAAGTAAGGCCGTGCGCGAGCTCGGTGGACAGCGTGCGATCGTCCGCGTCGAGGGCACCGAGGAAACGGTCGCGAATCGCCGGCGAGGCATAAGGGGCGGTCATGGGTGGCGCGAGTATGCGCCGATTTCGATTCCGCGCGCGTCCGGCACCAAAATAAACATTCCGGTCGATTCCGCGAATCAGCTGCGGTTGCGCACGAGCGGCAAGTCGGAATACCATTCCAACTTCGACACCGCTTCAACTCCCAAAGCCTCGAGTCCGGGGGAAGAATTCCCGCGACCGCTGCGCGAGTATGGGCGTCGGGTCGTGGCTCGAAGGCAAGGAGGAGCGGGACAGCATGTCGGTGACCGCGTCGCCGAAGCACGCGACCAGGATCGCCCGGCCGGACGATTGGCAGGCGCCGCCAACGGCCGAGGCGTTCCAGGGCAAGCCCAAGGTCGCACGCTCGAAAGGAGCGCGGGCGCTGCGGCGCATTGCGTGGAATCTGCTTCCGCCGCTCACGTTCGCCGCCATGGTCGCCCTCTGGTGGGGCGCGGTGGTGGCCTTCAAGATTCCGGCGTACCTGCTGCCCGGCCCGGGCGCTGTCTTCTCGCGCCTCGTCGGCGATGCGCCGATGTTATGGGCGCATTCGCAGGTGACGCTGATCGAGATCCTGCTGGGCTTCGCGCTGACGATCGTCACGTCGATTCCGCTCGGCCTGGTGATCGCGCTTTCGGCCGTGGCCCGGCAGGTCGTGTATCCGCCGATCATGCTGATGCAGCTCGTGCCCAAGATCGCGGTCGCGCCGCTCTTCCTCGTGTGGCTCGGCTTCGGGCTCGAATCGAAGGTGCTGCTCACGATCCTCATGACATTCTTCCCGCTGCTTCTCGCGAGCATCAGCGGCTTCATGATCCTCGACGACCGCCTGCTCTACCTGACGAAATCGATGGGCGCGTCGAGCTGGGACACCTTCCGCTATCTGCGCTTTCCCGCTGCCCTGCCCGTCATTTTCTCGGGCATCAAGACGTCGGCGACGATTGCCGCAACCGCAGCGATCGTTGCCGAGTTCGTCGGCGCGAACAAAGGGCTGGGCTATGTGCTGCTGCGGGGCACGAGCACGATGGACATCGAGCTCGTGTTCGCCGTGCTCGTCGTGCTCACGATCGTCGGAATCGTCATCAACTATCTCGTGGAGTTCTGCGAATGGGCGATGACGCCGTGGCAGCGCGCCAGGGACAACTAATCATTCACGGGGACGCCGGATTCGGCGACCCACATCACCGAGGAGGAATCATGCGTCAAGGCCTTTGGAAGTCGCTGTCGATGGCCGCAATGGCGGCGCTGCTCACGACCACCGCCGGGGCGGCCACGGCAGCCGACACGCCCGTCACGTTCCAATTGAACTGGATGGCGGGCGGACCCAACGCGGGCTTCGCCGCGGCGCTCGCCGAAGGCTATTACAAGGCCGCGGGCCTCGACGTCACGCTCGTGCAGGGCAACGGCTCCGGCAACACGGCGCAGCTCGTGGCGAATGGCCGCGCTCAGCTTGCCTACGCCGATGCCGTCGCGGTCATGCAGCTGATCGCGAAGGGTGCGCCGATGAAGGTCGTTTCGACGGTCTACCAGTCGAACCCCAACGCGGTGATGTCGCTCAAGAAGGCCAACATCAAATCGGTGAAGGACCTCGTCGGCAAGAAGGTCGGCGTGCCGTCCGGCTCGTCGCAGACGACGATGCTGCCGCTGCTCTGGAAGGCGAACGGAATCAAGGAATCCGACATCAACACGATCGACATGCCGCCGTCGTCCATGGTGCCGGCGCTGCTGCAGGGCCAGGTCGACGCCGTGCTCGGAACGATCGATGCCTACCAGATCCAGGCCGAGTCGCAGGGCGCGCAGCTCGACGTCTATCGGTTCGCCGACCATGGCGTCCCGACCGTCAGCACGTCGATCTTTGCCAGCAACGATTACCTGAAGAGCAATCCCGACGTCGTGAAGAAGTTCATCGCAGCGAGCTTGAAGGGCTGGAGTTTCGCCCTCGACCATCCCGAGCAGGCGATCAAGGACCTGAAGAAGGTATTCCCCGAACTGAACGAGAAGCTCGCGACGCAGGAGCTCGCCGCGATCACGCCGCTCTTCTGCAGCGGCGGTGCGAAGTACATCGGCAAGGCCGAGGACGGGCTGTGGACGAAGTCGCAGGAGCTGCTCGCGGAAGTGAAGCTGCTTCCTGCCGGCCAGGATCCGAAGTCGTACTACTCGAGTGACTACCTGCCGCCTGCTTCTCAGATGCGGGCGTGCAAGTCGTCGTAATCCGAAGCACTCGAAGCGGAGAGCATCCGGCGATGGGCGGCGAGCGCAAGCTGGGCTATTCGTACGACGATCTGCACGTCGGGATGGCGTTTCGCAGTCCCGGCCGCACGATCACCGATGCCGACCTCGTCGCGTTCGCCGGGCTCACCGGCGACTACTCGGAGCTGCACACGAGCGACGTCTACGCGAAGAGCAGCGAGTTCGGGCGGCGCGTCGCGCACGGCATGCTGGGCCTTGCCTATGCGCACGGGCTGATGTGGGCACGCACCGGCGAGCTGCGCGAAACGGAGATCGCCTTCCTCGGCATCGACGGCTGGAAGTTCCTGGCGCCTATCTTCGTTGGCGACACGATCTTCGTGAACTACCGCATCGCCGAATTGCGCGACAGCAAGTCGCGGCCGACGCAGGCGATCGCGACCTTCGACGTCGAGGTCGTCAATCAGCACGGCGGCGTCGTGCAGCGCGGGCGGAAGGCATTGCTCGTATCCAAGGTGCCGTTGAGCGCAGTCGAGGCGTCGAAGGCCGCCTCCACACGCGATCCCGGCCGATTGGCGGACAAGGCATGAAGGACGCGGCTGACGTGAGCGAGAGGTGCGGCGTTCCCATCGCCATTCGCCGTGTAGCGAAGGTCTTCGGCGAGGATGGCGACAACCCGTTTCGGGCGCTCAAGGAAGTGAGCGTCGACGTCGACGCGGGTGAATTCGTTTCCGTCGTCGGCCCGTCCGGCTGCGGCAAGAGCACGCTGATGCTGATGGTCGCGGGTCTGCTCGACCGAAGCCGCGGCGACATCGAGATCGCGGGCCGATCGGTCACGAGGCCCGTCACCGACGTCGGCATCGCGTTCCAGGACCACCTGCTTCTCGAATTTCGTACCGCGCTCGACAACGTCACGCTGCACGCCGACATCCGCAAGCTGCCGAAGAAGCAGATCGAGATGCGCGCGAAGGAACTGTTCGCGCAGCTCAGCCTGACGCAGGCGATGGGCAAGTATCCGCGCCAGCTTTCGGGTGGCATGCGGCAGCGCGTGTCGCTGATCCGCACGCTCGTGCACGATCCCTCGCTGCTGCTGATGGACGAGCCGTTCGGTGCGCTCGATGCGCTGACGCGCCTGCAGGTTCGCACCGACCTCGAGGCGCTGTGGCTGCGCCGGCGCCCCACCGTCCTGTTCATCACGCACAGCGTCGAGGAAGCGGTGGGTTTGTCGGATCGCATCCTCGTGATGAGCCCGAGCCCCGGCGAAGTCGTCGAGGAGATCCGCGTGCACATTCCGCGGCCGCGGCCGATCGTGCTCGGCGACGTGCCCGAGTTCGCGGCCTACGTCGATCGCATCCACCGCCACTTCGAGCGCCTCGGCGTGCTGCACGGTCTCAATGCCGAGGAGGCCCATTGATGCCGCGCCGGGATAGCGACGTACGCGAGGCGCAAGCCGCCGATACGGCTTCCGCGTCGGCATCGCTGCACGTCGACGGGACGATCGCGGAGATTGCTCTCGACGGCGGCCCGCTGAATCTCGTCGACCAGACGCTGCTGCGGAGCCTGAACGCGTCGTTGCGCGAAGTCGCGCGCATGCCGGAGGTTCGCTGCGTCATCCTGCACGGCGGCCATGCGCGCGCGTTCTGCGCCGGCAGCGACATGCGTGGATTCGCGACGCTGCGCGACGATGCGAGCGAGCACAAGATCCTGTTCGAGGACATGGTGCTGCGCACGCTGGCACGGCTTCCCATGCCCACCATCGCTGCCATCGACGGGCCCGCGCTCGGCGGCGGCTTCGAGCTCGCACTCGCCTGCGACCTTCGCGTTTGCAGAAAGGATGTTCCGCTAGGCCTCACCGAGTCGCGCATCGGTGGCCTTGCCGCCAACGGTGCGGTGCGCCTCACGCGACTCGTCGGGCCGTCGCGTGCGAAAGAGCTGCTCTTCACCGGGGAGATCGTCTCGACCGAGCTAGCGCTCGCGTGGGGGCTCGTCAATCGCGTCGTGGAAGCAGGCAGTGCGCTCGAGGCCGCGCGCACGTTGGCGCGGACCATCGCGGCACGCGGTCCTATCTCGAATCGACTCGCGAAGCGGCTGGTCGATGCCGCGCAGGACCAGCCACTCGACGCTGCGTTGTCGCAGTCGACCGTCGTCCAGCAGGAGATCTTCGACAGCAACGATCTCCACGAGGGAGTGGCCGCGTTCTTCGCCAAGCGACCGCCGGAATTCGGAGGCCGCTGACGATGCCTTGCGGATTTGTCGAATCGAGGAATTCCGATTCGCATTCCGGTTCCTGGGACGAAGCGGATCGTGGCGATGCCGCTTTGCTCGGCCCGGCTGCGGTACTGATCTGGAACGACGTTGCGTCGGAGGGCCGCGACGCGTTCTACGCGTGGCACGACAGGGAGCACATGCCCGAGCGCCTCGCGCTTCCCGGATTTCTTCGTGGGCGCCGATTCGTGAAGCCGGGACATTCACCCGAGTGGCTGACCATGTACGAGGCGCGCGGCGTCGACGCACTCGTGTCGCCGGAATACCTCGCACGGCTCAACGCACCGACCCCCGCCACGACCGCCACTCTCCGGTATTTCCGCAATACGTCGCGCGCCGTTTGCCGCGTCGTCCATTCGACCGGTGCGAGCACGGGCGGACACGTGCTCGCGATGCGACTGAGCGTCGATGCCACGCGCGATGGTGCGATGCGCCGCCATCTGATCGAAGACGCATTCCCGCGAGCGCTTTCCCGGCTGGGCGTGCTGGCGTGCCATCTGTTCGCGAGCGATACGTCGGCAAGCCACGTGCATACCGCCGAGTCGAGCACGCGCACGTTCGACGTGCCGGCGTGGGTCGTGCTGTGCGAGGCGAGCACCACGGCGGCTGCGGAGGCGGCGAAATCCGATATCGAGGGGGCCGAGTTCACGCGGCTCGGGGTCGAGGTGCGCGCAGACTGGGCGGTTTACGCGCTCGAAATCTGCCGGCTTTCGAACGCCGCAGGAAAGATCGGCAACCGGCAACTGGAAAGAACCTGAATGGAAAAGATCACGGCAGAGGAAGCGGCGCAGCTCATTCAGGACGGCGACGCGATTCTCATCAGCGGGTCGGGCGGAGGACATTCCGTACCCGAGGCGCTGCTCGCGGCGGTCGAGCGGCGATTCCTCGCCGAACGGAAGCCGCGTGGCATCACGTCGGTCAGCATCGTGGGCATCGGGGACCGCGCGGCGCTCGGCGCGACGCATCTTGCGCACGAGGGATTGCTCTCGCGCGCGATCACGAGCGCGCTCGTCGACTCGCCCGGTCTGGTGCGTCTCGCCGCCGAAGACAAGATCGAGGCGTACACGCTGCCACAGGGCGTACTGTCGCAGCTGATGCGCGACATGGCTGCCGGCCGACCGGGACTGATCACCAAGACCGGCCTGCACACGTTCGTCGATCCTCGCCAACAGGGTGCGCGGCAAAGCCCGCGTACGCCGCCCGATTTCGTCGAGGTCGTGCAGCTCGCCGGGGAAGAATGGCTGTTCTTCAAGCCGGTGCCCGTGAACATCGCGTTTCTGCGCGGCACGACGGCCGACGAGGACGGCAACGTCACGATGGAGGAAGAGGCGGTGCTGGGCGAAATGCTCGCGATGGCGCAGGCGACGCGACGCGCCGGCGGCATCGTCGTCGTGCAGGTCAAGCGCATGGCGCGCCGCGACACGCTGCCTGCGAAGCAGGTGCGCATACCCGGCATCCTCGTCGATTTCGTCGTCGTCGATACCGATCAGCGGCAGACCTACGCGACGCATTACGACCCGAGCTACTCGGGCGAGCTGCGTATCCCCGCCGAGAACATCAAGTCGCTGCCGTTCGGCCCGCGCAAGGTGATCGTGCGCCGCGCAGCCATGGAGCTGTTTCCCGGCGCCATCTGCAATCTCGGCGCGGGCGTTTCCACGGGCATCTCGACGATCGCCGCGGAGGAAGGACTGCTCGACGCCGTGCACCTGACCAACGAACAGGGCATCATCGGCGGGGCGCCGATCACCGGACGCGACTCCGGCGGCGGACAGAACTTCGCTGCCATGATCGAGCAGCCGGCACAGTTCGACTTCTACGACGGCGGCGGTCTCGACCTCGCGTTCCTGTCGTTCGCCGAGGTCGATCCGCAAGGCAACGTCAACGTGAGCCGCTTCGGCGACCGCATCATCGGGGTCGGCGGCTTCATCAACATCAGCCAGAACGCCCGGTGCGTCGTCTTCAGCGGCACGCTGACGGCGGGTGATCTCGACATCGGATGGGAGAACGGCAGAACGGTCATCCGGAAGGAGGGCCGCCACCGGAAGTTCGTGCCGAAGCTCGAGCAGATCTGCTACAGCGCCGAGATCGGACGCGCGAAGGGGCAGGTCGCGCTGTTCGTCACCGAGCGCGCGGTCTTTCGCGTCGGACGCGAGGGTCTCGAGCTCGTCGAAATCGCGCCGGGCATCGATGCGGAGCGGGACGTCATCGCGCACATGGGCTTCCGTCCGCGCGTCGCTCGCGACCTGCGCGAAATGGATCGCCGCATCTTCGATCCCGCGCGAATGGAGCTTGCTTCGTACGTCCGCGGCAAGCCGCACCGCTATCGCTCGCCGCGGGTGGCGCAATGGTACGAAGCACGCAGCGCGGGCGCGGTAGCGTGACGGCGATGAAGATCACCGGCAGGACCCGCCTGTACGCGATCATCGGAGATCCGATCGCGCAGGTACGTTCGCCCGAGATCTATACGGAGCGCTTCGCCGCCATGGGCATCGACGCGGTGCTCGTGCCGATGCACGTTCCCGCCGAGCGTTTCGACGCCCTCGTTCCGGCGCTGCTCGCGCTCGGCAATCTCGACGGCCTGATCGTGACCGTTCCGTTCAAGCAGCGGATGATGCATTTCGCGGCGCGCCTCGGCGCCACCGGGCAGACCGTCGGGGCGGTGAATGCATTGCGTCGTGAAGCGGACGGCTCGTGGACCGGCGACATGTTCGACGGACTCGGGTTCGTGCGCGGTGCCGAGCGCAAGGGCGAGCGCCTTCGCGGGCGCCATGTGGCGCTCTTCGGAGCGGGAGGTGTGGGCAGCGCCATTGCCTGTGCCCTTGCCGAAGCGGGCGTCGCTTCGATCGATCTCATCGACACCGAGCCGCAGAAGGCGGAAGCGCTTCTGGCGAGGCTCACACGCGCGTTCTCCGCTTGCACGTTCGCGACCGCGACGGGCGTGCGAAACGAAATCGACATGATCGTCAACGCGTCGCCCGTGGGCATGAAGGACGACGATGCCCTGCCCGGCCCGATCGGTCCGCTCGACCGCGAAACGCTGATCGGCGATGTCGTCATCCGGGAAACGCCGACGCCGCTGATCCAGCTCGCGATGCGAAGCAACTGCCCTTGGGTCGACGGGCGCGACTTATTCACTGGGCAGATCGAAGCGCTGTCGACATTTCTCACGTCGATGTCGCATGCAGGCGCGCCCGCTCACGACCGATCGCATTGATCGACCCTCGCGCGATAGAACCATGGCCCACGTACCCGCCGAACGCTGCCTGGCGATCATCGAACTGCTCGCGGACGGCGCGCGCGAGTTGCCGTTAGGCGAGATCGCCGAGCGCCTGTCGCTGCCGAAAAGCGGCGCGCATCGGCTTCTCAGCACCCTCGTCGACATCGGCTGGGCCGAGAAGAACCCGGAGACGGCCTTCTATCGGCTGTCGATGCGCCTGGCCGTGCTCGGCCAGCAGTTCTACGTCGCGACCGGCATTCCCGACATCTGCCAGCCGCTGCTCGATCGTCTCGCGAGGCAATGCCGCGAGTTCGTGCGGCTCGCCGTCGTCGACGGCCACTCGCTCGTCTGGGTGGCGCACGCCCAGGGCGCTTCCGGCGGCTTGATGTATCAGCCGTCGCTGACGTCGAACACGGTTCCCCTGTTCGCGACGGCGAGCGGGAAGGCGTGGCTCGCGACGCTGCCGACCGACGAGGCGATGCGGATCGTGATGAAGAACGGCGGACTCAGGGACGCGGGTCGCTACGGTCCGAACTGCGTACGATCGGTGGAGGCGCTGTTGAAGGAACTGAAGGCGACGGCACGTCGTGGTTACGGGATCGCGTTGAGCGAGGCCGAGTTCGGCGTGACGGCAGTCGCTGCCGCAATCCGGCCCGACGACGCCAGTTCGGCCCTCGGCACGGTGAGCATCGCCGGCCCGGGCGCGCGCGTCACCGAAAGACGCGCGCAGGAACTGGCGCCGCTCGTGTTGCGCACCGCACGCGAGCTGTCGAACCTGTGGCCATTGCGCGTAGGAACGAACGGAAGCGCACAGCGTCACGCGCCACGCGGGCGGGCGCCGCGCGCGGTCGCCGTGTAGTCCCGGCGCCGTATCGCACACCACGCGACGGCCCGCGGCATCCGGGCTGCATCGCGCACGACTTCGCCGGCGCTGCCGAATTGACAGCGTTGTGCCGATATGATGCAGTCCGGACCGCAGTCGATTGTGACGTTGGTGCTAAAGGGAGGCACCAGATGAACGAGACGCTGCCTCATCTCTCGTCGCGAGTCCACGCGACGTTCCCTCGTTCTACAAGGTGCAGCATGAATCCATATCGAGATTGATACGGAGGCCCGTCATGTCACATTGTGTACGACGAATGCTCGCGCCCGGCCGGTTCACGGGTGCACTGTTGTCCTGTGCGCTCGCGTTCGAGGTCTGCGCGGCAAGCGCTGCGGATCTGACCTATGGCAAGGCTGGCGAACCTGTCCACCTCGTCGTCGGCTACCAGCCTTATTACACCCAGGCCTGGTCAGCCATGGTCATGCGCAGCAAGGAATTCTGGAAAAGGCATTTGCCGCCCGGCTCCACCGTCAAGTTCGAGGCTGGCTCGCAGGGTGTCGTCATCGTCAATGCAATGCTCGCGGGCAAGGAGCACATCGGGTACATGGGAGACATGCCGGCAATCGTCGCGACGACGAAGCACGACCTGGCTGACGTGCGCATCGTCGCGACACTCGGCGTCGCTTATGATCAGTGCAACATCTTCGTCGCCCGCGCCGATGCGCCGCAATTCAACGATGCGAAGCAGGCGCTGCAGTGGCTCAACGGCAAGCAGGTCGCCGTACCGAAGGGAAGCTGCACCGACCGCTTCGCACAAGCGGTCTTCAAAAAGGAAAACATCCAGCCGGGCGCGTATTTGCACGAGAGCATCGAAACGATCACCGGCGGCTTCCGAGCGAAAAAACTCGATGCCGCGGCCGTGTGGGAGCCGACCGCCTCGCGGCTCGTCGAGGAAGGCCTCGCACGCCGCATCGCGTCGGGTGCGAGCGTCGAGGAGAACGACGCGGGCCTGCTCGCCATGCGTGCTGACTTGATCAAGCAGCGACCCGACATCGTGAAAGCCTGGCTCAACGCCGAGCTCGATGCTCAGCTGTTCCTGGCCGATCCGAAGAACGCGGCGGAAGTGACCAAGATGGCAGCCGCGCAGACCAAGGGGTTTTCCCGGAAAGTTCTGTGGATGTCACTCTACGGCCAGTATCCAGCGAACCAGGGCGGCACACCGGTGCGCAACGAGTTCGTCTACACGATCACGCCGGAGATAACGGAGTTGGTTGCGCGCGCGACGGAATTGCTCCACTCGATCAAGAGCATCAACGTCGACAAGTTGCGTCCGGACGCCGTGATGCCCGAGTTCGCCGAAGCGGTGGTGAAGGATCGTGGCGTCAAGAGCCCCATCGGCGCAGTGAAGGCGCTGCCGATGACCGAATTCAGAGGTAAGAGCTGATCAGCGCCACACCGCCGTTGGCTCGACTCTATACCTCCAGCCACTCGCGGCGCACCGCCGGTGCGGCACGCAACGCGTCCGGCGTCCCCTCGAACACGATACGTCCGTGACCCATCACATAGACCCGGTCGGCGATGTCGAGCGCGATCGCGAGTCGCTGCTCGATCAGCAGGATCGCAACGCCGCTGCGCGCGACCTTCGTCAACAGGTCGCGCACCAGCGCGACTGTTGTGGGCGCTAGCCCTTCGGTGGGCTCGTCGACCATGACGAGGTCGGGATCGCCCATCAGCGTGCGGCCGATCGCGAGCAGCTGCTGCTCGCCGCCCGACAGCGCGCCTCCGGCAACGTCGGCGCGTTCGCGCAGCAGCGGAAACAGCGCGAGGAAATCGTCGACCGACCAGCGTCCGCGTCGCTTCGCCGACTTGATGCCGAGCACCAGATTTTCGCGCACGGTGAGTCCCGGGAAGATCTGGCGATCCTCCGGCACGTAGCCCAGGCCACGGCGAGCGATCTCATGCGGCGACCGGCCGTCGATGCGCTCGCCTTTGAAGCGAATGATCCCGCTCGGCGCGACCAGGCCGATGATCGCGCGGATCGTCGTCGAGCGCCCCGCGCCGTTGCGCCCGAGCAAGCTCACGATCTGGCCCTGTCCGACGCGAAGCGATACCCCCTGGAGCACGTGGCTCTTGCCGTAGTAGGCATGAAGGTCATCGACGTCAAGCATGCGCGCCGCCAAGGTACGCGCTCTGCACCGCCTCGTTCGCGCGAATGTACGCCGGCGTATCGGTCGCGAGAACCG
>JACZDD010126146.1_pt1 | contig 11440 bp, 11 predicted proteins | sample 8641771 | NCBI WGS metagenome assembly JACZDD01 (sample SAMN15324614, study PRJNA640507) | soil metagenome | isolation source: intercropping peanut in the second line | place: China: Luxin town, Laibin City, Guangxi Province | collected 2019-07-25 | depth 10cm m | reverse complement strand
TCATTGCCGCCGTGGTCTTTTGGTTTGTTCGCGTCAGCCGCCGGAGAACCGACGGCGAGTGGCGGTTACGCTGGAATGCCCCGCGCACGGACCATTCAAACTCGTGAAAGGATGAAGACGTGGCGTTTCTGGAAGTCAAAAATCTGCATGTCGAGATCGAGGGCAAGAAGATCCTCAACGGTTTGACGTTGTCCGTCGAGAAGGGCCAAGTCGCGGCGATCATGGGCCCGAATGGCTCGGGCAAGTCGACGCTGGCCTATGTGCTGGCCGGAAAGAGCGAATACAACGTTACTGAAGGCGATGTGCTGCTTAACGGCGAAAGCATCCTCGCAATGGCGCCGGATGAACGCGCCGCCAAAGGCGTCTTTCTCGCCTTCCAATACCCGGTCGAGGTGCCGGGCGTTGCCACGATGACGTTTCTGCGCACCGCGCTGAACGCGCAGCGCAAGACGCGCGGCGAGAGCGAGCTGTCCACGCCGGGGTTTATGAAACTGGTGCGCGACACTGCGGGCCATCTCGGCATCAGCCAGGAGATGCTGCGGCGCGCCGTCAATGTCGGCTTCTCCGGTGGCGAAAAAAAGCGCAATGAGATTCTGCAAATGGCTGTCCTGCAGCCACAACTCGCGGTGCTGGATGAGACCGACTCCGGCCTCGACATCGATGCGTTGAAGATTGTCGCCGACGGAGTGAACCGATTGCGCTCCCCGGACCGCTCGATGGTCGTGATCACGCACTACCAGCGGCTGCTCAACTACATCGTGCCGGACGTCGTGCACGTGTTGGCGAAGGGCCGTGTCGTCAAATCCGGCGGCAAGGAGCTTGCCCTTGAGCTTGAAGCCAAGGGCTACGCGCAATTCCAGGGCGAGGCTGCCTGATGAATGCGGAAATGCGCGCCATTAAGACCCCGGCCGAGCAGGCGCTGGACGCCGCTTATGCGGCCGCGCGGGCAAAGCTGCCTGGCAACGGCGCGATCGCCGATCTGCGCGAGGCGGCTTTCCAGCGCTTTGATGCCGCAGGGCTTCCTCACCGCCGGGTCGAAGAATGGAAGTACACCGACCTGCGCGCGCTCATGCGCGAGGCAAAGCCGCTCGCAGAGCCTGCGAAAGCTAAGGGCACGGTGCCGGCACTGCCGAGCCTGATGGTCGACCGGATTGCTATCGTCAACGGCCGCTACGAGCCGGCATGGAGCGACTTCAAGCCGGGCGCGGGCGTTGAGTTGAGCGACGTGTTCGCTTTCGCGGCTGGTCAAAAAAACTATCGTCTGGGCGAAGTCCCGGGTCATGACGACATCGCCGTGTCGCTCAATACGGCTTTTATGACCGGCGGTGTGGCGCTCCGCGTGGCAAGGGGCGCCAATGTCGAAAAGCCGATTGAAATTGCGCATGTGTTTGCCGATAGAGCGGCGGCAGCAATGTATCCGCGCTCGGTCGTTATAGTGGAGCCGGGTGCCCGTGTGACGTTTATTGAATCGTTCAACGGCCCTGCCGGTATCGACTATCAAGTCAACTCCGCCCTTGAACTGGTGATCGGCGAGGGGGCGCATGTCGATCACGTCGCGATCGGGAGGGACGGAGATAAGGCGCTGCGCATTTCCAGCGTGGGCGTAAAGGTTGGGGCCAACGCGATCTACAGTGGCTTCACATACACCGCCGGTGGTGCGGTCGTGCGTAATCAGATTTTTGCGCGCTTTGATGGTGAGGGGACGCAAGCTTCGATCGGCGGGGCGACGCTCCTAAAAGGACACCAGCACGTCGACAATACGCTCGTTGTCAATCATGCCGCGGGCGGCTGCACCAGCCGGGAGCGCTTCCGTACCGTGCTAGACGGAGAAAGCCACGGAATTTTCCAGGGTAAGATCATCGTCGAGCCGCACGCGCAGAAGACCGACGCGAAAATGGCAAGCCATGCGCTGCTGCTTTCCGACGAGGCGGAAGCCGACAACAAGCCCGAACTCGAGATCTTTGCGGACGACGTGCAGTGCGGTCACGGTGCAACTGCCGGTGCGCTCGACAGTGCACTCAAGTTCTATCTGATGTCGCGCGGAATTCCGGAACATGAGGCAGAAGCTCTCTTGATTCAGGCTTTTGTCAGCGAAGCGATCGAGGAAATTGCGCACGAAGGAATACGCGAAGCGCTGCTGAATGCCGCCGCCAAATGGCTGGAAGCGCGGGAGCAATGAAGATGCATCCGGCTGTCAGCAACGGCTCCTATGATGTCGCCAAGATCAGGGCGGATTTTCCCGCGCTGTCGATGCGAATCTATGGCAAGCCGCTCGTCTACCTCGACAATGCAGCGTCGGCGCAAAAGCCGAAGGCCGTACTTGACCGGCTCGCAAAGGCCTACACCGAGCAGTACGCCAACGTGCATCGCGGCTTGCACTACCTCGCCAACGAAGCGACCGAAGCCTACGAAGGCGCGCGTGAAACGGTGCGTGCCTTCCTGAATGCCGGACGCAAAGAAGAGATCATCTTCACACGTAACGCCACAGAAGCGATCAATCTCGTCGCCTATACTTTCGCGCGCGAGCGCATCAAAGCGGGTGATGAAATCGTGCTTTCAATTATGGAGCATCACTCGAATATCGTTCCCTGGCACTTCCTGCGCGAACGGCAGGGCGCGGTCATCAAGTGGGCACCGGTCGATGAAGACGGCAATTTCCTCTTGGATGAATTCGAGAAGCTGCTGACGCCCCGCACCAAAATGGTGGCGATCACGCACATGTCGAATGCCCTCGGTACCGTCGTCCCCGTGAATGAGGTCGTCCGCATCGCGCATGCGCGTGGCATTCCGGTGCTGATCGACGGTGCGCAGGGGGCGGTGCACCTCGACGTCGACGTTCGCGAGATTGACTGCGATTTCTATGTATTTACCGGTCACAAGGTGTACGGGCCGACCGGCATCGGCGCGCTTTACGGCAAGTACGAGCATCTTGCGGCGATGCCGCCGTTCAATGGCGGTGGCGAAATGATTCATGAGGTGTTCGAAGATCGCATCACTTACGGCGAGCCTCCGCACAAATTCGAGGCAGGGACGCCGGCGATCGTGCAGGCCATCGGGTTCGGCGCGGCGCTCGACTATGTTAATTCGGTCGGCAAAGCCCGCATCCGTGCGCACGAAGGTGCGCTGGTGACATACGCCCATGAGCGGCTCGGTAAGATCAATTCACTGCGGATTATCGGCAAAGCACCTGGCAAGGGCCCGATCGTGTCTTTTGAAATGAAAGGCGCCCATCCTCACGACGTTGCAACGGTCATAGACCGGGCTGGGGTGGCGGTCCGCGCCGGCACTCATTGCGTAATGCCTTTGCTCGCGCGCTATGGGTTGACCGCGACCTGCCGTGCTTCGTTCGCGATGTATAATACCCAAGATGAGGTCGATACTCTTGCCGCCTCGCTTGTGAAGGCTCAGGAATTCTTTGCATGACCGACGACGCGATTCAAAATACACCCGTTGCGGAAAAGCCGCCGGAGAACGCAGAAGTCACGGGCTCGCCCGCGCTGCCGCAGGACGAGCTTAACAAGCTGACCGATGACATCGTTGCGGCGTTGAAGACCGTTTACGATCCTGAAATTCCCGCCGACATCTACGAGTTGGGGCTGATCTATAAGATTGATATCGGCGATGATCGCGGCGTGAAGATCGATATGTCGCTGACGTCACCAAACTGCCCGGCGGCGCAGGATCTTCCCATCATGGTCGAGAACGCTGTGTCGAGCGTTCCTGGCGTGAAGGAAACCAAAGTGGAAGTCGTTTGGGATCCACAGTGGGATCCGAGCCGGATGTCGGACGAGGCCCGGCTGGTGCTCAACATGTGGTAATCTGCAATCGCTCGCCTACATAAGATTCGATGAGGAAGAAATGGCTACGGCTCGACCCAAACCCCAAGTGATGCGGCTGACTGAGGCCGCAGCGTCGCGCATCAAGTCAGTGATGGCGCAGGCCGGCAAACCCGTGGCTGGCGTTCGGGTCGGCGTCAAAAACGGCGGCTGTGCGGGAATGGAATACACGATGGAGTACGCCGACGCCGTAAATCCGACCGACGAGATCGTCGAGGACAAGGGCGTGAAGCTCCTGATCGACCCAAAAGCGGTGCTGTTCCTCCTCGGGACCGAGATGGATTACAAGACCGAAAAGCTTTCCGCGCAGTTCGTCTTCAACAACCCGAACCAGACCAGCGCGTGCGGTTGCGGGGAGTCGGTGCAGCTGACACCGGCGAAGGATGCGGCCGGCACCGATTGATGCGGCGCTATGGTGGACGCCGAATATATCGGTGAATTGTTCCGTGAATTCGGCACAGTACGGGTGCGACGCATGTTTGGCGGCGCCGGCCTTTATGCCGAGGGCATGATGTTCGGCCTTGTGTCCGATGGGCAAATCTACCTCAAAGCCGATGCGACGACGGTGCCCCGCTTCGAAAGCGAGCACTGCGGGCCATTCCAGTATTCGACCAGGAAAGGTAAACGCGCGCTGACGACGTACTGGCGGCTGCCTGACCGCCTCTATGACGATACCGATGAGCTCGCGCAATGGGCGCGGCATGCGCTTGCAGCCGCGCGGCAAAGTGCAACGGCAAAAGTGAAGCGTCGAAAGGCGCGAGCCGGGAGAAGGCGCTGAGGCTCAGGCGACCTGTGCGGCCGTGCCCGCCGGGGCAACCTCGGGGTCCGCTTCGCAGACAACGCGGTTGCGGCCGTTCCGCTTCGCCGCATAGAGGCAGGCATCGGCCCGCTCGATCAGCGATTGAGGGGTGTCGTCCTTGCCCAATGTCGCGACGCCGATCGAAATCGTCACATGGCCGAGCTTCTCGCCTGTTGACCGCTTCATAAGCTCCTTTGACATCACTTCGCGGCGGATATGGTCAGCAACGGTGGTCGCCGCGCGCAGAACGGTGTTTGGCAGTATGACAGCGAACTCCTCGCCGCCGTAGCGAGCCGCGGTATCCTTGCCTTTGACGTTGTTTTTCACCGACATCGCAACGAGACGCAGGACCTGATCACCTGTTAAATGGCCGAAACTGTCGTTGAACGCCTTGAAGTGATCGATGTCCGTCAGCATCAGAGACAACGTCTCGTTCTTCTCGACCGCATCAGCGATAGACTTCTCCAACGTCACGTCGAAATATTTTCGATTGGCGAGCTGCGTGAGCGGATCGGTCAGGCTCTCGGTGCGAACGGCTTCGAGACTTACCTGAAGATCATTGATTTCTTTTTTGGAAGCGTTTAGCCGCTCTTCGAGCTGCTGGTTGGAACGCTCCATCGCCTTGGTTGTCGCCACGAGGTTTTCGACGATCACCCGCAGCCCTTCGCGGTCTTTTGAAAGAGCGAGCTGCTGGGTCGCGCCGGCGAGGCTTTCCGTATAGCTGCTCGCCGTGCCGGCGACCGCATCGATCATCGCCATAACCTGATCGATCTCGGCCTTGACCTGGCTGCCGACCACATCGATGCGTTCGGTCAGTCGTGAAGGTGAGAGGTAGCCGTCGTAAATCTGGGCGAGATCCGCTTCCGTGATCGTGCCCTTGGCCTTGAGCATCGCATTGATCTGCGCATTCAGCGCAGGGTGATAGCCCGTCGCATAGGTGTACCAGATTTCGTAGTTGCGCGGATTGTTGGTGTGGCGCAACGCCTTCATCTGGCCGAGAGCGATTTCGGCGAATCCAGTTGTGCGTTCGTACTCTTCGGCACGCCCGGTCATTGCTAAGACCCCCGAATGCAGGCCTGGCCTGCAGAGGACGGCACGCACGGTGTCTCTCTTGCACGGACGGTATGCGACGGAAATGAACGACCGGTAAATTTGGAACCCGCGCGCTGCAGCGCGGTACGCGTCTCGGTCACGCCAAGGTGGCCGCTTTATGCCTTTACCGACACCGGCCGGAGCAGGAAGGCCGGTAAGTGGCCGCCGCTGTCATCCTCGGCCGGTTGAGGCGGCCGCAGCCTTTGAGGTTGCCTCTGTTTTGCTGGCCGCTGCGGCTGGTTGCCGCGCCGATGACGCGGCGACGAATTGCGTTGGGCTTGCTCCGCCTCCGGGGCGGGGTGCGTTTCTGCCGGAGTTTTGGAAGACGCAGGCTTATCCATCCATGGAATTGTCTGACCAATCAGCCGCTCGATAGCGCCAACGGATTTGCTGTCGATCGGCGCCACGATCGTGATCGCGGTTCCGCTTCTGCCGGCCCGGCCCGTACGGCCGATACGATGGACGTAGTCATCGGGGTGATGCGGTACGTCGAAATTCAAGACGTGGCTCACCTCCGGGATATCGAGGCCGCGCGCCGCGACGTCCGACGCGATGAGCAATTCCGCTTCACCGCGGCGAAACCGGTCAAGGGCCGCCATACGTGCGGGCTGGTCCATGTCGCCGTGCAGTGCGACCGCGTTAAACTTATGGCGCAAAAGCGAGCGATGAAGGTTCGCAACTTCGCGCTTGCGGTTACAGAAAATGATTGCGTTCTTGAAATTGTCGGCAGACCGGATCAGTTGGCGCAATGTCTCGCGCTTCTCGTGCGGATCACGGCCAGTCGCGACCAACAATTGGGTGATAGTTTCAGCGGTGGTGGCAGGCTTGGCCACTTCGACGCGCACTGGATTGTGCAGGAATGTGTCGGCGATGCGCTGAATTTCCGGTGGCATCGTCGCGGTGAAAAACAAGGTTTGCCGGGTGAACGGCACCAGTTTTCCAATTCGCTCGATGTCAGGAATGAAACCCATGTCCAGCATACGGTCAGCTTCGTCGATAATCAGGAGTTCGCAACCCGACAGAAGCAGCCGTCCGCGCTCGAAATGGTCGAGCAACCGGCCCGGCGTGGCGATCAGCACATCGACTCCGCGCAGCAATTTTGCGTCCTGATCGTCGAACGACACGCCGCCGATAATCAGTGCGACGTTTAATTTGTGGTTCTTGCCGTATTTTTCGAAATGCTCCGCGACTTGTGCGGCAAGCTCACGCGTCGGTTCCAGGATAAGCGTACGCGGCATTCGCGCGCGCGCGCGGCCCTGTTCGAGCATCGTAAGCATCGGCAGCACGAAAGCTGCCGTTTTTCCCGTGCCCGTCTGTGCAATGCCGAGCACATCGCGCCGTGCCAAGACGTGCGGGATAGCCTGGTCCTGAATAGGTGTGGGAGATTTGTAGCCGGCCGTTTCGATAGCCGAGAGAACTTTGGCAGATAAGCCGAGATGAGAAAAAGCCATATAACCTCAGAGATCGTCCAGATCGCGCCGGACTGGAAAAACCGATTGCTATGCGCGGGGACGACCGAATCTTCACGTCTGATCGGTTGCTCGGAACATAGGGTGCGACGCGCTAAAGTCAATGCTGCGAAGCTGCATAAGTCGTATTAATTCTTAATGTTTTCGCACTTCGGAGCGCGCGATGCCGCTGATTTGCCCGGCCGCGAGCGCTTTGAGCTTCAACAAAAGGCTATCGCATCGCCTCCGAATTCCCGCCCGTTGCCCCGTCAATGCCGCGCGCGCAAATGGATAGGACGTTGATCGCCAACGCAATTGTGCAAGGCTTTCCGGTCTTCATCCCTTTGCCACAACAGGAACAGGCGCCTATACGTCGGGCCTCCTTGCCGAGGACGCGATGATGCGCATGCAGGTCGGAATCGTCGGAGCGGGCCCTGCCGGGCTGATGCTGGCACGGCTCCTCCATCTGCAGGGTATTGAATCAATCATCATCGAGAACCGCAGCCGCGACTACATTGAAAATCGAATTCGCGCAGGCCTGATCGAGCACTGGGCGGCGGATCTTCTCACCGACCTTGGAGTCGGCGAACGTTTGCAGCGGGAAGGCATGCTGCATTGGGGCATCAATATCGGCATCAACGGCAACCTGCATCGCATCGACTTCAAGGCGCTGGTGAACAAACGTGTCACCATCTACGGCCAGCAGGAGGTGGTGAAGGATCTGGTCGAACGCCGGCTCGCCGACGGGGGCACGCTACTGTTTGAAGTGAGCGACGTAAGCGTCCGCGACCTGACCGGGAAACAGCCCAAGATCAGGTTCAGGCACGAAGGCCGGCAGCAGGAAATCAGCTGCGACTTCATCGCGGGGTGTGACGGATTCCATGGCATCTGCCGGCCCAGCATCCCCGATGGCTTGCTCAGCGTGTTCGAGCGCGACTACCCGTTCGGATGGCTGGGAATCCTGTCGGAAAGCCCGCCGCCGGATCATGAGCTGGTCTATTCCTACACAGATCGCGGGTTTGCGCTTTACACCATGCGCTCGCCGACGTTGGCGCGTCTTTATCTGCAATGCGACCACGACGAGGAGATCGAGAACTGGCCCGACAACCGCATCTGGGACGAACTGCATAAACGGCTCGGCGGAGCACGCAAGCTGCAGGAAGGAAAGATGCTGCAGAAGGGCGTGACACCGATGCGCAGCTTCGTCGTCGAGCCGATGCAATACGGCCGGCTCTTCCTCGCCGGCGATAGCGCGCACATCGTGCCGCCAACCGGCGCCAAAGGAATGAACCTTGCATTTGCCGACGTCATGATGCTGTCGCGGGCGATCAGTGCGTATTACAAGAACCAGCGAAACGATTTACTCGAGGCATATTCGGCAACTTGTTTGCGGCGGGTATGGAAAGCCCAGCGGTTTTCCTGGTGGATGACCCAGATCATGCATCGTTTTCCGCACGAGACCGCTTTTGATCGACGCCGGCAGCTGTCCGACCTTGACTATCTCACCGGCTCGAAAGTGGCGGCGACGTCCCTGGCCGAACAGTATGTCGGACTTCCGCTCGACTAATCCCGCAAGACGGAGCGTAGTGGAAAGCTCAGCAGGACGATGGCCGCGCCGGCTGCGCCCGAAATCGCCGCCAGCATGAGGAAGAACTCCGTTTTTCCCATGCTCGACCAGAAACTGCCGAGATAGCCTGCTAGAAAATTTCCGGCGAAACTCGTCGCGAGCCAGATGCCCATCATCATCGATAGGAGGGACGCGGGCGCAATCTTGGTGACCAGCGACAGGCTCGTCGGTGAAAGATACAGTTCGCCAATCGTGATGATGACGAAATAGACCAGCAGCCAAACCCAGCTCGCTTTGCCGGCGCCGGCACTCCAGGCCGCAAGCACCATGACGAGATAGGCCACCGCGGCCAGCAGGCATCCGATCGCAAGTTTCATCGTCGTCGACGGCTCGTTCGATCCCTGGTGCCGCCAGAAAGTAACAACAAAGGGGGTAAAGGCGAATATCATGAAAGGATTGAAGGCCTGAAACCATGTCACTGGAATCTCTGCGCCGAAGAATCTGCGATCGGTAAATTGGTCGGCCCAAAGCGCGAGGGTGTTGCCCTGTTGCTCGTAGGTCGCCCAGAACAGGCTGACGGGGACGAACAACAGGAGCAGAGCCACGATGGATCGCCGCGCGTTCTTATCGATCGGTGCGGCCGCTGACTTTCGGCGACCAAATGCGTCCTCGGGTAAATGCGGCGTTGCCATCAGATAGATGATGAGCCCTGCCGTCATACCGAACCCGGCGGCTGTGAATCCGTAGTGCCAGCCAAGCTCTTCGCCGAGCGTGCCGCATACAAGTGGCGCGAGAAACGCGCCAAGATTGATGCCGACGTAAAATATCGAAAATGCACGATCGCGGCGACGATCACCAGGCGCGTAAAGCGCGCCGACTTGTGTCGAGATATTGGGCTTGAAGGCTCCGTTGCCAAGAATGAGAAGCCCGAGTGCGCACAAAAAAAGCTGCTCGAAGGCCATCGCAAAATGTCCCGCAGCCATCAGCGCGGCGCCAATGATGACAGTTCGACGCTGACCAAGTACTCGGTCGGCGAGGAGACCGCCCAGGATGGGCGTCAGATAAACCAAGCCGGTATAAAAGCCATAGATGTGAGAGGCGAAAGGCTGCGCGGCCAGCGGTCCGAAAATGCTTTCGAGTGCGGTCCTGAAGGCTGAGAGCCCTATGACGTGGCGCGCTCGCTCAGGCTCGAGCAGGTATTTGACCATGTACAGAACTAGCAGCGCACGCATCCCATAATAAGAGAAACGCTCCCACATTTCTGTTCCGAACAAATAACTAAGGGCGCGCGGATGGCCGAAGAGGTCCGTCCGGGGGCGGCGGTTGGATCTTGGTAGTGCACGCGCCGTACTCATATCGATCCAGATCGGGTCCTTGACGGGCAAACGGTAGCATAGCCGATAAAGGCATTTTCCAATGGACGGCCTCGGTGTACGCTTTTGAAATGCGCAACCGGGGGCACGCTGCGCAAACGGGGGATGCAATGATCAAAACAAAAAGGGCTGTCATCTGCGCACTTTCGGCGTTGTTTGTCGCATTTTCGGTCGGTGTTGCATGCGCACAAACTGAGTATCCGAACCGAGCAATTCACTTCATTGTTGGGTTCGCAGCCGGTGGCGGTAACGACCTGTTCGCGCGGCTTGTTGTGCAAAAGTTCCAGGAGAACACGGGCGCTACTGCTGTCATTGAAAACAGGGTCGGTGCGGGCGGACGTATTGCGGCCGAATTTGTCGCGCGTCAGCCAGCCGACGGCTACACCGTACTCGTCGGTGCAACCGGGCAAATGTCGATCGCCACTGCTGTCTATCCGGACCTCGGCTATCACGCGAGCAACAGCTTCATTCCGCTCAACATGATTGCGTCATTCCCTCTGGTTCTGGTCGTTCCCGCGGATCATCCGGCCAAGACCGTGAAAGATCTTGTGGCCTGGGCCAAGGCCAATCCCGACAAATCGAACTACGGCACGTCTTCGCCGGCGTTCACGATCACTACGGAATTGTTCAAGCTCAAAAGCGGAATGCCGGCCGTGGCAATCCCATACAAGAGCAGCAACGAGTCAAACTTGAGCGTCGTATCGGGGCAGAGCCTCTTCACGATCTCGGATGGCCCACCGGCAATTCCTCTGGTCAAGGGCGGCAAGACGCGGGCACTGGCTGTCACCGGCTCGGAGCGCTCGCCGGAATTGCCCGATGTGCCGAGCATGGCCGAAGCCGGTTATCCTGAAGTCAATACGCAACTGTGGAGCGGCTTCTTTGTACCGGCAGGCACCTCCGCGCTAGTTGTCGCCAAACTCACCGCCGAATTAGGCAAGGCGCTGGCAGACCCTGGGGTGCAGGAAGGACTGAAGAAGATGGCGGTAAAACCGGGAGGGCCGACGGGCGATGCCTTCAAAAAACGTATCGACGAGGACATCAAAACCTTTGCCGACGTGGCGAAGGCCGCCAACTTGACCTTTAAATAGTCATCAACGTTGCAGCAAAGTATCGGGGATCGCGCGTCGCATTTTTGCTTCGGCCAATTGCCGCCGCGCGCACTGCTGTTATTGTGTTAGGCGTCGGAGTTTCGGCAGTATGCGGTTGGTTGCGGCCATTGGTGTAGTGGTGTTGGTGGCTTTGCCCGAGATGGCGAGTGCCGCTTCTGTCGAAGAGGTGTTCCAGGAATTCGGTCTGTTTGGCACTTGGGCGCCGGATTGCAGCGG
>JACZDD010159180.1_pt1 | contig 11453 bp, 9 predicted proteins | sample 8641771 | NCBI WGS metagenome assembly JACZDD01 (sample SAMN15324614, study PRJNA640507) | soil metagenome | isolation source: intercropping peanut in the second line | place: China: Luxin town, Laibin City, Guangxi Province | collected 2019-07-25 | depth 10cm m | reverse complement strand
ATCTACCGCGGATGAACGCGGATACCGCGGATTTAAGAAGATCAGGCGATCTCTGGAACAAGCAACCCCGCGAATATCCGCGTTCTTCCGCGGAAGTGAAGTTGTATGCTCCGCGCCCCTGTGTCCCTGTGATGAGATGCCTTCTGTCAAAGCTCTCTGACAAACCGGCGCGCCGCAATCCATTAAAATCGCCTGCATGCAACGCCGCCCCAGCCAGGAACTTCTTGACACCGACTCCGGCTCGCCGGAGGAAGTTGCCACATCCCTGCGTGACCTGCGCTCGTTCAACCGCTGGTTTGGCGGAGTTAGGACCAGTTTCAAGATGGTGAGGAAGGTTGCATGCCGTCTGCGCGCCTCGCGTCTTTCCCTACTTGAGGTCGCGGCCGGCGAGGGATTCGTGCAGCGCCAAATAACCGCGCGCCTGGGGCAGGAAGATATCAAATTGAGCGTCACGCTTCTCGATCGGGTGCCCGCGCACCTGCCAGGCGATGGCTTCATGCCAAAGCTTGCAGCAGACGCTCTCAGTCTCCCGTTTCGTGACGGCGCGTTCGATCTGGTCTCAAGTTCGCTGTTTGTGCATCACCTTTCCCCGCCGGAGGTCGAGGAGTTTATTCGAGAATCCCTACGTGTCTGTCGAAGAGCCGTGCTGATTCATGATCTGGTTCGGCACCCGCTCCATCTCGCCTGGGCCTATGCGGGAGTGCCGCTCTACCGCAGCCGCATCACGCGCAACGACGCTCCAGCTTCGGTCCGGCAGGCATACACGCCCGAGGAGATGTTCGAGCTCTGCCGCAGAGCCGGCGCATTAGAAACTGACGTCTGCAGGCATTTCCTGTTCCGCATGGGTGTCATTGCCTGGAAGCCCGAATGACCTGCGATCTGATCGTCATCGGGGGCGGCCCGGCGGGCTGCGCAGCGGCCATCAGCGCCGCGCGCTGCGGAGCGTCAGTGCTCATTCTCGAACGAGGCCGCTTTCCCCGCCATAAGGTGTGCGGCGAGTTCGTATCCTCCGAATCAATCGATCTGCTGCATAGGTTACTTAGCCCCTCGCAGCGAGACCTGGTTAGTGCCGCGGCTCGGATTCAGCAGGGCCGAATCTTCATTGACGGCGCTATGCTGTCGGCGGAAATTTCCCCTCCCGCCGTGAGCATTCCGCGCTTCGACCTCGATTTCGCTCTCTGGGCCTCTTGCGCGGCATCCGGGGCTTCCGTGTGCGAAGGAACCACCGTGCAGGCGGTCGAAGGCGCCGGGCCGTTTCGCGTGATCACTGGGAATGAAGTTCTTGGGGCGAAGGCGGTGATCAAAGCCACCGGGCGATGGTCCAACCTGACCAGCCAATCCACGCGGGCCCGTGCTACCGTCGAGCGGTGGATTGGTATCAAGGCCCATTTTGACGAGGCCGAGCCATCGTTATCAGTGGACCTTTACTTTTTTGAAGGCGGATACTGCGGTGTTCAGCCGGTTCGCTTCCATGAAGCCACAGAAGGACGAATCAACGCCTGCGCCATGGTTCGTGCTGATGCCGCCAGTTCTATGGATAAGGTCTTACGGTGCCATCCTGCGCTCTACGACCGAAGCCGGAAATGGAAGCCCGCGACAAATCCCGTTAGCACGTCGCCTTTGGTGTTCCATGAACCCGAACCTGTGAGCGGCACGATTCTTCAGGTGGGAGACGCAGCCGCTTTTGTGGACCCCTTCGTCGGCGATGGTATTTCCCTCGCTTTGCAAAGTGGAGTGTTTGCGGCTGAATGCTTGAAAGAAGTGTTCGAGGGGAAATGCTCGCTCACAAGGGCCACACAAGTTTACCGCGCTGCCTACATGCGCCGTCTGGCTCCCGTTTTCCGGAATTCTTCCCGTCTTCGAAGGATGCTTGGCCTGCCAGGCCTGGTAAGAAAGCCGGCGCTTTCGCTATTACAGCGGTCCCCTGCACTTACCCGGCAGCTTGTCCGCATGACGCGTTAGCGGACCACCAGCACTTCGCGCACGTTGTCACGCGAGAGAAAGAATTTCAGCGACGCGAAGTCGCGAAACAAATTTTCGATGTGGCGATTGTTAAAGACGCGCTGTAACGTGAACCCATGGTTCGCGGCGTTGCCGGGTTCCTTGCGCTGGTCGCGTTTTATGGCTAGCCGTGTCATTTCGAGCGTATCTGTTCCGGTTACGTGATAGCGATAGCATGGAGCATCCGGCCCGGCCTCGCGGGTGTGAAAGAACGCCAGCAGCAATCCCCCAGGCTTCATCACCGACCAAAGCCGCCCAACCACGGGCTTGACCAGGCTCTCATCGAGGTAGTCCGCCAGGTTCCAGCAGAAGACGATGTCGAATTGCGAATTGGGATATACCAGGTTTTCTTCCAGAAACTTTTTGCTGTCGAGGACCTTCTGCCCGTGCTCGTCCACGGTAGCCAGGGCGGCATCAGTTGAGGCCTCCAGCAGGTCTTCGCTGCAGATGCGATGCGCGCGTTCGCCAAAGAAGCGAATGTTGCTGGCTGAGGTGGCGCCAATATCGAGGACGCTCAGAGTGTCTTCGGACTTGAGCAGGCGGGCAAGTTCCGCAACGGCGCTGGAACGCCGTGTCAGTCTTTCCTGGGCCTTGGGCGCCGTGGATGCTGCCGGCGCATTACGGAAAAATTTCATGAGATAGCGCGCTGCTGGAACTCTCGGGCCCGATCAAGACCCGGGCATAACACTCTGAGTGTCAATATATCGCGAAGGATGCGCGCCAGGCCAGATTACTTGCGTTGTTCAGCCGTGCCTGAGAAAGCCGACGCCGCCATTGTCGTGCTTTCTGCTTGCGGCTTCTGAATCTCGAGCTTGCCCTTGAAATACGCGCCTTCCTCGATGGCGATGCGCTGCGTTTGAACATCACCGTTCACCACCGCGCTTTTGCGGAGTTCCGTGCGCTCGCCTGCCTGAATATTTCCATCCAGCGTTCCCCCGACGATCACATTTCGGGCGGAGATGTTGGCGCGTACGTTCCCATTCGGGCCGATGGTCAGGCTGTTGCCATTCAGTTGAATGCTGCCTTCCACCTGGCCGTCGACATAAATATCTTCGCTGCCCGAGACGTCTCCCTTAATCCGTACCGACTTGCCAATGTGCGCGAAATCGCCTGAACCGAGCGTGCCCATTTGTTAGCCTCCGCGAGTGGCGCGAGTAGCGAAAAGTGGATTGTACCCCATTGCCGTCGGCGTTATGCACTGTTCGAACATACAATAGCATCCAGAGTGACCTGCTGCCCGGCATCGGACAACAGCAGAACAGCCAGGCTCCTCTAATCTGGTATGCGCCCTGCGCTACAGTTAACGACCGCTGTCGCCATCCTGTTGGCAGCCAGGTTCGCTACGGCACAGCCGTCCGCCACGAACCGTGCACCGGCGGATCTGGTGCGTAAGGTCGTCCAGCATGAGCTGCATGAGAACGCGAAATCGACTGCACGCTTTCAATTCAAGGACCAGCGCACCACTCCCCATGTCTCTCAGGTCAAACTGATGGTTGAGACTCGTGAGGCCACTGCCGGGCTGATCGTCGCGCAAAATGGCGCCCCGTTGAATGCTGAACAGAGGCAGGCAGAGAAAGCGCGCCTGCGGAATTATGTTAATCATCCCGACGAACTCAATCGCAAACGACGGCAGGAGCGAGAGGATGCGGAGCGCACTACAAAAATTATCAAAGCCATGCCGGATGCTTTTCTCTACCAGGCCGATGGAACGCAACCGGGGACGGCGACGGTCGGTCGCCAAGGGCACGACCTGGTCCGGCTGAAGTTTCGTCCCAACCCCGATTACGACCCGCCATCCCGCGTCGAACAGGTCCTGACCGGTATGCAGGGCACGCTGCTGATTGACGCCAACGAGGATCGCATTGCGGAAATCGACGGCACGCTGCAAAAACAGGTGGGATTCGGCTGGGGGATCCTGGGACATCTCGACCGCGGCGGACGCTTTCTGGTGCAGCAGGCCGATGTCGGCAACGGCCACTGGGAAGTGACCCGCATGGAGCTTCTGTTTACGGGCAAGATCTTGTTGTTCAAAAGCCTGAACATTCGCTCCACCGATATTTTCTCCGACTTCAAACCGGTGCCGTTCGATCTGACCTTCGCGCAGGGAGTCGACCTTCTTGAGAAGTGGGCCGCAGAGCAAAACTCGCAGCGGCAAAGCAAGCTCGCCGAGAACTCAGGCCAGAAGGAACACGATCCCGCCGAAGACGGCCCAGACAAAAATGATAGCCAGCCCTGGTGCCGCCACTAGCGAACGCCGCCCGTAATCGTGTCCTTGCGAGTCGTGAGTTGTTCAATCAGATTCCGCTTGATCTCATAGCCGGTGCCCGGCTGCTCGGAGATACGGATCGTCCCTTGGCGGGAGACCGTGATCTCCGGTTCGACGATATCCTCCTTCCAATATCGTTTCGAAGCAGAGACATCGCCCGGCAGACGAAAATTGGGCAGAGTTGAGAGAGCCACGTTATGAGCGCGTCCGATTCCGGTTTCGAGCATTCCCCCGCACCACACCGGAATCTGGTGTTCCTGGCAAAGATTGTGGACAGAGATTGCCTCGCTGAACCCGCCCAAGCGCCCGACTTTGATGTTGATGATCCGGCATGCGCCGAGTTCAATCGCCTCGCGCGCATCGCGGGCCTGCCGGATGGATTCATCCAGGCAGAGCGCCATCTTCAGCTCGCGTTGCAATTTTGCGTGATGAAAAATGTCGTCATCCCAGAGCGGCTGCTCGATCATCAGCAGATCGAAATCGTCGAACTTGCGGAGATGGCTTAAATCGTCCAGCCGATAAGCCGAGTTGGCGTCACAGCTCAGCAGGATCCTGGGCCAGCGACTGCGGATTTTTTCCAGGACCTCGAGGTCCCAGCCAGGCTTTACTTTGACTTTGATCCGCTGATACCCGGCCGCAAGTTCACCCTCGATTTTCTCCAGCAACTGCTCATGAGAGTCCTGAATTCCGATGGAAACGCCGCACGCAATCTCTTTGCCTGTTCCACCCAGGAGCTTCCAGAGCGGCTGTTGCGTGGCGCGCGCCTCGGCGTCCCAGACGGCGTTTTCGATTGCGGCTTTGGCCATATTGTGGCCGCGAATGTGCGAAAGCAGCGCTGGAACATCCCTGGCGCTCTGCAGCGACCTTCCCAGCAGCGCGGGCGCGAGAAATTCGCGCATCGTCATCCAGGCGGTCTCGATCCATTCATAGCTGAAGAATGGGCCGTCGCCGGCAACGCACTCCGCCCAGCCTTCCACGCCTTCGCAATGCGCGGTGATCAGCAGGATGCGGCGGCCTTCGCTTCGCCCGAAGCTGGTTTCAAAGAAATACTTCAGCGGCATGCGCAGCTCGCGCATGGTGACGGCTTCAATTTTCATGAAAGTTTATTTCGAGCTGGGGAAGGGCTCGGTCTCTTGTTGCTTGGCCTTTTGCCAGAGAGATTCTAACTCATCCAGCGAGGATTCTTGCGCAGTTTTGTTTCTTGCTCGCAACTGCTCTTCCATCCACTGAAAGCGGCGTTTGAATTTACGGTTGGTCTTCTTGAGCGCTGATTCCGGATCGAGGGCCAGATAACGGGCGATGTTCACCAGGACGAAAAACATGTCGCCGAGTTCGCCCTCGAGACGGGCACGAATGTTGTCGGAGATCGGCGGCTTGCCGGAGCCGGCAATTCCTTTTTGAGCCTTCGCTGCTGAATTGGGGAGAGTATCGAGTTCTGCCCTCAATTCTTTCGTTTCCTGCTCAAGTTTTTCGAAGGGGCCGCCGATCTCTGGCCAATCAAAGCCTACATGCGCCGCCCGCGAGCTGAGCTTGTGCGCCTCCAGCAGCGCCGGCATGGCGGAAGACACGCCCGCCAGAACCGAATCTGGAACTTCCACTTTCGATGCCTTGCCGCCCCCGGCCCCCAGCCGTTTCTTCTTCTCCTCCGCCTTCAACGCCTCCCAGTTGCGCAGCACCTCGGCAGATGTCTCGGCTGTCACGTTTCCAAATACATGCGGATGGCGATCCACCAGCTTGTTCGAGAGCCGATCGAGTACCTCGTCTATGGAAAACCGCCTCTCCTCCCGCGCCATCTGCGAATAGAACAGGACCTGCAGAAGTAGATCGCCCAACTCTCCCCGCAGCTCTTCCCAATCGCGATTATCGATTGCCTCGAGGACTTCGTAGGTCTCTTCCAGCGTGTATGGCTTGATCGAATCAAAGGTCTGCTCGCGGTCCCAGGGACAGCCGTCGGGCCCACGCAACCGCGCCATGATGGATACCGCACGTTCGAATTTGTCGCCAGTGCTGGGCATTTCTCCCACTCTAATCGAGCAAGTGAAACCTCCGCAATTTGTTGTGTAAGCTTTTGGCCGGTAACTGAGAGAAGCTCGGCCAGCCAACGGTGAAAGGTTCGGCCTATATTGTGAGATGGAAACGGAAGCTGCAAAATCCCAGCTCCGAAGGAGCGGAATGGGCTAGCCCAGCGCGTAAGCGCTGGGTAGCGTGGGAATAAGATCAGAGTCCCGAAGGGACGGCACATTCCAGCGCATAGACCCGGTGAGATGAAAACATTGCCGCTTGAAAAACACCACTCCCAGCGGCGGTAAGGTCAGCAGCAACGAATACGGCCTCCCATGCGCCGGAACCTGGTCCGCCTGCATGCCGCCCAGGTTTCCTGTTCCGCTGCCGCCATACTCAGCCGCGTCGCTGTTCAGCAGCTCTCGCCAGAATCCGTCAAAGGGAACTCCGATTCGGTAGTTGTCCCGCGGCACGGGTGTGAAATTACATACCACAACAATCGTGTCTTCCGGCTTGCGTCCCTTTCGCAGCAAAGACACGACGCTCGATGCCGTGTCGTTACAATCCACCCACTCGAAGCCCGCCGGATCGTTTTCCAATTCGTGCAACGCCGCTTCCTCACAATAGGTCCGGTTCAACTGCTCCACCCACCTCTGGACACCCCCGTGGACCGCATACTGCAGCACATGCCACTCCAGGCTCATGTCATGGCTCCATTCACGCACCTGCCCAAATTCGTCGCCCATGAACAGCAATTTTTTTCCTGGCTGCGCGAACATGTATCCGTAGAGCGCCCGCAGGTTGGCGAATTTCTGCCACTCATCCCCCGGCATCTTGCCGACCAGCGAGCCCTTGCCGTGCACGACTTCATCATGCGAAAGCGGCAGCACGAAGTTTTCCGAGAAGCCGTACAGCATGCGGAACGTCAGAAGATTGTGGTGAAATTGCCGATGAATGGGATCCCGCGAGAAATACTTCAGCGTGTCGTGCATCCAGCCCATGTCCCACTTCATGCCGAATCCCAACCCGCCTAAATACGTAGGCCGTGAGACCATCGGCCACGCGGTCGATTCTTCCGCATAGGTCTGAGTGTCAGGGTGCTCCTTGAACGCCTCATGATTCAGTTGCCGTAGGAAGTCGATTGCATCCAGGTTTTCCCGCCCGCCATACTTGTTGGGAATCCACTCGTTTTCCCGCCGCGAATAATCGAGGTACAACATCGAAGCTACTGCATCCACGCGTAGTCCATCGGCGTGATATTTGTCCAGCCAGAACATCGCGCTCGAAAGTAAAAAGGTGCGTACTTCGTTCCGGCCGTAGTTGTAGATGTAAGTATTCCAGTCGGGATGAAACCCGCTGCGCCAATCGGCATGTTCAAACAGATGTGTCCCGTCGAAGTAGGCAAGGCCATGCTGGTCGGAAGGGAAGTGCGAAGGCACCCAGTCGAGAATCACCCCAATGCCACGCTGGTGCAGGTAATCCACCAGAAACATGAAATCCTGCGGTGTGCCATAGCGTGAAGTGGGCGCAAAGTAGCCCGTGGTCTGATATCCCCAGGAGGCATAGAACGGGTGCTCCATGATTGGCAGGAACTCGACATGCGTGAAGTTCATCCGGTTCACGTAGTCGGCCAATTTGGGTGCAATCTCCCGATATGTGAGCGGGCGATTGCCTTCCTCCGGCACCCGCATCCAGGACCCGAGATGCACTTCATAAATCGAGATCGGTGAATGCAGCGACTGCTTCCCGCCACGGGAATTCATCCACTCCGCATCAGACCACTGATAGTCCAAATTCCAGACGACTGATGCCGTTCGGGGAGGGACTTCGTGATAGAAGCCGAAAGGGTCCGCTTTGTCGCCTACATATCCGTGATGATGGGAAACGATGTGATATTTGTAGAGCGCTCCCTTTTCTGCGCCCGGGATGAATCCCTCCCAGATGCCGGATGTTCCACGTGGTTCCAGCTTGTGGGCATTCTGGTTCCAGTCATTGAAACTTCCCACCACGGAGACTTTGCGGGCATTCGGCGCCCACACCGCAAAATTGGTCCCGGCCTCGCCGTCCGCAACTCTGAGGTGCGCGCCGAGCTGGTTATACGCGCGATAGTTCCGACCTTCGTTGAAAAGATAAAGATCATTCGCGGAGAACAAGCTTGTGCCGGGACGGGCGGAAGGCGCTTTGGAGGTTTTGGTCTTCATGGTGAAAGGGCAATCAGCACTCAGCATTCAGTCAAATCCTGAGAGCTCCTCTAACATAGCGGGCGCCAAGTGCTAATTGCCAAGTGCATTCTGCTGAGTGCTGAGTGCTGAATGCTTCTGTTACACTTCACCCAAAATCCATCGTTCAGGACTTCCCGCCGCCGATGCCTGTACTCCGTGTTGTCATCCTTTGGCACCAGCACCAACCTTATTACAAAGACCTGGTCACAGGCGAATACCGCCTGCCCTGGGTGCGCCTGCACGCGCTAAAAGACTACTACGGGATGGTGAAACTGCTCGATGAGTTTCCCCGTGTGCATCAGACTTTCAATCTCGTTCCCTCACTCATCACGCAGCTTCAGGATTATGCCGGTGGCAAGGCGGAGGGCCCCTTCTTGCAAATTGCGTCGCGGCCTGCCCAGGACCTGAGCGCGGATGAGCGCCGCTTCGCCCTGCAATACCTGTTTCAGGCGCATCCCGTGCGCCTGATCGCCCGGTATCCGCGCTACGCCGAACTGTGGGACCGCTTCCAGAGCGGCGGATCATCTCCCGAGCGCGCGGAAAGATATTTTCACGCCCAGGATGTCACCGATCTGCAAGTGCTCTCGCAACTCGCCTGGTTCGATGAATTCTTTTTGCAGGAGCCGGAGATTTCCGGGCTCATTCGCAAAGGGCGCGGCTTCAGTTTCGACGACCAGAAATTCGTCATTGAAATTCAGCGAGATCTGATTAGCAAAGTGCTTCCCGCGCACTCCGAAGCCGCGAAGCAGGGAAGCATCGAGATTTCAACCTCGCCTTTTTATCACCCGATTTTGCCGCTGATCTGCGACACCAATGAGGGCGCGGCCTCCACTCCCGGACTGCCGCTTCCGCAGAACCGCTTCCGCCACCCCGAAGACGCGCGCGAGCAACTGCTGCGTGCTCTCGACCTGCACGAGAGCGTCTTCGGCGTTCGTCCGCGCGGCGTCTGGCCCTCAGAAGGCAGCGTTTCAGAGGAGGTCCTCGGCATCGCCGCAAGTCTCGGTGTGCAGTGGATGGCCACAGACGAGGGCGTACTCTCGCGGACCTTGGGCATGTCGTTCGTGCGTGACGGCCGCGGCCTGTTGCCCGATGCCTCGGCCCAGAAGCTCTACACGATTCATCGCTTCGAGAGTGGACCAACGCGCATGAATCTCCTGTTCCGCGACCACGCTATTTCCGATCTCATTGGATTCGTGTACTCCGGAATGCCGGCCCAGGATGCCGCCTCACACTTAATGCAGTCCATTAAACAATCAGCTCAGGCCGTTATCAATAAAGGCAAAGATGCCGTCGTCGCGATCATCCTCGATGGCGAGAATGCCTGGGAGTACTATCCTGAATCCGGGCGTGAGTTTCTGCGACGCTTCTATGATGCCCTGCAGAAGGACCCGCTCATCGAGGCGCTGGCTGTCTCTGAGGCCATCGAGCGCCAGCGCGATTTCAATGTTCTGAACTCAATGACTCCAGGCTCCTGGATAAACGCCAACTTCAATGTCTGGATCGGCGCGCCTGAGGACAATAAAGCCTGGGATTATTTGTACGATGCGCGCAACTTCTTCGAGCACGCGGCGCCCGGGGTTTCGGATGAACAGAGGAAGCTGGCAAAAGAAGAGTTGCTGATAGCCGAGGGCAGCGACTGGAACTGGTGGTACGGCCCCGAGCACCATTCCTCCAACGACCGTGAATTCGACGAACTCTATCGCAAGCATCTGTCGAATGTTTATCAGGCACTCGGCGCCACGCCGCCGGACTATCTTGCGCAACCAATCATCGCCGGGCTTGCGCGTCCGTCGTTCACGGCGCAGACGCATTACATCCATCCTCACATCACCGGCGAAGTTGTCCGTTATTTCGAGTGGATGGGCGCCGCCCATTACACCGCTGATCGTCGAGCCGGCGCGATGCACGGCAAAGTTTTTCTGCTTGACTCAATCTACGCCGGCATCGACGGGCGCTTCCTTTATGGCCGCATCGATTTCGCGGAGGAAGTCGCCGAAAGCGAACTCGAGATTGTTGTAAGCATTGAATCCTGGGCGGAAAATTCGAACCGCGTGCGCCGGGCGCTGCGCCTGAATGCTTCCATCGCCAACGGCGCAATCTCGAAGTGGTCGGTTGCGGATAACGCCAACACCTTCACCGATACGGCGGACTCCGCTGTTGCTCTGGCTCGAAACTTCGAATTCAAACTTCCTCTGGCCTGGCTCTACGCATCCCCAGTATCTGCGTCGGATCCATCCAGTCCAGCCGCGCGCAAGCTTCGTCTCCGCTTCAGCATCTGGCAAAACAACTTGCCGGTTGACGCGCTTCCTGTCGAGGGTTGGATGGAGCTTCAACTCTTGCCAGAAGAAGAATTGATCGCCCTGGCGCAATGATCTCTGAGTGTGGGGCGGTCTTCGCCGAGTGTGGGGCGGGCGCCCTCGCCCGCCATATTTTATAATTCACGATTCCACTGCAGAATGTCGAAGACATACACAGGTGTTGGATACCTTACAGGCCGTCGTCTGACCTTTAATTCAGCAAGCCCCAGCCGGGTCGCTGTGAACTCGGAAACGCAAATCAACTCATGCGAGGAAAGGAAGGGAATGACCAGCAATATTGCAGAAATCCGTGGCCGCCAGGTGCTCGATTCGCGCGGCAATCCCACAGTTGAAGCAGAAGTCTGGCTGGCCGACGGCACCGTCGGCCGGGCCATTGTCCCGAGCGGCGCATCCACGGGAGAGCACGATGCGGTCGAACTTCGCGACGGAGACCATGCCGTCTATCTTGGCAAAGGCGTTCTAAAAGCCGTAGAGAGCGTGAACGGCGAAATCGCGGACGCCCTGGGAAACTTCGATGCCGCTGATCAGCGCGCGCTCGATCAGAAAATGATTGAACTCGATGGCACCGGGAACAAAGGCCGCCTGGGCGCGAACGCGATTCTGGCAGTTTCGATGGCCGCCGCCCGCGCCGCAGCAAATTGTTTT
>JACZDD010007906.1_pt1 | contig 11460 bp, 4 predicted proteins | sample 8641771 | NCBI WGS metagenome assembly JACZDD01 (sample SAMN15324614, study PRJNA640507) | soil metagenome | isolation source: intercropping peanut in the second line | place: China: Luxin town, Laibin City, Guangxi Province | collected 2019-07-25 | depth 10cm m | reverse complement strand
TGGTGGAAGTATTACGCCAACCGTTTCCTCACGTGGTTAGAGAATATTTGTTTTGGCTTACACCACACCGAGTATCACACCGGTTATCGCGCCTTTGACCGGTCTGTGCTGGAAGCCGTTAATTTCGGCATGAATTCCGATGGATTCGTTTTCGATCAGGAAATCATTGCACAGGCTGTCGCTTGTGGAGCCCGTATCGGGGAGATCGCCGTACCGGTCCGTTATTTCCGGGAAGCTTCGTCAGCCAGTTTCTTCCAGAGCAGCATCTACGGATTGCGGATTCTGTGGCTTCTTGGTAAATATCTTTTGCATAAGACGGGCATTCACAAGAGCCGTCAATTCGAGAGCCTGCGCCGGCGCTATAGGACCGCGGCGGACGATGTGAAAGCTCACGGCTCGGTGTGAAGCGCGTAGGATCCGCCCGCGCCTGGCGCCTCGCGGTCGCTGTTCTCCTGTTTGTTCTATTTGCGGGAAATATCCGCTTGATTCTCGGAGTCGAAGCGCCGCAGTGGGACGCGTCGGATTTCTTCGGGCCACAGTTTTCACTTGTCACCGACTTTGCCAAGCACGGGCGCCTGCTTGTATGGGATCCGTGGATCGCCGCGGGCACACCCGATTTTGCGGAACCGGAAATCGGAACCACTTCGCCGCTGCTGCTACTGATCGGTTTACTCTCGCCTAGTCCCCAAGCTGGATTTATCGCGTATTGGTTAGTTCTCTGGGCGATCGGGGGAATCGGGATGCTGTATCTGGCGCGTTCTCTGGGCAGCCCCGCTTGGGGCGGCCTTGTGGTCGCGCTCGGTTATGTGACTTCCGGATTTTATACGGCGAATGCGGAGCACACTTCGTCGATTTGTTCGATCGCATTTCTCCCGTGGATCGTTTGGCGGCTGGATGCAGCGATCCAGACAGGCATGTATTGGCCGGGAATCCAAGCCGGCGTCCTCTACGGCCTATCGGCTCTTGGAGGATATCCGGAGTTCACCATTCTGACTCCAGGGTTTCTGACGTTGTGGGCGACGGGCCGGGCTTTTACGGATCGCCGCGAGCGGTTGCGGCAGCTTGGACGGGCGCTGGTTCTAATTGCCGTAGTGGTCGCGGTAGGCTCGTTGATTTGCAGCCCGCCCTATGCGGGATTTCTCAAGGACACTCACGGCTACAGCGATCGCGTCGGACCGCGAGATAGAAACCAGTCGTTGGGGTCGAACATACTTCCGGCGGGAGCGCTAACGACTTTCGCCAGCCCATTTCTCTATCTGCTTAACCAGAATCCGGACCCGATTTGGCCGGTTTCGGACATATCCATGAGCAATGTATATATGGGCGCCACGGCTTTGGCGCTGGCGATATTGGCGCTTGCGAGCAGACGTGCGTGGCGCTGGTGGCTCTTGTTAATGGCGCTGTTTTTCGGCTGCTGTGCGCTCGGCGATCAATTGCCGGTGCGCGGATGGTTGTACGACTATGTGCCTCCTACACGCTATTTCCGAAACGCGTCTTATTTTCGGGAATATCTGATTTTCGTTTTAGCGATTCTGGCCGCTTATGCGGCGCGCGATCTGGCCTCTCGCGACGATATCGAGCGCGCCGCAAAGCGATTCTTTCCGATTTCGTTCGTCTTGGCCGCAGCCGCGATCGTCTCGTTTGTCGTTGTTTCGCGGACAAAGGGCGCGAAGCTACCGGAATTTCACTTTGCGACCGCGCACCTCGTGATTGTATGGTGCGGCCTGGCGATTCTCGCCTACTTATTCTGGAAACGGCCGGCGCGCCGGGCTATCGGTTTTCGTGTGCTCGCGTTTCTGGCGCTTGCCGATGCCTGGGGAACACTTTCGATCGATCGCTCCACCATCTCCACACGTGCAACCGAGCCGTGGTGGCAAATCATGAATACGCAGCATGTGCGGGCGTTGGATTTGAACTCGGGCGGCATCAATCGGCTTGCGACCGCTCCGCCGATTTTAGGCGGTTTCCCGAGTAATCGGAATTTGCCGCTCAAGATCGCCACGTTCAATAACTTTATTGTTTTTGCCAACCGATTTCACCGGGAATTTGTAAGCGATCCTTTGCTGCAAAAGATGGCGCTGGGCACGGAGCGATTTTGGTTTTGCGCGAACCCGTCTTGGGCGCCTCCGAGCGGCGCTGTCTTTCAGCTATTCCGGGACCGCATGCACCAACTTGGCGCGCCGCCTTTGTTGCTGCATTCCGCTGCCGACATGTTGCTGCTGTCCTCACAGGATACTTACTCGACCGCCGCTGTAAGAGGCACTTCACCGCCAGGGGCGTGTGTACCCGCCGGTATTTCGCATCTTTCCTATCGGCCCGATTCGCTCGCGTTTCAGTATGTGGCTCCCGCTTCCGGGTGGCTGATGGTTACCGATCGCTGGGCGCCGGGCTGGCAAGCTACCGTGAATGGGAGCTCGCGTGAGATTGCCGGCGCCGATTTTATTTTCCGGGCCGTTCCGGTGGTTGCAGGCGAAAATCAGGTGACCTTTGCGTATAAACCGCCGGGCCATTTGGCTCTGCTGGCGATCAGTTGGAGTACGCTCGCTCTTTTTTCCGTTGGCGAGATTCGCCGCCGATGGAAGAGGCGCGGCAAACCGCCGCTCGAAGCGGCTATCGCCGACGAGAGAATCGGGTTGCATCACTTACTTAGCAACGGCGCGGACGGCAATGTGACGCATCCGCTATTTGATGAGGCGTACTATCTTCGCAACAACCCCGATGTGGCGGCATCGGGAATTTCTCCGCTCTTGCATTATCGCCAGTGCGGAGCCAGCGAACTGCGAAACCCGCATGCGCTATTCGATGCGAAGTATTACGTTGCACAGCATCCGGAAGTTCTGGCGGAGAACAATGATCCGTTGGTCCATTTTCTGACGCGAGGCGCGAAACTCCGCTACAACCCCAATCCGTATTTCGATACAGACTTCTATCTTTGGCGAAATCCGGAAGTGGAAGCATCGGGGATCAATCCGCTCGTCCACTTTGTGAAATTCGGTGTGGCGCGCGGCCTGGATCCGCATCCGCTTTTTGGAATGAAGGATTATCTTGCGCGCTATCCGGATCTGATTCCAGTGGGCGCGGAACCGCTAAGCCATTACCTGGAATATGGCCAATTCGGAAATCGCACGTTCGCGCGCCCGCTGTATTTCACGGAGCTGGCCGGCCAATCGAGCGCAGGCGCGCCAGTGCCTTTGGGGGAACCGGCTTTTCCGTTGGCGGTCTTTTGCGTCTACGGCCCTTCGAACGTCGAATTTATTCGAGATGCGGTGATTCCGGCATTCCGGAATGAGTCGAAGAGCGTGCCCGTAGAACTGCACTTCGTCAACTATCGCGAGCAGCAGGCATTATTGAGCGATATCGAGAATGCGCATGATTGGTCCGCGCAGCGGCCCGCCGGGCACTGGGGATTTGGGGAAAGCGTCAACTATTTATTTAAATCCGTGCGTCCGAATGGCTGTTTTCTGCTGTGCAATCCCGATTCGTTTCCTATGCAAGGTTGCCTGGCGCGATTGATAAGCACATATGTCGCGCGGAACGCGGCGATTGTAGAAGCTCGTCAATGGCCCAGCGCTCATCCCAAAGAATTCGACGCGCAAACACTCGAAACGCCCTGGGCGAGCGGCGCTTTTACGTTAATCTCGAGCGCCGCATTTGAAGCGCTCAAGGGGTTCGATCCGGTTTATTTCCTGTATACCGAAGATGTCGATCTCAGTTGGCGGGCCTGGCTGCACGGGTTCCCTGTGATCCACGAGCCGTTGGCGCTGTGCGCTCACTCGACGGGGCTGCATTCCTATACATCCACGCGTTTTTACTACGAACACTATTTTTCGCTGCGGAATTTTCTTGTTATTTCATACAAATTCTTCGGCGAGTTAGGTGAGCGGATTGCGGTGGAATATTTGCGCGCCGCGAAACTTCCGGAAGAGCTGCACAAAAAAGTTTTGGCCGATTACCACGCGCTGAAATCTTCTATTGCGGTACAACAGCCGGTTGGTAGCAATACCGAAAAAATCAAAATTCTAGGGCTGAACGTTTTCCATGAATTACGGCAATAGCCATTTACCCGTCGTTGTACTCTGCTCGTCAGATGATAGCGCCGCGAGCTGGCGAGAACGCCATGCCTACTATCCCGATCTCGATATCGTCCCGATGCCTTCCGTTTCGCAGGGCTGGAGAATGCTGAAGGAAGTAGTGACCCGCTATAACAGTGCTGTCGTGGTTTGCCAGGAACACGTGTGGTTCGGTATGGAATTTGGATCGGAAGCGCGGCGCCTGATTGAAGATTTGGATAGCCGGTTTCCACGCTGGGGCTCTTGCGGCAATCGGGGTTGCGTTTGGGAAGGCGCGATTCTCTATGACTACACTGCCTATACGCGGAATCAAGGTGGGGGAATCGGAGCGTCGCTGGCGCCCAGGCCGGTTTTTACGCTGGACGACAATCTGGTGCTTATCAATTGCCGCAATCTGCGTGATTGCGAGCTAGCCAATCTCGGCGGCCTGGAGTCGCCGATCTTCGGTGTTCCACTCTCGCTCGAGTGCCTGCGCCACGGATTGCCGTTATTCGTAGATCCGCGGTTGTTTACGGTAAGAACCTCCCAACACGGCGCCGCGGAGGTCGCGGCCCTCGGCGTTTCGGCAGAATTTCGGAGCTACTATCGCGAACATTTCATCAATCATCTCGTTCCGTGGCCCGATGCCAATATCGACACGAAATCCTATGTCGATTATGACTACGCTGCGCGGCCGGCCCATCGGCCCGCTCAACGCGATCTACTGGAATCATTCGACCAGAATCTGGCGGCGGCCCGCCCGCGCCGGCCTTCGATATCGCTCTGCTGCCGGACACAATTTGGACGTCCTGAATTACTGTGGCGCGCTCTCGCGTCGTTCACTTCCGCCAAGATTGAAGCGCGTGCCCGTCTGGATTTAGATGTTCGGCTCCTGACCGATTGTGAGCCGGGCGTATCTGCGTCTCACCTGGATGCTCTGCGAAGAGAATTCCCGGCGCTTTCATTAGAGTGCTGGAACCATACCGTAAGGCCGCGGCGCCATTCCCGCGCGGATCTTCTCCTTGGCGCAATAGAGCGGACCGAAACCGATTACATCTGGTTTGTCGATGACGACGACTACATCATGCCCGGCGGTTTGCAGGCGCTTGCGCGTACGCTTATGCCCGCCGACGATGTTCTCGTCGTGGCGGATTCATTGAAGGCGGAAGAGACCTGGGCCGCTCCCGACGGTGAAGAGGCGCGCACGCTTACGAACAGTCGCGTCGTCAACAAATTCAGCCACCAAAATTTATTTCGCGTGTTGGCAGGAGCGAACCATATTCCCATTTGCAGCGTCTTGTGGCCTGTGCGCTTCATGGCCAAATGTTTAGCGGACCGCCGGGCATTGGGAGACTACAACGAGGATTACTTTATGCTGCTCGCGGCCCTGAGCGCTCCGCAAGTCGAGGTGCGGCCGCTCGACGCGGTCATCGCCGGAGTTTCCTTCCGCGGCGCCGATAATACCGTCAATGAAACGGATCGCGCGGCGTGGCATTATTCGTACGCTACGTTTGTCCAGGAGATTTTAAGCGATCCGGCGCGCAATCCACTTCTCTGGCAGATGGCGAAGGCTGGCTTCGGAGCGAAAAATACACCTGAAGATCCTGCGCGTTAAGCATGACCGGACGGAGCCTCCACCAGGACCGGCTCCGGGTGTTCGGCTATGCCGCTCTTCAGGTACATCTCCGCGACTTCAGCAGGAGCGCCGTCGGCGAGAATCCGGCCATGATCGAGAAACACGGCGCGGCTGCAAATCTCTTCTACCTGCGTCATGCTGTGCGTGACGATCAGGATGGTCTTGCCGGATTCTCGAAAGCGGCGCAAACGGTCGAAACATTTCGCCTGGAATTCGAAGTCGCCGACAGCCAGCACTTCATCCATGATCAAAATATCGGGATTTACCTCGGTAGCGACCGCAAACGCGAGCCGCATGAACATGCCGGACGAGTACTGCTTTATGGGAGCTTCGATGAAGTCTCCGATATCTGCGAAATCGATGATTGCCTGCTCACGCCGCAGCATCTCCTGTTTGGAGAAGCCCATCAGCAGTCCATTGATCAGGATGTTCTCACGCCCTGTGAGTTCCGGATGCATGCCGGCGCCCAATTCGATCAACGGAGCGACGGTTCCCGTTACCGTCACGCGTCCAGCCGAAGGCCGGTATACGCCGGCGATTACTTTTAGCAGTGTGCTCTTCCCGGAGCCATTGCGGCCGATGATGCCGACAACCTCACCGCTACGCACCGACAACGAGGCATCCTTCACGGCCTCAAAATCGTGATACTTGACCTTCTTCCGAAAAAATTTGGAAAAGAGCTCTCGAAGGCTGTCCGGCCGCTCGTGAATGACCCGAAAGCGCTGGGTCACATTCTCCACTCGAATTACAACGGGGCTGTCCATCATGGAAGATTATGTGTAGAATACGAACTCGTCCTGATAGCGGCGGAAGACGTAGAACCCGATAACCAGCGATGCCAGCCCGCATACATAGCAGGCGAAGATGTTGGTCCACTCAGGCAGCAATCCATCATAAATGCTTAAACGGAATTCGTTCAGCACATAGTACATCGGATTGAGCTTGAAAAAGATCTGATACTGGGGAGGAATAAGATCCTTCGAATAAATAATTGGGCTGACGTAGAACCAGAGTTGTATCACGATCTGCAAAATATGCGAGATGTCACGATAATAGACGTTCGCCGCCGCAAAGAAAAAATTTCCACCGAGCGTAATCAAAGTAAGAGCGAATAGAGCCACCGGCAGAAATATCCAGGTCCAGTGAAACGGATGTCCCATGGCCACCAGAATCAAAACCAACGGAATAAGCGACAACAGCAGATTGATCATGTTGGAAACAAGGGCCGCCATGGGAAAAACGAGTTTGGCGACTCGTACCTTCTTAATCAGATCGGCATTTCCTACGATGGACTCCGCTCCGTAACTCAGCGACTGCGCAAAGAAGGTCCAGGGAATCAAAGTGCTTAAAACGAAAATGGCGTAATGAGGCTTGCTTATGATCGGCATGATGGTAGTGAACACTAACGTCAGGACCAACATAAGCAGCATCGGATTCAGAAGCGCCCAGAGAAACCCTAAAACCGACCGCTTGTAGCGAATCTTAAGTTCTTTTAAGGCCAGCGCCCAGATCAATTCCCGATAGCGATAGGTATCGCGGCACAACTCAAGCATGATTTAAAAAGCGCAGTTACCTCACTGGCCATTGTAGCGGAAGACACTAGCGGCGCTTGAATTTGTACAGGAACTGCAAACTGACGTTTCCGTTATAGTCTCGCAAGGCCAAGGCCGAAAATCTCGGGGTGAAATCCCATTGCACGCGTATAATTTGGGAATTCGTTTGCGTCACGTCAGTGATGTAGGTAAATGTCACATTGCTAGCGATTTTTTGCTGCAGCGTAACACGCGCCGAAGGTTGTCCGTTGGTTCCCCCCGCGACAGTAGGATCGATCTTGAATTGCGTGAGTCCGAAGACTCGCTGCACACGGCTCGCAAGTGGATTGGCCACAGCCTGCCCGAGAAGCGCTGACTCTCCCATCTGGCTGAGAGATTGCTGCGCCGGCGTGGGTTGATGTACGGCAATCGTCGGATCGGCCGGCGTCGTGTTGGTGGCGAGAAGCTGGACAATTTGCTGGAAGGTCAGTGGCGGGTCCGAATGATAGCTCAAACTCAAGTTGTTCATGGGGCCTGATACGCCGAGCAGAACGTCTACGCCTTGCGCAATGGTTTCGAGTGAAATGTTTAGTATCGGCTCGATGGCGTTCGGATTCGAAAAGATAACCGTGCCCGTGTTTACGGTGTAAGTGTTTCCGAAGAACCGGAGCTGGCCATTCGTGACACGGACGGAGCCGACAATTCCCGGGTTCGCTGCCGTTCCACGAACAGCGAGATTCGAATACAGTTCCAGCCTCTCCGCGTAATTGGTAACTACGCGCAAATCTGGGTCCGTAAGCACTTTGATGTTTAGCCGCATGCCGGCAAGCAAAGGAGAGGGCGCGCTGGGCGTAGAAGGCGGGGTGGATGCGCTCGACAGAATAGAGCCGGCGTCGCTCGACGTAGTGTAGGCAATGCGCTGGACCGTGACCGTGCCGTTCAGCAGCGACCGCCTTCTGCTGCCGATGAGGCTGATGGTCGCGTTCGAAGTTACGCTGACGCCGGCGTATCGTGTGCGTACTTTTGCGGCAGTGGCGCGGAGGTTGAAGTTCATCGAGCGCGCACTGTAGCCCACGAAGCCGGCTAACGTGATTTTGCCGCCGCCGCTTTCGGCGGTCAAGCTCTGAATGGAGGCGTTCGTACCGTTGAGCAGAATGACGCCGTTCGCATTCGAGAGGCCGTTGGGCGCATTCGCGTAATTCAAGTTCGCATTTTTCAGCTCCAGCCTGCCAACAGCTTGGGGGCTCGCAAAGGTGCCGCGTACCGTGGCATCCAGCGTGATGCCCCCCGAGGAATAAATATCACGGCTGGCATCTTGCAGCACACCCAGGTCGGCATTGGCGGTTACTTTCAACGCCAGCGGTGTCTCTGTGTCTTTGAAATTCACAGCGCCTGATGCCTGGATGAAGGCGCGCGGCCCTTGCATGCGGAATTGTTGGATTTGTGCCGTGGAATGAGTTAACGCGATGATGAGCGGGCCGTCGTTGTGGAATTCCACTTTGCGGGCCGCCGGCCCACCGGTGGGCGAACCTTGCGGGTTGGTCAGAAAATCCGCGCGATCGAGCTGCAGCCGGGCATTCAAGTTATCCGGATCGAGGATTGGCCCATTCAGGGAAGCTTGCCCCTCGACGACCGCATCGAACGCCGGCTTGATTTCCGGTGTCTCGGAAATAAATGGCGCAACGTTCGCATAGCGGATGTTCGAAAATGTCACGCTGGCGCGTGTGGAATATTTGCCTTGCAACTGCGTTTCTACTTCGCCGCGAATGTTGCTTTGCGCAATGCCGGAATCGAGCCGAAACGTCAGCCTTGTCCCCGCAGTGCGCGCTGTGAGGCTCGCATCTCCCAGAGGCCGGGCGTTTACACGCAATTCGCGCGTGTGGATGTCGGCATTGAGGGTCTTGAGCCGCAGATCCTGCGGCCGGCCGCGTTGCGGCAGCTCGGCTGAAACATCGGTTGCCAGATGCAGTGTGCCGGCGAGACCAGGCATGAATCGGCGCGCGTGCTCGATTTTTGCTACATCGATGTCCGTACCGTCAACCCGGAGCTTTGCGTCGAACGCATTCCTCGTGTTTAAGGACCCGTGCAGTGTGATGCGGCCGGCGGGCGCGCGAACATCAAGCGACGAAACGTCCAGCATTTCGTTGGCATAACGAAGTGTTGCGTCGAGCCGATTGACCGGCTCATCGTAGAGATTGGCCCGCGCCAGGGTGAAGCTTAAATCTCCGGCCGGCTTCTGCCGCGTTCCGCTCACATGTGCGGTCGCGGATAAGTTCCCGCGCACCGGAATCGCTCCCTGCCCGGTAATCGCAAGAACTTTCTCGACGGCGAGAGAACGAACGGAAACTTCGGCGCTCGTGGCGTACTTATTTGTGAGCGTGGTATGCCCGTTCAGCCGGATATCCGAGCCGGCAAAATCGGATTTCAGCTCATAGTTCACAGTTCCATTCGCGGTACGGGCAGTAGCGAAGAGATTGCCCGCGTCCTGATTGTAGACGCGAAGGCCGCGCGCGGCGAGATCAACGCGAACATTCGAAATCGCTGTTTCCGTTCGGCCGTTTACGATGTGCAGATCCGCCGCGCCATCCGCACTTAGTTCGATCGCGCCCGCCGCGCCGGTATTCCGCTGCTGCAGCGGTGTGATGTTTGCGAGCTGCACATTGTTAGTAGATACGTGAAACTCGGCATGGCCTGTGCGGATGCTTTCCCGCGGATGGCGGAACGTCCCGCGCATGGTCAGGCTGCCGCCGGCCGAGTCCAACTCCGCAGGCGATAGCGTGATGACCTGATCGGCGAAATTCACCTCCGAGTACATGCGGCTAAATGGCTGCTCGTATATGGAGCCATCCACTACTTCGAGTGCGACCGTGCCTAGCGGATTGCCATAGGTCCCGTGAATGTGCGCATCCGCTCCGACTCTTCCCGAAGCGGGAATCGATTTTTGGCCGGCCATCGCCAGCAGATCCGCAAGTTCTCCGTTCCGCAGGGTCATGTTCGCGGTGAGCGCTGATTCAGGAAGCGGCTTCCATTTGCGCAATCCGAGCGAGGCGTCGAAATCGCTCCTAAGGCCGGCTCTTGTCACAAATCCGTTGCTGACGGCCACGTGCGATGGAGAGCCGGATACGTCCAATGCCAGTCGATCGAATGAGCGGCGCTCGATAGCAAACCGATTCACATCCAAATGACCCAGGATCTGCGGTGCGCCGAGATTGCCTGCTACTTGCGCTGTAAGAGTAGCCGCGCCTCCCACGAGCGCAACAGGCAGAGTGCTCACGGGTTGAGCTACGCCGAAGTTAGCAATAGGCAGAAAGTCGTTGAGATCATGCGAGATGGCGTGAACGTCGAGATGCCGGTTGAGAGATCCCGATATATCAATCCGCGTGTGCGGCATGGCAAGAAAGGATTCCTGTAGCCGGACCGCTCCGGCCGAACCGGAATACTCGCCGTTGATTTGTCCCGACATGGGTACGCCGCGCGGCCCCGGGTTGATGTGCAGGCGCGCGGAAGCCTGGTAACCGCTCGCGCCCTTCGCTTTGAGATTTCCTTTAGCTGTAAACGATCCATTGATCGCCCCGTCATAGTCGAGCCGCTTTCCCGTAATGGCCGGTACGAGGACGGACAGGGCAAAATTCCGCAAGCTGCCGTCCACGCTCAACCGTTCCAGATTGTCGATAATGACCTTCGCCGCGAATCGGCCGCCGAGCGCATCGATCGTCAAACCGTTCAGACTGATCAAAGACGGGTCGGCATGGAACGGTGAGAACAGATCGATGTTGGTAAGCTGCACGGTTTCATTTCGCAGCGAAAATCCATGCGAGCGCAGGTTGCCATCGATCACATAGTGATTCCGCGCGTCCAATTTCGCTTTGCCATTTAGCTCCAGGCTGCCGGCCGGCTTGGTCGCGCCGGTGTTCAACAGCCGGCCAATTTCTTCCAACGCCAAATTCGCGTGGATTGCAACATTCGCCCCGCTTGAGGATTCGAGCGTTCCAGCGGCATGAAATGCGCTCTTTCCTAGAGACGCGTCGGCAACCTCGATCGCAAATACGTTGTTCTTCAGCTCGGCGCGGCCCGCCAGTTTCGCATTCAGTGTTCTAGGAGCGCCGACAGGGAACGGCCGTTCGAACTCGGGCAGGGAAATGGTGGCTGTGGCGTTCACTGAGACAACTGGCGATTTCAGGTTCTGGAGTGAGGCGTCGATCAGAATCTGCGATTGAGCGGTGGAGAATTTGCCGCCGGCGAC
>JACZDD010071354.1_pt1 | contig 11493 bp, 14 predicted proteins | sample 8641771 | NCBI WGS metagenome assembly JACZDD01 (sample SAMN15324614, study PRJNA640507) | soil metagenome | isolation source: intercropping peanut in the second line | place: China: Luxin town, Laibin City, Guangxi Province | collected 2019-07-25 | depth 10cm m | reverse complement strand
CGATTGAGCCGGACGCAATGTGACTACTATCCTATAGGAATAAAGTCAAGAGCATCGGAAAAGTTTCTCACACGGCTTGCGCTTGTTATAAACCGGCATGGCCAAGAACCCGCCCGACATGCGCAGTGCCGCCGAAAAGGCCTTCAAGGCCGTGACCACGAAACCTGCGGACCTGCCGCCGAAAGCGCCGGCAATTCCCGGCGCCAAGGAAACGGTCTCGCTGCGCATCGATCGCGACGTGCTCGATTTTTTTCAGGAAGGCGGTCCCGGCTGGCAGGACCGCATCAACGCGGCGCTGCGCAAGGCTGCGGGAAAGTGACGCTGTACGCGCCTGACGCATCGGGATCGGCGACGACGGTCTGCGTGTTGTGGTGAAGACCTGCAACGGCTGTCGAGCCGAATAGCTATTCTGGCAGAATCTCGCCGGAGCCGCCGGCCGCGGCGGGAAAATCCCTTAACTTGGGAAGCCCGTCCTTCATCGGCAGCGCCGTTTCCGCGTAATTCAGATGCACCGTCGGCTCGGATGTCAGCGTGGGGAAGATGGGAAGGTAGACGGGGGTCAGGCCAAGCGCGGGATGAGTGACCATGACGTGACCGCCGCACTTCTTGCAGAAATGCCGATTGCTCATCTCGGTCTTCTTGTAGCGGCTGACAAACTGCGCGCCCTTCGTGATCTTCACGTCGTCCTGCTTGCACAGGACGTAGGCGCTCACCGGTGCGCCTGAATGCAGCCGGCAGGAGCTGCAATGGCAGTAACCCATCTCGAGAGGGACGCCTGTGACTTCGACCGTCGCCGCGCCGCAGAAACAGGTTCCGATATGCGATTTGTCCATGATGCCCCTGCCTGACTGATGCGCAATATTGCATTCGAAACAGCGTCGTGGTGAAGACATGCAACGCCTGCCGGGCTGAGTAGCCCGGATGAGCGCAGGCTATCATCCGATCATTGGATAGCCAGGCGCATGAGCGTGGTTATCTTGTAGCCCGGATCGAGTAGCACTCACGTCACCAGATTGGCGTCCCTCGCCAGCAGCCAGCGTCCGTCAGGCTCCTTTCGCAAAACTGTCAGCGTGAAGCCCGAGCGTCGGGCCGGCGCGCCGCCGGGCGGCGTGACGGTGATCTCGATGAAATTGCGCAGCCAGGCCCAGTCGCCGATTACCTTGAGCTCGCGGATGTCGGCCGAGCCCTCCAGCTTCACGCCGTCCATGCTGCGCGAATTGGTGGCGAAGGTCTGCTTGCCGAACGGCTCCCGCCCGGGGACCATGAAGATCACGTCGTCGGACATCAGGCTGAGCACCGTCTCGGTGTCGCCGGCGCGGCTTGCTGTCATCCAGGTATCGACCAGCTCGCGGATCGCGCGTTCGTCGGGGGACATTGGGGCCTCGTCTGGTTACGTGCCGGAAGGATACGCTTCAGACGGCGCCCGGTTCCGGCTCGCCGAGATCGACGACGTAATGGAAGACGCTCGGCAAGGCGGGTGTGCTCGGCAGCGCCAGCGGCTTTTTCTCAACCAGGCGATATTTCAGCGTGCTGATGCCGTCCTGTGCGATCAGCTTCTCGAAATCCGGCTGGCGCTTCGCGAATAAATCATTGGTGCGGCGTCCGACGTCATTAAATACGTGCGGTGCTGAATAACCGGCGTGCTTGTGCGGCAACGGGATGAAGGTCCCGTCACGCCGCTCGAGCTTGTAGCCGCGCAACCGCAGCCGGTTGCTCATCTCAAGATCCTCCGGACCCCAGCCCCAGTAGCAGTTGGGAAAGCCGTTGACCGCTGTGAACACGGACTTGTCGAGCAGGCTGACCGCGCCGAAGAACGTCTCCCAGTTCTCGCGCATCGACAGCCCGTGCCAGATCAACCGCGCCGGATTCTTCGTCCAGGAATAGTCGGCCCACATCGGCAGATAGTCGATGTCGTGGATGCAGACGTAGTCAGATGTGTCCTGCGTCAGCAGGAATCCGCAATTCGCCAGCCGGCCGCGGCTGAACGGTGCGCTGCCCCATTGCTCGATGATGTTGATGGTGACGGCGATCTGCCGGTCGAGCTTGTCGCGCTCGAAATAAGCGGCGATGTGCGGCACGAACTTGCCAAGATGGTCGGCCCGGTCGCGATAGGGCACGACGATGGCAAGCCTTTTCGAATAACGTTGATCGGTGGTGCCGGAAGTATTCGAAATCATGCGCACGCTATCCGCCGGGGCGCAATGGCCGTCGACGTGCCCCCAATGCCCGGAAATTATCCGATTCGTGGATGCCTTTTCAGCGGGTGCACCATTTTGCCCGCTCATTCCCGCGCATAGCCGTCCGAAGGACGGCGTGCTTACGCCCGCCTATGCGGGAATCCAGAGCAACTGGCTCAGACTTTGTTGTCCTGGGTCCCCGCTTTCGCGGGGACGAGCGGAAGAGACGCAATTCCGTTCACACCGTCCGGTAGCCACCGTCGGCCAGGATGATCGACCCGGTCACAAAAGCCGACAGGTCGGAGGCGAGGAAGATCGCCGGACCCACGATGTCGTCCGGCGTGCCCGGGCGGCCGAGCGGGGTATGCTCGACGAAAATTTTCACGCGTTCCGGATTTTCGGCGCGCATCTTTGCGTTGAACGGCGTCTCGATGAAGCCGGGGCCGATGGCGTTGACGCGCACGCCGTCCCTGCCGAGCTCGGCCGCGAGCGCGCGGGTGAAGCCGAGCACGCCGTGCTTCGAGGCAGTATAGGCCGCCGATGACGGCGTGCGCACGTGCATCAGCGACTGGATCGAGCCGATATTGATGATGCGCCCTTTGCTGGCACGCAGCGGCGCCATGAACGCCTGGGTCACGTTGAAGACGCCGTTGAGGTTGGTCTCGAGAACGGCCCGCCAATCAGTGGCAACTGTGTCCATGTCGGCCGTGAACGGATTTCGGCGGGTGATGCCGGCATTGTTCACGAGAACGGATACCTGGCCGAGCTGCTTGGCAATCTGCGCTGCAACTTCCCGGCAGGCATCGCGGTCGGTGACGTCGAGCGTGAAAGCCTGTGCCTTGCCGCCGATCATTTTGGCCGTCTCAGCCGCCGGCTCGCCGTTGATGTCGAGCGCAGCAACCGTCGCACCCTCGCGCGCGAAGCCGAGGGCGATGGCGCGGCCTATGCCGGAGCCTGCACCGGTCACGACCGCGATGTGGTTCTGGAGTAGTCCGGGCATTGGGAGGTTTCCTCTTAAATTGCTTGGCACAGCATAGGGCAAATCTCCGTTCATTCCCGCGCATAGCCGTCCGAAGGACGGCGTGCTTACGCACGCCCATGCGGGAATTCAGACCTATAGATTCAGACTCTGTTGCCCTGGATCCCCGCTTTCGCGGGGATGCGCGGGTAATGGGCCAGCGATCACAATGAACTGATGTCCTCGGCGCCGGAAATTTCTTTAGGGTGCCGGGTCACGGGCGCATTGGTACGGAGCAATTCGATGGAACGAAAGAAGGCATCCGATTTCCCGCAGGAGCTTTTGAACCTGTTCGACCTGTACGTGCATGGGGAAATTCCCCGGCGCGAATTTCTCGCTGGCGCCCAAAAATTCGCCGTTGGGGGCGTGACGGCGGCGGCGCTGCTCGAGATGCTCCGGCCGAATTACGCCTGGGCGATCCAGGTCCCGGAAAACGACAGCCGCATCAAGGCTGAATCTGCAACCGTGCAGTCGCCCAAGGGCAACGGAAGCATCAGCGGCTACCTGGTGCGGCCGGCGAACGCCACCGGAAAACTGCCTGTGGTTCTGGTCGTGCATGAGAACCGCGGCCTCAACCCCTACATCAAGGATGTCGCGCGCAGGCTGGCGATCGCGAACTTCATCGCCTTCGCTCCCGATGGGCTCACCACCGTGGGTGGATACCCGGGCGACGAAGAGAATGCTGCAAAACTTTTCTCCGGGCTCGATCGCGGCAAGATGACGGAGGATTTTCTCGCGGCTGCCGAATGGCTGAAAGCGCGCCCGGAGTCCACCGGCAAGCTCGGCGCCGTCGGCTTCTGCTTCGGCGGAGGCGTCGTCAATATATTGGCCGTGCGGATAGGCGCCGATCGCGCGGCGGGAGTGCCGGTTTACGGAAACCAGCCCAATGCGGCCGATGCGGCGAAGATCAAGGCGCCGCTGCTTGCGCATTATGGCGGGCTTGATACGCGGATCACGTCAGGCTGGCCGGCCTTCGACAAGGAACTCACCGCCGCGCACGTCGCGCATCAAGGCTATGTCTATGCCGGGGCCAATCACGGCTTCCACAATGACACGACGCCACGTTACGACGAGGCCGCGGCCAAGCTTGCCTGGCAGCGCACCCTGGGCTGGTTCGACAAATATCTGCGCTAGACGTCATTCCGGGGCAAAGCCGCGGCGCCTATATTGGGCGCAAAGGAGCCGATCGCATGTGCCGTAACATCAAGACGTTGTTTAATTTCGAGCCGCCGGCGACAGAGGAGGAGATTCACGCTTCTTCGCTCCAGTTCGTTCGCAAACTCTCCGGCTTCAACAAGCCGTCGCAGGCGAACGCAGAGGCATTTGAAAGAGCCGTGGCCGAGGTTTCGCAGGCGGCCCGCACGCTGCTCGCCTCGCTGCACACGACCGCGCCCACGCGCGATCGCGCCGTGGAAGCGGAGAAAGCGAGGGCGCGGGCACGCGAGCGATTCGCGCCGGCGTCGTAGAAGATTGCTGCGGCCAAGTTTCAGGATGACCTTCGGGCGAGATCCAATACTTCTTGGATGAATAGGCGTACGCTTTGGACATCACGTCGAAAGAGCAGGGCGCGGATCGGCGAATGCGCTGGGGGACAGCGCTCACACACACTTTATTTGATGTTGAGATGGCGACTCAGTACCAGCGAGTCATGCCATCTTATCATCGCGTCAGGGCAAGGACGCCAAGTGGGGCGGCGAGAATTGAGTTCGAGCCTTTTATCAGTGAGGCGACGCGACAATTCATTGTGAACGGCGTGGACAGCTACAATATCGCTGCCACCGGTTTGCCTGAGTATTTCCCAGTCAACTTCATCCTGCGCGGTGAGTGCGGTGACGTGCTGGGCGGGTTGCTGAGCCAACTGTGGGGAAGCTGGCTGCAGGTGACTTATCTCTGGGTATCTGAAGCTGCACGTAGGGCGGGGCACGGAACGCGGCTAGTGGCGCGCGCGGAAAATTACGCTCGCTCCCGAGGAGCCCTGGGAGCGACGCTTGAGACATACAGCTTCCAGGCCAGGCCATTTTACGAGCGGCTCGGCTACGAGGTGTTTGCCACGCTCGAGGGATATCCTCCTGGACACGTCCGCTACTGTTTGAGGAAAGCCCTCGCGTAGAACTTGCGTGATACATTGCCGCGAGTTCCGCCTTAGTCTGATTTCGTTCGAAGCTGAACAGCCAGCGCAGCCGCGACAGTCAAGGCAAGGCCAATGCCAGTGACGCAGGCAACCCATCCAAACCGATCGAAAATCTGGCCGAGGACGGCCGTGCCGATCAGTCCGCCGAGAAAGTAACAGCCGAGATAGATGCCGCTCGCGGAGCCACGATCGGTGGTCGCCGCGCGACCGACAAAGCCTGTGGCGGCCGCCTGCGCGAAGAACGTCCCGACGCCCACGAACATGAGGCCAACAATAACCAATGAAAGGCCCGGCTGTAGCAAAAGGGGCAACCCAAGGCCGGCCAAGGCCAGGGCGGTCCAGAATGTCGGCCGCGTGCCATATCGCCGGACCGCCGCACCGGCGAACGGTGTCGTCACGACCGACGGCAGAAATACGAAGTAGACGAGGCCGAGCTCCATCCGTCCGAGCGAAATTGGTTCTCCTACCAGCACGAAATTCACGTAGGTAAAGGTGCCGATAAAGGCGAACAGGATGCAAAATCCTATCCCAAAGCTCGCCAACAGCGGTGGATTGCGCAGGTGTTTAGACCAGACTTCAAGCGGGGTTGAAGACGTTTCTTCCGCAGGCGAAATTGGCATGGTCGTGCGAACCGTAAAGTAGACCAACACGGCCCCGGCAAGATTGAGCGCAGAAAAGAAATAAAAGTTGGCCGCCAAACCGAAGTGGTCGGCGACACCGGCGGAAACCAGCCGGCCGATCAGATTGCTTGCGACGTTGCCGGTTATGTAAGCGGCAAATGCGCCGCCCGCATCCATCGCGCTGCATTCTTCGCCCAAGTACGCAAGTGTCAGGGTGAAAGCCGATGCCATGCAAAGGCCTTGCGTGATTCGAAGCGCCGTGAATGTCGTGATGTCCGGCGCGACCGCAAGCAACGCGGTCGGAATGGCCAGCACGCAAAGGCTGATGAGAATTCCGACGCGCCGGTCAATCCGCCGACTGAAGAATGCCACCGTGAGGCCGGCGAACGCCATTCCCATGGTGCTCGCGTTGACCGCGAAACTCATTGCGGCCGGCGTCACCTGATAGGCCTGTGTCAGAGAGGGAAGAATGGCCTGCGTCGCAAAGAGATCAACGACCGTGAGGAAGGCAATCAAACCGATGACGATGGTCCGCCGCACGACGCGCGCGGTATCGCCGTGGCCGTCCATGTGGAGCGCTGCTGTTGATGACATATGAGACATGCCGGTTGCCTGCTGTCTGCTCCGCTACTGGAGGTCCCTGAGGTTGCCGATCATTACGGGAATGTATTCGGACACGGTCGGATGGATGTGAACCGCCTTTTGCAACACGCTGTAGGGAGCTCCTGCGTACATCAGATCGAGGATCGAATGGACAATCTCGTCGCCCGACAGGCCGAGGAGCGATGCGCCGAGAATCCGCTTGCTGGTCTTGTCGACCAGGATTTTCATGAACCCCAGCGTCTCGCCTTTTTCATAGGCGCGGCCGACTCTCTTCATTTCGATGGTGCCGACCATCGCGGCATGGCCGGCCTGGCGAACTTCCGCCTCGGTCATACCGACCCGGCCGAGTGGCGGGTCGGTGTAGACTGCGTAAGCAGGTATGCGGTCGGATAGCCGCCGCTGCTGACCGTCAAGAATGTTGCCTGCGACGATTTCAAAGTCGTTGTAGGACGTGTGGGTAAAGGCGCCCCGGCCGTTGCAATCGCCCAACGCCCAGACCCCGGGCACGCCGGTTCGCAGCCGGTCGTCAACCTTGATGAAGCCGCGCTCGTCCACCGCAATGCCGGCGGTCTCCAATCCGAGATCGTCGGTGTTGGGCCGCCGCCCGACGGCCAGAAGTAAATGCGATCCGGTGACCCGCGAGGCCGTTCCTTCGCTCTCAACCTCGACTGCGATGTCATTGCCGTCGCGCGCGACGCCCGCAACGCTGCTGTTGACGTAGGTCTTGATGCCTTCGCCACGCAAGATGTCGGTGACAGTCGTCGAAACATCTTCGTCCTCGCGCGCAATCAGGCGCGGCGCGGACTCGATGACCGATACCTCGCTTCCGAAGCGCCTGTAGATCTGGGCAAATTCCAACCCGATATAGCTGCCACCCAGGACGATCAGATGCGGAGGCAGAAAATCGACGTCCATGATCGAGCTGTTCGTGAAGTAGCCCACCTCATCGAGCCCGGGAATGGACGGCGCCAGCGCCCGCCCACCGACATTGATGAATATCCACGCGGCCTCCAGCTCCTCATCTCCGACCTCGATCGAATGCGGCCCGGAAAATCGGGCGTGACCTTCGTAGACGGTGCATCCCTTGAGGCCTTTCAGCGACTGCTCGACACCGGTCCGCGACAGGCCTGAGACGTGATCCTTTCGTGCCTTCACCGCCTTCATATCCACGGTGATTTCGCACGGGATTTTCACGCCGAAGTCGGAGGCCCGGCGCGCCATGTGCGCGGCATAGGCGCTCGCCACCAGCGTTTTTGTCGGGATGCAGCCGGTATTGACGCAGGTTCCGCCAAAATACTTGCGCTCGACAACCGCGACCGTCTTCTCGGCGCCGGCAAGGCGATGCGCGAGCGCCGGCCCCGCCTGGCCGGTTCCAATTATGATTGCGTCGTAGCGTTGCATGTCATAGCTCGTTCGTTTTCGGTCCAGGACCGGCCTGCCGGTTATTCCGCGGCCTCCATCATTTCCGGCCTCGGCTCGTGCAGGATCACGCCTTCGAGCGGGTCGAATTCGCGCTCCCAGGGCGCCTGTTCGAGCGCCCGCATGGTGTTGGTGTAGCCGGCTTCCCAGCGCATGCGGATGCTGGATGGGCTGAAGTCGACGTCCTTAGTATGATTTTCGTTCTCGAGTTGCGGGGCCAGCAACCGCACGACGTGCATCGTCGTGTGACAGCCAAATGCGGAAAGCAGCTGTGCCTCCTGCGTCCGTCGAACGTCATCCGGCAGCAACTTGGCGAGGTCGCGAATGATGTGCCGCATCTTGTGCATCTGGCGCTGGCGCGCGATGTGGCTTGCAACCCGGCTCGAGTACTGGATGTCCTTGTGACGGTTGAGGACTTCCCAGATCGTGTTCGGCTCATCGCCCATCGGATTCCAGAGGTGAACCGCAAAAATCAGTGAGTTCCTGCGCGGGTTGTCGTCGAAGATCACTTCGGTCGGCGTGTTCGATAGAATTCCGCCGTCCCAGTAGAGCTCCCCGTCGATGCGTACTGCGGGAAAGGCGGGCGGCAACGCACCGGATGCCATGATGTGCTTGACGCCGATCTCGCCGTCGCGGCTGTCGAAATATTTCATCCCGCTCGTGCGAACGTGCGCTGCGCCGACCGTGAGCCGCGGATTGCACTTGTTCACGAGCTCGAAATCGACGAGTTCCAGAAGCGTCTGTTCCAGCGGGGCGGTGGAGTAAAAACCGGCTGCATCGCGCCCAAGCGGAACGTGCGTTCCGAGGAATGCGCCTGGATTGGGCTCGAAGAAATCAGGAATGCCGCGGAGAATTGTCTTCCAGTAAGAGAGAACATCCGGCAGCCCGGTCCATGCGGGAACGCCGAACGGGGGCCGATATGCCATCCTGGTCCAGAACTCCTGCAGTCTTTCGAGCCGTTTCTCGCGCGGATTTCCGGCGATCAGGCTTGCATTGATCGCGCCGATCGACGTGCCGACGATCCAGTCGGGGTCAACTCCGTGTTCGTGCAGCGCGTGATAGACGCCGGCCTGGTAGGCGCCGAGCGCGCCACCACCCTGCAGAACCAGAACGGTCTGCCGGTCCGTCTGACCCTGCGGTTGTTGTGTTTCAGCGAGCCTCGCCACGCGTGTTGATGAATTCTTGTCCACGTTTCCCTCCCAAAGTCGTGCTGTGGAGCAAAAAAGCTCGTTGCCTCAGTGCGCGGTCCAGCCGCCGTCGACCGGCAAAGCCGTTCCCGTGATCGACGCGGCTGCATCGCTTGCAAGAAAGACCGAAAGCGCGCCGAGTTGTTCAACCGTGGCGAAGCGCTTGTTCGGTTGCTGGGCAAGCAGCACATCGCGAATGACCTTCTCACGCGGGATGCCGTACGACTTCGCCTGACCATCAATCTGTGCCTCGACCAGCGGCGTGTAGACATAGCCCGGGCAGATGGCGTTGCAGGTGATATTGGACTCGGCCGCCTCCAGTGCGATGACCTTTGTGAGACCGACGATGCCGTGCTTGGCCGCCACATAAGCGGACTTGAACGGCGATGCGACAAGTCCGTGGGCCGATGCGATATTGATGATACGGCCGAACTTGTTGCCGCGCATCGAAGGCAGGACCGCGCGCGTGGTGTGGAATGCCGACGACAGGTTGATCGCCAGGATTGCATCCCACTTCTCGACCGGAAACTGCTCCAGTGGCGCAACATGCTGGATACCGGCGTTGTTCACCAGGACATCGATGCGACCGAAAGTGTCCAGTGCCGTGGCGATCATGGCGGCGATCGGCGCAGCCTTTGACATGTCCGCTGGCGAGTAGGAGGCCTTCACGCCGTACTCGGAAATGATTTTGGCCTGGGTCTCGGCGATGTCCTCGGGCTTGCCAAAACCGTTGAGAACGACTGCCGAGCCGGCTGCCGCAAGCGCGCGGGCAATTCCAAGCCCTATACCGCTCGTCGACCCGGTCACGAGCGACACCCGGCCCTCCAATGGCCGCGAGCTCTGCTCGATTCGAAGAGGTACCTGAATGTTCATGGCCCGATCCTTTCCGCTGCTGGACGCAACACGCCGTCATTGGTGCGAGTTTGCATGGTGTCCGGATCGGCAGGAAATGCCGGTTTGCTAAAGTTATGATAGCCAGCGGCTCTGGAGCGGGGACAGACCCCGGCTATGGCGCGCATCGCCAATCGAAAAATCCCGTCTGAAGGGCGATGCCCGCCCGCTATCGGATCAAGAGAGCAATTGTAATTCAGTCATTGGTCGTCCCGCTGCATGGTGAAGCGAAGGCTGGCGCAATCACGCGCGAGCCAAACTCTGAGGGATGATCCATGTTGACCAGAGCCAAATTCCTGCGTCTGTCCGGCTTGACGGCCGCAGCGTTCGTCGTTTCATCCGAGGCCCTGCCGAAGTCGAACGACGGCGTCGTGCGTGTCAAAAGCAGCTACAACTTCCAGGAGACAATCGCGCGGCTCAAGAAGGATATCGCCGCGAAAGGCATCCGGTTTTTCAGCGAAATCGATCAAACCGAGCTCGCTGCCGAGGCCGGCATCAAGCTCAATCCTTCCACGCTGCTGGTATTCGGCAATCCGCCACTCGGCACCCAGTTCATAACGGCAAACCCGAACGCCGGCCTGGATTGGCCCGTACGACTCCTGGTGACCCAGGACAGCGCCGGCGCGGTCTGGACTGTCTACACCGACTTTGCCTGGATCGCCGCGCGTCACGGCATCGTCAATCGCACCGAGCAGTTCAAGATGGCATCGATGGTAATCGCGTCGATTACGTCGAGCGTGAAGGCTTGAGCCATGAGGCAATGCGGCTCCGGCGCTTCGCGGCAGGAGCCCGGAAGGCGATGCATCGAATAGCAGTCGGCTATCGCGATTAGAGCAACCCGGCATTTCCTTCCACGTTCGCCGAGCTTCATCATTGCAATCACTGCGGCGGCTCATAGCGAGGCCGCGGCGAAACAGAGAGGAGATGACACGATGTCCACTTCAATCAGCAAAGGCTTGCTTCGCGCCATCGCTGCCGCGGCCTTCGTTGCCACGTCCGGCTTCGCGTTTCAGGCCCAGGCGGGTGAATGCCCAGCAGACAAGCGCATGCAGAATGCGCGCCAGCCGGTCGATTTCAAGGCCGTCGGCGTGACCGATACCACGCTCGGCTCGATCGACCTCGGCAAGGAGAAAGCGAAAATTGCCGGCCGCGAGCTGCGATTCCGTAAACTCGTAATCGAACCGGGCGGCATCGTCCCGTGGCACAGCCATGACGATCGGCCGGCGCTGATTTTCGTCCAGCAAGGCGAGATCATCGAATACGCCAGCAATTGCGCCGGACCCATCCATCACAAGGCCGGCGACATCCGGGCCGAAACCCAGGGCACGTCGCACTGGTGGAAGAACCTCGGTGAGGTGCCGGTGATCCTGTACGTCGGCGACGTCCGCCACGACGAACGTGACCACAATATGTGACGGCTGCGCGTCCCCCACACCCCCGTCGCATG
>JACZDD010073569.1_pt1 | contig 11528 bp, 13 predicted proteins | sample 8641771 | NCBI WGS metagenome assembly JACZDD01 (sample SAMN15324614, study PRJNA640507) | soil metagenome | isolation source: intercropping peanut in the second line | place: China: Luxin town, Laibin City, Guangxi Province | collected 2019-07-25 | depth 10cm m | reverse complement strand
TGGTCTCCTCCCGGATGGCGCCATTATTCGGCGTTTTGAAAACGATACTCTTGGCCCCTGCGGACGGCTAGCCACTAAAGTATAGATCGCAGTAATTTTCGGGTTCCGCGGCGTTTACGGAATTTCTATGCCCACCAAGTTCACTTGCTCATGAATTGCCCGGCTCGTGGATTGCCCTGTCTAGGCCGACGATAAAGCTGCCTTATGGAAACCTCTGTTTTTCTCGCTGTTTTGTTCGCCGCGGCATGCCACGCGGGCTGGAATGCCCTGATAAAGGTCGGTCTCGATCCGCTCTCGACGACGACTCTGATTTCAGTGGGCTCCGGTGTCGTAGCGCTCGCATTTGCACCATGGACGGGCATGCCTGCTTTGGCAGCCTGGCCCTGGTTGCTTGCGTCGGTCGTCATCCATCTGGTCTATTTTGCCTCGCTGATCGAAAGCTATCGCACCGGCGATCTTGGCCAGGTCTACCCAATCGCGCGCGGCTCGGCTCCCCTGATGACGGCCGCGGTCACGTCGATCTTTGTCGGCGAAAAGTTAAGTGCGTTGGGTTGGACAGGGATTGTTGCGCTTGTCGCAGGCGTTCTGCTGCTCTCCGTGCGCGGGGGACGGCAACTGGCCGAAGTCGATCGTCGTGCGATCGGGTTTGCTCTGTTTACCGCGCTGACGATCTGCGCCTATTCCGTGGTTGACGGTATCGGGGCCCGGCTATCGGCGAATCCGAATGCCTATTCGGTCTGGCTCTTCATCGGAATTGCGGTGGTGATGGTGCCTTACGCGCTCTATCGCGACGGACGGGACGTCATTCCGGCAATGCGTCGCTTCTGGCTGCGAGGCTTCGTTGGCGGCGCATTGCAAGTTCTGTCCTACGGCATCGCGATCTGGGCCATGACAGCGGCACCCATTGCGATCGTCGCCACCTTGCGCGAGACGAGTGTCCTGTTCGGTGCTGCGATAGCCGTCGTCGTTCTGAAGGAGCCATTGCGCGCGGTGCGCGTTGTGGCCGCCTGTCTCATCGTCTGCGGTCTCGTTCTGATCCGCGTGCAGTGACGCCTAAAGCTTGAGTTCCGGAAATTCGCGCTCGAGACGCGCGAGGTCGATTTCAGTATCGACGTCCCAGAGTGGAGGCCGTTCGACCAGCATGAGACGCTGTTCGATGATCCGCGCGCGCGTGTCCGCGAGAATGCTGCCCCCGGCGATTTTGGAGAAGAGTGCCGGGTGCGCCTTGCGCATCCCAAGAAGTACGTAACCGCCACGCTCGGAGGGAATGAGAACAACATCATTGCCATCACGCAATGCCAAGGCGGCGCTGCGAAGATGGGCCTCGGTCAGGGCGGGGCAGTCGGTGCCGATCACCAGAACTGGTCCGGTGGTGGTAGCCACCGCCGCAAGCATCCGGGCGCCGAGGTCGCCCTGCGGCTGCGGCCTCAGGGTAATCTTCATCCTAGCGACCATTTTCAGAAATGTGTCGTGCGTGGCATCGGGGTCGCAGCACAACGTGACCGGGCCGGTGCCGGCAGCGAACGCGGTCGCGACTGTGCGTTCAGTCAATCTCTCCTGCAGCACTGCCGCAGCATGTGCTCCGATTGCACGAATGAGCCGGGTCTTGGCGAGGCCCGGGATCGGCGCCTTCGCCAGGATCGAAATCGAGACAGGAGTGGTGTTCTGTGAGGACATAGTGTTGCGCGAGTCGCCTCGGATCAGCGCTGAGGAAATACGCCAGGCGGAGCCGCCGCATCAAGGAGGCTGCCATTATTTCGGCGCAGGCGGACTTAGCTGCCGAATTCAGCGGGCCAGCGCCGTTGTGACAGGCAGATCTATGCCAATCCGTCCGAAGCCCGGCAACTTCACGCCCGGATGGTGCAGATCAAGACCGGCGACCAGGCCCAGGAAATTAATTTCGACGCCCTCCACCCAGCCGAGTTTTAGTCCGGCGAGGCCGTACAGATTGACTTCGAATCCGGTCTCACTGTCGGTTGGTCCGGCATAAAAGCTGGAACGGAAATCGCGGCCCACGGCGTTCGGTGGCAGTGCCAACCCGAGCTCGGGTACGCTACGTAGAATCGCGGCAATGAAGCTGTTGCTGTTCGGGCCTGGCCAGATCCGGTAATCGCCGGTGTGCGAATAGTTGTAATCCTTCACGGCTGCTTCGATGCGTGGGATGAGCTTTTCAGCGTCGGGTCCGGAGATGTCAGCCAGCATGACCGGCGTGTTGCCATACCATTTGCCGTCGACCGGCCAGTTGTTGAGCCGAACCGGCTGCCCCCAGCCCACCACGTCATAGCGCTGCCAGCGTTCCGCATTCGCATGCTTGAGCACGACCCAGCTGTGCACCGAGAAAATGCCTTTCCAGGCGCCGGCCGTGCCGGTGAAGATGATCACCCGCGCGGGCGCGGAATCGGTCGCGGCCGGCAACAGCCCGGTGCTCGACCAGTCGGCGTCGCGCCACGAGCGTGGATCATCGCTGACAGCGTACAGGGCGGCGCGAGCGAGGATCGGTGCGATGAAAAGAAGAAGGATGGCAAACATTACAGTTGAGGTACGGCGGCGCGGTGACCGGGTGGGCGTCATGATCGCGGATTATAGACGCTTTCGGGCCTAAAAGCGGCGACGACCGCGTCCCGAAAATGTCGATAGCGAGCGCGGCGCCATCCTTTGGTCGCCGGAAGTTAACGGCGTGCCGCCGCGACCAGAGCCACGAGGGCGCGAGTCCCGGAAGCAGTCAGGTCGTTAAGGCTCGCCAACGCCTTTTCATGCTTGCGTCTTGGGCTTCGGCGGACCGGCGGCACATGAATGAACGTGGTCAAGCAGGGCCCCGTGCCGGTCGATGCCGTTTCAGCTGCGCGCCAGCACAGATAGTTGCAGAGGTAGCGCCCTGCGTCACGGGAGAGTGTGGCGCGCGGCCGCAGGCCGCGAAGTGCAGCAAGTAGGGGGCGACCCGGCGTTCGCAGTTTCATCGATGCCGGACCACCGACAGCGATGGCCCGGCGTCCCAATGAGACACCGCCGGCATCGGGCAAGAGCGCCACGGCATTTCGCGCGCGGGTTTCCACGCGAAGTGCACGCGTGCGCGGCGCAAGTCCGAACATCAGCAATGCATCCGGCTTGTGCTTCGCGATCAGCGCCGGCAATTCGCGGTCGACCGCCGCATAGCTTGTCGGAAAGATGTGAATGACAACTTTTACGTCGGCCAAGGCAGGGCGCCGCACGCGCGTGAGGCGTTGGGCGAGGGGGCCAGTCGGGTTGAACGGCGCACCCGGGAATGGGCCAAATCCGGTAACGAGGATCGTGACGGACATCTAGACGCCGAGGAGCTTGGCGATCTCTTCGACGGCCAAAGTAGGGGCAAGCTTGCCGGCAGCCACCTGGTTCTCCATTTGCCGAAGCTTGGCGCGCACGGAAGTATCGTTGCGCAGCCGCGCGCTCAGGCGCTCCTCGATCATGGTCCACATCCATTTCACCTGCTGCTCGCGCCGCCGCGTCGCCAGCTCGCCCGTTGCGGTCATTTTCTCTTTGTGCGCGATGATCTGAGCCCACAGCTCTTCGATGCCGTTGCCGGTAAGTGCAGAATAGGTGACAACCGGTGGGGTCCAGGAGGCCGACTGCGGCGCGAGGATATTGAGCGCGGCCTTGTACTCAGCGGCCGCGGCCTTGGCCCGCTCGATGTTGTCGCCATCAGCCTTGTTGACGGCGATCATATCAGCGAGCTCGACGATGCCTTTCTTGAGGCCCTGCAATTCGTCGCCGGCGCCAGGCAGCATCAGCACCAGAAAAAAATCGGTCATGTCGGCGACCGCCGTTTCCGACTGGCCGATGCCGACCGTTTCCACCATGACGACATCGTATCCGGCTGCTTCACAGACAAGCATGGTCTCGCGCGTCTTTGCTGCGACCCCGCCGAGTGTGCCGGACGATGGCGATGGTCGGACGAAAGCGTTCGGATCGCTCGCAAGGCTCGCCATGCGCGTCTTGTCGCCGAGGATGGAGCCGCCGGTCCGTGTCGAGGACGGATCAACAGCAAGGACGGCAACTTTGTGACCTTTGCCGGTCAGATTGGTACCGAGCACGTCAATCGTGGTCGATTTGCCGGCGCCCGGAGCGCCAGTGATGCCGAGGCGTACCCCTTTGCCTGTGAGCGGCAGCAACTCCTGCACGAGCTGGTGCGCCGTCATCCGGTGGTCCGCGCGCTTGCTCTCGATGAGTGTAATCGCTCGCGCCAGCATCGCGCGGTCGCCCGAGCGGACGCCCCGAACAAGATCGGCAGGCGGCAGGTTGCGAGAAGCCATCGGATCCTCAAGCCCAGGCAATGATCATGCTAGCGCGAGGATTCTGCAACGCCATCCGCCAGGCGAAGCACGAGGCCACCTTGACCCCTTCTCCGCTCGGCTGTGGCGCGCGCGAAGGCATAGAGCTGATTGAGCGTTTGAATACGGCAAGACGAGTCGCTGGCGCGCTTGCAGAAACGAGCACGCGTCAACCGGCCTGCATCGGCTTCATCAATGGCGATCACCTGGTAAACGCCGTCCACGAGCCTTCGCGCGACGGCGTACTCGAACATGCCGGGGCGCTTGGCCGCTGCGCTCTGTACGACATAGATGTCGCGTGCCAATGGGTGAACCGAAAACGAGCCGACGTCCGTCATGCCGCCGCCTGTGCGCTGGTACGCCCCGCGGTCCCATTTATAGGTTGCCTGCTCAGACTCGTCCGCGGTTCCCTTACGCAATGAATAGCACTGGAGCCGCACTTGCTCCCCCAGCACCGGCTGGGCATCGGAAAGAAGCGGTCCTGACGAATCGACGCAGCCCGAAAATATCAAGGCGCAAAGGATCGTACCGGCGACGCAAATGAAAGGCCGCCTCACTCCGCGGCCTCTTCGCTGTGCCCGAGCCGCTTGTTGAGTTTTTTCAGCAGCTTTTCCGCAGCCTCGGCGATCACCGTACCGGGGGGAAAGATCGCTTCCGCGCCGGCCTTCATGAGCGCTTCACGGTCCTGCTGCGGGACGACGCCGCCGACGACGATCATTATGTCGTCGCGACCTTGTTTATCGAGCTCGGCCTTCAGCTCCGGCACCAGCGTCAGATGGGCGGCCGCCAGCGTAGACACGCCAAGAATATGAACGTCGTTCTCGACCGCCTGGCGGGCTGCTTCGGCCGGGGTTGCGAATAGCGGACCAATATCGACGTCAAAACCCAGGTCGGCAAATGCCGAAGCGATGACTTTCTGGCCGCGGTCGTGGCCGTCTTGCCCAATCTTGGCGACGAGCAGGCGCGGCCGGCGGCCTTCGGCCGATTCAAAAGCTTCAACGGCCGTGCGGACACGTTCAACGGCGCCGGTCATGCCGACCTCCCGCTTATAGACCCCTGTGATCGCCTTGATCTCGGCGCGGTGGCGGCCGAATACTTTTTCCAACGCTGATGAAATCTCGCCGACGGTCGCCTTGGCGCGGGCGGCGTCGACGGCGAGGGCGAGCAGATTGCCATTGCCGCGGTCGGCCGCGCGCGTGAGCGCATCGAGTGCTGCCTGCAAGGCCACCGGGTCGCGCTCGGCCTTCAGGCGCTTGAGCTTCTCGATCTGCCGGGCTCGCACGGCCGAATTGTCGATCTTGAGCACATCGATCGGCGCTTCGTCCGTCGGCGGATATTTGTTGACCCCGATGACCGATTGCACGCCGGCGTCGATGCGAGCCTGGGTCTTCGCGGCGGCCTCTTCGATGCGCAGCTTGGGTATGCCGGCTTCGATCGCCCTGGCCATGCCGCCGAGTCCTTCCACCTCTTCAATGTGGTCCCAGGCTTTGTGAGCAAGCTCGTATGTCAGCCGCTCGACGTAATAAGAACCACCCCAAGGATCGACGATGCGGGTGGCACCCGCTTCCTGCTGCAGGACGATCTGCGTATTACGTGCGATCCGCGCCGAAAAATCGGTCGGCAGCGCGAGCGCCTCATCCAGCGCATTGGTGTGCAGCGACTGTGTCTGGCCCTGCGTCGCCGCCATCGCTTCGATCATCGTGCGCGCAACGTTATTGAACACGTCCTGGGCGGCGAGCGACCAGCCGGACGTTTGGCAATGCGTGCGGAGGGAGAGCGAGCGCGGATCGTCGGGCTTGAACGGCTTCATCAGCTTGGCCCAGAGCAACCGCCCGGCGCGCAGCTTGGCGATCTCCATGAAATAGTTCATGCCGATTGCCCAGAAGAACGAGATGCGCGGAGCGAACTGGTCGATGGTGAGGCCGGCTTTCAGGCCAGCGCGCACATATTCAACGCCATCGGCGAGCGTATAGGCGAGCTCGAGATCTTGCGTCGCTCCCGCCTCCTGCATGTGATAGCCGGAGACGGAAATCGAATTAAATTTGGGCATTTCCGCCGACGTGTAGGCGAAGATGTCAGAAATGATGCGCAGGCTCGGTCCGGGCGGATAGATGTAGGTGTTGCGCACCATGAATTCTTTGAGAATGTCGTTCTGGATCGTGCCCGACAGTTTCGCGTGTGGAACGCCTTGTTCCTCCGCTGCAACGATGTAGAGCGCGAGAACCGGCAGCACCGCGCCGTTCATCGTCATCGATACGCTCATCTGGTCGAGCGGGATTCCCGAAAACAGCGTGCGCATATCGTAGATTGAGTCGATCGCAACGCCGGCCATGCCGACATCACCTAAGACGCGCGGATGATCACTGTCGTAACCGCGGTGTGTGGCGAGATCGAAAGCGATCGACAGGCCTTTTTGACCCGCCGCCAGATTGCGACGGTAGAAGGCATTGGAATCTTCGGCGGTGGAGAAGCCGGCATATTGCCGGATCGTCCAGGGCTGCGCGGCGTACATCGCGGGGTAGGGGCCCCGGAGGAACGGCGCTTTGCCCGGATAGGTGTCTAGGAAGTCGACGCCAGCGAGGTCGCTTTCACCGTAGACCGGACTGACCGCGATGCCCTCCGGGGTTGACCACGGCACCGCTGGGCCGTTGCCTGTAGGCACGGCCGTATCTACGAAATCGACCTTGTCGAAGTTGGGAACCTGATTCATTTGACGCCAAGACTATCATGCACTGCTTGCAGGGTCGAAAGCGCGTCGCAACCCATATAAATAAAGTCCTTTACGCCTGCCACCCGCCAGCTCTGCTCATTCTCGCGCGGCCGTCCGGCGAGGTGCACGATCGCGCCGGCTGCTGCAAGTGCCTCGGCCGCACCCGGCGCCTCACTCTGGTACACCTTGTCGGACGAACACAGACACGCAAGTTTCGCGCCGGACGCCTTGAAGGCGGCAACCATGTCAGCCTGGCTTTTGAAGCCGTCATTCGTCACGGCCTCTATGCCGCCAGCCTCGTAAAAATTCTTGGCAAAGGTCGCCCGCGCCGTGAAATCGGACAACTTGCCGAGATTTGCGAGAAATACTTTTGGCCGTGCGCCGGTTTTTGCGAGGATGCGGTCTGAGGCGCCGCGTAGCGCTTCGAAGGGCTCGGCCAGGCGCATTGGCGGAAGATCCTCGAAGGTCATGCTGACAGGCATCGGCGGCACGTCGACCCGCGGTACGTTAAGGACCTTGACCCGCAGCTCGCCAAGGTGAGGGTAATCGCTCACGCCTGTAAGCGCATCCTTCCGGCGTGCGATAGCCCTGAGCCGTTCCGCACGCGTTGCTGCAACCTTTTTCTGGAGGAAGCTCTGCTCAATGGCGATTGCCGCGCCTCCGCCAGCCTCGATCTCCTGAAACAGCGCCCACGCCGCCTTCGCCATCTCCGTCGTCATGGCCTCGATGCCGCCGGCGCCCGCCGCCGGATCGATTACGCGATAGAGATTGGATTCCTCAAGGAGGATAAGTTGCAGGTTGCGAGCCACACGGCGCGCGAAAGCATCCGGCAAGCCAAGCGCGATCGTGAAGGGAAGAGCGCTGATCGCATTGGCGCCGCCGACGCCGGCCGCGGTCACGGCGATCGTCGTGCGCAGCATGTTCACATATGGATCACGCGTGCTCATCATCCGCCACGCCGTTTCCGCGGACAGAAAAGCAGGCTTTGGTGTTACGCCGCTTGCTTCTTCAATCCGTGCCCAGAGCTTGCGAAGAGCCCTGAGCTTGGCGATGGTCAGGAATTCGTCGGCATCGGCGGCAAGCCGAAACCATATGAGTCTGCGCGCGGCGTCGAGCGACGAGCCCGCCTGTGTGAACACGCGCAGATATTCGACCGCATTGGCAATAACGAAAGCGAGTTCCTGCGCTTCACTCCCTCCGGCGGCATGAACGTTTCGGCCATCGGCAACGGCGAACGGTCCGGCAAGCCCGCGCTCCGACAGGTCGGCGACAATGCCGGCAAACAGCTTCGCAATCTGTGACCAGGGCAAAGGCGAGCTGCCGCTGCGCGCTTTGGCACCGAGCGGATCGTAACCGAAACGAATTTGCGTTTTGTCTGGCGCGATACCGCGCTCTTTCAGCACTGTCGCCAGATTTTGTCCGGCGTCTTTGTGCTGGGCACTGAGATCGAGTTCGAGCGCGATGCCCGCGTCCAGATAGACGTCATCGAGCGCGTCGGCGATCGTTTCCTTTGTGCCATCAAGGCCGTAACCGTAGGCGCCCACGCTGCCGGCGAAGACAAGGCTCAATCCGGTTGCACCGTTTTCAAGATCGTCCAGGGCCTGCTTGTTGGCGGCCTTTGCGTCGGGATGATCGACACGCTGGATCACCTGCCACGGGACAGCGGGACGGCCAGCGACCGCAGGCGCGGATACCATGCGGGCGTAAAGGGGTTGAACCCGCAGCCCGTCATAAGTCTGGCGCACAAGCTTCTTGTCGAACGAGGCGCCTTTAAGGGCAGCCTCGACGAGCTTCCGCCAGTCAACTTCGGTCGTCGGCGGGAACTCGGCGGCGAGGGTGAAATCGTCACTCATATGGGCAAAATGACACAGTCGGCCGTACCGGGCTATCGAACGTTCACGGTAGGCGATGGATCTGGCCGGCATCCACGAAACGGGCAGCCTCGTCAACGCGCCTGCCCGCGATGACCCGATCTCCTGCAATCTCGGCCAGTGGTACCAGGACAAACGCACGCTCGAACAACCGCGGGTGCGGCAGCGTCAAATTCGGTTCATTCAATGTGAGATCGTCGTACGCAAGGATATCGATATCAGCGGTTCGCGGCCCGTTGCGCTTTTCGTGCGCGCGGTCGCGGCCGAGCCTAAGCTCTATCTCTTGCGCGCGTGCCAGTAGCTCGCGTGGGCTCAGCATCGTTTCAACCATGATAGCAAGGTTGACGAAATGCGGCTGGTATTTGAAGCCCCATGGTGGCGTTCGGTAGTCGGACGAACGAGCGATCAGACGCACGTCTTTCCCGTCGCAGAGCAATCTGATCGCGCGATCAAGAATAGCGCGACTGTTTCCGACATTGCCACCGAGCGCCAGCAGCGCTTCAGGCATGGCGGCTCCTCACAAGCGTCACCCCGACGTCACTGAAGGTGGCCGCGATCGGGGCGTGTGGCTTGTGTATCGTGATGCGCACGGATCGCACGCGTGGAAAAGTTGCCAGTACGGCGTCGGCGGTTCGGCCGGCGGCAGCCTCGATCAGACGGAGGCGCTGGGCACAAAAAGCTTTGCTCACGCAATCGACGACCTTGTCATAGGAGACAGTGTCGACGACCTTGTCCGAGCGCGCAGCGGCTGACAGATCGATCTCGAGGTCGAGATCGATGATGAATGTCTGCCCCACTTTGGCTTCGTGCGGCATCACGCCGTGATAGGCATGAAGAGCGAGACCTTTGACGAAAATCCGATCGCTCATCTTGCGGCCTCGATAGCGGCAGCCACCCGCAATGCCTGCACTGTTTCCGCCACGTCATGCGCGCGGATGATCGCGGCTCCCTTTTCGACCGCAAACAGGTGGGCCGAGATCGAGCCACCAATGCGCTCGTCCGGCGTGGAAGGTGTCACGGTGCTGATGAATCGTTTCCGTGATGCTCCAACGAGCAGGGGCAAGCCAAAGCGTTTGAATTCATCAAGCCGGGCGATGCAGGCGATGCTTTGCTCGGGTGTCTTGCCGAAGCCGATCCCCGGGTCGAGGACGACACACTCACGTGCGATGCCGGCGGCAGCGCCAATCTCCAAAGAGCGGGAAAAAAAGTCGTTAACGTCGGCAACAATATCGATGGTCGGGTCTGCCGACTTGCGATTGTGCATCACGATGACCGGCACGCCGCGTTTGGCAACGAGCGGTGCCATCTCGGGATCGTGCTGCAGACCCCACACGTCGTTGACGATCGCCGCGCCTTGGTCGAGCGCCCAAGCGGCGATCGAAGCTTTGATGGTGTCGATCGATACCGGCACACCGGTCGCGACAACCGCGGGCAATACGGTCGCGAGCCGCGCCTTCTCGTCGTCGGCCGACACGGGAACCGGGTTTCCATAAGGCCGGGTGGATTCTGCTCCGACATCAATGATGTCGGCTCCCTGACCGGCCATATCGCTGGCATGCGCGATGGCCTTGCCAGGCTCGAAGAACCGGCCGCCATCCGAGAAAGAGTCCGGCGTGACGTTGAGAATGCCCATGACAAGCGGGCGACCGAGCGCGAGCAGCTCCGCAAGCACATTTGAAGCGGGGTTTCGCGCCGAGCCGGCGCCAACCTCGAGGGTTCGGGCCATTCCCATGCCGGTCGCTTTGCGCGGTCGGCGAGGGGCTGTCAAGCGCGCCTGGATGCGTCAGTAGGTGATCTTTAATGGCAGCAGCTTGGCGTTTTCGATCCAGCGCTTAACCATTTTTTCCGACGGCAAGAGCCGGACCACCTTGCGCTTGCGGTTGGCGTCAGCCATTGCCCTGGCAAGATTATTCGGATTCCGGTACTTGAGCTCTTTGACGGTATCGACGCCTGCCGCCTGCAACAGTTCGGCATACTCCTTGCGCACGCCCTTGATGCGCATGCGATCCGCAACGTTCGCCCAGCAGAGAAGTTGTTTCTCGTTGAAGCCGGTTTTCGTGGCGAGGACCTTGCGACCCTTTACCGTACGGGCTGCCTCGAGCAGTCGGTCGGTCGACCTAATCCCCACCGACTTGAGAACGGCGGCGACCTCGCCGTCGATTCCGTCGATATCGGTGATGGGATAGGACATTCCGTGCCTCCTCCGCCTTTTTCTTCTATTTGTCGTTCAAGTGAAACGGTTCAAACAAACTGACTTAGGCCCGGGATTGCTCCAACGATTTCCCCCACGGCATCGTCGCCAATTTTTTCCCGGGCATAGGCGATAGTTTCGCGAGTGACGCCCTGCACCTGACCCATGCTCAGCCCTGCCGACATCATTTTCGTTCCAGCCCCCATGATGCCGCCCATGGGAAACGCGCCACCAGATTCCGAATGTTGTGCGAGTAAGGCTTCCACCCCTGGAAGCTGATCAATAAGAGCCTGTACTTTGTCAGGCGGCCCCTCCTTGCGGAGGAAATCAAGGATAATGCCAACCGCCTTTTCGGCGGTCCCGCGATCGACGCCGACATTTGCGACGAGACGGCCGACTAACTCATCCATGACCCCTCACCCCCGCACTTGTGGCGGATTGAAGTCCATATT